>Ga0194126_10010366_pt1 | contig 12223 bp, 2 predicted proteins | sample TA2KigC150mmetaG_FD_148641 | JGI IMG/M metagenome (GOLD analysis project Ga0194126, IMG submission 148641) | Freshwater microbial communities from Lake Tanganyika, Tanzania - TA2015035 Kigoma Deep Cast 150m | ecosystem: Environmental > Aquatic > Freshwater > Lake | place: Tanzania: Lake...
GGGGAGACTACCGGCTTGGCTCACGGCCCCCTTATTTTGTACGCGAGGTATGCCCTTTTTGTCCCCTCCTACGAAGCATTAGACCCTTTGGGGCCTACCTGTATGTCCCTATCGTGATACGCTCACGACTTTCAGGTTCTCCGCGCCCTCCGCGTCCTCCGCGGTGATTTTCAGGACAGATGCCCATGCCGCACACGCCGCCACGGGGGATGAGAATCTTACCGCAGAGGGCGCAGAGATCGCAGAGACTTTCAGGTTCTCCGCGCCCTCCGCGTCCTCCGCGGTGATTTTCAGGGCAGATGGCCATGCCGGTATCGCCGCCACGGGGGATGAGAATCTTACCGCAGAGGGCGCAGAGATCGCAGAGACTTTCGGATTCTCCGCGCCCTCCGCGTCCTCCGCGGTGATTTTCAGGACAGCGTCCCATGTCGCGGTCGGCACAGGCAGCGGCGAAAATGTCTTACGTGCCAGGCACTTCGCAAGTGCCTGGCACGTCGGGCGGCCCATTTTCAGAGCAGACATTTGCATAAGGAGAGGACCATGCGCACCAGAAGATCACTTCTCATCATCTCGTCCATCGTTGCCGGTGGGCTGTTGGCGATCCTGCTGGGGCTGGGATTGGCTGTCGGTCCGCCCGCTCACGCCGCGCTCCCCGCCAGCACCACCGTGAGCGGGGTGATCACCAATACCACCTGGACCGTCGCCGGCAGCCCCTACATCGTGACCGCGCCCATCACCCTGACGACCGGCTACACTCTGACCATCGAGCCGGGGACACAGGTGCGCTTCGACCCAGGCACGTACCTGCGGGTGGAGGGCAAGCTCGTCGCCCGCGGCCTGGTGACGCAGCCGATCACGCTGACGGCGAACCGTGACTTCCCCAATCCGGGAGATTGGGGCTACGTCCACTTCACCGATGCCAGCGCGGACGCGACCTATGACGCCAACTGGAACTACACCGGCGGCAGCATCCTGGAGTACGTGGTGGTGGAGTACGCCGGCGGCGGATCGAGCGCGGCCGTGCGGCTGGAGTCGGCCGCGCCCTACGTCCATCACTCGGTCATCCGCAACAACGCGCGGCGAGGGCTGCACTACTCCGGCAGCGGCAGCCCGCGCATCATCGGCAACACCATCCAGGACAACGGCGCCACGGCCACGCAGGACAAGGGCGGCGGCATCTACGCCGAGAGCGCCTGCACCATCCAGGGCAACACCGTGCAGGGCAATGCGGTCGCCATCAGCGCGGACAGCGCCACGGGCGGCGGCGCGGGCATCTGGGCGGTCAACGCCACCATCTACAACAACACCGTCACCGACAACACGGCCAGCTCCACCAGCTATAATGGCAACATTCACGGCGGCGGGGTGTACGCCTCCGGCGGGCAGGTGGTCGCCAACACCATCAGCAACAACATCGCCCAGGGCACGAACAGCGACTATTGGAACTACGTGCGTGGCGGCGGGTTGTATACCACCGGCGGGATTCCCGTGCAGCAGAACGTAGTCCAGGGAAACACGGCTCGGGTGATCGCCACCAGTGGCGGCGGCCGAGGGTATGCCTCTGGCGGCGGCATCTTCGCCAGCGGGGGTACGGTGCGCGACAACACGATCAGCGGTAACACCGCCTCAGCCAATACCAATTATGAAGTCTCCGTCGTCGGCGGCGGGGTGTATGGCGGCGCCACCCTGCTCAACAACACGATCAGTGGCAACACCGTCTGGGCGGCTTCGTCCCAAAGCCACGTCTATGCCTATGGGGGCGGGGTGAGTAGCGGCAGCACGCTGCAGGGGAACACGATCACCGGCAACACGATGACGGCCGCGGCCAGCTGCAGTGGTTGCGACGCCTACGCCTCTGGCGGCGGGATATATGGCGGGAGCAGCCTGAGCGACAACGTGGTCAGCGGCAACCGCGCGCAAGGCACGGCTGCCAGCGGCCGCACGACCGCGGTCGGCGGCGGGGGAATTGAAACCTCCAGCGCGACCCTCACCGGCAACACGGTGCAGGACAACGAGATCACCGCCAGCCGCACCCACATCTATGGCGGCGGGATCAACTGCAATACCTGCACCCTGAGCGGCAACACCGTCGTCGGCAACCGGAGCAACGCCGGGCAGAACGTCTACGGCGGCGGGGTGCGCCTGGTCAGCGGGGCCAGCAACCTCACCGGCAACACGGTGGCCGGCAACGAAGCCACCGCCGGCAGCGCCGTCTACGGCGGCGGGGTCTACTTCGACGCCGCCGGCATCGTCGAGGCCAACACCGTGGCCGACAACGCGGCCAGCGGGCCGACCGTGGAGGGCGCGGGGGTCTACATCTCCAGCAACAACCACTTCCGCTACAACAACGTGGTGCGCAACAGCGGCAGCGGGACGACGGTGCGCGGGGCCGGGGTGCGCCACATCGCCCAGACCATCGTGGCCGCCATCCGCCACAACACCCTGGCGGCCAACCGCGCCTGGCCCAACAGCCAGGTGGGGGGGCTTTACGTGACCGGCCGGCCGGATCTGAACGACGGCAACAACCTCTACTCCGCCGCAGGCTACGAGCTCTACTACAGCAGCAGCTACGGCGACCCCAACCTGGACGCCCGCAACATCTTCTGGGGCCATACCCGGGAGCCGCTCATCATCCGCGGCATCTACGATTGGTTCGATAACGCAGCCTTAGGCCTGGTGGACTACGCGCCCTACGCCGGAACGCGCGACCTGGACGCGCCGCCCTCCCCGCCGGCCGGCCTGCGCCTCTGGACGGGCAATGGGCAACTGTTCCTCTCCTGGAGCGCCAATCCGGAAAGCGACATCGCCGGCTACAAGGTCTACTACGACACCGACGGTGGATTGCCCTATCAAGGAATCAGCGAAGCGGCGAATCAGCGCATCAGCGCGGGGGAGGAAGATACGCAATACGCAATACGCAGTACGCCGTACGCACTCCGTCCCCAGGTCACCGCCTTCCCGTATGAGATGCAGCAGGTCGTTCAAGCCAGCAGCCTGATCACGGTCGGCAACAGCCTGGTTTACACCCTGACCGGCCTGACCAACGGCACGACGTACTACGTCTCGGTGAGCGCGTACGACTCGGCCGGGAACGAGAGCTGGGTGGCGGTGGAGATGTCGGCGGCGCCCAGCGCAACGCCGGGCAGCCCGCCTGACCAGCCCGTCAACTCCTCGCCTGGAAACGGCGAAACCGATGTCTCCGTGGCCGCGGCCCTCACCGCCTCGGCCTTCTCTGACCCCGATGGCGGCGACACGCACCAGGCCTCGTGGTGGCAGATCACCGCGACGGCCGGCGATTACGCCGCGCCGGCCTACGACAGCGGCCGCGATACCTTGAACAAGACCAGCATCACCCCGCCCGGCGGCACGCTGGCCTACAACACCGCCTATTGCTGGCGTGTGCGCTATCAGGACAACAAGGGGAACTGGTCCCTCTGGTCCAACGAAACCTGCTTCACCACCGAGAGCGGCGCGTACCTGTCGGGGCCGATCAGCAGCCACACGACCCTGACCGCGGCCAACAGCCCCTACCGGGTGACCGGCAATCTGCGGGTGAATCCGGGAGTGCAGTTGACCGTCGAGCCGGGCGTGGCGCTTCGCTTCGACGCCGGCCTGGCCCTGCGTGTGGAGGGGACTCTCATCGCCCGCGGCGCTGCGGGCCAGCCCATCACCTTCACTTCATCGGCGGGCGCGCCGGCGGCCGGCGACTGGGGCCACATCCACTTCACCGACGCCAGCGCGGACGCGACCTATGACGCCAACTGGAACTACACCGGCGGCAGCATCCTGGAGTACGTCGTGGTGGAGTACGCCGGCGGATTGGCGGCTGTGCCGGCCGCGGTGCGGTTGGAGTCGGCCGCGCCCTACATCCACAACTCGGTCATCCGCAACAACGCGCGCCGCGGGCTGCACTACTCCGGCAGCGGCGGCCCGCGCATCATCGGCAACACCATCCAGAACAACGGCGGCGCCTCGCCCCAGGACAAGGGCGGCGGCATCTACGCCGAGAGCGGCTGCACCATCCAGGGCAACACCGTGCAGGGCAACGCGGTCGCCATCAGCGCGGACAACGCCACGGGCGGCGGCGCGGGCATCTGGGCGGTCAACGCGGCCATCCACAACAACACCGTCACCGGCAACACGGCCAGCTCCACCAGCGCCAATGGCAACATTCACGGCGGCGGGGTGTACGCCTCCGGCGGGCAGGTGGTCGCCAACACCATCAGCAACAACATCGCCCAGGGCACGCGCAGCGACAATTGGAACTATGTGCGCGGGGGCGGGTTGTATGCCACCGGCGGGATTCCCGTGCAGCAGAACGTGGTCCAGGGAAACACGGCCCGGGTGGTCGCCACCAGTGGCAGCGGCCGAGGGTATGCCTATGGCGGCGGCATCTACGCCAGCGGGGGTACGGTGCGCGACAACACGATCAGCGGCAACACCGCCTCAGCCAATACCTATTATGAAGCCTCCGTCGCCGGCGGCGGGGTGTATGGCGGCGCCACCCTGCTCAACAACACGATCACCGGCAACACCGTCTGGGCGGCTTCATCTAACAGCCACCCCTATGCCTATGGGGGCGGGGTGCATGAAGCCAACACGCTGCAGGGGAACACGATCACCGGCAACATCGTCACCGCCAATAGTAGTTCATACGACGCCTACGCTTATGGCGGCGGGATATTTGGCGGGAGCAGCCTGAGCGACAACGTGGTCAGCGGCAACAGCGTGCAGAGCACGGCCCCCAGCGGCCGCACGGCCACCGCTGCCGGCGGGGGAGTCAACGCCTCTGGCGCCACCATCAGCGGCAACACCATCAGCAACAACTCGGCCAGCACCAATCGCAGCCACGCCTACGGCGGCGGGATCAACTGCGGTTCGTGTACGATGACCGGCAACACGGTCGGCGGCAACAGCGCGCAGGCGGCGCAGGACGTCTACGGCGGCGGCGTGCGCTTCGTGGACGGGGCCGGCGCCTTCGCCAACAACATCGTGACCGGCAACGTGGTCACGCCCACCAACACCGCCTACGGCGCCGGCGTGTACTTCAGCAACGCCAGCGGCGCCTTCGACGGCAACCGCATCACGGACAATCGCGTGGCGGCCGGCGCGACGCGCGGCGCGGGGCTGTACTACGCGGCCTCCAGCGCGCTGACCACCATCAGCCACAACACCGTGGCCTCCAACACCGCCAGCATCAACACCGATCCGGGCGGGGTCTATGTGAACGGCGGCAGCCCGACGCTCTCCGCGGGCAACAACTTCTACAACAACACCCGCTACAACCTGTACAACGCCACGGCCAACAACATGAACGCCGCCAACGTCTACTGGGGAACCAGCGACCGGGTGTACGTGGAGCAGTGGATCTACGACAAGGACGACGAATCGGCCAGGGGGATCGTGGCCTTCCTGCCCTTCAGGACCACGCCCGACCCGTTGGCGCCGACGATGGTCGGCCTGCACGTCCAGGCCAGCCGGCCGGCCGTGGAGGTCTACCTGGCGGCCGGCCACAGCGCGGAGGAGCCTTTCGCCCTGATCAACGTGGGGTCGGAGCCTTTTGATTACGCGATTGCTTCCGGCGCGGCCTGGCTGACCATGGGGCGCGCCGCCGGCAGTGTGCCGGTACTGGAGGCCGCCGAGGTGGGCCTCAACCTGGACGCCAGGGGGCTGGCCGCAGGGGTTCACCGCACCGTGGTGACCGTCAGTGGTGCAGATGGTCAGGTCGCCAGCGTGCCGGTCACGCTCATCGTCACCGGCGGGCCGCCGCAACGGGTGTATCTGCCGGTGATCAGCAGCCGGTGAGAGGAAAACGCTCGTAGTAACGACTTCAGTCGTTCGGCGCAGCCGGCAGCGACTGAAGTCGCTACTACGAACAGAACGACGGACAGAACGACAAACAGAACGATTCACGAAATTGCTGCGGGGCACGGCAAGGAGGTTGCGCCATGACGACGAAACGCAAATCAAACGCCTGGTGGGAGCAACCCGGCAAGGCGCACGGCCGGCTGATGATGGCGGCGCGCCTTGCCTGCGCCATCGCCTGCACGGTCACACTCGCCCTGGCGCTGGCGCTTCTGCTGGCCCATCCGGCCGGCGCGCGCGCTAAGGCCGCGCCCCTGTCGGCCACGCCCGTCTCCGGGGTGATCACCAGCGACACGGTGTGGACGCTGGCCGGCAGCCCCTACCAGCTCACCGATCACGTCATCGTGGCCCAGGGCGTCACCCTGACAATCCAGGCCGGCGTGGTGGTCTCCGGCACGACCGATCGGGGGATCAAGGTGGACGGCCGGCTCGTCGCCATCGGCGCGAGCAGCCAGCCGATCACCTTCACCTCCCAGGCGGGGACCGCGGGCGGACAGTGGGATGGTTTGGCCTTCCGGCCGGGTTCTTCCGGCGTCCTGCGCCATGGCGTCCTGCGCTACGGCGGCACGTATAACGGCACGGCCATCGCCAGCCTGAGCGTGGACGGGGCCACGGGCCTGACCCTGGATCACTTCGTCATACGCGATGGCGCCGCGCCGGGGGACGTGAGCCACGGCCTGGCGCTCCTGGGCGGGGCCGTCCTCTCTTCCAGCGCGCTCACCGTCAGCGGGCACAGCGGGGCCGGCGTACACGTGGAGAACGCCCGCCTGACCCTCGCCGACAGCCAGGTGGCGAGCAACGCCACCGGCGTTTCGCTGGCCGCGGGCGCGGTCGTCACCCTCACCGGCAGCGCCATCCAGAACAACACCATCGGCGTGGACTGCGCCGACGCCGCCGACCGGCCGAGCCTGAGCGGGAACAGCTTCGCCGCCAACGCGACCGCCTTGCGCCTGTGGGCCGAGAACCTGGGCCCGACCACCCTGACCGCCAACAGCTTCAGCGGAACCGCTGCCAGCATCGAATTCAGGGGCGGCGCGCTATTGCAGGACACGACCTTGCCGGCTGCATCCGGCCACACCTATCGCCTCAGCGACCACCTCAGCGTGCCGGCCGGCCGCGTGCTGACGATCCAGCCGGGCGTTACGGTGAAAACCGTGACCGATCGCGGGCTGAAGGTGGATGGGTCGCTCGTCAGCCTGGGCGCGGCGGGCAATCCGATCACCTTCACCTCGACGGCCGACACCGCGGGCGGGCAGTGGGATGGCCTCCTCTTCCGCGCCGGCAGCCAGGGCAACCTGGCGCACACGGTGGTGCGCTATGCCGGCGCCTACAACGGCGTCGCCTACGGCCAGATCACCGCGGACGCCGCCACGCTGGCCCTGAGCCACGTGCGCATCCTGAATGGCGCGGCCCCCCCCGATGCCGCCAGCAACGGGTTGACCGTGCTGGGCAACGCGGTCGTCGCGGCCCAGACCATCACCGTCAGCGGGCATGGCGGGGCCGGCGTGCGCGTGGAGAACGCGCGCCTGACCCTCGCCGACAGCCAGGTGGCGAGCAATGCCACCGGCGTCTCGTTGGCCGCGGGTGCGGTCGTCACCCTCACCGGCAGCGCCATTCAGAACAACACCATCGGCGTGGACTGCGCCGACGCCGCCGACCGGCCGCTCCTGAGCGGGAACAGCTTCGCCGCCAACGCGACCGCCTTGCGCCTGTGGGCCGAGAACCTGGGCCCGACCACGCTGTCCGCCAACAGCTTCAGCGGGACCGCTGCCAGCATCGAATTTCGGGGCGGCGCGTTGGTGCAAGACGCCACTCTGCCGGCCGTGTCCGGCCACACCTATCGCCTCAGCGACCACGTCAGCGTGCCGGCCGGCCGGCGCCTGACCGTCGCGGCTGGCGCCACGGTGCGCGGCGCGGGCGATCGCGGTCTCAAGGTCTACGGCGAGCTGATCGCGGCGGGCGCGGCCGGCAATCCTGTCACCTTCACCTCGACGGCCGACAACGCCGGAGGAACCTGGGACGGCATCGTCTTCCACCCAGGCAGCCGGGGCGCGCTGACCTACACCACCGTCCGTTACGCGGGCGCCTGGGACGGCCTGGCCCGCAGCGGCCTGACCCTCTCCGGCGCCAACGTCGCCCTGGATCACAGCCAGGTGCTCACCACCAGCGTCGCCGACGGCCAGAGCCACGGCCTGGACGTCTTCGGCGGCTCAACCCTCATCCTGACCGACACCCTCATCAGCGGGCACAGCGGGCATGGGGTGCGCCTGGTGGACAGCAGCCTGATCGCCCAGGGCAGCACCTGGCAGGCGAACGCGGTGCACGGGCTGTACGGCGAGAGCTCAGCCACCGTGGTGGCGGGGGGCGTCTTCAGCGGCAATGCCGGCTGCGGCTTCTACGCCGTCGCGCCTGCTGCCTTCAACCTGAACAGCAGCACCTTCGGCGGCAACGGCGTTGCAGATCTGCGCGTGCCGGCCGATCAGATCACGTCGGCCACGCTGACGGCGAACACCTTCGCGGGCTGGCCCTCCATCGTGGCGCTGGACGGCGGCGGCTTCGACGAGGATGTCACCCTCAGCCCTGCGGCCAACCTGCGCCTGCACATCGTCGAGAGCGTGGCCGTGCGCAGCGGGGTCGCCGTCACTCTGACCCCAGGCATGGCTCTCTACGGCGCCACCGACCGCGGCCTGCGGGTGGATGGCCGCCTGACCGCAGTCGGCACGGCGAGCCAGCCGATCACGTTGACCTCGGTGAGCGACTCGGCCGCCGGGCAGTGGGATGGCCTGGCCTTCCGGGAGGGCAGCCGCGGGGAGCTGGCTCACGTGACCCTGCGCTATGGCGGTTCCTGGGACGGGCTGGCGTACAGTGGGCTTACCATTTACGATGCCGCGGACGTGGCCATCCGCAACAGCCAGATCCTCACCAGCAGTGCAGCGGGACTGGTCATCACCGGCACGGTCGGCCGGGTCCTGGTGGATGACGTGACCATCGGCGGCCACAGCAGCCACGGCGTATCGCTGTGGGCCGGCAGCCCGATCACTTTCACCCGCGCCGCGATCCGCCACAACGGCGGCGACGGGATCTACGCGGCCCGCGGGCGCGCGGTCTTCCTGGAGAGCGAGGTCAACAACAACGCGGGCGCCGGGCTGCGCGGGGCGGGCGGCTATTCCCTGATCTACGGCAGCCACATCCACGACAACACCGGCCAGGGCATCTACGCGGCGACGCTGCCGCTGCCCCAGGTGCACAACAGCCGCATCGTCAACAACGCCGCGCCCGCGGTGCGCAACGACAGCGCGGCCACCCTGGACGTGCGCTTCAACTGGTGGGGCCAATCGCCGCCGCCGGAGGGAACCTTCTCGCAGAACCCCGGCGTGATCCTGGCCGATGGCTGGCTGACCAGCGATGCGGTCTTCCCCTACGCCCTGGCCAGCTCCGATTGGGCGCCCGATCTTTACGAGTCGAACGAGGTCACGGGCACGGCGAAGGCGCTGCCGGGCTTCGACCGTCCCGCCGACGCCTGGACTTTCCCCCACGCTGACCGGGACGTGTACAGCGTCACCCTGACGCAGGCCGGTCCCCTGGGCGCGACCCTCGACAGCCAGGGGAGCCGGCTGACCCCTGCGCTGGCCCTGCTGAATTCCGCCGGCGTGACCCTGACCCAGGGCACGGCCGCGATGGGCGGCCGTGCCGTCATCACGGCCAACGTCCAGGCAGGAACGTACTACCTGGTGGGCCGCGATGCCCTGGGCCGCGAGGCGCCCCTCGAGCCTTACGCGCTCTCCGCCTGGCAGGCCGGGCCAGAGGTGGTAACCGCCATCGCCCAGGCGCGGCCCGCGGCCATCCTGCAAGGCGGCCAGCAGTACACCCTGGGGATCTACACCTACACCCTGGCCGCAGGCCAGAGCACCAGCATCCCTGTGCGCGTGCCCTTCACCCTGACCACCCCTGGCCTCTACTACGCGGTCGGCGAGACCCGATCGTCGTTGGGCCAGCTCCTCGACGACGACCGCACGCCCTTCACCGAGATGGAGGGGACCCTGGCGCTGCTCTTGACGCGCGACAAAAGCGTCTACAAACCGGGCCAGACCGTGGTGATCAACGGCGAGGTGCGCAATGTGGGCAGCCAGCCCGTCACCGACCTGCTTCAGTTGAGGGCCGACAGCAGCACGATCTTCTCGCAAACGGTCACCGCGCCGGCGAACGGCTCATACTTCTTCACGTCCGGTGTGCAGGCCACGGCCCCCTTCAGCCTGACGGGGAGCTTCCACGGCATCACCGTCACCGATCAGGTGAACGTGATGTCGCCGGTGGTCTCGCTGACCCTGGCCGCGCCAGAGGCCTCGCTGCCTGGCGTCATCGTGGCCGAGCTGTCGGTCGCCAACAATGGCGGCGTGCCGGCCGACCTCACCCTCGACTTCCAGGGGCAGGTGCAGCCGGTCAGCCTGGCGGTTGGCGCATCGCTGCTGCTGACCCGCTCGCTTGAGATCACCCGCGACGTGACCATCCAGGCGACGCTGAGCGGCGAAGTGACGCAGACCGTGACGCGCACCGTCCGCTACAGCGCGCCGCCGACGCTGGCGGTCGCTCCGGCAGCCCGCTACCCCGAGGGCGCGACGAGCATCCCCTACACCCTCACCAACCCTGGCATCCTCGACCTCACCGTGGACGCTGTGTTCTACCTGACCGGTCCGCAATCGCAGATCGCAAGTCGCAAGTCGCAAGTCACAAGTCGGGCAACCGCCCTCAGCCTGGCCCTCGCCGACCAGGTGGTGACTCGCACCCACCCGCTGCCGCAAGGGAGCACGATCAGCGATACGCTGACCTACAGCCTGACCAGGGGGCTTTACAACCTGGCCTTCGCCACCGCGTATCAGACCGGGCAGGCCACGTTCCGTGTGCTGGCGCAGGACGATCTGACCCTGGCCAGCCAGCTCACGGCCAGTCCGGGCCTGTCGCCCACGCTGGCCGTCGAGATCACGAACGCCGGCTACAACGCCTTCAGCGGCACGCTGCAGGTGGTCGGGGTAGGGGCTAACCTCGCGGCCGCTCCCTTCTTCCAGGGTGAGCAGGCCGTCTTCGTGCCGGTGGAAAGCGTGCGTGTTTACAGCACAACCGTGGACTCGACCAGCCTGGCCCCTGGCGTCTACACGGTCACGGCGTCGCTGCTCAGGGGCGATCGCCTCGCTGTGGCCGCGTCGGCCGTCAGCCTGACGATCCGCGGCCCGGAGTTCGTCGTGACAGAGGCGCCGGCCGCCGCGTCGCTGAGCGTAGGGGAGACCTACACCTTCACCTTCGGCGTGGAGAATCGGGGCGATATGGGCGACAGCGCCATCTTCCGCTTTGCCCTGGGCGACATCACCGAGCAACAGCAGGTGCAACGGATAGAGGTGGGGGGCCGCGGCGTCTTCACCTTCAGCCTCAACCTGCCCGAGGAGCTTGCCTCCTCGACCTACGTCGCCAGCTACGCCGTCAGCGGCACGCTCGGCGTCGGCGCTGCGCGCGGCGAATGGCGGATCGCGGTGCAGGGGATTGACCTGGCAGTGCAGGCCAGCACCGATAAGCTGCTTTATGGAGAAGGCGAGACCGCCCAGGTGACGTTGGCCATCACCAACCGGAGCGGCCGCGCCACGCCAGAGCTCTACGCGTTCGTCTCCTTCAACGGTATCACGCAGACGCAGAGCTTCTCGGTACCGGGTACATTGGGGGCTGGTACATTGGTAAATTGGGAAACTGGTACATTGGTAGATCGGGAAACTGGTAGACCAACCTACCAATTTACCAATCTACCAACCTACCAATCTACCACCCTTACCTTCCTCGTGCCCGTTACCTTCACCGGCGACCGCAAGCTCTTCTACGGCGTCTTCGTCGGGGAGACCGATCGCAGCGTCTACTTCGACACCTTCTACTTCAACCAACGCCAACCCGCGGTGACGGTGCTTACCGACAAGCAGGTGTACAGGCCGGGCGAGACGGTGCAGGCGACCATCGTCACGACCTTCACCGGGCAGCTCAACGCGGTCGCGCCGGGCTATGCCGCGACCATCCCGCTGCCCGCCGGCGGTTTCAGCTTCGCCCTGCCGGGCGTCATGGCGAAGGGCACATACGCCATCTACTACACCCTGATGAACTGCGCCTGCGCGGACGAGGGACGGGAACAGACGGCCTGGTTCGATGTGGACGCCCCAGATGCCGAGATGATGAGCGTGGCTCTGGATCAGACCCGCTACAGCCCTGGCGACACACTGACGGCGATCCTGAGCGTCGGCGCCAACCAGGAGCTGGATGCGCTGCTGCGCAGTTGGATCCGCTACCCCGATGGGACGAACGGCGCGGTCTCTGAGCATGTGGTACG
>Ga0194126_10010369_pt1 | contig 12221 bp, 10 predicted proteins | sample TA2KigC150mmetaG_FD_148641 | JGI IMG/M metagenome (GOLD analysis project Ga0194126, IMG submission 148641) | Freshwater microbial communities from Lake Tanganyika, Tanzania - TA2015035 Kigoma Deep Cast 150m | ecosystem: Environmental > Aquatic > Freshwater > Lake | place: Tanzania: Lake...
TCGTGATCGATAAGACTTGTGCGGCGGACCAGCCTCTGGCGCCTTTCCCAGCACCGTCGGCTCTCGTGATCAACCAGTTTGCTCTGGGTTTGAACGCTTATCGGGATTTAGAAAGGCTGACAGGTGACCGGGGGGTTTTCGATGATATGACGATCCCGGCATTCACGGGGTCGGTGGGGAGTGCGAAAGGCTTACAACCCTCGTTCAATCGAAATTCGGCCCATTCTGTCGCGGGTAGCGCAGCCCCAGATTTCACGGGCAGCGACCGCCATGTGCGGCGTGTCTCACTGGTCCAGCACATCGATACGACGCTGGGTCGGTTGAGCCTTCTGACTGGGTACACGAATGCTGATGTCGATGTGTCTTTTGACATCGATAAGACAAGTTTTCTGCCGATTCAGCAAATGCTCGAAACCTATACAAACACACGTCAGTTCAGTCAGGAGGCTCGCTTCTCTTCAGACTTCGATGGGCCCTTTAACTTCTTTTCCGGCTTTCAGCTCTGGAGGGAGAGCTCTAGGCAGAGCGAACGAAATCTTACGGTGATCGGTGAGGGTACGTTGTGCTTCGCCTTCGACCCACCAACGAACTTTACCGCGGCGATTCAGACCCCCCCTCAGACGGTCTCGCTTGGACCGCCGGGAAGTCCGACTTTGACCATTCCGCCGGGTAGTTGCACGAGCCCCACCGGAGGGTTTACGTCTGTGGATGTATCCCCATATATGTCATCGGTTTACGCGGCGCGTGAGCCGACGTTGACAACGCGCGATATCGACCATGGATCCATTTACTTCGATGTCGAGTGGGACATCACCGCTACATTACGTCTGATCGGTGAGGCCCGCTGGGTTCAAGAAGTGAATGACGTGTCGTCGGGCTTCACGGATGGCTCCAACGGTCCCGGCACTATCGTGCTATGCGGCTCAAATGGTCCGTGCCGTGGTGGCGCAGGAGTACCCTCGCCTGGCTTCCCGCCGGTGGTCCCGGCACGGGGGTTCAACCCAGCGGATGTGACGCGGCAGATCGTTTATACATCTTTGAAAGAAGACTACATCACTCCGAAGGGCACACTGCAATGGACACCTAGCGATGATTTAAACGTCTACGCGTCGTATGCCCAAGCGCGAAAGCCAGGTGGCTACTCGACGGTAACGTTTGGGGGTACGGGTGCGTCGGTAAGTGGGGATGACGTGTATTTCGCGGCCGAAAAACTCAAAGTCTACGAGGTTGGCGCCAAATGGCGTTCTCCGTCCGGTAATTTACGGGTTGAGGGCTCAGCCTTCCGTACCGACTTCACGGATAAACAGGTAGGTACGCAAATTTTGATTGGCAACACTATCACCAATCGCGTCACTAACGCCGGCAAGGCTCTGCTGGAGGGTTTGGAGCTCGGTATGCAGTGGCGCCCAAGTGAGAACTGGTTGATGGCTGCCGGTCTGACGTATTTCTCGACGTACAAGTACACGAATTACAAGACCACCTCTACCGGTGCGGGTGAAATCTCTCGCGTCGGCAACTGTGTGGTGGGCTACCTCGATGGCTCCCAGTTCGTCCCGCTTACCAACAACACCGTTCCGTTTGCGGCGGGTAGCACGACGGCGTTCCGATCGCTGACCTGTCAGCTCGATCGCACGGGTAAGTTCATCGAGGATACGCCGGAACTTGCGATGGCGATGTCGATCGGATATCGACGTCCGATGGGCGATACGGGAGTGGATCTCATCGTCGACTTTGATGCCAATTGGAAGGGCGAGCGCTTCATGGAGGATGATAATAACGTGTGGCTCGATGACTACTGGCTCGCGAACTTGCGTTTTGGTGTTGAGACCGATGATTGGTCCGCAGTTTTATTCGTCGATAATGTGGCGGACGATCGGACGATACGTTCCGCGGGAGGAGGCCCGGCGATCTACGCGTCGGATTTCCGATTTGGGTTTTACAACTATTTTGCCCCTGGAGCGCCAGCGCCCTCGCAGCGTCTGGTCCCGGCACCCAGTATCCCGTCGACGGTATTTGCGAACCTGCCGAGCCCGCGAGTGATCGGTCTGCGTATGGCATATAAGTTCTAAGCCTCGGCAGGACACTTTTGCGGCTCGCCTAAACGTGCGCGGGGCTGCCCATCACATGGTGGGCAGCCCCGTTCCTTTTGTAGGCCTCTTAACGAGCCGCCTATCGTTGAAGGATATTTGATCAGTGTCCGGGAGGTTCCTTCATGGTCGATGCGCTTGACGATCCTCTGTCTCGAAGGCGGTGGCTCGGCTCACTGGCTTTAGGCGCAGGGTTCGTTGCGGGACAATCAATTGGTCTACCCGAGGCAGACGCTGCGGTGCGCCGCGAGCTTCCGAATCTTTCCGATCCCGAGTCCAACTTAAGAAATATTATCCGGATGCAGGGCAGCCTCCGCGAGGAAGATACCCGCTGGTGGTTTACAGGAATGATCTTTGCCGTCCCGGGTAATAACGAAACACCCAGACCACTCGTTCGCTTTGAGGGTATGGAGGTGTACTGGTTCGCTCATAAGCCCGAAGGGTTTCAACTCGGTGGGCACACAGTCACGTTCTTCAGAGATATCGAAACCCACCAATATCTTCGCGAGTTTAAAAATCCCTGGACGGGACGCACCGATGTGGTGACGCCTGCAGTACAGGGCGGCAATCTTGGCTTCAACTATAGTGAAGAGGGTATCTGGCCGGTTCGACTCGATGGCTCGCCAATGGGCGAGCCGAAGCGAGCGCCGTTGAAATTACATTGGTATTCGATCGGCGATTACGTTTGGCTTCAACATCAGACGGTCTATCCGCCGGGAATGCCGCCGATGCATGGTCAGAGGCAAAGTCTGTTCACGCGTCGGCAAGACTTCCTCGATACCCGCTTGGATGTCCTGCCTGCGACATTTTCCTCGACGGTATTCATGGGCTGGCTCAAATGGATGAATATGACGGGCGAGCCGGGTCACGTGATTTGGCACGCGGCCGGAGCCAAGCTGCGCAGCATCGACGAGTTACCGCAGGAATATCGCGAGCGCGCCGAGCGCGAGTATCCGGCGCGTATGACGGCCAAGCCGAAGTAGTTTTCGAGTGGGGGATATTTGTGAAATTTTTAACAATGGTTTTAACAATGGGTGGAGCGATCGTCTTTGGATCGTTTGTCGTGGTGGCTGCGTCTGCCGTATCTCCGGCGCCTATCCGCTTCAAAGATGAGGCGGCAGTACGCGGCATCCAGGATGCTGCGGTTAATGCGACTGGGCCGACTTTTGGCGACTATGACGGTGACGGGGATCTCGATATCTTTGTTCCTGTCGAAGACCTCGCTGAGGGTCTCAAAGATCGATTATTTGAGAACGATGGTCGCGGGATGTTCAAGGACGTTGCGGCGGACAGAGGTGTTCAGAACCCGGGTAGCCTTAGTCGAGGTGCGGTGTTCTGCGACCTAGACAACGACGGCGACCTCGATTTGTTATCGGTCAATATGCCGCCAGGTCAGGCGCGCCAACGCCATGTGCCAACCACACTCTACCGCAATGATCTTCGTGAATCAGGCTCAGCGCGATTTGTTGATGTAACTCGTGCAGCGGGTTTAATGCGTGCCGGTAATGAAAACGATCAAAAAATTGGGGGTGTCGGCGATACCGGCGGTGGTGCGGGTTGCGCCGACTACGACCGGGACGGCGATCTCGATATTTTTATAAAGAACGCAGATGGTGACATCGAAAACGTGTTGTTCAGAAACGAGGGTAGCTGGCGCTTCACCGATGTGACCGGCTCGACTGGTGTAGCGCTACAGTCGAAGCTTAAAGACTCAAATGCGCAGGGATCACCGAATTGGATCGATTTCGATCAGGACGGTTGGATCGATCTGCTTGTGACGCACGAGCGCGACACCAAGATCCTGCTGCGGAATCTTGGCGATGGCCGGTTCGAAGACATTACGCGCTCCCGCAGGCCACCAAGCGGCTTGCCATTCCTCAATCCGGGGTATGCGCAGGGTGCATGCATCGCCGATTTCGATAATGACGGTGATATGGATGTCTTCCTACCGATGGCGGATCAGGCGGGCCGGATGATGGCGAATCGGCTCAAGGAGACGGGTACGCTGTCCTTCCAGGACATTACCAAACAATCGGGTGCTGGTGTCATTCGAGGTACGCGCGGCTGCGTAGCAGCAGACTTTGACAACGATGGGTATATTGATTTGTATCTAAATAACGGTGGTCCATCTAACGTACTCATCAACGATGTCATCGCTGATTTCCCGCCGTTCGTGACTTTTTATATCGCTTGGGAGCCCGCAGAAAATACATTGCTGCGAAATCGTGGCGATGGCACGTTCGAAGAGGTCACGCGAGGCTCGGGTGCTGAAGGTCTCGGCATCGGATCAGGTGTAGGTGCAGCGGATCTAAACGACGACGGTTTCGTTGATCTCATCGTTACGAATCGCACCTATTATGCGATGGGTAAACAGGTGAGCCCGGCGGCCGGACAAAACCGCTTGTTCATCAATCGCGGTAACCGCAATACGTGGATCAAGCTTCGCCTGCAAGGCACACGCAGTAATCGTGACGCGTTCGGAGCACGTATCAAACTAGTCTCCGGCAATCTCGAGCAGTATCACGAGGTGCAGAGCGCTCACGGCTACAATTCGACCAATGACCCGACGCTAACCTTCGGCCTCGGAACCCGAAAGACCGTCGACCGAGTGGAGATCATTTGGCCTTCAGGGGCGAAGCAAGTGATCGAAGGTCTGGTAACCAAGAAAACCCACGTCATTCTGGAGCCGACCTTGTGACCGAGCAGGGCAGGATGCTCATCGACGGGGAGATGACCATCGGCGATGGGGGTGAATCAGGCACCTGGATCGACTCGCACGATCCGGCCACCCTCGCGCCCCATCGGGCGAGTGCCGGCAGCATCGGCTCACGACGTCGATCGGGCCGTGAGCGCGGCAGCGACAGCTCAGGAGGCTTGGGTTGCCCGATCGGTATGGGAGCGGGCTGCGGTGCTTCGGACGCTTGCCGGGACCATTCGCGCGAGGGGGCCGGCGATTCTGGAGCTCGAGGCTCGAGATACCGGCAATACGATTGGCAAGCTTCACGCGGATGTAGAGATCGCAGCGGGCTACCTCGAATATTTCGCCGGGTTAGCGTCTGAGCTCAAGGGCGAAACGATTCCGGCGACGGCGAAGGGTCTGCATCTAACGCTGCGTGAGCCTTATGGGGTCGTGGCTCGAATTGTGCCATTCAATCACCCATTCATGTTTGCGGCGGCCCACCTGGCGGCGCCCTTGATGGCAGGCAATGCCGTCGTCGTTAAAACACCTGAGACCAGTCCGCTGACGGGGTCAATTTTAGGTGAGCTTTGTCAACAAATTTGCCGCCGGGTCTCGTCAATATAATTCATGGATACGGTACCCCAACGGGTGATTCGCTTGTTCGTCATCGACTGGTCCGACGCATTGGCTTTACAGGGTCTGTGGAGACGGGCCTTGCCATTCAACGCGCCGCAGCCGAGAGCGGCGTTAAATGTGTAACCCTGGAGCTCGGCGGTAAAAATCCGTTCGTCGTGTTTCCTGATGCCGATCTCGATCGAGTGGTAGAAATGGCCATCGCAGGGATGAATTTCCCGTGGGCGGGTCACGGCATTATCTAGCTGATGCACCTGATTGGGTGATAAGTCATTTAAAATCAATGAGTTATTTGGAAATTACCGTGTCTCAGGGGTGCTGAAGCCAGAAGCCTCTCAGGGAGATGAAAAACGGCGACTCAACCTTCAGGCGAGTCGCCGTCGTCGTTTCTGGAGGGGTGTTGGGCGGTGCGGACGCCGGGACTCGAACTCTTATATGAGGAAAAATATATGAGGAAAAACCGACAAACAGTGACTGCCCTCATAGACGCGGATGCCACCTCATGAAGTGCACAACCAGTCGCGCATTATGGCCAACGCGGGCTCGGGTGCAGATTTCGATGCTGCTGAACAGCCTGTCCAGCGACATGAGCGGCCATTCCGCTGCTCATGAACGCTGAGTTGAATTGGGACATCTGCGGGACGCCGGCGGCTGCCCACCGGACACCCTCCGGCCGGCAAGTTGAGGGGAAGCAATTCTGAGAGCCGTCAGGCTGCCTTCGGCCAGGAGCGGGCATCCGCCATCGTGATCTGTGCACGCTGAGTTGCCGGTCCTCATCGCTCCTCGCGTTTCGCTTGGTACATCACCCGGGGACAGGTCACCCTGGGGCTGATGTAGATCGATTCGCTGCTGATGTAGCCGTCGAACTGACTTGGTGTGCCAGTCCGACGCGAGCTACAGCGGTGTTCCTTTGAATCTAGCCTCTAAACGCCCAGCCCGTTTGGAGCCGCGATGAACGGGCTGACCAGAGCGCGCGAGCCGCGTTCAACCATCTGTTCAAGACCTCGTACAGCGTCGGCATCAAAGCGATTTACTACTCAAGCTCGCGGGCAAGCTGTAGTGTTCTCTCTGGTTGCCAACCCACTGGCCATCACTGCGTTCGCTCCGAAGCAGCGGGCGATCGATCCTATCCAGCCCTGCCGCGACTCAGTCCTCAGTTCGCCGCACCGGCCAGTCAACGAAGCTGCTACCCAGCACGCGCAATCGCAGCGGCGCGCCGGCGTCGCGAAGAGTCTCGTCGGCGGGTTCCTTTCCGCTGCCCAGATTGAGCTGGCGGTCGGGCTGCTTCACGGCGCCCAGGGTTAGGACCAAGCGGCTGCCGGCAGCGAGCTGGCGGCCGAGCAGACGGGTGTCGCGCAGCACCAAGCGCTGCAGCTCGCCGGGCCGCAGCAGCTGGCGTTGGCGCCGGTCGGCGGCCTGGCTGGCACGCTGCAGCCACCCAGCCAGTTCGAGGTACTGACCTTGGGCCGTGCGCTCATAGACCGACAGGGCAAGGTCCACGTCGCGTTTGTTGATTCGGAAGTGAAGCTCGCCTTCCAGTGCGCCGGCCAACTCCAGTGGCTCGCTGAGAGGCTCGCTCTCGAACACGAGGCCGGCCTGAGCCGGTAAGGCATCGATCAGCACGGTGTCAGGAGCGCTCCAGGCTGCGTCACGGCGGTCGCGGAAGTCCACGGTCTGCAGGCTTTGCGCCTTGGGTTGCGCCTTCTCACGCAGCCCTTCCGGCACGAGGTGGAGGCGACGCCGCTCCATGGGCATAGCGTCGAGCGAGTTGGCGTGGCGCCAGCGGTTGGCGCCCATGACTTGCCAGTTGATGCGCCCGGCCAGCAGCGCCGGCAGCGGTGCGCCCTTCAAGACATGGTCGAACCACTGCAGACGCAGCGCCTGCAGGTCGATGCGTGCGGCCGGGTCGGTGGCGTAGCCCTGCACGACGGGCGGTACGCCGCGCTGCATGGCGAAGTGCTCGAAGGGGCCGATGAGCAGGCGGTGGTTGGCGTCGGTTTTGGCCTTCAGATGCTCGCGGAAGTAGTGCAGCGCGCCGATCTGCCCGCCGTCGAAGTAGCCGGTGGTGGCGAGCACTGGCAGGTCGAGCGCCGCGTAGTCGGCGCCTTGCGGGATCAGGCGCTGCCAGTAGGCGTCGTAGCGCGGGTGCTGCAGCCACTCTTTGAACCAGGGGTTGGGCAGACCGTCGAGCTGTGACAGCTTGCGGTAGGCGCCGCCGCTGGCGTACCAGCGCTGGCTGAGCGCGGCCCAGCGCGCGTTGTCGCCGTACAGCGCGTCGTTCAGGCTGGGGTTGCTTGTTGCGTAGTGCGGCCAGGGGTATACGAAGTTGAGGAAAACGCCGCCTTCCATCGGCACGTCGATCCCCGGCGCCACGGTGGCCGAGGCGGCAATCGCCTTTAGCGCGCGCGGGCGCTGCTTGGCGGCAGCCCAGGCCGTGAAGCCGCTGTAACTACCGCCGTACAGGCCCACGCGACCATCGCTCCAGGGCTGGGCGGCAATCCAATCGATGACGGCGGCGGCGTCGCTCCCCTCATGCACATAGGGCACCACCGGCCCAGGGCTGTGGCCCTTGCCCCGTGTGTAGCTGACCACACCGGCATAGCCGTGGGCGGCGGCGCGCAGCGCGTCCTCTTCGGCCCAGCCGTCGTTCGCGTAGATGGTGTGGGTGTGCAGGGTCGTGAGCCCGGTCTTGCCGCGCGGGCGGATGACCAAGGTGTGAATCAGCGTGCCGCCACCAGCCGGCACGAGCTGTGCGGGCTCGATCACGTAGCGGCGCGCGTTGTCGGCGCGCAGCGCGTCGATCACCAAGGGCTGGAAAGCGGCATAGGCGTCGTGCAGCTGCCAAGCACGCAGCAGCTCCATGGCTTCAGGGGCGGGCAGCTGCGCGCGGTCGGTGGTCTTTGCCAGCGCGGCCTCCAGCTCGCCGCGCAGGCGCGGGACCGCTGTGCCGAAGCTGAAGATGGCGCGTTGCGCCTCCCTGTCGCTCAAGCCGCCGAAGCGTGTCGCGAAGGCCTCGCGCCAGGCGCTGATGTAGTCGGCACCGGTGGCCTCGGCCAGGCGGGCGCGCAGGTGCAACTCGTGCGGCAGGAACAACGGGGGCTGACCGGACGCGCCAGGGCGCTGAACACGCAGCGCCTCGATGCTGGCCAGGGCCTCGGCATACCTGCCGGCTGCAGCTTGCAGGCGCCATCGACTCAGTGGATCAATGCCTTCCGGTTGGTCGAGCAGCGAGATGGCCAGGCGGCGCATCTGCGCGTCCAACTCGGTACCGACCTGACGCGCGGCCGGGGTTTCGAGGAAGGCCGACTGCGCGTGAGCGGACGGCAGGCTAAAGAACAGGTACAGCAGGCAGAGCCAGCGAAGGATCATGGGGCGAAAGGTGCTGTGTGTCAGGGCAGACATCTTTCGCAATGGCAAAAGCGTCTAGTTTCAGGAGCCGACGGCATGATGGATTTGAACATGTGAGTCGCCCCGCCGTTCGCTGACATCGTCTGAGCAAGTATGGACTGCCCTTCTATCGAACGGACATCCCAAGAGCCTCCCGATCGCCCCGCTGCGCATCTCGCCTGCGGAGTGGCAGCTTATCTCGACCAATTTCTTGGCTTAGGCGGCCGACCGCATAGGGTCGATTGCGCCCAGTCACGACGGACTGCTTCCAAGCGCAGCGGCTAGCGGCGCCGCTGCGCGCTGTGTCGGTTCCGCTGTTCAGGTCAGAGCGGCGCGGCTATTCATCGCGAAGCGAACGCGCTGTTCAAGTCGGGTTGAAACACGCTGTTGGCGGCATGCAGTCCGCCGTGGCCGCGATCAGGCCGACGACAGCGCCTGCCACCCCGACGCCGCTGCCAGACAGCCGAATCGTTGACGAGCTTCCGATGCAAACCAGAGACTTGCAAGGTGAGATGCCGGTGGCCCTCATCCGCGATAGGACAGAGGGGCCATCCGACGACTACTTCCGATCGAGAAACCAGCGGATCAACTCGCGCCGGGCGCTACAAAAGGCGTCAGTCTCTTGCTCCAGCGACTCTTCAACGGTCTTCAAGAAGCGCTTGCCGCCCCAGCGATCCGCTGTCTCTTCCATCAACGCGACGAACACGCTGTTGTCGGCTGCCATCCACGCGAAACCGCTCGGCGACAGGGGCCGATTCAATGTCGTAGGCATTTGAGCCTGGGCTGGCACGTCGCGCTTGAAGCTGACGGGTGCGCTGACCTCGACGCCCTGCTCGGCTTGCAGGGCGACCAACTCACCGCTGTTGCGGGCAGTGATCAGGTCAGCGACGACAGCCTGACGGCCGAGGATTTGGGCGCCGGCCCGGGTGCTCACCCTGTCCCCGTTTCAGTACCGCTCGGTACGGAAATCTGGGACAGGGTCAAGTCTTGTCATCGATGTAGATCGAATCGCATGGTGAAGCTGGACATGGCCCCTGCAACTGTATATAAATACAGTCGCACGGGATGGTTTTAGCGTCCCTTCAGGGGCGGACGAGGCACCTCCAGCGTGTCGACCCCCAAGGCTGCCAGCAACTGGAGTGCAAAAGCGAAGGAGTACCGACCACGGTTCACGCGGTTGATGAGGACTTGCTCTTCCATATCCACGCCCATCGCCGACAGGTTCTCCGCCAGTCGCCAGTACGGCATGTCCTTCTCGCGTCGGATGCGCTTGATGAGCTCTCGAGCTTGGCTCTCGTAGAAGGTGTTCGCATCCATGTTCGAACCAGTCAGATAAATCGGTTTCGATTTGCCGATCGTAAGAAGGAACTGCGACTTGAATACATCAAAAAGAGTTATCAACGATCCAGGCTCAGCCGAACCCAAGTGGATGGCCTGGAACACTCACCGCCATGAATCGTCCAGCGCGCACGCCCATCGCCAAGACCTGACGGGTCTTGACCGATCCAACCCCTCACCATGGCTGCCCACTTCTTGTTGCGCCCCATCGGTCGGAACTTCTCATGTAAAGACATCGATGGGATGACGGAGACGCGTGCACATGCTTTGTTCGCACGATGCCGCTGGGGGAGTGAGACGGAGCAGATTTGTCCGGATTGCGGGACAGTGGCCAGCCACTACTGGATCAAGAGTCGCAAGCAGTGGCGCTGCCGGGAGGTGGCCTGCGGCCGGATGTTCTCGGTGACCAGCGGCACGGTGTTCGCGGATCACAAGCTCCCACTGCGCACGCTCCTGCATGCCATCCTCCTGTTCGTCTCCAACGTCAAGGGAATTAGCGCCCTGACGATGAGTCGCTACATTGGGGTTGCGTACTCCACCGCCTTCGTTTTGGTGCACAAGATCCGCGAGGCCGTCACCTACGAGCAAGAGGAGGAAAGCAAAACCAAGCCTCTTGACGGCTTGGTGCACGTCGACGGCGCCCACCTGTCAGGGCGAGTTCGCAAGCCGCGTGTGAATAAAGAAGGCCAGTAAGACCCAGGCCCGGGACCGCGTTCCTGCAGATGCGAAGGCCTTTCATCCAAACAGGCGAATCGTGATGGTCCTGCGGGAGGTGTCGAAGACGCCAGGTGTTGGCGCAGTCCGAACCGTGGTGCAAGTGGTTCGCGCCGAAGACTCACCCACGGCGCGGCGCTGGCCAAGAAGTACATCAACAAGAACGCCACGGTCATGACAGATGAGCATCCCGCGTACGGGGAATACATGGCCAGATTCCAGCATCTGACCGTCAACCACTTGATTGAGTTCTCAACGGGCGACGGGGTAAACAACAACCACGCTGAATCCTTCTTCGCGCGCATGCGCCGAATGGTGATCGGCCAAGCCCATCGAGTGACGCCGAAGTACATGTACGAGTACATGTCAGAGGTTGCTTGGCGTGAGGACAACCGGCGGGCTTCCCCGATGCGCCAGTCCCGCAGCATCTTGAAGTGGGCGAGCCGATTGGCGCCAGAAGCGTCCAGTTGGAAAGGCTACTGGCAGGGCAAGCGACGACAGGATGAGGTGCTGTTCGTCCCTTGAAGGGGCTCAGCCCTCGCCCCCCAACTCAGGCGGAAGCGATTTGTCGCCGCCTGATCAAGCAGCCTTGCGAAGGGGCTCGTGATCGTCTTCATCGTCACGGGCCCAGCCGTCTTTGGGTAGAGACCAAAGGCCCTCGTCGTTTGCCCCCACGCTACTGCTGTGGTGTCTGACCACTTGACCCTTGCGCACCATAGATTTGAGTCTGCAACTCACTCTGAGTGTGATGTAGACCTTGTTGGCACGTGTCATGGCAAGGCCCGCTTCCCTTATGAATTCAATGGCGATTTCCGTGGATAAACAGGGCTTGCCCTCGGCCTCTTTCAGGACCCGATAGATCACCTTCGTCATCAAGCCATAGGGGCCAATCGCCTTCACTTTCTCCCGCTTGCCTTTGATCGCCTTCGGATCAACCTTCACCTCGTGCAGGGGAATGACGGCATCCAGTGCGTCGAGCTTTGCCTGAAGGTCAACGATTTCACCTGGCAGATCTTCAAGCTGCTTCTGACGGCGTTCGAGCATTCCCTTGAGCTTGGCGCGCTCACTGATGAGCCACGCCATGGACGGGGGCGTGCGCTCCAGGTTGGTGTACTGACGGTTCTTCGGCATGTCCCGATCCTCTCCCAAGGAGGGGGTCGGGGTCTAATGCATCAGCTAGATAATGCCGGCGGGTCAGTCCTGCGGTTCGACCAGTCGCCTGCTGGTGCCGAGGGTGCGCGTCTGGTGACGGGCGACGGTCGACCCAACGGTGAGCGTTTTGTAAAGGGGCATTGGGTCGAACCCACCTTGTTCGCGGATGTCTCACCGAACATGCGTATCGCGCGCGAGGAAGTTTTCGGTCCAGTGGTGTGTGCCCAGCG
>Ga0194126_10010371_pt1 | contig 12219 bp, 19 predicted proteins | sample TA2KigC150mmetaG_FD_148641 | JGI IMG/M metagenome (GOLD analysis project Ga0194126, IMG submission 148641) | Freshwater microbial communities from Lake Tanganyika, Tanzania - TA2015035 Kigoma Deep Cast 150m | ecosystem: Environmental > Aquatic > Freshwater > Lake | place: Tanzania: Lake...
GGCAGCGGCAACCGGATCATGACCAGCGCCGATGGCATCAGCTGGACCTTGCGCAGCACCCCAGTCAGTACCGGCTGGCGATCGATCTGCTGGTCAGCCCAGCGCCGTCAGTTCGCAGCCGTGAGCAGCAGCGGCGCTGGCAACCGGGTGATGGTGAGCCCCTGAACTATGACTGACACCACGACACCCCTGCCGGTGATTGGAGCACGCTGCTGGCGCGATCGGATCAGCCGTTCCAGACGGCTTCTGCATCGCTGATCGCCTGGCGGAGTGCCAAGGGCTGCCAGCCCATGCAACGGGCCTCCAGATCGATGCGTAGGCCGCAGTGGGTCCAGATCGGCAGAGGCTCCAGCGTTGGGCCGCATGGCAGCCACTCCCCATTGAAGACGTCATCAAAGGGGCTGGCGGTGGCCAGGATCTGATCGAGGAGGAGGCTGCTCATGGCGAAGGGGGCATTGCGATGGACCCAGCTTCCGTGCAGCGATGCTTGCCAATGAGGCCACTCATGCGAACGACGGAGCCTGGCAGTCGAGGCCTTTGAGGTGATCTCTGCCTGGATCGCCAGTTGTTGGCTCTGGTCGGTGATTCGCAGGAGGAGATCGTCAGTGGGACTGCCGAGGAGTTGTGATGAGCAAGTCATTCACCCCAACGAACAGACGCCATGAAATGGCGCGTCACCTGCTGGGTGGCAGGGAAGATTTTCACGGTTGATTGCTATGCGGCCAACTATGCCGAAGCTCGTGAAGTCGCCAAAGCCCAGCATCCCAATGCACGCATTCTCAGCGTGAACGCTGTTTTCCGATGATCAGCTCAAAGATCATGGTTGTCCTGTTCGCTGCTGGCCTGGGCTTTGGCTATTCGATCGAGCGTGCCGAACAGGGCGCTCCACTGGTGTCGGTCGCCCCGCGGCGTGATCCAGCCTGGTTGCAGGATCTTGATCCCGGTTACCAAGAGCTGGTGAGCACGATGAAGCGCAGGGGTTTCACGATTGAGGAAAATGCACCCGTCTGTCGGCAGGAGGATGTCGTCGGTTTTTACACCTGGGGCCAGCCTGTGGTGAAAATCTGCACCGAACGCATCGCCAGGATCAGGACTGATCCAACGACCTTCCGCACGCTGCTGCAGCAAACCATTGCCCACGAAGCTGTCCACGTTGCACAAGGCTGCCGCCACCGACGCGGCGGTAAATCCAGTCTGGGTTTGGACGCTGCCAAGCTCTACAGCCTGCCGTTATCGGTCAGGAACGACATTCAAAAAGGCCTCGAAACCAACCGCTCCAATGAGCCTCGATCGGTGCAATGGCGTAACGAGGCCGAAGCCATGGCTCTGGAGGACACGCCTGATCAGGTGATCGCAGCCTTGCAACAGTTCTGCAGATGAGTGCAACTACACACACCACAGGGTGGCCAACGGCACCGCCCAGAGCCTAGGCCCTATGGGCAATGTTTCATTGCCGTCGTAGAGGACAAAGCCAGCGATGAACTGTTCCCCAGAGAGCTCTGCCAACTTGCGCAAGCCAGCAAAATCGCGAGGATGGACAGATGCTTTGGCCTTAATCTCCACGCCGATCAATTGGCCGGCACCGCTTTCGATCACCACGTCAACCTCGCGCTGATCCTTGTCGCGGTAGCTGAGCACCTGCAGATCTCGCTCACTCCAGCTGGCCAGCTTGAGCAGTTCGCCCACCACATAACACTCCAGCAGGGAGCCAAAGGCGGTGCGATCCCGCTGGAGCGCCTCGGCATCTGCGCCCCTGAGATAGGAGAGCAGCCCTGAATCAAGAAAATGGAGCTTGGGCGATTTCACAATCCGCGACAGCCTGTTGCTGCCCCAAGGCTGAATCCGCTTGATCAGGAATAGCTGCTCCAGCACGCCCACATATTTGGCGGCTGTCTTGTGATCCAGCAGCAGCTGGCCGGCCAGCTGGTTGAGATTGGTGAGCTGACCGGCCATCTGCGCCAGAGCCCGCAGCAGCCGCGGCATCTGCTCAAGCTTCTCGATGCTGGCGATGTCGCGCACATCACGGCTCAGCAAGGCTGCGGCGTACTGCCGCAGCCAGGCCTCACGCCGGCGAACCGTGCTGCGAGCGATGGCCTCGGGATAGCCGCCGCACAGCACCCGCGCCACCAGTGCTGCACCGGTTTCGAGAGCTCGATGTCCGCTGGGAAGTCTTGGGATGTCACCCGAGAAGACACACTCCAGCCAGTGGCCTGCAGCACCCTCCAATTCGCAACCCGCCAGCGGCAGCAGCGTCAGCACCTCCATGCGTCCTGCCAGGGAGTCGGCCACCGAGGGCAATAGGCGGAGATCGGCGGAACCGGTGAGCAGAAATCGGCCCGGCCTGCGGTCGTTGTCAACCGACTGCTTGATGGCCAGCAGAAGCTCGGGCGCTCGTTGCACCTCATCGATCACAGCCCGATCCAAGCTGCGCACCAAGCCGGTGGGGTCCTCGCGGGCAGAGGCGAGGGTGGCCGCATCATCGAGGCTCAGCATCTTGAACCCTCGATCGCCAAACGTGCCGGCCAGCGTGCTTTTGCCTGCCTGCCGGGGGCCGTTTAACAGCACCACGGGCGTGTCCGCCAGCGCTTCCTGAATGAGCGGGGCCAACCTCCGCTCGACCAAGCCCATCGCCACGTCTTTACCGCCCGGCTGAATTGGATCAGGCTAGCGTCCAGATTGGAATCTATGCCCGTCCAGATTGGATCCCAGTGTCGGCCAGGCTGGGATGAAGGCCCTGCGCCGGCCTGGCCTGGCCGCGCTGGCGTCGCGCTCATTCACCCTTTGTGGAGCTGCTGCGCCGATGCAGCGCCACCACCTCGCGGGCCTGTTGCAGCTGCAGATCGCGCAGCTCCTGCGGCTGCTCGATGCGGATGCCGGCACCCCAGCGGAACAGCCAGTTACGCAGATCCCAGTCGCGCTCGAGCGTCCAGGTGGGGAGGCGGATCTCCACCGGATGCGGGTGGGTGTCGCGGGGAGGATTCGGCGGCAGGTTGGCGTGAGCGGTGTGCTCGGGCGGGAAGCGGCGCGGTTCCTCCCGGATCAGCTGAAACACCTGGGGCGTGCAGGAGAAGCGCAGCACGCCCCACGGCGGTTTGACGCTGCGCCCGGATGACGGGGTCATCACGGCCAATTGGTCGTCGATCGACTCACCGAAGTACAGGCCACCGCAGACGAGCTGCAGCCGCTGCAGACGCTCCAAGGCATGGTCGTTCTCTTGGTCTGTGCTGCGCCGGGCGTTGCCGTCTTCCTTGAGCAGCACCAGGCGATCCACCCGCAGGATGCGGATCAGGCCGAGGCCGTCGCTGCGGCCGATCGAAAACGTCTCGAAGGCCAGGTACCAACTGATGTTGTGAAACAGCAGCTGCAGCGGCCAGGCACGGAAACGGCCGTCATCGCCGCGCTGGCGTTGCTGCTCGCTCACCGGATCCGGCAGGTGCCGCAGCCAGATGCGGCGACGATCGCGGATGGCCCGCTCCACCCGGGCACTCATCTCCGCCTCCGCGAGGGTGCCCGGTTTTTCTTCCGTGAAGGAGCGGTGGGCCAGGGCGCGCTTGGGTTGGCGCAGCCGATCGGGCGTGCCATCGGCGCGCAGGATGCCAGCGCGCTGCAGCCGATCTTCCAGGCTCAGCAGCAGCGGCTTCTGGGATTGGTCGCTGAGGCGATCCAGCGACGCCTTGAGCTGGGCATGCACCTCCAGCAGCTGATCGGCCGAGAGCAGAGCGGTCCCGATCGCATAACCCTGGCGGCGACTCTGGGGCCGGCCCTTCACCGGGGCCAGGAAGCCGTAGGGAATGAGGATGTGCTCGATGTCGTAGCGCAGGGCCGCCTCCTGATCGCTGCGATAGCTGCCATCGAGATCGTCGAGCCGTTCGATCAGATGGCGATAGAGCGGGCTGAACTCCTCGCTGCTGCGGCGTGCACGCTTCTCCCGCGGCTGGACCGGAGCTGTTGGTTCCGCTGTGGGAGGTGCCTCCGGGGCATCGAAGGGTTCCTGGAGGATGTGCCGCAGCAGGGTGAACACCCGCTGAAACACCTCACGGCTGGCCAGGGCCGGATAGCCACCGTTCACGGAGCTGCCCTGTATGGGGCCTGCGCTGCCGAGATCGATCGACTGGCGCGCCTGGTAGTCGAGCCGGAAGAAGCCATTGGCCTCCAACCAGGCCAGATCAGCGCGGATGGCCTCCACGTCGCCGTAGCCATCGCTGTTGCCGCCATGCACGTCGTTCCAGCTGGCCAGATAGGCGGCTCCGCGCTCCGCCAGATCGCCATGGGGCGCGGGATTGCAGATCTTGAGCAGCTCGGCCGCCGTGCCGGGATCGCTGGCATCGAGCCCGTTGAAGCTGGTGAGCAGTCGAGTGAGGAAGAGCAAGCGCTCGAGATCCAGCAGCCGTGAGTAGCGATGCAGGTGCGGCTCGAGGGCCCGCTGGCGGTTGAGCGCATTGCGGATGCGGCCATCAAGGCCGGCCAGGCGGTGGCGCAGATCGTCGTTTGTTGTGCCCTCGCCTGCGGAGGGGTTGAGGGCCACGATCGCGGCAAAGCCTTCAGCGCGATCGGGCTTGAAGAAGCGGTTGTTGAGGCTGGCGTGAAACTCCTCAATCACCGCCTCTGGTACGGGCCGATCGCGGCGCAGCGCCCAGGCCTTGCACTGCTCCAGCGGTGTGGTGAGCCACCAGCCGATCCACTCCACAGGCCGGGGCAACTGCAACAGCTGCGTGTACAGCAACCGCCAGGGCCGGCGGGCATGGGTGGCGTCGATGACCACGGGCGTGCCCGCCGCCACGGCTGCATGGAGCCGCTGAAGCAACAGCGCACGGATCTCATCCCAGGGGCCCTGCACCCCTGCATCGCCAAACAATTCCTCACGAATGGCATCGGTGGAGAGCACCAGGCCGGGCTCACCGTTTTCACCCTGCAGCAGCGGTGCCAGCTGGTGGGCCAGGGTGGTTTTGCCGCTGCCGGGCGGGCCGATCAGCAGGTGGCAGCGCAGGGGGGCTGTGGTCATCTTCCCATCCTGAGGGCAGGATCAATCCTCAGGCGAATTCTCTTGCGAACGACCGCAGGCTGCCGGCGATTTCAGACCTACGCCAACGGCTGGCTCGCCCGCCGGCTTGAGGAGCACTACATTGTGGTGCATGAACAACCGATCACTCACCATCCGCCTCGACGAGGCGTTGGAGCAAGGGTTGGAAGTGGCCTGTGCCGAAACGGGTCGCTCCCGAGGAGACATCGTGCGCGATGCCCTCAGGCGCCAGTTGCAGTTGATGCGCTTCGAGCGCCTACGGCGCCAGGCCCTGCCGTTCGGCGAGGCCGCTGGTTGGCTCACGGATGACGACGTGTTCGCGTCAGTCTCCTGACCAGCGTGCGTGTGTTTTTCGACACCAATGTGCTGGTGAGTGCGTTTCTGGCGCGTGGGCTCTGTGCTGATCTGCTGCGTCTGGTGCTCACAGAGCACACCCTGGTCACCAGCGAAGTGGTGTTGAGTGAGTTGCGCGACGTTCTCAGCCGCAAGGGGCGCCTGCCCTCACAGCAGGTCGACGCTATCAAGACGTTTCTGCGCGAGCAGCCAGTAGCCCCACGGCCTACCCAGACCCTTGCGTTGGGTCTGATCGATGCTGACGATGAGTGGGTATTGGCCAGCGCCGTTCTCGCAAACGCCGATCTGTTTGTGACGGGTGATCAGGGGGTACTCGCCTGCAGAGTGCCGCCGATGCCCTTGGTCAACCCAAGGGGCTGCTGGGAGCGGCTGCGTGGCGCGGGCTGAGCCAATCCGTTGCCCCCCTCAGCGTGGCTGAGGGGTGAGGGTGAGCAGGTTGTCGGTGCGGCTGTAGCTGGTGCTGATGCGGGTGCTGGGTTCGGCGGCCGGCGGCTGCTTCTCCATGGCGTCGTAGTGGGCGCGCATGGCAGCGAGGCGCTCCTCGTAGCCCGGGTGGGTGGAATCGGGTTCGGTGATGGAGCCATCACCAACCGAGCGGGCCATGAACGCCAGCTCGTGCTGGCAGATGCGGGCTGGATAGCCAGCGCGGGCCAGCATGGTGGCGGCATCGCGATCGGCCTCCAGCTCCAGCTCCCGCGAGCGCTTCATCTCACCGAGCTTCTTGGCCTTCTTGTTCTGGCCGTGCAGGTTGTGGTGGAGGTGATAACTCTGCTGGAAGATGTGATGGCGGCGGATGTGCGCGATCTCATGCGCCACGGTGCAAGCCAAGTAGCCAACCCGTTGCCCGTAGGCGCGAAAGGCGGCGCGGGGAATCACCACGGTGCCGCTGGAGGCGGACCAGCCCTGGATGTCGCCGAGGGCATAGCCCTGGCGCATCAACTCATCCCAGCCATTGCCGTAGTGCCGGTAGGGGTTGAGCTGGGCAAACAGGTCGCACTGGTCGGGCTTGCAGAGCCCGCGCTGAGCCGCCAACTGGGCGGTGTAGGTGCCGGAGCCCACCATGAAGGTGAGGGTATGTGGGCCAAGATCGTTGCCGTGGCTCAAGCGCCGCAACACGGCGTCCAGCGTGCGGACCTCCTCTGGTGGACGATGAGCCAACCAGCCTGCGGCGGCGATGCCGGCCGCGATCAGGCCTGTAAGCGTGGCAACGGCCGACACAGCAAGGGGGCGGCCATTCATGGGCACTGGCATGGCTCAGGGCTCCAGCAGATCCAGCAGTTGCCCGGCTTCATCGATCAGCCGGTGCCGTTTGCCGGTGCTGCGGGCCCGCGCCTGGGCGGTGCGGAACGCGTCGGCCTGGTTGTGCTTCTCCTGGAAGCGCTGCCAGCGGCCGAATTGGTCTTGCCACTGGATCACGATACGGGTCATGGCGGGGCGATGGGCAACGGAGCCAGCATCAGCTCGGCGCAAACAGGCTGAGCAGGCCCTCCTGCGAAGCACGGGCATGGTCACCCTGGTGCATGCAGTCGCTCAACTGAGCCGATCCGGTAATGCACCGTCGTTCTCCAGTCCGGCGGCCCCACCATCACGAGCTCCAGGCTCTAGCCGGACCATCTGCCTGCTGAAAACAGGCCAGTAGCCGCTCGACCTGTTCTGCGCGCTTGGCACCCTTTAGCTTCGCCAGGTTCTGAAGCTTCCAACGGATGGCCGGCAGCTCCTGCAGATGGGGAAACGGCATGCAGTCCCAGCGGGGCTGGTTCTGCACCAGCGACAGCAGAAAGTTGCGGTGCTCTGTGGTGAGTGCACGGGGCAAGTCATGAACTAAGCGTTCACGGGTCTGCTCGAGGGCTGCAAGGGTCAGGTCGTCACGGGTCATGCCAGTGAACTGATTGGTGAACGTGGCCTCCAGAGGCTGGAGACGGGGCGTTAGCAGCTCATGCAGCGGCCTGTTGTGGCCAGCCAGATAGGCCACGAAGCAATCCACGATCTCTGAAGTCAGGCCAGTGTCGTTGTAAAGAACCTGAACATCGAAGAGATCACGCGGATGCTGCCGATCCATAGCGGCCACGAGCTTGCTGCCGTAGAGCTCAGCGGTAGCGAGCAACGGCAGCGTCACCGCCTGGGCAAACTCCTCCTCCGTGGCTGGTGAGAGTGATCGTTGTTGTACAGGGAGCAGGCAGCCACGAAACACCTCATTCACCTCAACCTTCACCTCGGCCAGGGGGCCAACCACCATCAGCCTGGTTTCATGACTGGCGCTGTTTCTGTGCTGCATCACCTCGTAGCCCATGGCCTCCAGCTTCTGACTGATGGCGCTGAGCTCGCCGGCAATCGTCTCTAACGCGGCCTCACGGTCAAGCCGGTGGTTGGTGAACACCACATCGATGTCTACCGATAGCCGCGGCAGGTCGTGCAGAAACAAATTGAGGGCGGTGCCGCCCTTGATGGCGAAATGGGGCGTGGCGAACACCACTGGAGCGATGTCCAGCACTTGGCGCACTGTGGCGGTGTAGGCGCTGTTCATGGTGTGGCGGCTAGATCCAGCCGCTCACCGGTGCGGCCCACGGCCACCCAGCGGCGGCCGCCACCGAGACGGCGGCTGTGCCGTTGGGCCAGATCAGCCCAGGGCAACTCAAGCTCGTCAGCCAAGCGTGCAGCGAGACGCGCCACCTTGATGCGGGTGAGGTGGCTGAGGAGCTCATCGAGCAGTGGCAGCCGAAGGTTGCGCGTGCTCTCCACCAACTGGCGCACCTCCTCCAGGCCTTCGAAGCTGCCGGTTTCGCTGAGCAGCTCCAGCAGGGCGCGCTCCGGAGCTGAGACAGGCAGGTCTGGATGGCCACCGGCCAAGGGAGCCAGGCCGAGGCCCGCCGGCAGCTCGGTGTCAAAGATGTGGGCGGCGCGGTAGCGCACCTGCGCGATGCCATCCAGCCAACGGGGCAGGCGGGCCGGCTGATCACCCCAGAGCACCACGGTTTCCCGGAAGGCCATGTTGTGACGAACCCCACGCCAGGCCAGGGCCGTTTTGCCGGCCACATGCAACCCCGGCATCTGCTGCGCCAGGAAGGCCAGGCAGGCATCCCGCTGGAGGGTGTCGCCGGGAAGCCCGTAGGCACCGCGCCCCAGGCGCAGCAACCAGCCCGATTGCACCAGTGCAGATGCCCGCTTGGCTGTGATGCCATGGGCGGCAAGGAGCTCTAGTCCCAGTGGGCCACCGCGAGGCAACTGCGCCAGGGGCTCTTTGAATGAAAAACGGGCAGCAGATCGCACCATGAGCGAATTGTAGCCGTCTTCTCATGCAGATCGTGGATGCGCTGCGTCCAGCTGCACGGCGGAGCTCAGGCGCCGTGCATGGGATTTGAGCAGCAGATCGCTCCATCAGTGAATTAACGCAGGTTCTTCATGCAGTGCAGCCGTGGATGCTGATGCGCCTGCGCTACTCCATCAGCTCAATCAACCTCTGCTGCTCGGCGGGAATCCAGCCAGCCTGGGCATCAGCTCGGCACAGCCAGGTCGAGCTGGCTCTCCTGCGAACCACGGGCCGACCTTAGTGGCGACTCTTCCTCGCATCCTTGAGCAGCAGAAGCAGTTGCTGCGGGCGCAGTGGCGACGGGATGAAGCCGAAGCGGGTGTCAAAGCCAGCCGCGTTTTCGTTCAGCGGATGGGTGAGGATCGCTCGTATGCCGGCCTGCTCAGCGATCAACAGCGTCCGCCTGATCGCGTCCTGCAGCATGCCGACACCGATGCCAAGCCCCTGGTGATCGGTGGAGACGGCAAGCCGGGCCAGGATGACCACAGGCAGCGGGAAGCGACCCATGCCTTGACGCAGGCGCTTTGGTGCTTCCGCTGTGTCGATCTGGCCCACGGTGAGGCTGAAATAGCCGGCGACGCGATCGTCCTGGTCGACGACGACAAACGTTCTGGCCGAGCCGCTGGCCTGGGCCTGCCGGGCATGGTGCACCAACCAGTGGTTCAGGGTGGGCTGACCGCAATCAAAGCCCTCAAGCCGGTGCTGAATGGCCAGCGGCTCTGGAGCCCGCCAGGTCAAGGCGCTTCCCAGGGAGCTTGGCGAGCCAACAGATCCTGCAGCCCTTCGTTCGTCTGTTCAGGACGGTCCAGTAGATCCAGCAGGGCCTCGGCCTGGGAGCCAGAAACCATGAACAGGCGCTGATCCAGGAGCGTCTGTTCTGCAGCGAGGCAGGCACTGTCGAGGATGAAGTCGGTGAGTGATTTGTGGCTCACTTCAGCGGCACGGCGCAACACGGCTTCCTGAGCCGGCGTGGCCCGCAAGCCGAGCCGGGCTGTGCGCGCCAGAGCCGACGTGCCGATGGCAGCCATGCCGATACCCCCCCGCGAAGCCTGTCAGCGAATGTTAGTACAACTGACGCACGCTGGCAGTTGGCGCGCGAGCTGAGAAGAGGCCTCCGAATACAGGCCGACACCACTAGCGCGCGCTGCCTCGTTGAGCTGGCGATCGAAGCTGGCCAGCCCAGCGCCCAGTCGCTGGGCGAGCTCCAGATAGGTGGCGTCGTAGCTGGACAGCCCATGACTGCGGGCCAGCGTCAGGATGTGGGCGCTGCGTTGCGGGGTGGGCTCCACATCCGTGGCGATGGGCAGGCTGTAGAGGCGGGCAAGGAAGCGATCGCTTTCGGCCTGGGGCAGCATGGAACGGCGCTCGGCCACCAGCAGAGCATTGACCACCTCAAGGTGCCAGAGGCCAGGGACCCACCAAGCCACGTCGCCACAGGTGGCAAGCAGACGGTTGGCCCGGTCGCTATCGCTGGGTTGCTGGCGATCAAACACCCAGGCCAGGGCCATGGACGCATCGATCACGATAGCCGAGGGGGCCTGGCTCACTGGCGCCCCTCGCGCACAAAGTCAGCAACATCAGCATCGCTGACGCCGCGAATGCGCGGACAGGCCTGCAGGGCAGCTACCGCAGCCGCTAACCCCTCTCCCCCCTGTGCGTGGTGAGGCACCAGATCAGCCACGGGCCTGCCTCGAACGGTGATCGTGAACCGTTCCCCCGCTTCGACGGCGCGCAGCAATCGCGACAGCTGGGCCTTGGCCTCAAAGGCCCCGATACTCACATCCATGGCTGCAATGATCTGGTTCACAACCTAGTTTATCGATGTTGTGCCGGGCAGGCCACAGGCGGCTTCATGCCCCTCTCCTCACCGGGCCACGATGCCCTGTGCTCTTCAGCCCGGCGGCTTCAAAGAGGGTGGGGCTGCTCAATCGTTGCAACTTCCGTGAGCTGCTCAGCCAGTGCCGGAACAACCGAAGTAGGCATGGGCGAGAACATCACGGAGCCCGGCGATGCGCCGCCACGGGACTGTGGGATGACGTTGGCGTACGTCGGGCGGGATCTGTTTGGCGGCTTCACCGAGAGGTTACAGATTGCGCAGAACCGCATCGACAATCAGCTCGTCTGCGAGGAATTGCTGTTGGTCCAGCCCTTCCGTGTAGCGAATCACTTTGGTGCAGAAGCGTTGCCTGTCCCTGAGGAACAGCATCCAGTCACGCGCAGAAGGGGGCTTCTCAGGCAAGGGAAACTGCCTCGCGCTCGATCCGCTCCCGCAGTTCAGCGCGCAGACCGTTGCGGGTGACCAGGTCGACCCTGACGTTGAGAAGGTCTTCCAGGGCCAGCTTCAGATCCATGAACTGCTCAAAGCTGGGGCTTGCCGGGAAATCGACCAGAAGGTCGAGGTCGCTGGCCAGCTGAGCACGACCTCGTGCCACAGACCCGAAGACGCGCAGTTCACGTCCCCCATGGGCAGTCGCCAAGGACTGGAGCACCGGCGCGAGCCGACGCAGTTCATCGAGGCTTGGGGGACGCTGCTGGGTCATGGCCACCATCATCGCTGTGTTTTGAGCGTTTCGCAGGCGCTCAGCTGGTGAAAGCCAGCATCTCCAGGCTCACCATCAGCTTCAGGGGTTGGCCCGCCTGCTTCAGCTGGGCTGCAAGCGCGGCGCTGCCCACCATGCCCCACTCCTCCTGATCAAAGGCCACCAGCCATACCGGCCGCCGTGGCGGACTGGCCGCCCAGCGGCGAGCCAGCTCCAGCAGGGCCACCAGGCCACTGGCGTTGTCGTCGGCACCGGGCGAGTGCAACGGCCCGTCGTAGTGGGCGCCCACCAGCAGCGGCCGCCGCTGCGGCTCGCGGCCGGGTAGCCGCAGGATCAGGTTGGTGCCCGCCTCACTGCCGCTGCTGAAGTGGTGCTCCTCCAGCGGGCCCAGGGCAGCCAGCCGTTCGCGCAGGGCACTGCGCACCGCCAGCAGCCCGAGGGGATCCCAGCGGGCATGGCGGGGTACCGCGAACTGGTGGAGATCGGCGAGCAGGCGGTGCTGCAGATCAGGATCAGGCATGGGGGTCTTGCGCTGTCATCCACCCTCGCCAGTGCTCCAGTGCCCTGGTCTGCTGCTCGTGCGAATCACCAGACGGCGTGGCTACCAGGCTGCCGCTCCGCATCGAAGACCATCGCCCTATCGCCAGCGCACCTAGAGTTGCGCCATCACGTCGATGGGGGGGTGGTGATGGGGGTGGATCTCCCACTGGCCCAGATGAGCGTCGACGACAAGCTCCAGGCGATGGAACTGCTCTGGGCAGATCTCTCCAGCAATCCCGCCGGGCTGCCGTCGCCCCCTTGGCATGGCGACCTGCTCCGCCACAGGCGTGAGCAGGTGCTTCAAGGCAAGGCCAGCGTCCAGCGCTGGGATGCCGCCATGGGTGAGTTGAGGGCTGAACTGCGTGGACATCAGGCTCCTTGACGGGGTCAAGGCAGTCACCTGCCCATTGGTCAAACAAAAGCTCTAATTATTTTGAATCAAGTTTGAAGTTCGTGAG
>Ga0194126_10010374_pt1 | contig 12219 bp, 14 predicted proteins | sample TA2KigC150mmetaG_FD_148641 | JGI IMG/M metagenome (GOLD analysis project Ga0194126, IMG submission 148641) | Freshwater microbial communities from Lake Tanganyika, Tanzania - TA2015035 Kigoma Deep Cast 150m | ecosystem: Environmental > Aquatic > Freshwater > Lake | place: Tanzania: Lake...
CAGGGGAAAGTGGCTCGCGTGACCATTTTCATGCGAGAAAAACGAGGTTGAGTGTAAGTTTACCCCAAGTTATTGAGATGATACGAAACTCCTCTATTCCTCCAAGCCCTCCACTATATCGAACCGATTGCGCGCGAGGGCGGCTACAATGTCCTGCTGTGTATCGCGCGTAATATCACCGATGAACAACAGGCACTGGATCTCCTGTTGGAAAAGCAGGTTGATGGGATTATTTTCCTTTCCACCTCGCAATACCTTGATGACAGTCATCTGCTCGAACTAAAGCAGATCGAGTTGCCCGTCGTGCTGGTGAATCGTGCGACAGTCCACGATGGCTTTGACCAGATCAACTGGGATAACATCAGCGGCATTGGGCGAGCCGTTGACCACCTCATTCAATTAGGACACCGCGACATCGCGCTCCTCCGCGGCCCCGAAAAGCGGCGTTCCTCGGTCGAACGGTTGGCGGGCTACCGCCTTGCGCTGGAACGCCAAGGGATCGCTTTTCGCGAGGAATACGTTCAACCGGGCGACTTCACGGCTTCGCCTGAGCAGTGGTGTCAATCAACGCTGAACTTGCTGGCGCTCACGCCGCGCCCAACAGCGATCATCGCCTCCGATGACATTGTCGCGGCGATCGTAGTGTCTACGATCCAACGTGCCGGTTTGCGTATTCCTCACGACATCTCCGTCGTCGGTTTTGACGATCAGTCTATCTGCACCCTTTTGAACCCTGCGCTGACAACAGTTCAGTTACCGATCATCGAGGCAGGCAAGCGCGCGAGCGAGATGCTACTGCAACGCATCTCGGGCGATCGAACCGAGATCCAACATATCACGCTTCCCTGTCCGTTGATTCTCCGTGATTCAATCGGCCCCTGCGCCCCATGCAAGGATGCCGAGATTTCCGACATCCCACACCCAACTCAAAAAACATAATTCAGTCTCTGGAGGAAAAATGGATCCACTCGAAAGTTATTTCAATGGTGTTCTTGACACGCTTCAGCAAATCCGACGCGATGAGACGCCCAAGATTCAGGAAGCCGGGCGCGTGATCGGCGCGAGTCTCGCGAAAGGTCGTCTGTTGCATGTCTTTGGAACAGGCGGACATTCGTACATCGCGGGCGAAGAAATATTCTACCGCGCCGGCGGACTCGTGCCGGTCAGCCCAATTCTCGATCCCGGCGTCTCACTTGCTTTTGGCGCGATCCGCACGACCAAGATCGAGCGCACCCCAGGTTACGCCAAAGGAGTTTTGGACACGTATCCGCTGCAAGCGGGTGATGCCTTGATTATCGCCAACGCGAACGGCATCAACAGCGTCACGATTGAGGCAGCGATGGAGGCAAAAAAGCGCGGGCTGACGGTCGTTGCGATTACCTCGCCCGGATGCTCAAAAGGGATCCCGGCTGGACATCCTGCACGGCATCCCTCGAACAAAGATCTCTGGGAACTTGCCGACATCTACATTGACAACAAGACACCGACCGGCGAGGCGCTAGTTTCTGTTGAAGGGTGCGATCAAAAATTGGGTCCCGCGTCTACGATTGCAAACGCGTTCATTCTCCATTCGATTGTGCTAGCCGCCGCATCTCACATGGTTTCGCTCGGCGTCAAGCCGCCAGTCTGGAAGAGCGCGAACGCGCCCGGCGGCGACGAACAGAATCGTCGTTATATTGCCGAATACGTGGGGAAGATCAAGCATCTGTAGACCGATATGTCCACGACGACGATCACTCTTCCGTACACCGACAAAACTACACTGACGCTCACATTCGATGAGCGCAATCTCGGCGAGGTGATCCGCCCGGCGTCAGTTGCGCCGATTGCCGACAGTAACGCGGCAATCGCGCGTGCGTTGGATGCGCCATTAGGATTGCCGCCTCTCGCCGAGTGTGTGCGCCCGGGTCAGCGCGTCCTGATTCTCAGCGACGACAATACACGCTCCACGCCAACCGCACGAATCCTGCCGGTGGTCCTGGAACGGTTGCGGCGCGCGGGTGTTCGCGCGCAAGACATCGAGATTCTAATCGCGGCAGGGACGCATCGCCCGATGACGGATGCGGAGATTACCCTGAAACTGGGTGTGGATGTTGCCGCGCAGTACCGCGTCACGCGCCACGAATGTCACAATCCTGCCGCGCTCTATCACGCCGGGGTCTCGCGCGAAGGTATTCCGGTCTGGTTGAACCGCCGCGTCCGAGAAGCCGAGTTTGTCATCGGCATTGGCAATGTGGTGCCGCATCCGCACGTCGGCTGGTCTGGCGGCGCGAAGATTCTTTGTCCGGGCGTCGCCGGCGCGGAAACGGTTGCCGCGTTTCATCGCGTCGGAATCGAAGACCCGACGAATCATCTGGGGCGTGACGACGCGCCGGCACGCCAGAGTCTTGAAGCGCTGGCTGACGCCGCGGGGTTGCATTTCGTCATCAATACGGTGCTGACTTCCAACCATCGGCTTCATCGGATTTTTGCTGGACAACCGCGCCAAGCCCAGATTGCCGCGCGGCAAGCATCGCGTGAGGTGTACGGCGTGCCGGTGCGCCAGCGATACGACATCGTGATTGCCAACGCGTATCCGGCGTTTCTGGAATTTTGGCAAGCCGGCAAAGGAATTTTTTCGGCGGATTTGATTCTCAAGCCAGGAGGCAGCATCATTCTGATCGCGCCTTGTCCGGAAGGTATTGGCGTCACGCACCCTAAGCAAACGGAATACCTGGGACTTGCGTTGAACGAATTGCAGCGCCAACTGTTGGCAGGTGACATGGAAGACCCCATTGCGGCGGCGGTCTGTGTCAAAGTGAAGCACATCCAACAACGCGCGCGCGTGGCAATCGTATCGGATGGTTTGCGCGAGGGTGAAGCGCGCGCGCTCGGGTGTGAACCTTTGGCTAGGGTTGAAGATGCCTTAGACGCACTGTTGTCCCAGCATGGTCGTCAATCCAAGGTTGCCGTCATCACGCACGGTGGTGAAACGATTCCGTACGTAGTCTGATCAGTTGTGCGAACGACCGATTGGGGAAGGAGGTGGGGCGAAGCAAAAAAATTCGAGTGTGTGACATTGCCAGTCAAATCATTACTCAGAGAGGAGAAGGAAAATGAACAAGCGACATTTGCTCGTTTTAGTCAGTCTGGTCGCGCTGTTGGTAATCGTTGTGGCATGCGCGCCTGCGCCAACACCCGCGCCGACAGCCGCGCCACCGACAGCCGCGCCTAAACCAACCGAAGCGCCCAAGCCAACGGCGGTGCCTGTTCAACCAACCAAAGCGCCGGAACCGACTAAAGCGCCCGAGCCAACCAAGCCACCCGAGCCGACTAAACCCGCGGGACCCAAACCGGGCGGCACGCTGACGTTTGCAACTTCCATTGATGTCCCGAGTCTTGAACCGCACCTGGAAGCCGCCGACGCGTGGCATCGTCGCAAGGCGCTGATTTACGAGAACCTCACCTGGGTGGACAACGATGTGGTGGTCAAGCCGCAACTTGCCGAGTCGTGGGACATTTCCAGCGATGGACTCGTCTACACGTTCAAACTGCGCAAGGGCGTCAAGTTCCACAACGGTAAGGAAATGGATGCCGATGACGTCAAGTACAGTCTTGCGCGTGTGCTGGATGAGAAAGTAGGTTCGGCAGGTCGCGGTGATCTCATCATGATCAAGCAAGTTGACGTAGTAGACAAGTCTACCGTCAAGATCACCTTGACCGAACCGACCGGACCTTTCTTGGTGAATCTGGCTGGTCGCTACAATGCCGTCATTCCCAAGGATAGCGCGCCAACAGGCGATACGTTGCGCCGCACCGATGTGGGAACGGGACCTTTCATGGTGGAAGAATTCGTTCCCGCACAGCGCCTCGCGCTGAAAAAGTTCGCGGACTATTGGGACAAGGGCAAGCCCAATCTCGACAAACTGATCATCCAAGTCGTCCCAGACGAACAAACTGCTCTTGCGGGTCTACGTGCCGGTACGATTGACTTTGTCGCCATCGAAGATGCCAAGAACTTTATGCTGGTGAAAGACGACAAGAACCTCGTCGCGACGCGTACACCCGCGATCAAGATTGACACGCTGGAATTACCCGGCGACATCAAGCCCGTGAGCGATCCGAAAGTTCGCCAGGCGATTTTGCTCGCGCTGGACAAGCCCGCGATCATGCAAGCCGGTATCATGGGGCTGGGTCAGTTGGTCGGTGGGGGCATTCCGCCTGCAATGAAGTACTGGTACATTCCCGTCGAGCAATTGCCCAACCAGAAACGCGATGTGGCGAAAGCCAAGCAACTGCTCGCCGAAGCCGGTTATCCGAATGGCTTTGACCTGAAACTCCGCATCATCGTTGGCTATGCGACGATGGCGGCGAACGCGCCGGTCATTGCTGCGAACCTCAAAGAGGCGGGCATCAACGTCACCGTCGAAACAGTCGACCTCGGCGTTTGGATCGCGGACTGGCGCGCCTATCGCGAGCCGGTCACGCTCAATGCGTGGGGCGGTTTCATGGATCCCGACTTGCTCTATTATCGGCACTTTCACTCGCAACCCAAGGGCGCGGACTTTCGCCGTTGGAAGAATGCCAAAGCGGATGAATTGCTCGACAAAGGACGCAGCACCGTTGATCCGGCTCAGCGCAAGACGTACTACGACGAATTGCAAAAAATGATCGCCCAAGACCCGATTATGGTCCCGCTCTATTCAGCCGACTTGCTGAACGCGATGCGACCATACGTCAAGGGCTATGTCCAACATCCCAGCGGCTGGTACTACGGCTTCAAGGAGACCTGGCTAGACAAATAAGTCTCTGCTTTGCTCGATGGGCTGACGATCCGTCAGCCCATCGAGCCCATTCTGGCAATGACAAAATATCTGGTCAATCGCTTGCTCACGATGATGGTTTCTCTCTTTGGAGTAACAGTCATCGTCTTTCTGCTTATTCGCCTCATCCCTGGCACCATCGTGGAACAGATGCTCGGTACGGAGGCGCTGACCTCGTACGAAACGATCGCGAGTCTGCGCCGCTATTTTGGCTTGGATCAACCGATCTATGTCCAATACTGGGAATGGATTACGCGCGTCCTGCAAGGGAATCTGGGGATTTCGTGGCGTACCGCGATGCCGGTGTTGCAATTCATCTTTTCGCGCTTGCCGGTAACGATCGAACTGACTTTCATCGCGATTCTCGTCGCCATCTTTATCGGGATGCCCGCCGGTATTCTATCGGCGCTCAAACAGAACACCTGGTTGGATAGTCTCGCGCGTTTGGTCGCGTTGACGGGGCTTTCAGTGCCGGTCTTTTGGCAAGGGACGATGCTCATCTTGGTGCTTTCGCTCGCTTTTCAGTGGGCGCCAGCAATGCAATGGGTATCCCCGTTTGAAAATCTGGTGACGAATCTCAATATGATGCTCTTGCCCGGTTTCTGCCTTGGTACTGCTAGCGCGGCAGTTGTGATGCGGATGACCCGGTCGTCCATGCTCGATGTGCTTCGGCAGGAATATATTCGCACCGCGCGCGCCAAAGGGCTGCGCGAATGGGTCGTTCTCACCGCGCACGCGCTGAAGAACGCATTGATCCCGGTGATCACCGTGATCGGCTTGCAAATGGGCTATCTGCTGGGCGGCACCGTCGTCGTCGAGGAAGTGTTTGGACTACCTGGGATCGGTCGGTTGACACTCTGGGCGATTTTTCAGCGCGACTATCCGACTGTGCAAGGGACGATCCTTTTTATCGCCGTGATGTTTATGATGGTAAATCTGCTGGTGGATCTGCTCTACGCGTTCCTCGATCCGAGAATTCGTTATGCCTGAAAATCCAGTTCTGGATCAACTGACAATCCCAAAGAGCAATTCATTTCTACGTTGGCTTACGCGGAATCGGCTCGTTCTGCCCGGCCTCCTGATCGCTCTACTCCTCACGCTCGCGGCGCTCTTGGCTGATGTGATCTCGCCGTACGACCCGATGGTAGTCAATGTGATGGCGGCATTCCAACCGCCCTCGTCCCAGTTTCTCTTTGGCACAGATCGGTTTGGGCGCGATCTTTTAAGCCGCGTCATCTTCGGCGCACGCGTGTCACTTGGGATTGGATTTTCTTCCGTGGGGATTGCCATGATCGTCGGCGGTTTCTTGGGACTCGTCGGCGGATATTTTGGCGGCAAGTGGGATGCCATACTTGGTCGAATCATGGACATTTTCTTTAGTTTCCCACTTTTGTTGTTGGCGATTGCGATTGCAGGTATGCTGGGTCCCGGCATCAACAATGCGATTGCCGTGATCGCCGTCGTCTATACGCCATTTTTCTTCCGCGTGGCGCGCGGTCCCGTACTGGCTGAACGCGAGAAAGAGTATATTCTCGCTGCACATTCCATCGGCGTGGAGGATCGTCGGATTTTGCTGCGCCACATTTTGCCGAACATCCTCTCGCCGATTATCGTGCAAGCATCCGTGACCATCGCTTATGCGATCCTGACTGAAGCCTCGCTGAGTTATCTGGGATTGGGAACGCCGCTCCTGACGCCTTCCTGGGGAACAACGCTGAACGAAGGACGAACGTATTTGCAACTCGCGCCCTGGGTTTCGATTTTTCCTGGGCTTGCCATCATGCTTGCTGTTCTGGCGTTCAACTTGGTTGGCGATGGATTGCGCGATATCCTCGATCCGCGCATGCGCTGACGATTGGAGACAATATGCAACCTAGTCCAGTACCTATCACTTTTGTACCACCCGATCGAATCGGGCCACTGACTGACGCCGAAGTGGATGCGTTCTTGGCGCAGCCCTGGAACGCGCGCCTGGCGACGATCACTCCGGCTCAAACGCCTCAAATTGTCGCCGTGTGGTACGAATTCGATCCGGCGGAGCGCGTCTTTTACGTTGTGGCGCGCGCCAAATCGGAATACGCGCGCAACATTATGCAGAACCCGAACGTCGCGCTGCACATCGCCGATGACATTCACCTTGAGCATACCCGCGTCTTTGTCGAAGGAGCCGCGCAGATTTTGGCGGGACCGGTTGTTCCGGAAGCAGACCCCGACTTGCGCGCTCGCGTGACCACGCTCGCGATCAAGTACATGGGCGAGACAGGACCGCAATACGGACAACGCACGATGCCGCGACCGCGCTACCTGATCAAGATCACGCCGCGGCGCTGGCAGACCTGGACGGGGCAAGAGTGGGGCGCGCGCTATCGCAAGGCGTGAACAACTATGCGACTGACAAAACACATTGCGCTCGTCGGCAGCAGCCGCTTTGGACTTTCGAGCCCGTACGATTGCAGTATCTATGCGATTGATTCCGGAAACGGAATCGTGCTCATTGATGCGGGCTGCGGACTAGAGCCAGAACTGATCGAGGCGAATTTACAGGGTGATGGAATTGACCCGCGCAGCATCAAAGCAATCGTCTTGACGCACACCCACGCCGATCACGCGGGTGGTTGCCGCGGGTGGAAAGCACGGACACAATGCCAGATCATCGCGCCAGAGGGAGAGCGCGCGGCGATCGAGGGCAACGATCCAACGACGCTGGAAGAACTCGAAACAGCAAAGCGCGCTGGAATCTATCCATCGGATTTTGTCTACCAATTCGTCCCGGTCGATGCGGTGGCGCGCGATGGCGAGACGCTGGCATTCGGTGACCTGCGCCTGCGCGCCATTGAGATTGCCGGACATAGCCCTCACCACACCTGCTATTGGACTGAACTCGACGGCAAGCGCATCTTGTTTTCCGGCGACGCGGTGCTTTATGGCGGCAGTCTCCTCTTGCAGAATATTCCTGGTTGCAGTCTCGACAATTATCGGCGGGACATCGGCAAACTCGCCGGTTTGAATATTGACATCCTTCTGCCGGGGCATGGCATCTTCGTCATGCGGCTCGCACAAGAACATCTCAATCGCGCAGTGGATGCTCTGCGCGGACTTGCCATCCCACCGAACTTTGCAACGCTCTGTCCCAAAGTGATCCCAGAGATGTATCGGAGGCGCGCAGTTGGAAACGCTTGACGCCCTTGCCGACATCCGCGCACACGTTGATCCCGAAGCAGTGATCGCCCTGGCGCGCGCGCTCGTCTCCGTGCCGAGTCATACGCCGGAAGGTGAGGCGCAAGCTGCGGCGGTGCTGGAGAATTTCTTTCAGCAGAAGGGAATCCCGACGCAACGTCAGTTGGTTGACGAGACTGGCCTCAATGTGCTCGCGACTTTGCCCGGTGAAAGTGATGCAATTGCGCTTTTGCTGAACGGACATTTGGATACGGTGCCTCCATCGTCGGCGATGCCGCATCCGCCGTTCGACGCAGTAGTCGAAGATGGCAAGGTGTGGGGCAGAGGCACGGTGGACATGAAAGGCGGACTCGCGGCGATGGCGAGCGCGCTCGCGGCAATCCGCGTCGCCGGACTGCGGCTCAAGCGATCCATCGCGCTCAGCGCGGTGGCTTTTGAAGAACAAGGCAATCGCGGCACTGCCGCGCTGGTACGCGCGGGCATGCGCGCCCAATGGGCAGTCGTCGGTGAGCCGACTGGCTTGGACTTGGTGATCGCGCATAAAGGCGTGGATCGCTATCGTGTGATTGTCGAAGGGCGCGCAGTGCATGAAAGTCTGCCCGAGCGCGGAGTGAATGCGATTGTTGCGGCGGCTCACGTGATTACCGCGCTGGAAACAAACTTGTTTCCCCAAATGCTGCGCCAATCGCATCCGCTCTTAGGACACTCGACGTACAATATTGGTACCATCCAGGGCGGCATCAGCCGAAACACGGTTCCTGATCGCTGCACATTCCAGATCGCCAAGCGCTGGCTGCCCGGCGATTCGCCGAGCGCGATTCGCGCGGAATTGCAAGCGACGATTCGCGCAGTAGAGACAGAGGCGCGCGTGTCACTCGCGCGCGAACCGGATATGGAACGCGTGGCGCATCCGCCGCTCGAATTGGCGTCCACCCATCCACTCACGCGGATGCTCGCGGCGACCGTCGAACGAGTGACCGGACGCGCACCCAGTCTACGCACCTTGCCCGCTTTCACCGATGCTGCGGTGCTACAAGATGCCGGAATTCCAAGTATTGTCTTCGGTCCCGGCGACCTTGGGCTTGCTCACAGCGATGACGAGTGTATTCCACTTTCTGAAATAACCGCGGCGGCAGAAGTGTACGCGACCTTTGCGGTCATTGCCGCGAATACGATCTAAACGAGGGAAATATGATTGGCAAAACCATCGAACAACCCCAAGGACGATTCGCGTTGACCAACGGGCGGATCGTGTTGCCCGATAAAATCATCACCGCTCAAGCCGTCGTCGTCGAAGGCGAAAAGATTTCGGGACTCGCCGAGATTGGCGCGCTCGGATCAAACGTCGCGCGCGTTGATGTCGGCGGTCGCTACATCGCGCCCGGGTTGATTGACATCCATACACACGGCGCGCGCGGGCACACCTTCAACGAGCCGAGCGCGCAAGCGTTCGCGACAATTGTCGAGGAAAATGCGCGGCGCGGCGTTACCGCGCTCTTGGCTACCGTGGCGGCTGCGGCAATCCCGGAAATGATCGAGTGTCTGAAGTTCGGCCGCGAGTGGATGCGCGAAACACATCTTGGCTCAAGAATCCTGGGTGTGCATGTAGAAGGACCCTACATCAGCCTCGCGCAAAAGGGTGCGCTGGATCCGAAGAATGTTCGCATGCCAGATGATGGAACGTCTGACCTGCTCTTGGAACATTCTGATGTCATCCGCATTATGGCTTTTGCGCCGGAACTTCCGGGTGCGCTAGAACTGACGAAGAAACTGGACCGGCTCGGCATTGTGCCGTCGGCTGGACACAGTTCTGCCAGGGATACGGAAATCCTAGCGGCGATGAAACTCGGCTTGCGGCACGTCACACACATCTGGAGCGCGCAATCCTCCACGATCCGCGAGGGTCCCTGGCGCAAGCCAGGTCTCCTGGAGGCATCGCTGACGTTCGACAGTCTATCGGTCGAAATGATTTGCGATAACAAGCATCTGCCACCGACGTTAATGAAACTCGCGTACAAGTGCATCGGCGCGGATCGTCTGTGCGCGATTTCCGACGCGGTGAGCGGCGCGGGCTTGCCCGAGGGCGCGCGCTTTCGGATGGGGCAAATGGAATACGAGGTGTGCGGCGGAGTCGGGATGATGTTTGATCGCACCGCCTTCGCGGGCAGCACGACTTTGGTGAATCAAATGATTCCCGTACTGACCGATGTCGTCGGCATTCCATTGGTGGAGGCGATTCGAATGTTGACCCTGACGCCCGCGCGCGTGATCGGACTAGCCGCGCGCAAAGGGAGCATCGCCGTGGGAAAAGACGCCGATCTCGCCATCTTCGACGATGATTTCACTGCTTGGCGAACGATGATCGGCGGACATTGGGCATACGCGGCTTGATTCCATTCCGAATAATTGCAGGAGTATTTTGAATGTCGGCTAAGCCAGTTTATGAAACTCGCGTGGAGCATTTACTCGTGAGTGTCTATGCAACCAACCAAGAAATGGGGAACGCCGCCGCGCAGGAAGCCAGCACGGTGATCCAGTCGGCGGTGCGCGCGAAGGGGATGGCAAACATCATTATCGCCACGGGGAATTCGCAACTCACGTTTCTCGCCGCGCTGAGAACGCGCCCGGAGATTGATTGGTCGGCGGTCAATATTTTTCACATGGACGAGTATGTTGGAATTGACCCAAATCATTCCGCCAGTTTCCCACAATTCCTGTGCCAACATCTGCTCAACTACATCAAGCCAAAGGCATTCTACCCCGTGCCCGGTCAAGCGCAGGATTTGGGTTCCGCATGTCAAGAGTACGAGCGATTACTGCGCGCGCACCCAGCCGATCTGTGCGCGTTGGGCTTTGGGGAAAATGGACACCTGGCTTTCAATGACCCGCCGTTCGCGAGATTTGACGATCCGGTCTGGGTGAAGGTTGTCCAGTTGGCGGAGGCATCTCGGTGGCAGCAAGTTGGCGAAGGGCACTTTGTGACGCTTGATCAAGTGCCTACCCACGCGATCACGCTGACGATTCCCGCGCTGTTATCGGCGCGGCACATCTTGGCAATTGTGCCTGAAGCGCGGAAGGCGGACGCCGTGTTCCAAGCCCTGCGGGGCCCCATCACGTCGGATTGTCCCGCCAGTGTTATGCGCCAGATCGATCGCGCACACTTGTTCTTGGATCGAGACTCCGCCGCGAGAATTCTCTCGGGAAAGGAATAATGCCATTCAAACCATACGGAATTATTCCGGCAACGGTGACGCCATTGACCGAGAATGAGCAAATTGATCAAGCGGCGCTACGCCGTTTGGTGAATCATCTGATTGCCGGGGCGTCCACGGATTATTTGCGGCTGGCAGCCAAGGAGAAGCGTACGCGCTGAATCCGGGTGAAAAACAGCGCGTCTTGGAAATCGTGGTAGAGGAAACCCGTGGACGATTGCCGGTCTATGCTGGCACCGGAGCCATTACGACTCGGGAGACGATTGCGCTCACCGAAATGGCAGAGCAAGGCGGAGTGAATGCGGTGAGTGTCCATACTCCTATCTCATTTCGCTCAACGCCAACGAATTGTACGATCATTACCGCGCGGTCGCGCAAGCAACCCGGCTCCCGATTCTTCTCTACACCAATCCAGCCAGAACTGGGGTGACTCTTGCGGCTGACCTTGCCGTCAAACTTCCCCGGATCGAAAACATCGTCGGGATCAAGGACAGCAGTGGCGACCTGACTTTGACCTCGGAGTACACTTGTCGGACTCCTTCTGACTTCGCCGTGCTGGCTGGACGCGACACGCGGATTTACGCGACGCTGGTGGTGGGAGGCAAGGGAGCAATCGCCGCGACCGCGAAAGTCGTGCCGAGTCTCGTCGCCGAAATCTACGATGCCTATCGGTCGGGCAACCTGGAGCAAGCGCGCGCCGCGCAGAATCGCTTGATGCTCTTGCGACTGGCGTTCGAGATGGGGACCTTTCCAATTGTAATCAAAGAGGCGCCAGCGCTCAGGGGTATTTGTTCTAGCCGCGCGAAATTTCCCGTGAAGGAAATGTCGGAGGCGAAGCGCGCTGAACTAGCCAACATCTTGCGACAACTCAATGTGTTGTGACAAGCTGAAATCTAGAATCACTCAAGGATAGTACCTTTCCAACAGAATCCTTGCACATTGGGCAAGAAAATCAGGCGGTGGACCGGACCGTCTGAGCCAGTGTTGGGATAACGTACGTCTCGCGCAACTTGAGCGCCATGGTTGCA
>Ga0194126_10010382_pt1 | contig 12208 bp, 8 predicted proteins | sample TA2KigC150mmetaG_FD_148641 | JGI IMG/M metagenome (GOLD analysis project Ga0194126, IMG submission 148641) | Freshwater microbial communities from Lake Tanganyika, Tanzania - TA2015035 Kigoma Deep Cast 150m | ecosystem: Environmental > Aquatic > Freshwater > Lake | place: Tanzania: Lake...
TGGTGGCCAGGCCCGTCTCGGAGGTGGTGACCCCCGTGTTGTACACATCCCCGGTGGCGTGCATCGAGTCGCGCTCCTCGGCGGAGGCCCCTTGCGGGATGGGCGCGTAGCTCAACAGCATGTGGTACACGCCCCCGACCACCATCACCCACGGGTCCTTCACGCCCTCCGCGCCGATGTCGTCGGCGGCCAGCACCTTCCGGCGACCCGCGGGATCGAGCTCCTCCGGCCGCTCGGCCTCCAGCAGATCCACCCGCCAGCGGTTGGTCTCGCCGTCCACGTAGCTGGCGTAGAGCCGAAAGCGCCCGTCCAGGCCGCGAAAGACCGCGCACTTCTCGATGGAGGAGCTCTCGAAGTCCCGACTCGTAGCGCTCCAGATGTCGGTGAACTCGAGGCCGTCCCGGCTCTCTGCAATCCGGCAGTCGCCGCCCCGGATGGGGCGGGGACGCCGCAACCGGTAGAACAGCAGGTAGCGCCCCCCTTGGGGATCGTACTGCACCGTTGGCGCGCCGGCCCAGTAGCCGTCCCCGGGGCTCAACGGCTCGCGGACAACGATCCCAGACTCGGGACTGAACAGGGGAGGCATGCCAAAGCACTTGTGATTGGATGACAGCCACTGAGGCCACATGGGCGACTCCGCAGTCCGGGCATTCCGCGTCTTACGACGCCATCGCCGCCGACGTTCGGCGGCAGACCCACAACAGCCTCGCCGAGCGGGGCTCCGGCGCCTGCAGGCTGTGGCCGTCCAGCACCTCCGACGTCAGGCCGGCGCAAGTCAGCATCTCCGCGACCTCGGTCGGCCCGTAGCCTCGCTCGATGTGCTCCTCGACAAAGAGCGGCGAGGCCTCATTCTCTGCGGCGTAACCTGAGATCACCGCCCGTCCAAGGCCGCTGTCGGCGTCGAAGGAGCTGGCAATCGTCACGTGCCCCTGTTCGCAGGGGACGGTTCCGATCCGGTTCCAGGCGTCCTGGAGGCCCTCATGGGTGTTCAGGTCGAAGACGAACCGGCCCGTCGGGGCCAGATGGCGCGCCACGCGGCAGAACACGGCCGCCAGGTCGGCCGGCTCGGTCAGGTAGTTGAGGCTGTCAAACACGCAGGTGATGGCCTCGAAGCCGCCGCGGAACTCGAAGGCGCGGACATCCGCCTGCATGAGCGCCGCCTGGGGGGCATTCCGGCGGGCGACCGCCAGCTGGTGCGGCGAGAGATCGAGGCCCACGGCGCGATAACCCGCTGCACAGATGCGCCCCAGCAGGTGCCCGCCCCCGCAGCACAGGTCGAGCCAACTCCTCGTTCCCCCGCGGCCGTCGCCCACGCGCGCCGCGAGGAACGGCCAGAGGTGCTCCGCCCAGAAGGCCCACTCCCGATCATAGACCGCCGCGAAGCCTTCGCCGTAGAGCGGCATCGTTCCTGACCCCGTCTCCGACGACTGGGGCTCCTACAGCGTCTGCAGGAGGCCGCACGCAGCCTTGACGATCAGCGCCTCGCAGTCCGGAGTGAGCATGGTCGTGCCGTAGCACTGGATGGCGGAGTCCACCTCATACCCGCCCTGCGGGAAGGCTTCGGCAGTGGGCACATAGCCCGGGTTCCCGTTCGCATAGGCCAGCACGGATGTGTGCGGGAACGGCGAGCAGGCCTTGATCTGCTGCTGGTAAGCCACGAAGACCTCGCCGGGCAGGCCCACGATCGCGCCGTCTCCGATCCGCAGCGCCTGGATCTCATAGGGCAGCGTGAGGCCCGCTGCACCGGCCTCGGCCAGGGCGACAAGTCGCTCCGCCCAGGCCACGAGGCCGCGCCGGACAAGCCGCCCTCCGTAGCTGTCGGTGGCGACGTTGCCGTCCCGGTCCCTCTCCGCCGCCGCGAGCACGGCCCGCGCCTCCTCGAGAGGCGGCGGGTCCTGAAGCGGCAGGTCGATGACCTCAGACGCCACGGACACCTCCCCGACGTCCGCGAGCGAGATCGTGGGGACGACCGCCGCCACCGCCTCGGCGACCGTGCGCCCCTGTGCCTCCGCAACCTCGAAGCTGCCGCGCGGGTCGCTGTTGATGTCGCCGCAGCACCCCTGCCCGTACAGCGCCAGGCAGCGCTCACCCAGGAGCTCCTCGGTGAACCGCTGCGCGTACCCGGGCCAATCCCCGGAGATCAGCAGGTTGTCGCCCCCGAGGGTTACCGGATGCGCGGTGTGCGAGAACAGGACCGCGCAACCGCTGTCCGCCTCGATCCGTAGGACGTCTACGTACGGCGCCGTCGGGCCCGTCTCATTGCGCCCCAGGGCGATCCGCCCGTCCTCCAGGCGCTCGCGGCGGTTGATGCCGACCTGTGCGTGGGCCTGCCCGAACCCCAGCCGCGCGTCGCGCCTCGCCGCGACCGCCCTGGCGACGAGGTCGGCGAGCGTCTCGAGCAGCCTGTCCATGTAGGAGGGGTCGGGCTCGCCGAGGAACGGCAGGCACGGCGTGGAAGGCCCCGAGTGCGTGTGGCTGCAGGCGATCATCAAGGCCGGGCCGCGCTCGCCCAGCAGTGCCTGCGCCCGCGCCCGAACCCGGGCCACCGTGGCGGCATCCAGGCCGATCAGGTCGGCGGTGATCAAGGCGACGGACCCGCGGCCGGCCGTCACGCACAGCGCCTTCGCGAAGAGGCGGTCGTGCACACCCTCGCTGGGGCCGGAGCGACCGCCGAATCCGCACAGGTCGACGCCCACGGGAGGAGTGATCTCGGCCCTTGACCAACCGGCCTGCAGCATGGCGGGGCACCTCCGGCGGCGCTGAGTGTCGCGGCTGGCGGTGAGTACGCCGTCTGCCGGCGCGGGTCCTTCACCCATCACGGACGGGACACGGCAGCTTCCTTGCAGACATCGGCCGGGTTGGGGCATTCCCAAGGAGGAGCACAGACCATGTCTCGCATGTCGGCGGTCGTTCGGGGGTCGTTCATGGGTGTGTTGGCGGCATTCGCGTTCACCGGCGCGGCGCGGGCCGACGTGGACGAGCGCATCAAGCCGCTGCTCGAAGAGATGACCCGGTTCATCGCGGAGCCGGAGCCGGTGTTCCTGCGACAGCGGATCGAGGTGGCCGTGAACGCTCAGAAGCAGCAGGAGCAGCTCCAAGAGGTGTGGCTCCAGGACCTCGAGCACCTGCGGATGGAGCGCTCGGACGAGACGGTGGTCGTCGTGACCCCCGAGGACATCAAGATGTACATCGGGCCCCCCCGCGTCCTGGTCCACATCCCGCAGGCGACCCTGGAGGGACTCGGCGAGCAGCGCGACGAGGCGCTGCAGGCTCTCGGTATCTCCAGGCCGGCGGACACGGTGCGGGTCATGGTGGAGGGCGCGGAGCACTTGGCGGTCACGGGCGAGGACACGATTGCGGAGGAAGCGTGTTGGGTGGTGACCGTTGGCGAACCGCTCTTCCCTCACTTCCGCAAGTCGCTCTCCAGCATCCCCGAGGACTTCAGCCTGAAGACCATCCTGCTCGCCATCGGCCGGGAGACCGGCGTGTCACGCTCCACGTTCTTCGAGTTCACCGGCCCGGCGCAGCTCGAGATCGGCATTACCGTCGAGGAGATCGCCGAGGACGTCGAGATCGCGGATGACCTCTTCACCTTCGAGGCGCCCGACGACGCCCTGGTCCTCACCTGGACCCTTGACAAGACACCGGAGCAGATGCGCAAGGAACGCGACGAGGCCATCGCGAACCGGATGAAGTAACGTCAGCTCGCAGTTGGCAGTGCGCAGTTCAAGCGGCGGCGGCGGTTAGTGCGCCGGCCGTTCCAGCGGGGTGCGACCATGAAGCTGGGGTTCTGCTCGTCGGCCTATCCGGGGCGCCCGCTGGCCGAGGTGTTCGACAAGCTGGCGACGGCCGGTTACGGGGCGGTGGAGGTCTTCACCTGGGAGGGCCACCCCGCACACCCGTCGTCCTGCGGCGCCTCCGAGGCGGCGGCGATCCGGCGGGCGGCGGCGGAGCGGGGCCTGGAGATCAGCGCGGTCAGCGCGCACACGGACTGGGTGAGCGGCGGGGGGAACACGTCGCAGGCGGTGGACTTCACCCTCCGCAGCGCGGAGGTGGCCGACCGTCTCGGCGTAGCCCGACTGATCACGAGCACCGGGCCCTTTCCCCCGGCGTGCGACCGCTTCGCGGCGTGGGACGCGCTTCGGGCGGGGATGCTCAAGGCGGCCGACGCGGCGGCCTCGCTGGGTCTCACCCTCTGCCTGGAGCCGCACGTCGGACACATCTGCATGACCTGGGAATCAACCCTGAAGCTTGTCCGGGAGATCGGCAGCCCCAACCTTCGGGTCAACTTCGACGCCAGCCATTACTTCGTGCTGGGCCTCGACTACCGACTGGCGCTGGAGCAGCTGCGGGACTACCTCGCCTACGTCCACCTCAAGGACTACCGGCTGAAGCGCGCGCCCCTGGGCCACCTCTCTCCCTCGCCCTCCAACGCCGAGCCGACCGCCCTCGGCGACGGGGACTTCCCTCTCGCCGAGCATCTGGGCCACCTGCGTTCCATCGGCTACGACGGCGTGGTCTCGGCGGAGCTGTACGTCCCCGACCCGGATTCCGCCCTGAAGCAGTCGGCGGTGCACGTGCTGCCGCTGCTCCGCGAGGCCTGACCCGCGCCGACTACTCCGACCCGCCGCCGGGCGCGGGATCGACCAACTCGGGAACGAGCTCCTGCTGCACGTACATCGGTCTGAGGGCCGCACTGAGCGAGGGCAGCCGGAGGCAGTAAAGGCCGACGGCGCCCAGGCAGGCCGCCCCGCAGATCGCGGCGGCGACGGGGGCGCCGAGGCGCTCGGCGAGGGCGCCGGTCAGCAGCGCGCCGAACGGCCCCATGCCCATGAAGGAGAGCGTGTAGAGGCTCATCACCCGGCCGCGTCGGGAGTCATCGACAATCGTCTGAACCAGCGTGTTGCTGGACGCGAAGACCGTCATCATGCCGCAGCCGGCGAGAAAGAGCATCGGCATCGAGAGCCACAACATGCGGGACGCCGAGAACCCGAGCACCGCCAGCGCGAAGGCCCCCAAACCGACGGGGATGACCTTCTCAAGGCCCACGGCGCTGCGTCGGGAGGCGACGTAGATCGCGCCGCTGATGGATCCGGCCGCCGAGGCGGCCACCAGGAAGCCGAAGGTGTGCGCCCCGCCCTGCAGCACATCCCGCGCGAAGACCGGCATCAGCACTGCGTAGGGCAGGCCGACCAGCGCGAGCGCCGCGATCAGCAGCAAGACCGCCTTGATCGGCGCTGTCCGCAGGACGTACTGCACCCCGTCCCTCAACCCCTCCAGCACCGACGGATGCGCCTCACAGGCCCCACGAGGTGGAACCCGCATGGCCAGCAGCGCCGCCAGGACCCCCACGTAACTGACCGCGTTCAGCAGGAAGCACGCGCCCTCACCCCACGCCGCGACGATCAGCCCCGCCACGCTCGGACCGATCAGCCGCGCGCCGTTGAACATCGTCGAGTGCAGAGCGATCCCGCTGGGCAAGTCCTGCTTGTCGCCGACCATCTGCACCAAGAACGCATGGCGGGTCGGCATGTCAAAGGCGTTCACCGCGCCCAGGAACACGGCCAGGGCGACGATGTGCCAAACCTCAATGAGGCCCGTCAGGGCCAGCGCACCGACCGCCGCGGCCTGCAGCATCGCCAGCGACTGCGTCACCAGGAGCATCCGGCGGCAGCTCCACCGATCGGCCAGCACCCCGGCGACCGACATCAGCAGCAGGGCCGGCGCCTGCGACGCGAACCCCACCAGCCCCAACAGCAGCGCCGAATCGGTCAGCCGGTAGACCAGCCAACCCATCGCGATCTGCTGCATCCAGGTGCCGGTCAGGGAGACGATCTGCCCGGCGGCGTAGAGGCGGAAGTTGCGATGCCGAAGGGCCCGGAGGATCTGCTTCAGGTTCGCGACGCCGAGGTTGAAGGGGACCGAGAGTGCCACAGGTTCAGCGATAGCCCTTCATGCCGACTGCCTGCGCTCGCCGGATTGTGCGCCCTTTGCGCGGCGGCGTCAAGGGGTTGCGCCGAGCCGACGCCCCCACGGCGGCCGGGCCCGCGTCACGGCGGGTCCGGGATCGTACGGAAGATGACGTACGGCTCGCAGCGCTCCATGAGCCGGACGCGACGGCGCGCCCGCGCCTGCAGATCGGCCCAGTCTCGGGACCTCGCCAGGCCGATCATCGACGGCGGCCGGGCGAACACGGCCTCCGCCCGCTCCCACGGGTAGTACACGCCGTCCAGATGGCCGTCGTTGCCCGGGAAGACATACTCCGGTACCGGGTACCCGACCGTGATGACGGGCCCTGGGAAGTAGAACATGGCGGCGCTCGGCGTGTAACCGTAGCACACGAGTGTCTCGCCCGGGCGCGCCCGTGCCGCGGCCGCCAGGATCACGGGCTTGTCGGTGACGACATGCGGATAGGCGTCCCGCACCGCGAAGTCGGCCACGTGGAGCGGGGCGACCACCGCCAACGCGATCGCTGCGACGCCCAACGTGCGCCGCCCTCGGCCCGCGGCCAGAATCGCGGTCAGTCCGCCCGCCAGCGCCGGCGCGACCCACGCGGGCACCAAGGGCGCCGCCGGCACGCCGATCCCGGCCAGCAACCGCTCCCCGAAGACGCACACCCCCACCCCCAGCAGCACGGTGAACGCGCCGACCGCGAGCAGGCTGCCGCGTCCTCGTGCGTTCACCCCCGCCAGGTGTCGCCCGATCAACAGCGCCACTGCCGGGACTGCCGGCATCACGTACTGGAAGAACTTGACGGGCGGCGGCATGTACATCACAACCGTGACCGCCACCCACACCAACAGCAGCACGCTGAACCGTCGCGCGGGCGAGTCCTCGCCCCGACCCTCTCTCGCGCCCTGCCACAGGGCCCCGGGCAGGCACAGGCTCCACGGCAGCACGCCGCCCGCCAGGAACATGAGCGTGTGCCACCACGGCTGCTGCTGGGGCGCCGCCACTTCCCGAGTCAGTCGCCAGACGTTCCTCCCGCCCAGGAAGAACTCGGTGGCGCCCGGGTTCGCGCGCTCGCAGGCGGCGAACCACGGGATGACCAGCAACGTCAGGACCGCGATCACCGGCAACCATGGCACCCCCAGCAGGGACCGCAGGCGCCGCACGATGGCGAGGTAGACGACGAAGGCCAATCCGGGGATCACGAGCCCAACGGGCCCCTTCAGCAGCACCCCCAGCGCCGCCGCCACCGCCGCCAACACGAAGTAGTGGCGGGACTCCCGGCCCCCCTCCGCCCCGAGCCACGCCCACCAGGCCGCGGCCGTGACGGCAAGCGATAGGGGCATGTCGAACCTCGCGCACCGAGCCATCGCGAACCACACGACGCACGAGCCCAGCACCAGCGCCGCCAGCAGACCCTCTCGGGCCCCGAAGACCCGACGCCCCATCGCGTAGACGAGGGCGGTCGTCAGTGCCGCGGCGAGCATGGTGGGCAGCCGCATCGCGAACTCGTTGATCCCCAGCACCGCGAAGCTCGCGGCGTTCAGCCAGTGGAACAGGGGGGGCTTCTCCAGGTAGACGAGGCCGTTGAACCGGGGCGTCACGTAGTCCCCGGTCAGCAGCATCTCCTTCGCGACCGCCGCGTAGCGCGGCTCATCCCGGGCGATCAGGCCCAACGCCCCGAGGCGGAAGCCGTACACCACGCAGGCGATCAGGAACACGACCCACGCGCCATGGCGCGGCCCGATGCGAGCCGGCGGCGTCGGGGAGTCGGCGGAGTCGCTCATGCGGGCTCGATGCGGTAGAGGTGCACGCCGTAGCCGACGAAGCGGTCGGCGAAGCGCCCCTTGGCGACCGGCACTTCGCGGTTCTCGCCCAGGACGATCGCCCGGCCGTCGAGCGGCTCAGGGAGGGTGAACGCGGCCTCCGTCTCGCTGTCGCGCATGGCGACCGCGAAGACGTAGTACGTGCCGTTCACCTGCTTGGCCATGTGGTCCACGGGCGTCTCGGCGTTGGCCGAGGTGACTTGCAGCCCAGGCACGGAGGGGCTGTTGAGAACCGGCGCCAGCTCGTGGATCTGCCGGTTGAGGGCCGTAACGGCCTGCGTCATCTCGTCATCGGCCAGCAGCCCCGCCTCGATGAAGCCGGGGCGGAACTGATGCACGAAGTAGATCAGCCCCATCGACCCGTGGATGAGCGACATCCACACCTCGGCCTTCACCTGATGGGGGGTCGGCTTCACGCTCTCATTGCTGATGCGGGTGCACTCGATGCAGTTCCAGACGATCTTCCGGTCGGCGGTCCATTCCCGCAGACGGTCGACGCCCTTGGGCACGAACCAGAGGTTCCCCGCGACCTCCGCGCGGTCGTGGACGGCCGGGTAGATGTCGAAGGAGACGATGTCGCAGCCCTCGGCATACCGCGGATAGTCCTCGGGGTGATTCGTCCGCACGCCGCGGCCGTACCAGCCGTCCCACGCGACGCCCTGCCCCAGGTTCAGCAGCACCGGACGCGTCGGGTCGGCGGCCCGGAGGCCGTCGTAGTCGGCCGTGATCTCCTCCGGGGGGATGGGCGGGCCCCAACCCCCGCCCCCGGGCAGCGCCTGGGCGTTGTCCGGCTCGTCCCCGTGCATCCACGCCACGATCGCCTGGCCCTGATAGGCCAGCCCCACCTGGTTCTGGTCGCAGATCACGGGCATTCCCACGGCCTCCAGGGCCGTGAGCTGCTCCACCGTCGGCCCCTTCCACAGGCCCACGTACAAGTTGATGCCCGCCGCCTGGTAGCGCGCCGCGTTCCTCGGATCCTGCAGCCACACGGCGATCGGGAAGAAGCTGGGGTCTGACGGCAGGCCCCTCTCCCAGCGCCCGTAGGGATTGCCGCCGCCCCCGGCGTTCAGGCTCTCCTCGGCTCCCATGACCCACGCTCCCAGCGCCGCGAGCAGTGCGGCGGTTGTCAAGCCGATGACCGCGGTCCTCATGGCGCAATCCCTCCTGATCCGGCGACGCTTCGTGCCCGACCGCCGGAAGCCCTCCTCCTCAGGCCGCAAGGTCCGCGTGGCGCCGGCGACGAACGGCGCTGGCCAAACACCTGGAGGCCACGCCATGGGCTACGTCCCCGCCGACGACCGCTACCAGCGTCACCCCTATCGCCGCTGCGGCCGCTCGGGGCTGCTACTGCCGGCCATCTCGCTAGGCTGCTGGCACAACTTCGGCGCTGGGGACGACCCCGAGGAGGCGCGCGCGATGCTGCGCGCCGCCTTCGACCTGGGGATCACCCACTTCGACCTCGCCAACAACTACGGCCCGCCCGCGGGCTCGGCGGAGACGAACGTCGGCCGGTTGCTGCGGGACGACTTCGCGGCCCACCGGGATGAACTGATCGTCTCCACCAAGGCGGGCTACCACATGTGGCCCGGCCCCTACGGCGAGTGGGGCTCGCGCAAGTACCTCGTCGCGAGTCTCGACCAGTCGCTCAAGCGGCTGGGGCTGGAGTACGTGGACATCTTCTACTCCCACCGGCCGGATCCGACCACGCCCCTGGAGGAGACCCTCGGCGCCCTCGATCACCTCGTCCGGCAGGGCAAGGCGCTCTACGCGGGGATCAGCAGTTACCGAGGGGCGGCCACGGTGGAGTCCGCGCGGATCATGGCCGACCTCGGCACCCCGATCGCGATCCATCAGCCGAACTACTCGCTCCTCGACCGCTGGATCGAGGGCGACCTCCTCCCGCACACCGACCGCCTCGGCATCGGCGTCATCGCCTTCTGCCCGCTGGCCCAGGGGCTGCTGACCGACAAGTACCTGCAGGGCATCCCGTCCGACTCCCGCGCGGCGAAGCCCACCGGCTTCCTCCGGAAGGAGAGCATCACGCCGGAGCTCGTCGCGAAGCTCACGCGACTGAACGCCATCGCTCGCGGGCGCGGGCAGACCCTCGCCCAGATGGCCCTCGCCTGGGTCCTGCGCGATGCCCGCGTAACGAGCGCACTCATCGGCGCCAGCCGGGCCTCCCAGATCGTCGAGAACGTCGCGGCGATGGAGAGGGCGGAGTTCAGCGCGGAGGAGCTCGGGGCGATCGACGCTGCGCTGCGGTAACAGCGATGGCGCGGCTCAGGCGAGCCGCAGGCACGGACGGCTGTCCGACCATGGCGGCCGATGCTCAATGCTCGGCACTCAGTGCTCCCTCCGGGAGGCTCCAGATGCCCCGGCCCACCGTCATCCACGTCATCAGCCACACCCACTGGGACCGCGAGTGGCACCAGGATTTCCAGGGCTTCCGGCGCAGGCTGGTCGGCCTGCTTGACCACCTGCTGGACCTGCTCGCCGCCCACCCGGAGTACCGTCACTATCACCTCGACGGCCAGACGCTGCCTCTCGCCGACTACGTCGAGATCCGCCCCGAGCGCGCCGAGGAGCTGCGGGGCCACATTGCGTCGGGGCGGCTGCTGGTCGGGCCGTTCTTCATCCTGCCCGATGAGTTCCTGGTGAGCGGCGAGGCGACTGTGCGCAACCTGTTGCTGGGCACGCGCGAGGCGCGCGAGTGGGGCGGCGTCATGCCCGTCGGCTACTGCCCCGACACCTTCGGGCATCTCAGCCAACTCCCGCAGATCCTCCGGGGCTTCGGGATCGACAACGCCATCCTGTTCCGGGGCGTCACCTACGACCAAACGAGGAGCGAGTTCTGGTGGGAGAGCCCCGACGACAGCCGCGTCCTGTGCCTGAAGCTGCCCGACGAGTTCGCCTACAGCAACTTCTACTATGAGTGTGAACCGATCATCAACGCGCCGGGCGAGGAGGTCGACGCGAAGCTGGCCCTCGAGTGCCTGACCCGCCTCCGGCAGAAGGCCGAGGAGCACGCGACTACGCGCCATCTCCTGGCCATGGATGGGGTCGACCACATCTACCCGAGCGCCAAGGCCCTGGGCATCATCGCCGCCGCGAACGCCGGGATGCCCGATGCGGAGGTGATCCACACTTCCCTGCCGGCCTACGTTGACGCGGTGAAGGCCGAGGCGGGGGAGCTTGCGGTCTGGCGCGGCGAGATGCGGGTCGCGAACCGGGCGTTCCGGCTGCAGGCGCTGCTCGCGGGGACGCTGAGCTCATGGATGCCGCTGAAGCAGGAGAACTGGGCGTGTCAGACGGAGCTGGAGCGGTGGGCCGAACCGATGACCGCCCTCGCCGGGGCCCTCGGCGATGGACCCTCGCGGGAGCGCGGCTTTCTACGCGAGGCGTGGCGTGAGCTGCTGCTCAACCACCCGCACGACTCGATCTGCGGCTGCAGCATCGATGAGGTCCACCAGGACATGCGTTACCGCTCCCGCCAGTCCCTGCGGATCGCGCAAGACTCAGCCAGGCGCGGCATGGAGCGGAGCGCGGAGCGCATCGACACGTCGTGGGTCCCTGAGGGCGCGCAGCCGGTCGTCGTGGTGAACCCGCTCGGCTGGCCGCGGGATGAGCTCATCTTTGCGGAGATCGACTTCCCCGCCGAGCAGCACGTGCAGTGGTTCCGCCTGCGCGACGCCGAGGGCAATGAGGTGCCCCTTCAGCGGATCGGCGTCGAGCACCGGCACTTCCTCCGCCAGGAGCCGCACAACATCCCGCGCGGGATCGCCGTGACGCGCCACCAGATCGCCTTCCGCACGACCGTGCCCGGCCTCGGCTACAAGGCCCTCGCCGCCGTGCCGGAGGCGGGGCCGATCCGGTCCCAGCTGCCCTTCGCGAAGGACCCGTCAGACATCGTCTATGCCGGCATCCACCCCTGGGACGGCGAGTTCGAGGACGGCGGCGACGTGGGCGACGGCTACAACTACGTGCCCCCCGAGCGCGACGGGATTGTCGTCCGGGAGCAGCCGCCGCAGGCAACCCTCGAGGCGCGAGGGCTGCTCTTCGAGCGCGAGCGCTGGGACTACACGATGGCCGTGCCCCGCTCCACCACGCCCGACGCCAAGGCCCGCAGCGAAGAGACCGTCACTCTCCCGATCACCGTGTGGATGACGATGCCCGAGAGTCGGGCAGGCGCGGTGCACTACCGCGTGCGTGTCGAGAACACCGCCCGCGACCATCGGCTGCGCATGGTTTGGTCCGCCTACCCCAAGGGGGGCGCGGTCCGCGCCTTCGCCGAGAGCCAGTTCGACATCGTGGAGCGCCCGGTACAGCTTCCTGACACCAGCGACTGGATCGAACCGCAACCGCGCACTCATCCCCAGCAGTCCTTCTGCGGGGTGGAGTGCCTGGAGAGCGGCGGCACCACGTGGATTGCCAAT
>Ga0194126_10010384_pt1 | contig 12207 bp, 10 predicted proteins | sample TA2KigC150mmetaG_FD_148641 | JGI IMG/M metagenome (GOLD analysis project Ga0194126, IMG submission 148641) | Freshwater microbial communities from Lake Tanganyika, Tanzania - TA2015035 Kigoma Deep Cast 150m | ecosystem: Environmental > Aquatic > Freshwater > Lake | place: Tanzania: Lake...
CCTGTTCTGGGGCACCCCGGCTTATGCCGTGGCCAGCCTGGATGCACTGGTGGCCGCGGGCCATCAGCTGGTGGGGGTGGTGAGCCAGCCCGACCGGCGCCGCGGGCGCGGCAAAGCGCTGATGCCGTCGCCAGTGAAGGCTCGGGCGCTGGAGCTGGGGATTCCCGTGTTCACACCCGAGCGGATCCGGCGTGAGCCGGAATACCAACAACAGCTCGACGATCTCGGAGCGGACATCTACGTGGTGGTGGCGTTCGGCCAGATCCTCCCCCCCGAGATCCTGCAGCAGCCGCCCCTGGGCTGCTGGAACGGCCATGGATCCCTGCTGCCCCGCTGGCGTGGCGCCGGCCCGATCCAATGGAGCCTGATCGAAGGCGACGCCACAACCGGTGTGGGTGTGATGGCCATGGAAGAAGGGCTCGACACCGGGCCGGTGTTGCTGGAGCGCGCGATCCCGATCGGCCTGCGGGAAAACGCCCACCAGCTCGCCGAACGCCTGGCACAGCTCACAGGCACCCTGCTGGTGGAAGCGCTGCCCCTGATCGAGGCCGCGGGGCCGGGCCTTGAAGCCGAGCGGCTGCAACGACTCGGAGTGAAGCTGCAAGACGACGAGGGCATGACCTACGCACGCATGCTCACCAAAGAGGATGCCCAGATTGATTGGAACCAATCGGCTCTGCAGATTCACCGCAAGGTGATGGGGCTGTATCCAGGGGCTACGAGCAGCTGGCAAGGGAAGCGGCTGAAAGTGCTGGCCACCGAGCCCCTGGTGAAGCGCATGGCGGCTGAGCTGAGCGCGGAAGCCGTAGAACTGGCGCACCGCTGGGGACACGACCCTGGTGAAGGGGCAACCAACCCCACACACCAGGCAGGCTGCGTGCTGGACATCGTTCCCGGGATTGGGATGGTTGTAGCGAGTTCAGGTTGTCCAGTTCTGATCAGGGAAGCCCAGCTGGAGGGGAAAGGGCCAGCGGCAGGAACCGTGTTGATCCAGCAACTCCAGCCAACAAGAGGTGACAGGCTGGGGACCTGAGCCTGAAACAGGATTAAGGAATGCCACAGGGCGGTGACGCATGCTGACAACGCTCGCAGATTGTGGAAGTCAAGACACCTCACAATGAAGCGTATCGACAGCTGCGTCAGCGTTTATCCAGCCTTTCGGATCAAGGAAGGACAAGAGCAAGCGATTCGCTCTCTGCTCAAGGTGATCATCGGGCGAGCAGAGAACGAGCCAGCCACAGAGATTTTCAGCATGGCCTACACGGGCAACAAGCTGTATTTACGAGAGAGCTATACGAACATCGAAGGATTCAAGGCTCATCTGGAGAGCGTCAGCGATATTATTGCCGACTTTTTCTCGATGCTGGAGCTGGAAACCCTACATGTTGTGGCACCCGAAAGCGAGGCTGAAGAAATGAAATCACTGATGAATTCGATGAACATGCAGGCTGATCTGTTCGTCCTGGAAGGAGGCTTTGCGCGGTAGCGAAGCCAGAAACCGGCGGCAGCCCTAACGTTGGGTGGTTCTAGAAAGCGGGCGCACGGATGAAGGGAATGTGGCAGCGGCTACAGAACGGCGTGCTCGGCGTTGCATGGGCGACCGGAGTATCGGTACAAGCATCCCCGATCCCACAACAACAACCGATTGGCAAGCTGGAACCAGTCGCTGAGATCAGGGGTGCGATGCCCACGGGGGTTGCCGTATCAGCCTCAGGGCGTGTGTTTATCAACTACCCGCGCTGGGGTGATGCGGTGGAATTCACGGTTGCAGAAATCGTGAATGGCACGCCTGTAGCCTTTCCAAGTGTCGCCCTCAACCGCCAAGGGGCTGTCAGTACCCAGCAGAGCAGGATCGTGTCGGCACAAAGCGTGGTGATCGATCCAACGGGCATGAACCTCTGGATCGTCGACACCGGCAGCCTCAGACCGCAGCCGATTTCTTATGGAGGGCCAAAACTGATCAAAGTCGACCTGAGAACCAACCAAGTTGTCAGGACGATATTGATCGATCGAGAAGCGCTGGAGCCGGAGACCTACCTCAACGACGTGAGGTTTGTGCTGCCTCCAGAATCTCCCGGATACGCCTTTATCAGCGATTCATCCGCGAAAGGTGGCATTATCGTTGTTGATCTGGGTAATGGAGAAAGCTGGAGAAGACTGAGCAACACACCATTCACGCGCTCTGACCCAGGCTTTGTGCCGATTGTGGAGGCTCAGGTGCTGATGCTGCGAGAACATGGAAAGCCCCCAAAGCGCTTTGAGGTTGGGTCTGATGGAATTGCTGTATCAGCAGATGGGAAAAAGCTCTATTTCAGGTCGCTCACCAGTCGACACCTTTACAGCGTTCCTACGAACGTCCTGATCGACCGGAACATGGGTGAAAGGGATATCCAGAACCTGGTGGTTGATCACGGTCAGGTCTCTGGGGCTTCCGACGGTCTGGAAGCCGATGCGAGTGGCGGAATCTACCTCACTGATTATGAACACAATGCCATTCACCGGTTCACTGGTTCTGCGGCAACGATGGAAACCATCATGTACAAAGCTGAAGCGGTTTGGCCAGACAGCTTGTCGCTTGCAGACGATGGGTACCTATATTTCACCGCAAACCAGTTAAATCGGCAGGCACAGTTTCACCAAGGGATCGACAAACGAATACAACCCTATATGGTTTTCAGGATTAAGACAAACCAAAAGCCGATACGACAAGCGGATCATCGCAACAGCACACGAGGGATACAGCCTTGAAATCGCCGGCAGGTGCGCCATCGAGCGAGCGCCTCCGACACAGAGATCGCTGGATCCTGGCCCTTCTAAGTGTTGCAGGAGTGCTGATCACCTTGAAAGCGCCCACGCTCTTTCTAGGGATCAGGATTCTGCTGGGGTCTTGCTGTTCATTGATCGCTCTCCTGTTGTATCGCTCCTACTGGGGGCTGGCGGTAGCCGTGCCCTCATCGCTGGCCACCATCTTGATGTTTGGTGATCCGCTCACGGCGATCAGGCTCCTTGGAGAGATGGGAGTGATTAGTTGGATTAACAGAAAAAAAGAATCGGATCACGCCATCAGAAGCGGGCGAGTAATTCGGCACGTGGTTGCTTATGCACTCTTGATCGGATGTCCATTTCTGTTTCTCACGGAAACCCATCTGCATGGCACCCCGAGCGATGTAGCACTGACCCTCACGTACAAGAACTTTATCAACAGCACATTCAATGTTCTCCTTGCCTATGCAGGATATTCATGGATTGAACTTCGCCGCAACAAACGCGTCGAGGGCAGCGAACACAGAATCTCAATCAAAACACTAACGAGTGTCATCTTGATGCTCGGATGCATCCTATTAAGCTACAGCTTGATCACACGTGAGTTCCTGATCGCATCCGATCGTGGTCAGATGATGATCATTCAAAGAAACCACAGCCTGGCCTCGCTGATTCAGCGGGTCCATCTGACCGACCCCATTGAGGAGGTCAACGATCTCGCCGATTTACTCGTGGAACCGGTCAATGAGGCCGCTCCAAAAGAAAAGCCGAAGCGAAACAAACAGAATGAATATGACATAGACTTACGAAACGGCCGACTCGTGATCTCCAAACCCAAAGACGAAAGGGAGGTTTGGTACACCCTGAAGCTAAAGGGAAAGCAAGAGCCATTGACCTATACAGACTCGTTCTTCTCAAAGAAGCTGCCAAGGCTCTCAGAGTATCAGCATCTCCGGATGATCAGCCCACAACTGAAGATCATGACCCCAACCGTTGGCTCAAGGCTAGACAGGCTGATGGGTGGCTACTGGGTCTATTCACATCCAAACAACAACTATGGTGAGCCCAGCGATATCAAGATTTACACGCATCTCGATGGCTTCATTACCAGCCTATCCGCCTCAAGTAATGCCGCTTTAAAGCTATTAGCGGAGGTGGTCCTAATCGCACTGCTGGTTAGCAATGTGATCGCTAATCGATTAACGCATGAGTGGATCGCAATCATCCCCAAACACCAGGGAGAAAGCGCCGCAGGAAACCTGGAAGAGCCATACAGGCAATCACCCATTGTTGAAATCAACTCGTCTGTTAAAAGCATCAACGAACGCACAGCCGAGATTATTGCTGCAAAGAAACAGATTGAATACCTCAATGCAATCACACAGCGCCAGCTGAGCACTGCCGCTGAAATCCAGCGCTTCTTTCTGACTGGATCCTTTCCGCAGAACCTCTCTTATGAGGTGAGTGGTTTAACTAGGCCCGCATACGATGTGGGGGGAGATTGGTATGACGCGTTCACGATGAATGGACATTCCTTCTTTGTTGTTGCTGACGTTTGCGATAAGGGTGTTGGGGCCGCTCTATTCATGTCGGTCTTCCGCACGCTCATTCGCTACAGCACTCTGTTCAGCTTCAAACAAGGCCAGATTCCCGACGTGCAAAGAGCAATGGTGGATGTGATTAGCGATGTCAACCACTATATGAGCTCAAATCATGGAAGTTGCATGTATTTCGCAACCGTCTTCTTTGGACATGTTGACGAAGAGACTTCAGAACTCAGCTACGTTTCGGCAGGCCATGAAACAGCGCTGCTCAGAAGGTGTGATGGAAACTATTTGCAACTCGAAGCAACCGGGCCAGCCCTCGGAATTTTTGATGGTGCCGTCTACGGCAGCTCTTCGGTGCAGTTTGAAGCAGAGGAGACTATTCTCGCCTACTCCGATGGAGTGACAGACGCCCGCAACCCAAGTGGAGAGCGGTACGGCATGGATCGGCTGAAGCAGTTTTTCGACAGCCACCATCTGCAAACAGTAGAGGATATGCAAAAAGATCTCCTCCAAAGCCTTGATGAATTCATGCAAGGTACTGAACAGTTTGACGACATCACAATGATGTTCATCAAACGAACGAATTCTGATCATCACTAAACCATCACCAGGCCCTTGACGACCGATCTTCCAAGCGCAGGATCAGGTGCCTCAAGGAAACATAACCACAACGTAAACTTCTGAAGCAGTCAGCCCAGACCCATTAAAGTGCAAGGATATTCAAGCCAGATGCAATGCCTACACCGGGTACTTTTGAGGCACTTAAAGCAGCGAAGACCATCGGCTCCGCCAATCTTTCTGCCTGGGGCGAGGGATACAATGCAGATGAATACTTGAATGTGTTACCGAATCCGGATCAACAGCTCATCATGAATGATGGCTGGAGCCAGTGGCAGAGGGGAAATAACGGACATCGCAAGGGCAAGTTCTCAAAAACATCGCGAAACGGTAGTTACTATTCAAGCTGGGGGCCAAGTAAGAATCTGGATGTAACCCTGCGAATGTCAACCCTGGATCGCCAAACCATTCAGGGCCTTGGCAGAATCATGGCTAATCAGGATGGAGGAGAATTTAATAGCGTTTATGACACTTCATTCTGGCAATACAACAAACAGGTCGCAGGACCATTGCTGGTTGCAAATCCAGGAGATCACATCAGGATTAGACTAATTAATGATCTGAAGGTCGAGCAGCAGATTATTGAGGAAAATCCTCATGCTTACAAAACTAATCTTCATGGACATGGTCTGCACGTCTCACCAGGAGGGAACAGTGACAATGTTTTGATCACACTGGATCCAGGTGAAACATGGGATGTTTCGTGGAAGTTGCCGAAGAATCATATGAGCGGCCTGAACTGGTCACACCCTCACTACCATGGATCAACGTCACTTTCTATTGCCAAAGGTCTTGCGCTGCCACTTGTCATCCTACCGAAATCGTCAGAAGCGAAGAATGCGTATGACCCCACTCAGGAAGATTTCTTTCTTCTCACCCTGCAAACATGGGCATTGGCGCAACAGGAACGAGCAGCATCTCCAACTGACCCACTGAACCAAGACCCAAGTGGCAAAAGCTGGACCATCGGTACGCCTCCAAAGAAATACAAAGATTCGAATGGTGAGTATTACAAGTATTCGCCAGCAAGATTCAACGGAAACAATTACTATCCCGTAGACAAATATAATCCCGCCAAGCCCTCAACTTACGGTGATGGCGTTGGGCTGATGCCGAATGAAAACGCGATACATACCGTTAACGGCTACTACAATCCCACTCTGCAGGTTGAAACTGGGAACTGGGCAACATTTCTATTTGAGAACTTCTCCCTTAACTCAACACATATTATTCAACTGATTCGACGCGATGAATCAGGCAACTTATCACTTGAAAACACCACAATTCTGGGTACTGACGGGGACCTATCACACTGGGTTTCACCTGAGCAGATCGACCAACTACCGCTCTTGATGCCGGGCGGGAGAGCTGGAATCCAGCATGCATTCAAGAAACCCGGGGATTATTTCTTTATCTCGAACGCCAGCCAGGAAGTGCTTGGCGACTTGGCTCCAGTGCTCAGCAACGTTCCCATTGGTGATGGTTCAACCTACCTGGGATTCAATGATGGTTTTCAGATCACACCATCGCAGGTTCTGGCCACAGTACGAGTCACGGGCGAGGAGCTCACAGAAGTTCCACCCCAGCCCAAGCCATGGACGTCCCTTTACCGTCAATACGATCAGAGCCAAGCGCTGCGAGCAGAGGTTGCAGAAAACAACGTTAGCCGAGAACGTCAATTTGATTGGCTAAGCGGTGCACCCAAAGGCAAAGAATTCAATAATCCCGAAACCTGGGAAGGAACTTGGACCATCAACGGGCAGTACTGGTCGCATGCGGCGGATAAGCAACCAACGCTGACGACCACCATGCTCGACACTGTTGAGCGTTGGCGCGTCAGAAACCTCTCGGCCGGCCGTGTTACCACCAACCTCAGTGGGAGTGAGTCATACAACGTGGTGGGCCAGTCTCATCCCTTTCACATCCACGTCAATGAGTTTCTGATCGAAAGTATCAATGGTCTCAACGTTTCTTCTGACCCCAATCTCAACCAGGTTGGCGATAGCTTCTACAGTACTTACCTGGATAATCTTCTCCTAGGTCCACGCTATCTCAAGGGGACAGCAACGGCCGACAATCCCTACGGAACGCCAGGGTCGAATGGTTCATCCGATGAGCCCTTTGTGGCGGATTTACTGCTGGAATTTAAAGATTTTCCGGGTCTTTTTATGGATCACTGCCATCTTCTCTTCCACGAAGATGCCGGAATGATGGTGGCTGTTCAAACGATTCTCAATACCAACTCATCCTGGCTGGTTGCTGATTCTACTGCGAATAACAACGACATCACCATCAGCTTGGCCAGTGATACTAAGCAAGCATTTAGCTTTAGTCCCTATCAACGCAATGGCGAGGACGCAGGGATCAAAGGTATCAATGCGAGCTCTGGCGACATCAATGCCGATCCTCGCAGGTTCACCTCAGGAGCGAATGGGAACACCGTCAACGTTACTGACAATATTGCCGATATTGCTACCCTTCAAAAGTCGCTGACCAAAGATTCAGGATCCTTCTCGATTCATGTTTACGATGGTGCCGCGCTCAAGCGTGCCTGGAATCGCCCCAATGGTAATAACCCGAGCCCAATCTGGACAATCGCTCCCTTCAAAACCATCAATACAACCAAGCGAGATGCAACAGATTTAGCGGTCGGCGACATCAATGGTGACGGATATGACGACATTGCAGCGTCACTGGGAAGCCGTAGCCGCCGGGGAATCGTGGAGATCTATAGCGGTGAAGATCGCAGCCTTTTGGCACGCCTGACTCCATTCTCAAGAGGGAAGGAAAAGACAGCCATCAACCTTGACATCGGCGATGTCAACGCCGATGGATTTGCTGATCTTCTCACGGGCCAAGGTAAGGGAGGCCGAGGACGGGTGGAGGTGTTCAGCGGCATCAAACTCTATGAACAGCTCAAGCAGGCTGGAGGCGATCCTCTGACCGGACAGAAAGCCACACGTGAAGCCCTGCTATTCGACGATGTTTTTCAGCCTTATGGAAAGACTTACAAAGGAGCAATCGATGTGGCAGCCAGCTACGCTCTTCCCAGGGGGTTTGACCCCAATCAGATTCACCAGACTCCATCAGCCAATATCACCACTCTGAAGGTTGGAGCTACTGGAAGTGCAACGAACCCGAGTATTCAAAACTGGCTCTTTACGGGTGGGGGCCATGGTGAGGCGGATCATCAAAGTCATGACCATGCCGGGCATCAAGCTAGTGCGACCTCGAGTGTGACCTACACCAGCGGCTACAACACCAGCACGCCCTACGTTGCACTCCGCGCGCAGTACATCGACTTGCCATCAGGCCTGAGGGGCCAAGCAACACTCCTTGGCACAACTGCCAATGGTCAGCAGGACATCCTTTACCTGCCGGATACAGCCATGCAGAGCGGAAGTCGCAACACCTTCGACAGCACCACTACATCCTGGAACCCATCCCTCTTGGGCTGAACAACTGGCTCAATGGATTAAGAGCTGATACGCCGCATTCACCTGGCGAAAGACAGCAGCATCCCCACCGACATCGGGGTGATGCTGCTTGACTAACCGGCGGTGGGCCTTCTTGATCGCCTCGCGCGAGGCGCCCCAGGCCAGGCCCAGCTGCTGGTACGCCGCGGCGCGGCGCGGATCGCTACCGGGGGGTGGACCAGGGGGCGAGGCCCCGGCGGCTTGTGGCCCGCTGGAGCGAGCCCCCGCCGCCCCGCGTGAACGGCTTCGCTGCTCCAGCCGCTGGCACTGCTGCCGCAGCTCGGCCACCACGCGGCGAGGCTCATCCGCCAACCACTCCCGGGCGCTGACGCCATACACGGCAAAGGCCGCCCGCAGCGCCTGCTGCTGCTTGCTGTTGAGGCCATGCAGGGCCTGTTCCAGATCACGCCCCAGCCCAGGTGCCAAACGATCGAGCCGCTGTTCAAGGCTCAACTGCGGCAGAAAGCTGGAGCGATTCAGGTGAGCGATCAGGCCCATCAGCCCATGGCCTTCATCCCCGGCCCGCAGCTGCGTCCAGCCCGGTTGCTGGGTGAGCTGGCGGGCCCAGTGCACCGCCTCAGCGTGGCTGACCCACTGGGGTTTAGCCGTGGCGGCACGCGGGTCACGCTCCAGTCGCTCATAGCGATCGAGCAAGCGGCGCAGGCGCAGCACCTCCTGCTTGAGGGCTGCGTTCTCCTCAAGCAGGGCATCGAGATTGCCGGTGATCGGCCGCGACGAGCGCCCGCCAGACGGCCAATCCCGTGGATCAAACCCCATGGACTCCCGCCGCCAGCCTCAACGCTGCCGGGTTCGGGACACTGCGCTGCGCGCTTCACCGCGGGGAGCGCGTCCGCGCCCTGCCGCGCCGCCGCCGCCACCACCGCCGCCGCCCGGGCCACCGCGACGGCCACCGCCGCCGCCGCCGCGGCCGCGACCGCCACTGAGATCCAGCGGAGGAGCCGAGTGGATGGTGCGCTCAAAGCCCGGCACCTCCTGCTTCGGCAGGGGGTTGCCGATCAACCGCTCAATCGCGCGCAGCAGCTCATGCTCTTCCGCCGCCACCAGCGACACGGCATGGCCATTGCAGCCAGCGCGGCCGGTGCGGCCGATGCGGTGCACATAGTCCTCTGCCTGGTTGGGCAGATCCAAACCAGATTCACCACGTGGGGGAGCTGGTGGATGTCGATGCCGCGGGCGGCGATATCGGTGGCCACCAGCACGCGCAGCTCACCGCTCTTGAAGCCGGCCAGCGCCCGGGTGCGGGCACCCTGGCTCTTGTTGCCATGGATCGCCGCGGCCGCCATGCCCTCCTGGGTGAGGCGATCGGCGATGCGGTTGGCACCGTGCTTGGTGCGGGAGAACACCAGCACCTGCTGCCAATCGTTGCTCTTGATCAGATGGCAGAGCAGATCGGGTTTGCGCGCCATGTCGCACGGATGGAGCAGATGCTCCACCGTGGTGGCGGTGCGATTTTCTGGCGTGGCCTGGAGCTGCACGGGGTTGTGCAGCAAACCGGTGGCCAGCTTTTTGATGGAAGCTTCGAAGGTGGCCGAGAACAGCAGGTTCTGCCGCTTCGCCGGCAACAGCGCCAGGATTTTCTGGATGTCGCGGATGAAGCCCATATCGAGCATGCGATCGGCTTCATCCAGCACCAGGATTTCCACCCGGTTGAGCTTCACCGCGTTCTGCTGCGCCAGATCCATCAAGCGGCCGGGGGTGGCCACGAGCACATCGGCACCGCCGCGCAAGCGCATCATCTGGGGGTTGATCTTCACCCCGCCGAACACCACATCGGAGCGCAGATCGAGGTGGCGCGAATAAGCCGCCACGTTTTCGCCCACCTGGGCCGCCAGCTCACGGGTGGGGGTGAGCACCAGGGCCCGCACCACGTTGTTGCGGGCGTGGGGGCCGTGGCGCAACCGCTCCAGCATCGGCAGGGTGAAGCCAGCGGTTTTGCCGGTGCCCGTTTGCGCGGCCGCCATCACATCGCGGCCGTCGAGCACCGCCGGGATGCACTGGGCCTGAATCGGCGAGGGGTTGGTGTAGCCCTTCTCCAGCACCGCCTGCACGATCGGCCGGCCCAGGCCGAGGGCAGTAAAGGCTGAGCCATTGAGCTCCTCTTCCGTCACGATGCGGGCCGATCCAGAGGAGGGTGCGGTGCCCGTCGGGCTGATGCGCCGGATGGGCTGCCGCGACGGGCGTCCTGTGCGCTGCTCCTGTCCCGGAGCTGGGTGGGTGGAGGAGGAGATAGGGAACCAGCGCTTGGAACCTCACCCTACGGGCGTGGGGGCATCGGCAATTCCGTGTAAAGGGCGCGGGCCTGATCCAGGGTGAGCGCCAGATCGTGATCACTGAGATCACAGGCTTCCGGCCAGTGGGCCTGCAGCCAGCGGCGGAAGCCAGCTGGGTCGTCAAGGAAGAAGGCCTCCTGAGCTGCCAACACCCGGAACTTGAGGAACTCCAACAGCCGTGCGCGCAGCCGCGCCGGCTGAATCAGGCGGCAGCGGCGCCCATCCACCCACAGATGGAACTGCTCACCGGGCACGAGCGCTCCAAGGGGCGGGGCCAGCACTTCCAGTAGCGCCGCCGGCTGGTGGTGGGCCTGCTTGGTTTCCGGGTGGGGGTAATAGATCAGGCCATCCACCGCAGCGAGGCGCGCATCCAACGGCTGCAGCCGGCAGTGCCAGCAGCGAGGCGCGCATCCAACGGCTGCAGCCGGCAGCGCCAGAAGGAGAACGTCTCCGGGGGATGGCGATCGCTCCAGAGCAGCTGCTCCACCTGGTGATCGGGCTGGCGCAGGCGCCATTCGCCGGGGCTGAAATCGAGATTGAGCGTGGCCTGCTGATATGGGCTGAGGTCGATGCCGTGGCGCGCAAACAGCGGGGCCTGCAGGCTGATGGTGCCGGCGGGGTAGGGGCTATCGGCAGCCCGGCCCGACGCCACACCATGACCGGCCACACAACGGCCGATGTGCGCTGACTGGAAATCGGTTGCCATGGTGATCTCACCCATCACGGCTCCGCTGCCGCCGTGGTGTCTGGGGCAGAGGTGTGATGCGCGCAGCGATCGCAGGGCCCCTCCGGCAGCACGGCGCAGCGCAGCAGGGGGCTGCGCGCGTTGTAGGTGCAACTGGGATCCCCGATCACCCAGCGGCCCTGCCACCAGCGGGCATCGGCGGGCTGCTTCTGGGCCTTCACCTGCAAGGCAATGCAGCTGAGCTCGTAGCGACCGCTGCGCAGCTGATAGCGGTGATGACGCTGCAGCACCAGAAAACTGCGGTCATCCACCACCAGCCAGCGGCCGGGCTGGGGGATGTCGTCGAGGTCGAGGCGTTCGAGCAAGCGGTTGCTGCCGGCCTGACGCAATTCCACGTGCATGCCGGTCAGGGGGTGAGTTCGCCGGGATCAGCGGTGGGGAAGCGGCTGGAGAAGCCCCACAGAAAGAGCATCCCCACCAAGGCCAGCAGCACCCACTCCGGCGGAACCAGGTTTGGCGCCGCCAGGCGAACCAGCAGCCGCACACCCACCAGGCCCACCGCCAGATAGCCCGCCGTTTCGAGATGACGAAACACGCTGAGCCAGCGGATGAACAGCGCCGAGGTGAGCCGCAACGCCACCACGCCAATCACCCCACCCGCCATCACCAGCAGCAGGTTGTCGCTCACCGCCACCGCCGCAGCCACGCTGTCGAGGGAGAAGGCGAGATCGGTGAGCGCGAGGGTGCCCACCACCGCCAGCAGACCGCGGTCGTGATGAGGGGAACCAGGCTCGGGAGCGTGATCAGGCTCCGCTTCTGCAGCCGCC
>Ga0194126_10010390_pt1 | contig 12201 bp, 5 predicted proteins | sample TA2KigC150mmetaG_FD_148641 | JGI IMG/M metagenome (GOLD analysis project Ga0194126, IMG submission 148641) | Freshwater microbial communities from Lake Tanganyika, Tanzania - TA2015035 Kigoma Deep Cast 150m | ecosystem: Environmental > Aquatic > Freshwater > Lake | place: Tanzania: Lake...
TGCGGCCGTGGCGGACCGCTGGCTAAGGGAGCCGGCGGCGCGCGCGGCTGCCGGCTTGGCTGCAAGCGGGTGGCATCGCGTCAACCGGGGTGCGCTGCAGCGCACCCTGGAAGTGATCCGGGCGGAGTGGGGCTGACGCAAGGAACCGCCGTTTTAAGTTTGCCGGGAGCGGTGGCGGGCGTAGAACCGACGTTTTGTCTGATGCAGACTCACGGTCCCAAACGTGTCTACACCCCTCGGTCCGTGGAGTTTTGGTTCGGCAAACTGGCCGGTGAATGGGAGAGCGCGTTCACGGAAAGGCAGTTGGATGAAGGCGCAAAAATCTACCGCGAAGGCGAAGTGCGGGAGTTGGAGCTCACGGATCACGACGCGATCGTCCACCGCCGGGTGGAGAAGCGGGATGAGTATGTGGTGATCGAGTGGGATTCGGCCGGCCTGCGGGTCCGATCATCGACCACGGATGCGGAGGTGTCGCGGGCGCTGGCGGTGGCTGGCTTGCACGAAATTGAGGAGTTGGTGGCGGACGAAATCTCGCCGCTGCCCGATGACTTTCCGGCCGGCGGCGTCCCAGCCGGGGGCGAGAAACCGTCGCTGGGGTCCCGTCCGCCCCTGCCCCTGCGGGATTCACGTGCCACGGCGCCCGTAAAGCCGGGTCTGGCGCGTCCGGCGGCGGGTCCGGTTGTGGCGGGCGGCGCGGCGCGGCCCCTTGTTTTGACGTTCGTGACGCGGGTGGAAGGTCTGATCTTCCAGGCGCACTGGCGGAATCCGGATGGCGGCCGCTCGCCGGCGCATGGGGCGGCGGCGCATGCCCCGGGCGTTCCGCACGTGTCGTCGGCGGAGCGGGCGAAGTTGATCGGTCTCGCGGCGTATGCCCGCAAGGCGCACTTCGCGTACCACACCGACGCCGGGAGCTACACGCTCTCCTCGGTGGTGGAGATTCCCAATTTCCTGAAGGTGACGCTCCCGGCATGGAAGCGTCTCTTTGCGGTCGAACTCGACGAAGCCTCCGTGCGTCTCCTGCGCGGACCGCTGTCGATCGAGGTCGAGGCGGTCGCGGAGCGGCGGGGGGGACGCGGCGGAGCGGCGGGCACGCTGGACCTGCGCTGGATTTTCCGAGCGGGCGAGCGCCTGTTGACGGATGAGGAAGTGGCGCTGGTCACGCGCAGCGGCACCAACCCGATGATTCTGCCCAGCCTCGGCATCGTGACCCTGCCGGCGGAGAAGCTCGCGTCGGTGGCGGCGTGGCAGCGGAACGTGGCGGAGACCCATGCGGATGGATCGCTCTCTCCGTACCTGATCTTCTCCCTCTTCAACGACACCAAGCTCAAGCTGACGCTGTCGCCGGAACTCGAGGCATGGCGCCAGCGCGTCCTCGCGGCGACCTGCGAACCGCCCTCGCTCCCGTCCTGGCTGCGCCCGTACCAGCGCCGCGGCGTCGAGTGGATGAGCCACCTCTGCGACGTCGGATGTCACGGTCTGCTGGCGGACGAGATGGGTCTCGGCAAGACGCTCCAGGTCCTGTCGCTGCTCGCCTCGCGGGCCGTCGCCGGTCGCCCGCACCTCATCGTGTGCCCCGCGAGCGTGGTTCCGGTGTGGCGGGAGGAGATCGCCAAGTTCTTCCCGGAGTTCGCGGTCGACGTGCTGAAGACCGGGCATGACTTCGCCCAGCGCAAGGATCCCGTGATCTGGCTGGCGAGCTACACCCAGCTCCGCAAGCACCGCGCGCTCTTGGAGGGCACGGAGTTCGGCTATGCCATCCTCGACGAGGGGCAGTTCATCAAGAATCCCGACGCCAAGGTGACGCAGACCTGCTTTGCGATCCGCGCCCGGCACCGGATCGTCCTCACCGGGACGCCGCTTGAGAACCGGCAACTCGATCTTTGGAGCATCTTCCGTTTTCTTCTGCCGGGGCTTCTCGGGTCGCGGGCCGGATTTGAGGCGGCGCTTTCCGGCGACCGCGCCGGTACGCTCGAGCGCTTGCGCGCGCAGCTGGCGCCGTTCATCCTCCGCCGGACCAAGAACGAGGTCGCGACCGAGCTGCCTCCGAAGGTGGAGATGGAGCTGATCTGCCCCATGACCGACGTGCAGCGCGCGGAGTACGCCCGCATCTGCACCGAGGGCCTGCAGCGTCTGGGTGACGACGTTGGCGCGGCGATGCGCGAGAAGAGCTTCGGTTTCCTCGCGCTTCTCACGCGACTTCGGCAGGCCTGCTGCGACCCGGACATGCTGCCCTGGCTGCATGCGCCGCTGAGCGACTCGGGCAAGCTCAACCTTCTCGTCGAGAAACTCGCGGAGGTCGTCGGCAGCGGGCACAAGGTCGTGATCTTCTCGCAGTTCGTGATGCTGCTCGACCGCGTGCGGCTGGCGCTGGCGCAGAGTTTCCCGGATCTGCCGCGCTACGAACTCACCGGCATGACGCTTGACCGCCTCAAGCCGGTTCAGGCCTTCCAGACCGCGCCCGGAGCGGCGGTCATGCTCGTCTCGCTCAAGGCCGCCGGCACGGGCATCACCCTGCACGCGGCGGACTACGTCTTCTTGCTCGACCCGTGGTGGAACCCGGCGGTCGAGGCCCAGGCCGTGGATCGCGTGCACCGCATTGGCCAGAAGAGCACCGTCTTCGTGTACCGGATGGTCACGGCGGGCACGATCGAGGAGCGCATCGAGGCGCTCAAGGCCTCGAAGAAGGATCTCTTCGACCGGCTGGTGGGAGGACTCGGCGGCGACTTCGATCTCAGTCAACATTTTACCTCGTTGCGCGAACTGACTCAGCTGACCAGCGCAGCGACGGAGACGACGGAGCAACCAGCCGAGTTTGTCGCCGGATCGTAACGTTTGTGCCGGGACGGTGCCGGCCGCGTAACGTGTTCGCGAACCGGTTGAATTCGGTTTGTCTGCGGATTTGACCGCCGACGAACTCCGGTCCCATGCCGCTGCGCTGGTCCCGATTCTTCCGACTCTTGGTTTCTCTGCTCTTCCTTGCTGCACTCGCCGGAGTCTCCGGTGCGTGGGCGCAGGACGCTGCCGCAAATGGTCGGATCGCGGGCAAGATCCTCAACGCCAGCACCGGCATGTCGGTGCCGAGTGCGACGGTGACGGTCGCGGGGACAGGTCTCAGTGCGACGACGGCCCTCGACGGTTCGTACGTGCTCGATGACGTCCCGGCCGGAACGCAGGATGTATCAGTGACTCGCGACGGCTACCAAACCGCGAACGTCACCGGGGTGGTGGTCACGGCTGGAGAAACGGCCCGCATTGATGCGCCCCTCAACCCCGTCGCCGAGCAGATCATCACCATGGAGGCCTTCTCCGTCGCGGCGGCGGTCGTGCAGCAGTCGGGCCTGGGTCTCCTCCTGACCCGTCAGAAGGCCGTGGCGGTGAGTGACGCGATCGCCTCCGACGAGATCAGCCGCCTCGCGGTGGGCAATGCCGCAGAGGCGCTTGGCAAGACTCCCGGGACCTCGGTGGTGGACGGAAAGTACGTCGTGATCCGCGGCCTGGGTGACCGGTACACGAACACGCAGATGAACGGCACCTCGGTCCCGAGCGCGGACCCGGACCGTCGGGCGGTGCAGTTGGATCAATTTCCCAGCGACGTGATCGACAGCATCACCACGCTCAAGTCGTTCACGCCGGACCAGCCGGGGGCCTTCTCCGGTGGCAGCGTCAACATCAAAACGAAGTCTTTCCCGGAGGAGTTCTTCCTCACGCTGTCCGCGAAGACGGCCTTCACCACCACCGTGACCGGCGAACCGATCCTCGGGGTGCCGGGCGGCGGCAAGGGTTGGCAGGGGCGCGACGACGGCACCCGGGGGCTTTCGTCGGCCGTGCCGAATCCGATGCCGCCCTCCCTCACGACCACCACGGCGCAACTCGCGGCGCGGACCGGGAACTTCGGTCCGGCGGAGCAACTCGACGCCCTCTCGAAGGGCTTTCACAACGCCACGTTCTTCCCCCGCAGCCGGAAGGCCCGGCCGGACTCGGGCTTCGGCGTGGCGATTGGGGACAGCATCTCGCTCGAGAACGGACAAACTTACGGTTACGTCGCGAGCCTCTCCTACGAGCGCTCGACGCAACACTACACGGACGGCATCACGGGCCGCTACGCGCAGGGCAGCGTCAACCCGGCGAGCCCAAGCTTCGTCGACATCAGCCGCGTCTTCACGACGGACGTCTCGGCCTATAACTTCGCCGCGGCTTACCGTCAGTTCCCGAACGTTCCCGGAGGAAAGCCGGCGTTCGGCGTCACCCAGAGCTCGGAGAACGTCGACTGGGGGTCGTATCTTCAACTCTCTTGGCGTCCCCGCTACAATCACGAGTTCGTTGCGACCTTCTTCCACAACCAGTCCGCGGAGGATCGCGTGCAGCGCGGCGTCGGTGAGGCGGTGCGCTCCGATTCCGGCGGCGAGTTCCGCGAGAACTACGACCTGCTCTATACGGAGCGAGGCGTCACCTCGTTCCAGCTCTCCGGCAAGAGCAACCTCGAGTCGTGGAACGACGCCACCCTGGAGTGGCGGGCGTCGCTCAGCCGCAGCACGCAGGACCAGCCCGACTACCGCAATTTCGAATTCAAGTGGAGCTTCACCCTGCAGGAGTTCGATCCCTCGGGGATCACGAACAGTCGCTACTTCCGCGAACTGCAGGAGGAGTCCCGCGACGTCGCGGTGGATTTCACCCGTCCGTTCGCCCTCGCCGGCGGGCGCAGCTTCACGCTGAAGACCGGATTGGCGCACACGGACGGTGACCGCACGAACCGCGAGCGCGCGTTTTCGATCGAGGGCGCAAATACCCGCACGCGTGCCTCGATCGAGGCATACCCGAACCCGGTGGGCATCACCGCCCGCACGCCGAACAGCGTCGCTTTTGGCACGGTGATGCGGGAAATCCCGGCGAACCTGAACTACGACGGCGAGCAGACCTTCACCGCTGGCTATGTGATGGGTGACTACCAGTGGAGTTCCGCGTGGCGCGCCATCGGCGGCCTGCGCTACGAGCGCACGGAGCTGAGCACCCGGCCCCTGCCGGTCCCGGGAGTGACGGTGCGCCGCGGGGAGATCCGGCAGTCGGACGCGCTGCCCGCCGTCGCGCTGGTCTGGACGCCCCGCGAGCGTCAGAACATCCGGGCCTCGTACGGCCGGACCCTCGCGCGCCCCACCTTCCGTGAACTCGCGGACGTCGTGAACTACGAAGCTTTCACCGATGAATTCATCGGCGGCAACCCGGACCTTGAGCTGACGATGATCGACAACCTTGACCTCCGTTGGGAACGCTTTCCCCGCGGTGGCGAAGTGCTGGCGGCGAGCCTCTTCTGCAAACGGCTGCAGAACCCGATTGAGCAGATCTTCGCGGATGGGCGCATCTTTCCGAACAACGTGGAGACCGGCACGGTCTACGGCGTCGAGCTGGAGGCCCGCCGCAAGCTCGATGTTCTCAATGCACGTCTTGAGAACGTGACGGTCGGTTTCAACGCCTCGCTGATTGCCTCGGAGGTGAAGATCTCGCCCCGCGAGCTGAAGCTGATCCGGGCGGTCTTTCCGCAGGCGAAGGACACCCGGGCGCTGTTCGGCCAGTCGCCGTACCTCGTGAATCTCGACGTGTCGTGGGCCGTCCCGGCGTGGGGATCGACCTTCACCGGCATTTACGGTGTGTCGGGAGAGCGACTCGACCTCGTCACCACCGGGGCGCTTCCCGATGTCTTTGAGCAACCGGCCCCGGGCGTCGACTTCGTCTGGTCCCAGCGGCTCAGCCGCCGCTTCAAGCTCAAGGTGACGGCTAAGAACCTCCTCGATCCGGCGCGGGAGAAGACGCTGGAGCATGCGGGGGTGATCTACCGTTACCAGAGCTTCCACCGCGGGCGCACCTTCAGCGCCGGCGTCACCTACGAATTCAACTGATTCTCCGTCTGGCACTCCACCATCGAAAGATAAATCCATGAAGCTCGCTCCCCGAATCCTCGCCGCGGTCGCCGCGGCGTTCGTGCTCGCCATCTCGGCGCACGCGCAGAACGTGATCGTGCCACGCACGATCACCACGAACACCACGTGGACCAAGAACAACACGTACTTCCTTGAAGGCTACGTGTTTGTGACGAACAACGCCACCCTGACCATCCAGCCTGGTACGGTGGTCAAGGGCCGCGTCTCGAGCGGCGCTACAGCGGCGGCGCTGGTGATCACCCGCGGGTCGAAGATCGTCGCGGACGGCACCAAGGAAGAGCCGATCGTCTTCACGTCCGAGCTGGATCAGCTCAACGGCAACCTCGGCCCGCAGGATGTGGGTCTGTGGGGCGGACTGATCGTTCTGGGTAACGCCTCGATCAACTCCCGCGCCAACAACCAGCCGGCCGGTTCCCCCGCCCAGGACCAGGTCGAGGGCTTGTCGGTGACCGGACCGGAGGTCGAGTACGCCACCTTTGGCGGAACGAATGACGCCGACAACTCCGGTGTTCTCCGCTACGTCTCGCTCCGTCATGGCGGCGCGCGCATCGGCGGCGACAATGAGATCAATGGCATCACGCTTGGTGGTGTTGGTTCGGGCACCGTCATGGAGTACGTGGAAGTGTTCGCGAACAAGGACGACAGCTTCGAGTGGTTCGGCGGCACGGTGAACGCCCGCTACCTCGTCTCGGCGTTCGGCAACGACGACAGCTTCGACGTTGACCAGGGCTTCCGCGGCACACTGCAGTTCCTGTTCTCGATCCAGACCGACATCACGGCGGACCGCGGCGACAAGGGTCTTGAACTCGACGGCGCGACGGCTCCGCTCGACGCGACGCCGCGCGGCCGCGTGACCATCGCGAACGGCACCTTCATCGGCATCGGGCCTTCCGGCGGCAGCAACACTGCGGCCAACATCCGCGATGCGGTCGAGGCGACCCTGGTGAACAACGTCTTCGTCAACTTTGCCAAGGCGATCGACATCGAGGACGATGTCCGCGGCCCCATCGGCAACGTGTGGTTCAGCCATGTCGCGGCCAACAACACCCCGGCCGGCCTCAACGCCCGTCCCACCGGCGCGATCAATGCGAGCACGTACTTCTCCGACGCAGCGCTGGACAACCAGATCGTGAATCCGAACCTGCGCTCGATCTCCTACACCAACAACCGGCTGCTCGACCCGCGTCCCGCCACCGGCAGCGCCGCGCTCTCGGGCGCGGCCACGGTTTCGGGCTCCGGCCTGACGCAGGTGTCCTACAAGGGCGCCTTCGGCACCACGAACTGGGCGGCGGGCTGGACGAAGCTGTGGACCGACGGCTACTTCGACCTCGCAAGCGCGGGAACCACGGATGTCGCCGTGATCCCGGACTCGACCTCGAAGTTCGTGAACATCGCGACGCGTGGCTTTGTGAGCTCGGCCTCCGGTCAGGAACTGATCGCCGGCTTCGTGGTGCGGGGCAACCAAGCCCAAACCGTCCTGATCCGCGTCGCTGGTCCCGGACTCGCCCAATTCGGCGTTGCCGGCACGCTCGCCGATCCGGTGCTGGAGCTCTATAAGGAGACGACCAAGATCGGCGAGAACGATGACTGGTCCGGCCAGCAGAGCGTCAACCTCGCCGCCCAGGTCGGGGCCTTCGCCCTCACTGTGGGCAGCCGTGACGCGGTGCTCGTGACCAACCTCCAACCGGGCGGTTACACCGTCCAGGCGAAGGGCAAGGCCGGAGCCTCCGGATCCGTGCTGCTTGAGGTCTACGAAGTGGACTAAGGATTGACAGTTGTTTTGCAAGAAGGCCCCGGAGGCGTGGAATGCGACTCCGGGGCCTTGCTTATAAGCTGCCGATTATGAATGCGTTGCGCGGACGACGGAGGAGCAGGCGTTTTACCCGCTTGTCACACGTCCGTCACCGGTTTGTAACCTTCGGCCCCCAAGGTCGTGCATGTCGGTTTCGTTACGTTCGTAACACTCCCATCCACGACTCGATGTTCACCCTCATCCGTTCGCTCGCCTTGGCGGGCTTGCTCTGCTCCACGATCACGCTGGTCCATGCTCAGGACAGCGGGGCGCTGATCATGGCCCTTGTGCGCAAGGGAATCCTGACGGATCAGGAGGCGGAGGACATCCGGGCGGAGTTGCTGCGCGAAGCGGCGGTGGTTCCGGCTCCGGCTTTCGCGGGCGGAAAGACCACTCAGCGGCTGAGCGTTGGGCTGCGCCTGCAGGCCCAGTATGCTTACCTCGACACCGATCTGGTGGGCGGCCTGGCGGATCCGGCGGCGACGAACCACGCGTTCCTGCGCCGGGTCTACTTCACGCTGAAGGCGGGCTTGGTGGGCGATTGGGCGGCCGTGATGACGTACGATTTCGCGTCGGGCGGCTATGACGAAGCGATCCTCGAGTGGAAGCCGAAGCCCGATGTGACCTTCAACTTCGGTCTCCGCAAGGTGAGCACGGCCTTTGAAGAGCGCTCTACCAGCGGCAATCTGCGCTCCTTGGAGCGTTCGTCGGTCACGCGCTACTTCGTCGAGTCCAACAACGGTCGCCGTCTGGCGGCCGCGGGCTACCGCATCGGGGCGTTTGTGGACGGCCGCCTTGGAAACTCAGGCTTCTTCTACAACGCCGCCATCACGAATCCGGAAAAAGTGGACACCTTCTCGGGAGCGTCCTCGGCGGGCGATGCGACCAACAACCGTCCGGCGCTGTGGGTGGGCGTGGGTTACGGAAAGACGGTGCCGGGATTCGCGTGGACCACCGGTGTGAGCGCGGGGCAGGTGCCGGATCAGGGAGGGTGGGGAACCACCAACTTCGGCCGCGGTCATGATCTCTCGCTTTACTCCGCCTTCTTCGAGGTGACCGCGGAGCGGTACACCCTGATGGCGGAATTCCTGCAGGCGGAGGTGGATCGGGGCGTGTCCGCGACGCGGGATGCGAGGCCGCGCGGCTATTTCATCCAACCTTCCTTTTTCGTGAACGAGACGCTGGAGGTGGTGGCACGTTACGCGTCGCTCAACACCGATGGACGGGGCGTGACCTTGGGCGACGTGATTCGCTCGGCGCCCTCTGGCGGAACGATGAACCGCAGCGCCGAGTGGTACGCGGGGTTCAACCTCTATCTCAAAGGAAATGATCTCAAGTACCAGCTTGGCCTCGTGTCCGCCAAGACGAAGGATCCGTTGACCGGCGGGCCCGCGGAGGCCAAGACCGCCGGTGTGCGCTCCCAACTCCAAATCCAGTTCTAGCCCCGTCCGCCCCGCTTCATCCCGCCTCAACGCAACTCCCTCATGAAACTCACCCCCACCCTTCTTCTCGGCGCGCTCGCCCTCTCGTTGCCACTCGCGGCCCAGCGTCTGGTTATCAAGGGCTCGGATACTCTCGGCGCCAAGCTGATCCCGCAGATCGCTGAGGAGTACCGGGCCCGGCACCCCGGCGTGTCCTTTGAGATCGCCGCCGAGGGCTCCACGACCGGCATCGCCGCGATCACCGACGGTACGGCGCAGATCGGCATGTCGTCGCGCCGCGCCCGCCCCACCGAAGTGTCGGCCGCGCAGGCCAAGGGCGTCGTTCTCAAGCCCACCATCGTGGTCTATGACGGGATGGCGGTGGTCGTCCACGCCGACAATCCGGTCAAGGCGCTGACCAAGCGTCAGGTCGAGCAGATCTTCACCGGTGCGGTCACGGATTGGTCGGGGGTCGGTGGCAAACCGGGGCCCATCTCGGTCTACACGCGCAACACTTCGTCGGGCACCTACTCCGACTGGAAGGAACTGGCGATGAACAAGAAGGACTACGCCAAGTCCTCCCAGAAACTGGCCGGCAACGAACAGATCGTCGCCGAGGTTGCCCGCAATCCGAATGGAATTGGCTATGTCGGCCTCGCTTACCTGTCAGCCCCGGGGATCCATACGGCGTCAATCGACGGCCAGACGCCAAGTGAGGAGGCGATCCGTTCCCATAAGTATCCCTATGCGCGCCCGACGTTCTTTTACACCAACGGCGAGCCGGCGGGTGAGGCCGCGCGCTTCATTGACTTCGTGCTCGGACCCGAAGGCCAGATCATCGCCCGCAAGGTCGGCTTTGTGACCCGCAACTGACGCCTCGCTCGAGCTGTCGCGACTGATCCTCCCTCCGCATGGCCGAATCCACTCCAGCGCCGGATTTCCCGGTCACGAAGCGACGCCTGCGCTTCTTCGGGCTGACCTCCGACGAACTGGTGCAGTTGTTCTTCCGGGGTAACGCCATGGTGTCGGTCCTGGTCCTTGCGCTGATCACGCTGTTCCTTTTCAAGGAGGGTCTGGCGTTCTTCGGCCAGAACCAGCGCAATCTCGAGGTCTACCGGCGGGCCGGACTGGACTACGTCGACCAATTGCGGCAGCAGGAGCAGGACCACACCGCGTTGAACCGCTATCTGCTGGAGGTACGGATGAAGGCGGTGGCGGATCTCGCCGGTCCGCAGGGGCTGTCGGTTGAGGCGGTCAACCAGCGACTGGAGGCCTTTGACCAGTACTCGATCCGGTTCGACGACGCGATTGCGCCGCTGCGGGGGCTGGTCTCGGAGCTTTCCGAGACGGCATCTGCGATCAAGACGAAGTTCTACATCAACGAGGACAAGCGGACGGAGCAGCGGCAACTGCGGGCGGCCGGGCGGGCGGATGAGGCGGCGCGGGTTGCGGTGGAGGAGGTGGACTTTGCCCGCGAGATTGAACCGATCCTTGCCTCCCGGGAAGTGTACCTTGAGATCAACCGGGGCCTCTCCCGCGAGTTGCAGGAGATTGCGGTGTTGGCGCGCGCCGTTCCCGGGGTGCCGGCGGAGCGGATGGAGCGCTTTGCGGGATGGGTGGTGCAGTATGTCGCGGGCTTCCCCGCGATCGAGCAGCGCCTTGCCACGTGGGATCATCGGGAGCCGGTTTCACTGCTGCGCTCCTTCTCCGCGTTCATCTTTGGGCGGCAGTGGCTGACGGCGAGTTTCTGGCAGGACTGGTACGGAGTCCTGCCCCTGTTCGTTGGCAGCCTGATGGTATCGCTGATCGCGCTGTCGCTTGCGGTGCCGCTGGGCGTCGGAGCAGCGATCTATGTCAACCAGATTGCATCCCCGGCGGAACAGAGGATCATCAAGCCCTGCATCGAGTTCATCGCGGCCTTTCCCTCCGTGGTGCTGGGATTCTTCGGCATCGCCGTGCTCGGCGAGTTCCTGCGCTCGGTGTCGGGGGCAGCCTGGCTCGATTGGGTGCCCGGATTCCCGCTGGCGGAGCGCCTCAATGCGCTCACGGCGGGCTGCCTGCTGGGGTTGATCGCGGTTCCCACCATCTTCACGCTGGCGGAGGATGCGTTGCAGAACGTACCCCGGTCGTTCAAGGAGGCCTCGTTCGCCCTCGGGGCCACGCGTCTGCAGACGATCGTGAGGGTCATCATTCCCACGGCGCTCTCGGGCATCATTTCCGCCGTGCTTCTCGGGCTGGGTCGGGTGATCGGGGAGACCATGGTCGTCCTCCTGTGCGCCGGGAACCGGATCGAGATCCCGGACTTCACGGCTGGGTTGGCGGCGTTTTTCCAGCCGGTGCACTCCATGACCGGAATCATTGCGCAGGAGATGGGCGAGGTGGTGCGCGGCGAGATTCATTACCGTGCGCTCTTCGTCGTGGGCATCGTGCTCTTCTTCCTCTCGCTCACGATCAACTTCACCGCGCAGAAAGTCCTGCGTCGCTACCGTCAGCATCCGATCTGAGGCGATGAGCCACGCGAACCACCATCCCTTTCGGGCCAAACCCAGCCTCGGCCGAACCTTCGAGGCCGGCGTCTTCTGGGTGCTGCGCTCCACCGCTTACATCATCCTGCTCTGCGGCGGTTTTGTCTTCGGGGACATTGTGCTCAAGGGCTCCTCCACCGTTTTCCGCACGGAGTTCCCCTTCGTGAACACCACGTTCCTCACCGAGGCGCCGGAGTCGCTGTATGTGTTTGAGCATGACGGCGTGAAGCGGGAAATGGGAGACCGCGAATTCCGTGCCTTCCGCGGGGCCGAGGCGCGCAAGGCCGAAGCGGCCGGGAAGCCGGCCCCGGAGATCAAGGCGACGAGCTATGTCTACTCCGCCGGCGGCATCTATCCCTGCATCGTGGGAACCGTGCTGCTGGTGGTGGGATCGATGTCGATCGCCCTCGCGCTAGGCGTGGCGAGCGCGATCTTTCTCAACGAGTATGCCCGCCAGGGTCGCTTCATCCGGGTTGTGCGCCTGACGATCCTCAACCTCGCGGGCGTCCCGTCGATCGTGTTTGGGCTCT
>Ga0194126_10010393_pt1 | contig 12198 bp, 14 predicted proteins | sample TA2KigC150mmetaG_FD_148641 | JGI IMG/M metagenome (GOLD analysis project Ga0194126, IMG submission 148641) | Freshwater microbial communities from Lake Tanganyika, Tanzania - TA2015035 Kigoma Deep Cast 150m | ecosystem: Environmental > Aquatic > Freshwater > Lake | place: Tanzania: Lake...
TTCTCTACCGTACATGGGTGAGTAAAAAGATCAGTCATAGGGTATAACCTCAGGTTGCTGAAACCAAAGAGGAGAAGCCGAATGACTGATCGCTACGAAGTATACACAAAAGTACTGAAGATGCTGAAGCAAATGACGAAGACGTATCACGAAGGACATATGGTGACCTTGGCGATGATGATTGCAGGGATGGTTCTGGGGCGCAATGCACAATTATCTGCCTTGAGCGCTGAGATTCCAGGGAAGGCCAAAGACAAGAGCAACGAAATGCGGTTGCGGCGCTGGGTGAAAGATGATCGCGTGGAGACAGATGTGGTGTACATGCCATTTGCGCGTCAAATCCTGGAGGCATTGGCTTCATGGCCGTTGCTCCTGGTTATGGATGGCAGCCAGGCAGGGCGGGGTTGTATGGCGCTCATGGTGGGTGTCTTGTACAAGAAACGGGCATTACCCATTGCCTGGGTGACATACAAAGGGAAGAAGGGTCATACGACAGCGGAAAGGCATATTCATGCCTTGGAGAAAGCGCTTCCACTCCTTCCAGCCGGATGCGAAGTGATTTTGTTGGGAGATGCGGAGTACGATACCTCCGAAATGATCGTTTGGGTACAGGAAAACACTTCCTGGCGATTCTCTACCGGACAAACAGCGGATAAGCATGTGAAAAGTTTGTAAAAGAGACAGGCAAAGGCAAGTTGTGATCGAGCAAATGATCAATGACACGCAAGCCGAGTTGAAAAAGGCTTAGATCACAGCGATCCGTCCGATGTATCACGGTATGGAGTTTTTGCTGAATTGTCCAAACGCCGAGATAGACGAGCCATAGATACGCCAGGCAAGCGGCGAGCATCAATTTCGCCAGGCGAGCGGGATTGGATAGATGACTTTTGTGCAAGTGAAAGCCTCTGCCTTTTTGGTCTGAGAAGAAGGTTTCGATCTTGAAGCGTTTTTGATACCAATAGCAGGCTTCTTCAGCCAGTTCGAAATTGGAGATCAGATAGACGGGTCCCTTGTATCCCTTACGCCACCAGGCGATTGCCAGTACTGGGCCGAAGCGTTGCCGTGTAAAAAGGACATCGGGCAGGCTCAAACACATATCCGGCTGCAAGGGCAAATCCTGAAACGAGAACTCTTCGCCATCGAAGAGAATGATGTTGTTGGAGGTTCGGCAAGCATATTTCCAGCCAAAATCGGTCAGTTCGGCCTGTAATTCGGCGCCATCAAACTCGCCATCACCCAAAAAGACCACATCTGCCTCGGGCGGGAGGAGTTCCTGGATGGCTGACAGGAGTTTGATGTGCCTCTCCTGTGAAAAATGCCCTTTCTTGGCCGAGATCACTAACCAGGCAATCGGGAGGGCGCGGCCACGATAGATGACGCTCAGCATAAGAGCCAGACATCCTCGCCCGACTTCACTGCTATCCATTACCAGTACCAGTGTCCGTTCGACCAGATTGGATAAGAGCAGACCTGCAAATGGCATAACGTGTACTTCTTGCTCTGCATCGGTTTCATTGACAAAACGCGATATTCGTTTGACCCGGCTTTCGGGTTTGGTCCGATCTGGCGCTTTACTCGCTATTTGCGGATAATTCGTTCGGCGGCTGCCAACAATCCCGCTGACGAGACCAGCCAAAATGTTCAACTGCTTTGCGTTGTATCCTTTTGGCTCATTCGATAACATTTGCGAAAGTGATGCTCTTATGCTACGATAGCGCTGGTGGTTGTCGCTCATGGTTCGCTCCTCGCTCCGTGGTGGGAGCTTAAGCTTACCAGACCTCAACCACTACTTTTGTCCGGTAGAGAATGGTCAAGATCTGATTGTTTATCGCACAAGCGACAATAGTACTATTACCATAATCTTTACGAGAGATGTCTGTAGATAGATAAGCAAAGTGCTGAAGGCCACGTTGATCAGGAGAAGAAAAAGGCACCCTTGCTGGCGCGAGGTCTCCCACCCCGCACCAATGAGGCTACCAGCAGACCCTTGCCGAACGAGAGAGATATGAAAGGTTACGAATTGAGGTTGCTCATAATAAAAAATCAGGAGCGGAGATGATGAAAAAACCCACCATTTTGCGAATTCTGGAATTGAGCCTTTTTGTAATAGCAATATCAGGTTGCCTTCTTGCAACTGAACAGCCCGGATTTCAGGATATTCCCGAAGATGCTCCAATGAATGAATTTATTCTAGGCTGTTGGGCATCAATCTACGCGTATGACTTTGAAGGTCAAGAAAGTGTCTATAAGTTTGAGCTAAGAGTTATTGATGAGGACACACTCGACTTTGTTTGGTTAAATTCTAAAGGTTTTTTTGCGGGCAACTCAATATCTGAGTATTGGTTTATTGATGCCAACGAAATTTTCATTGACGACAAAAGGAATTTCGGCGAAGAATTTTGGCTATTGGAAAGAGATGGCCAAGATCTGATAGTTTATCGCACAATGGACAACAGAACTGATACTATAATCTTTGCAAGAGAAGCCTGTAGATAGGCAAAGTACTAACGACCACGTTGATCAGGATAAGAAAATGGCACCCTTGCTGGGGCGAAGTCTCCCAGCCTTTTCTGGTGACGATGCTCCGCGTCGTCACCCCGTCCCGATCTGTGCGGCGGGATTAACACACCCTCCCGCAGGTTCCAAACCTGCGGGAGGGTGGCTCGATCACCCCAGCAATACCTCCAAATACCCATCCACCATCTGTTCCAGCCCAAAGGCGGCCTCGGCGCGCGCCCGCGCCCCACTCTGATAGCGCGGCAGGTCGGCCAGCGCCAGCCCGGCGGCCCGCGCCAGGGACGGGATGTCCGGCGGATCGACCTTCCACGAGTCGCCGCCGTAAGGGACGACGCAGCCAGCCTGCGGCGTCACCAGTTCCGCCAGCGAGCCGGTCGCAAAGGCCGCCACCGGCAGTCCGCAGGCCAGGGCCTCGATGACCGAGTTCGGGCACGGGGCGTTGATTTCGGCCGAGAAGAGCAGGTGCGCCGAGCGGTCCAGTCCGGGGATGCGCTCGCGCGGCACGACCCCCACGAATTCGACCGGGACCGGGCTGTGCGCCAGGCATGCATCCTGCTTGCGCGGTTCCACCTTGCCGGCCACCTGCAGTTCCAGCGGACGGCGGTCGGGGCTTTGGATCAGCCCGGCCAGCTGCAGCGCCAGGTCCAGCCCGGTGGTCAGGCTGCCCGCCAGGCTGCCCTCCACCACCAGCAGCCGCCAGCGGTCGGCGGGACGGGTGTGCGGGCCGGCGGGGGTGTAGAGGTCCAGGTCCACGCCGTTGTAGATGACGGCGAACGGGCGGCGCGCCGCCCCGAACCAGTCCTGCCACCAGTCGCGCACGAAATTGGACTGGTAGACGATGTGCGTGGCGAACTGCTGGCGGATGAGCGCCAGGAGCAGGTTGCCGGTCTCGGCGCGCAGGAAATGGCGCAGGCTCCCCCTCCGGCGGCGGTGGATCCAGTTGATGCCGTCCAGCCGTTGGACGACCCGCGCGCCGCGGCGGCGCGCCCGCCACAGGCCGGCCAGGTCGCGCGTCCCCCCGGTGACGAGCGCCGCGTCGTAGGGCGTGTCGCCCAGGTCGCGGCAGATGGCGATGCCGCGCCGTTCGAGGCTGGCGGATAGTTTGGCCTGGAAGGAGACCATGCCTCCCACGCCGTGGACTTTGGGAACGAGGCAGATTCTTGGCATGTTTAACCGCAGAGAGCGCGGAGAACGCAGGGTATTTTATTCTTAAAGAGAATCGGGGAAATCATTGACAATCCTGCGTATACCGTTCTTGAGAAGTTTAACGTTGAAGTTGATTAGCAACCCAACTTTACATCCGGATAATTTTAAATACGAGAGTAATTGCGCTTCATGGACCGGCGTCAGTGCGTCCACTGCTCTTTCTCTCCCATTATCATCCTCTCTGCGCACTCTGCGTGCTCCGCGGTTCAATACTCATCCCGCTTGCCAACCCGCTTCGCCGGGACGCCGGCCCAGACCTCATCCGCCCCGGTCGATTCGAGCAGCACCGCGTTGGCGGCCACGATCGTCCCGCGCCCGATGCGCAGGATGCCTTCCCTGCACAGGATTTTTGCGCCGGAGGCCAGGATGACATCGTCTTCGACCTGCAGCCCCTCGAATTTGGACCGTTCGCTGGGCAGGTGGATGTCGGCGCGGCCGAGGGTCACGCCCGGATAGATCCGCACCCGGTCGCCGATGACGGTCTTCGGATGGATGACCACGCCGAACCCGCCATGCAGGAGCAGGAAATCCCGCCCGATCTTCACCGCGGTCGGGATCTCTGCGCCGAGCAGTTTAAGCAGATAATAGGCCAGTTTGCCAAATAACGGGTTCCGGCGGGCGGAGATGAGGCGGGTATAGAGATCGCGTCGCATGTGAGAGATTATACCGTAGGGTCATCCTCCCGCAGGTTCCCGCCGGCAGGGGAGCGCCTAACACGGTGGGTTATCCTATTTTTTTTTACCGCAGAGTACGCGATGTGCGCAGAGATTTTCCTTTGATTTTCTCCGCGAACTCCGCGCTCTCTGCGGTTAAATGTTTTTAACCCACTTTATTCGCCACTCCCGCCGGCAGGGGGATGTTATACTTTGGCCAGGAGCGACCTGGTTATGAAAAACCACCCACCCGACCGCCGCCAGGAAGAGGAACGCGTCCGGGACGAGAACCGCCTGCCGCCCGGCCAGGCGCTGACGCTCAAGTTCCCGGTGCTGCACTATGGGCCGGCGCCGCCCTTCAACCCGGCCGCCTGGGATTTCCGCATTTGGGGCGAGGTGGAAGAAGAGAAGCGCTGGACATGGGATGAGTTCAACCGGCTGCCGCGCACCCGCATCCAGATGGACCTGCATTGTGTGACCCGCTGGAGCAAGTTCGACACCGCCTGGGAGGGGGTTTCGGTGCGGACCCTGGTCGGGCAGGGCCTGGTGCGGCCAAGACCTGACGCCTGCTTTGTCATGCAGCACGCCGAATATGGATTCACGGTCAACCTGCCGCTGGAGGTGGTCTTGCAGGAAAACTTCCTGCTGGCTACCCATTTCGACGGCCAGCCCATCACCCCCGACCACGGGTATCCGCTGCGGGGCGTCATCGGCGCCATCCCCGGCCAGGAGGGTTTGAAATCGCCCTACCTGTGGAAAGGGGCCAAGTGGTTACGCGGGCTGGAATTCATGAGCCGCGACCGCCCCGGCTTCTGGGAAAAGGCCGGTTACAACAACAGCGCCGATGTCTGGAAGGAGGAACGCTTCGAGTAGGGGGTGGGGAAGCAGGAGCAGTCCCGCCGGGGCATGGGAGCCCCAGCCCCATACAGTAGCGGACAGGTATTAAGGCCGGTAGCCCAATTCCACCCGGATCTCCAGTTGTTCCGCGCCGCGCAGGACGGTCAGCATGACCGTCTCGCCCGGCGCTTTGCTCGTATACAGGTAACTGATCAGGTCGTCGAAGCGCATCACTTCCCGCCCGTCTATGGCGATGATCAGGTCGCCGCCGGCGTAGAGTCCCGCCACGCCGGTGGCAGTGTCGCCGGCGCGGAGGCCGGCCTTGTCCGCCGGTCCGCCCGGCGTGACAGCGGTGACGTAGGCGCCGGTAAAGCGTTCCAACCCGAGCGCCTCCAGGGTCTGGAGCGAGAAATCATCGATCGAGGAAATGCCCAGGTAGGGATAATCGTACTTGCCGCTGGCGATGATGCTCGGCACCACCCGTTTGACGATGTTGACCGAGACCGCGAAGCCGATGCCGGAGTTGACCGGTTCACCCGTCTCGGTATAGGTGGTGGTGTAGATGGATTGGTTGACGCCCACCACTTCCCCGGCCAGGTTAAGCAGCGGGCCGCCGGAGTTGCCGGGGTTCAAGGCGGCATCGGTCTGGATCACGTCTCCGGCCGAGAAATACCCGCCGCTGGGCGCGCCGTAGTCCGAAGGCAGGGCGCGTCCGAGGGCAGAGACGATGCCGGTCGTCATGGTGCTGCTGAAGCCGAACGGGTTGCCGATTGCCAACACCACCTGCCCGACCTTCAACTGGCCGGTATCGCCCAGCGCCAGCGGGTGCAGTTCGTCCGGCGGGGCGTCCACTTTGATGACCGCTAGGTCGGAATGGGGGTCCACCCCGACCAGTGTGGCATAAGCCTTGTAACCGGAAACGAAGTCCACCTCGAATTCGGTGGCGCCTTCGACGACATGGTTGTTGGTCACGATGTAGCCATCGCGGTCATAGACCCAGCCGGAGCCCAACTGGCTGAGCGGGTTGCCGGTACTATTGGCGGTGATTGCCACCACCCCCGGGCTGACCGATTCATAAATAGCAATCAGCACATCCTGCTGGCCTGCCAGGTCCACCTGCGGCAGGGAGACCGCGGCGGATGCGGTCTGGGTGGGGACCGGGGTCGGCGGGGCCAGGGTCGAGAACTCACAGGCTGCCAGCGCCAGGGCAACCATCGCTACCGGTAATACCAGACGCATTTTCATGCTCCACACTCCATGACGGTTATTTCCGGCCGGCCGCCTGCTCCAGCAGCGATTTCTGCCGGGCGGTCAACTGGCGCGGGATTTGCACTTTCAGGCGCACGTAGAGATCGCCTTTCACCTGCGGGTCCTTCAGATGTGGCATACCGCGCCCGCCGATGCGGAAGACCTGCTCCGGCTGGGTGGCCGGCGGGATGGTCAGGATCACCTTTCCGGCCAGGGTCTCGACCGGCGCTTCGCCGCCGAGGATGGCGGTGAACACGTCCACGTTCACCTGGGCGCGCAGGTCGTCGCCGTCGCGCTCGAAGAGCGGGTCGGGCGTCACTTCCAGCACCAGGTACAGGTCCGATGGCTGCCCATCTGGGCCGGGCGGGCCGCCGCCTGGGACGCGCACCTTCGTCCCGCTGCGGGCTCCGGGCGGGAGTTTGACCTCCGCCCGGCGCTGCCGGCCCTGCAGCAGGCGGGTGGCGCCGTTATAGGCCTCCCGCAGGGTGATGGCAACCGGCTGGGTGGCGTGCGCCGGGGTGCGGGCGCGCCGGCCCGGGGTCCCACCCGCCGCGCCCATGCCGCCGAAGATGCTGCGGAAGAAATCCGAGAACATACCGTCGCCGAACAGGTCGTCGAAATCCACCTGCTGGGCGCCCCCCGGCCGGGCCGACCACTGGTCCCAGTTGAAATTACCCGGGGCGCCGTTGCGCTGCCAGCGCGAATAGGAATCGCCCAACTGGTCGTAACGGGCGCGTTTCTGCCTGTCGCCCAGCACCTGGTAGGCTTCATTGATCTCTTTGAAGCGTTCCTCGGCGTGCTTGTTGCCCGGGTTGCGGTCGGGGTGGTATTGCATCGCCAGTTTCCGGTAGGCGCGTTTGATCTCGTCCGTACCGGCTTTGCGTCCGACGCCCAGGATCTTGTAGTAGTCCTTGTAGTCCATTCGGCACCTGTCATCCTATTCTATGCCGGGCAAGGCGGCCTAGTCAAGCGCCGTGCGCCCGGTCTAATGGAATTCTAACTTGGCGGGTGGGGGTTCACCGGACAGGCTTGGTATAATTCGCGCCGCCTATGAAGTACCATATCTGGACCGAAGGTTGTCAGATGAACGTGGCCGATTCCCGCCGGGTGGGGTCGGCGCTCGAACGTCTGGGTTACGCTTCCACCGATGCGGCAGAAGCGGCGGACGTGATCGTCCTCAACACCTGCGTCGTGCGCCAATCGGCGGAGGACAAGGCCTACGGGCGCCTGAACTCGCTGCGCCCGCTCAAGCAGGCGAAGCCAGCGCTGGTGGTCAACCTGATGGGCTGCCTGGTGGGCGTGCGCGGCAACGAGAAATTGCGCCAGCGTTTCCCTTACGTGGATGTCTTTTCTCCCCCCTCCGACCCCGGCCCGCTGGTGGCCTACCTGACCCAGGGCGAGGCGCGCCGCCACGAACAGGATGCCGCCTCGGACCGTTTCGCGTTGATGGACGGGGACCTGCCGCTCCCGGAGCGCGAGCGGCGCCGGCTGGTGGCGGCCCACATCCCGGTCGTCTATGGCTGTTCACACGCCTGCACCTTCTGCATCATCCCCTACCGGCGCGGGGTGGAGCATTCGCGGCCGTTGGGCGCGGTCGTGGCCGAGGCGCGTTCGCTGGCGGCACAGGGCGTAAAGGAAGTCACCCTGCTGGGCCAGATCGTGGACCGTTACGGCCTGGACCTGGCGGATGGCCCGACCCTGGCAGCGCTGCTCGAAACCCTGCACGAGGTGGATGGTCTGGAACGCATCCGCTTCCTGACCTCGCACCCAAATTACTTCGGCGAAGACCTGATGGATGCAGTTGCGGCGCTGCCGCGGGTCATGCCGCATATCGAGGTCCCGATCCAGGCCGGCGATGACGACGTGCTGGCGAACATGAAGCGCGGCTACACCAGCGACGATTACCGCCGCCTGGTTGAAAAGATCCGCCAGCGCGTCCCCGGTTGTTCGATCGCGACCGACATCATCGTCGGCTTCCCCGGCGAGACCGGCGCCCAGTTTATGAAGACCCATGACCTGCTGGCCGACCTGAAACTGGATGTGGCCCACCTGGCGCGTTATTCCACCCGTCCGGGAACGGTGGCCGAGCGGCGCATGACCGACGATGTCCCGGAGGAGGAGAAAATGCGCCGTTTCCGCCTGCTGGAGGACTTGCAGGAGGGGATCGCGGCCGGGATCAATGCCCGTTACCTGGGGCAGGAGGTGGAAGTCTTGTTCGAAGAGAAGGTGAAGGACCGCTGGCGCGGGCGCACGCCCACCAATAAACTGGTCTTCGTGGAAAGCGACCGCGACCTGCGCGGCCGGCTGGAACAGGTGACGGTCACCTGGAGCGGGCCGTGGTCGATGCAGGGCAGGATGCCGGATGCCGCCTAGGGTCGTCCGCCCGATCGCCATTTGTGTCTTCCGCCATGGCGGCCGCATCCTGGCTGGCGAGGGCTTCGACCGAAACAAGGGGGCGCTTTTCTACCGTCCCCTCGGCGGGACGATAGAGTTTGGCGAACGCAGCGAAGATACGGTGCGGCGGGAGTTGCACGAAGAGATCGGCGCGGAAGTGACAGACTTGCGCCTGCTGGCGACGCTCGAGAATATTTTCGAATATGAAGGGCAGCCCGGCCATGAGATCGTTCAGGTGTATGACGGTCGCTTTGTGGACGAATCCCTCTATGAACGGGAGAGCATCCAGGGTTACGAGGTGAATATCGACGAGCCGTTCAAGGCCGTGTGGAAGCGGTTGGAGGATTTCGGTCCCGGAAAACCGCCCCTCTACCCGGACGGCCTGCTCGAATGGCTCTCTGCTTCAGGCGACCATCCGCTGAACCAACCCACGGCAAGCGATGGGATCGAATCGGACTGAAAAACCTCCCGGGAAAACGGGAGGTTTTTTGAAAATGAACATGAATGACCTACGGGAATAAATTATTGACTTCACTGTAGATGTTACCCAGGATGGGGCCGATGAACGACAGGACGGCCGAGACCACTACCGCGACCAGGAATAAGATGATCCCATATTCCACGAGCCCCTGGCCGCGTTCATGCACTTGGGTCAACACATGCCTCACCTCCTTTGCTTGGCAGATGATAGGTTACAGGTCCATTTTAACACTTTTTCCTAAGTTGCATATGTCCGCCAGCGGGCAGCGGGGGCAACCCGGTCTACGGGCGGGACAGACCTCGCGCCCGAGGCGGATGATATTCAAATGGGCGGCGTAATAGGTCTCGGGCGGGAAGATGCTTTCCAGGTACGGGTGGGCCGCCTCGACCGGCATCTTCTCTGGGCGCAGGCCGATCCGCCCGCTGACGCGATAGATGTGCGTATCCACCGGGAAAGCCGGCCGGCCCAGCGAGAATAACAACACGATGGCGGCGGTCTTCGGTCCAACGCCGTGGAAGGACAGCAGCCAGGCGCGGGCCTCCTCCAGCGGGAGGCGTTCCAGGAACGCCATTTCCAGGCTGCCGCGCTCGGCGGTGATGGCGCGCAGCGCCGCCTGGATGCGCGGCCCTTTCTGGTTGGAAAGCCCGGCCGGGCGGATGGCCGCCACTACTTCCCGAGGGTCGGCATCGCGCACCGCCTCCCAGGCCGGGAAACGCCGGCGCAATCCGTCGAATGCCCGGTCGCGGTTGGTATCGTTCGTATTCTGGGAGAGGATGGTCGAGACCAGTTCGTCCAGCGGCGGCAGGGGATTGCGCCAGGTGGGCTGGCCGTAATGTTCCAGCAAGCGGCGGTGCACCTGCAGCGCCAGCCGGGCGGCGTCCATCATGCCGGGCGTTGGAGGGTGAATTTCGGGTAACTCTCCCCCGTCACCAATTTGCGCCAGTTGGTAACCTGCCGGGTTGGTCCGAAACCTGCCAATGCAGCCAGGTCTTTTTCCGAGAGGCAGCCCATTTGCAGCAGCAGGGACAGTCCCACTGCCGGGCGCACCCGGTTGCGGGAAGAGCCGTCGGCCTGGCGGATGGCAATGTCGCCATCGGCCACCTTCAAAACAATCCCGATGCCGGGCGAGTCCGGCCCCAGGCTGCCCGGCATGATCCCCAGCGCCTGGTATCCCTCCGCCCCGGCCTTGGAAAGGATACGCCCCGAACAGACCTCCATCAGGCGCGTGTCGAAGTTCCCGGCCCCGCTCACCATGTCGGGGTGGGCCATCATCGAGGCCGTGATGCGGCGGCAGGCGTTGCTGCGTTCGAACGATAACCCGCGCGGGTCGCACAGGCGGGCGAATCCGAGGGCGGCGTTGTAGAGCGGGGCGGCAAAGTTGGGAGCCGAGCAGCCATCCACGCCGGTCTGTATGGCATCCGGCGCGAGCCCGGTCATTTCAGCAAAAACGGCCAGGATGGCCTTCTGGATCGGGTGTTCTGGGTTGAGGTAATCCCCGATCGGCAGTCCGCGCATCCGGGCGTGGGCCAGCATCCCGGTGTGCTTGCCGGAACAGTTGTTGCGGTTGGGCGTCGGCAGTTCGCCGCGCGCCCTCAGGGATTCCCCGGTCGCCACATGGTAGGACGGGTGGACGCCGCATTGCAGGTCGCTTTCCTGCACGCCGATCTTGGACTGGATGCCCTGGATGACGGCGACATGTTCGTCCGTGCCGTCGTGTGAAGCGCACAGGATGGCGATCTCGCGCGAGGTCAGGTGGAAAGCCTGGTCCCCGCCCAGTTCGATGAAGGGCAGGGCTTGCAGGGGCTTGGCGCTCGAACGCAGGTAGGTGACGACCTGTGGGTTGCCATGCCAGGCCAGCAACCGGCCGGTGGCGTCCACCGCCGCCGCTGCCCCAAAGTGGACCGATTCGACCGTCTCCCCGCGTTTGACTTCGAAGACCGGCTGGTAGTCACCGCTCACGTTGTTACTCATCGTCGGTGTTGGGATTGACGGAATGGTAGTGGCGGACGTAGTAGTGGTGCAGGCCGTGCTGCAGTCGGTGGCTGTATTGCCGTTCGCGGTTGGCGGGTACTTTGAAACCGCCCAGCAGCCCGGCGGCCAGGTTTTGGGCCGCGTCCGGCAGGGCTTTTTTGGCCGCCAGTTTTTCGAGTTTGGCAAGGACATGCTGGAGGAATTCCAGTTGGGCCTTGATATCCTCGACGCTGGCCAGGCCGCCGCGCCCGGCTACCACCTGGTAGCCGCGTAGCGCCGGGCTGAGCAGGGTTTTCAGCCTGTCGATCCAGGCCGGCAGGTTCGCCCCGGCCAGGAAAGGCGGCTGGTGGCGCACGACTGTATCGCCGACGAAAACGACCTTCTGGGAGGGGATGCTTGCCCAACAGGCGCCCGCGCTGACCCCCGGGCGGTGTTCCAGGACGACGGGTGTGTCGTTCCAATGGATCGTCATGCTTTCGCTGAAACTGATTTCCGGCGCCGCCCAGCGGATGTTCCCGAGCCCCTGGATCGTCTCCCAGTCGGCGCCAGTCTCGATATTGCCTGCTTTGAAGGCGGTCGGGCGGCTGCGGAAGATGTTGGCTGTTTTCTCGCTGGCGGCGATCGTGCATTCCATGGCGCGCGATCCCAGGGTGCGGTCGGGGTGGGCATCCAGGTTGACCAGCAGCCGTTCCGGTCCACCGCCCAGGTTCATCAACGTGGCGCGCCAGGCGCGGTTGTCTTCGGGAGCGGGTGGGGCATCGATCTGGATCAAGCCCTGCGGCAGGACAATCGCGCCCAGCGTCACACCCGGATACTGGTCCTCGAAATAGATATTCCCAGCAATGGCTCGCATAGAATTCCTCGCGTTCAATTTTCCCTGGCCGGGGGCAG
>Ga0194126_10010394_pt1 | contig 12198 bp, 6 predicted proteins | sample TA2KigC150mmetaG_FD_148641 | JGI IMG/M metagenome (GOLD analysis project Ga0194126, IMG submission 148641) | Freshwater microbial communities from Lake Tanganyika, Tanzania - TA2015035 Kigoma Deep Cast 150m | ecosystem: Environmental > Aquatic > Freshwater > Lake | place: Tanzania: Lake...
GCGCCAGGGATTGACCAGCGCATACTCCTGCTCCCGGCGCTCGACCTTGACGCGCTGGTTGATCGTCAGGTAACATCAATCGTAGCAGCAATGCGCAAAGGGGGTCACGATGTGCCCGGGCCGGCCCACCGTCTCCCGCCTTTGGTCTTCCTTGCCAAGCCGCAACCTGCAGGCATAATGTAGCGTCCTATTCCCGAATCTGTCCGTTGGTCTGGATAAAAGGAGTTTCACTGTGAGCACAGAATTCGACCGGCAGGCCGCGGCCGTGAAAGCCGATCTCAAGCGGATGCTTGACGCCGGCTGCAGCTTCGCCGACGCGCGTCTCTATGACGAGGACCGCACCGAGCGCCTCACGCTCTACGACGGCAACCTCGAAACCAACTACGGCGCGAATGAGCGCGGCATCGGCGTGCGCGCCCTTTACAAGGGTGCCTGGGGCTTTGCCGCCACCGCCGACCTCGCCTCGATATCGGCCTGCTTCGACAAAGCGCTGGCCAACGCCAAAGCCGCAACCATGCTGCCCGGCTTCCCCAAAGACATGGGCCCGGCCCAGCCTGCCAAAGGCCAGTACCGGCCACCGGTCAAGCAGGACCCGTTCCATGTGCCCATGTCCGAGAAGCTCGCCCTGCTCTCCGGCATCGACGCCGGACTGAAAGACAGCACGGTCGCGCACCGGTATGTCACCGCCGGGTTCCAGCGCCGGAAGATCTTCTACTGGAACTCCGAAAGCACCGAGGTCGACCGCTGGCAGCTCAACACCTTTGGCACGATGGCAGTGATGGCTCCCGACGCGCAGGGCCGCACCCAGCGCCGCACCATGGAGCTCTTCTGCAATGGCGACGGCACGCGCGGGTACGAATGGCTCTCCGATCCCGAGGCGTTCGGCGGCCACGCCGAGCGTGTCCGGAAGGAGCTGTCGGAAATCATCGCGGCCGACCCCCTGCCCGCGGGCAAGCGTGACGTGATTCTCCTGCCCGGCCAGGGCTTCCTGCAGGTCCACGAGACCATCGGCCACGCGCTCGAGCTCGACCGGATCCTCGGGTACGAGCTGTCGTTCGCCGGTGGCTCCCACGTCCGCCTTGAGCACATCGGCAAGCTCCGCTACGGCTCGGACAAGCTCAACGCCCGGGCCGGCATCGTGCTCAACTCGCCCGGCACGTTTGGCTTCGACGACGAGGGCACGCCCCAGCGCGACTACTACCTGATTGAGAGCGGCATCCTCGTCAACGTCCTCTCCTCGCGCACGGACCTGGCCGAGGCCAACGCCAAGGCCGGCCGCGTCGCCGTCAAAGAATCCGGCACCGCTGCCCGCGCCTGCGCGTTCTACCGCACGCCGATTGACCGGATGACCAACATCAACATCGACGCCGGGAACGACGGCACGCTCGAGGACATCATCGCTGCCACCGAGGACGGAGTGGTGCTCGACGTTCCGGTCTCCTGGTCGATCGGTTCCAACCGCGAGCACTTCCACTTCGCCACGGAAATCGCCTGGGAAGTGAAGAACGGCAAGAAGACCAAGGTCTACAAGAACCCGACCTACCACGGGCACACGCTCGAGTTCTGGAACTCGCTCGACAAAGTCGGGAGCAAAGCTACCTGGTGCCTGGAACAGGTGCCGAACTGCGGCAAAGGCGAGCCGAACCAGATAATGGAGCTCGGCCACGGCATACCGGTGATGCGCTTCCGTGGCGTCGAAACCGGGGAGAAGGAGTAAACATGCTGGAGAAGAGAATCCGCGACCTGTTGCTTGCGGCCCGGGCCGATGCGCGCAAGCAGGGACTCGAGGCCGAGTTCAACTTCCACCGCGAGCGGTCGAGTTTGATCAGACTGGGTAACTCCTCGGTTGCCCTCTCGACCTCTGAGGAGCTCTCTCGGCTCGACGTCACAGTCCAACAGGGACGCAAGTCCGGCGCGTATAGCATGACTTCCGACATCACCTCACCGACGCAGCTCGCCGAGGCGCTGAAGGTCGCCGCGACCAATTGCCAGGCCGCGCTGGCAAAGGACTACGACCCCATCTTCGGCGTGGTCGAAGAGGCGGTCGACGACTCGACGGGGTTCGACCCGGCACTGGAAGCGCTGTCGCCGGTGGCCAAGACTGAGCTCTGCAAGAAAGTCGTAGACGCGGTCAAACCGATGGGCAAGTACGACTTCTCCGGCTCCTGGTCGTCCGGCTCGACTGAGATGTACTACATCTCCACCGCCAACGACAACGAAGCCTACCGCCGGCTCACCGACGGCAGCTTCATCATGGTCCTGAAAGAACAGGACAAGAAGTGGGAGCTGCAGGCCGAGCGGACCCAGAAACGGGCGGGCGAGTTCTCGGCCGACGACGTCATCGCCGAGTTCAAAGCCATGCTGCCCGTGTACGAAAAGAACCCCGGGTACAAGACGCACGTCGATCGGCAGCGCGTGATGTTCGGTCCCGACGCGGTTGCCAATCTGCTGGGCCTTACCATCTGGGGAGCGTTCGTCGGCCGGATGTGGGAAGAGAAGCGGGCGTTTTCTTCGAACCTGAAGCCCGGCGACCGGCTCTTCCCGGAAAGCGTCACCATCACCGACGACCCGACCAACCCCAACGTCTTCGGCATGCCCTTCGACTTCAAGGGCAGTCGCCGCCGCCCGCGCATCCTCTGCGACAAGGGCATCCTCAAGACCATCCTCTATGACTCGGGCACCGCGGCCAAGTACAAGCGCCAGCCCACCGCAAGCGACCTGGGCAACGACGACTTCTGCCTTTCCCCGGGCACCGCGCCGGCCGGGATCGACGCCGGCCGCAAGCTGGCCCAGGACGCGCTCTACGTCCCGCAACTCCACTACGTTCACATGCCGGACCCCACCAAGGGCATGTTCACCTGCTCCAGCCGGTTCAACGCGCGGCTCATCAAGAACGGCGAGTTCGTCGCGCCGCTCCTCTCCTCGCGCGTCACCGACACTATCCCGTCGGTGTTCGGCGGCATCACCGCCATCTCCTCGCGCACGATTCCGTGGAACGTCTCCGGTACGTATGACCGCCGCTCCCCGACCGCGATGAGCATCCCGGAGTACATCATCTGCGACGGCGTCCGCATCTCGGACGTGGCCGACAGCTTCTAGACAGGCAAGCTGACCATGGAAGCCGGACTTCGGTCCGGCTTCCTGCTTGCTTGGCGAACCATTGATGAACACTGATAGACACAGAAGCAGAAAGGCGGAAGCCGAGCTTCCGCCAAGTACGTGGCATGCCGAGGAGGGGAGTTGAACCCCTATGGGTGTGAACCCACTAAGTCCTGAGCCTAGCGCGTCTGCCATTTCCGCCACCTCGGCAGGACTTTCGCGGCTTCTAGGATAGCCGCGAAGACCGAGGAGTCAAGGACGTGTCCTGACCCCACTCCTCACTTCCGACACCTGGCTTCCGGCTCTGGCCGTGTCCGGCTCCTCTTGGTGCCTTTGTGTCTTGGTGGTTGACTCCGGCTCCGCTCCTGCCGGCCTCCCGCCTCATCCGTGTCTGTCCGTGTCCATCCGTAGTTGATTCCCCAACGCCCTGACTTCTGGCTTCACTAGTCTGACTTCTGCCTTCTGACTTCGGCCGGTCCATCCATCCGTGGTCTTCCATTTCATCCTGTGCCAACATCCGCGCCTTCATCGCGAAACTCCGCATCGTTATTGACAAGCGGACTCCGTCCGCTAATCTGCGTTAGTGCTCATCAACGCAACTGATATCGGCAAATCACTCGGCGCTGAGACGGTGCTGCAGCACGTCAGCTTCACCATCAGCCCGGGCGAGAAGATCGGGCTCGTCGGGCCGAATGGCAGCGGCAAGACGACCCTGCTCAAGTTGATCCTGCGGCAGATCGAACCGGACCAGGGCGACATCGCCATTGCGGGCGAGCCCGAAATCGGCTATGTGCGGCAGGACGTGCTCGACGACGAGGACCTGACCGTGGAGCAGGCGCTTTTCGGTGAGATGGAAGAACTGGAAGCCAGGCTTGCCCAGCTCCGCAAAGAAATCGCTGCCAGCCCCGATGATGAAGGCGAACTGGCCAAGGACGAGGTAATCGAGGATGAACTCAACACTCGGTTCGGCAACGGCTACCGCAGCCGCTGCGAGAAGACCCTGGCCCAGTTTGGTTTCAACCTCGACCGGTACAAGGCGAAGGTCAACGTGCTCTCTCCCGGCGAGCGGGCGCGGCTGGAGCTCGCCCGGGTCCTGGTGCGCGAGCCCAATCTCCTCATCCTCGACGAGCCGACCAATTTCCTCGACATCGGCCAGCGCGAGTGGCTGGAACGCTTCCTCGAGGAGTTCGCCGGCACCGTGCTCGTGGTCTCGCACGACCGAGTCTTTCTCGACCGCGTCGTCAACCGGGTGTTCGACTTGCGCCGGTCCCGGCTCACGGTCTACGAAGGCGACTACGACGACTACGAATTAGCCCGGGAGCAGGAACGGGCGAAGCTCGAGCACGAGCACGAAGTCCAGCAGAAGGAGATACACAAGCTCGAACGCGCGGCCGAAGAGCGCAAGGTCTGGTCCGCCCGCCGCGAGAAAACGAAGACCGCGGCCCATGACAGCGGCTTCGAGGGACACCGCGCAGCCAAGATGGCGAAGCGGGCCAAGCATGCCGAAAAGCGCATCGAGCAGATGATCGAGGCGCATGAGGCGAAGAAGCCGATCGTCGAGAAGCGGCCCAGGCCCGTGCTCGTAACCGAGGAACTGCCTGATAAACGGGCCGTGCTGGCCAAAGACCTCACCAAGTCATTCAGCGGCCGGACGGTGATTGAAGGCGCATCATTCGAAATGAGGACCGGCGAAAGGGTGGCGGTCATCGGCCCCAACGGCTCCGGCAAGACCGTCCTGCTGCGCATGCTCGTCAGCGAACTGGAGCCGGACAAAGGCAAGGCGCAGTTCGGCGCCGGGACCAGGGTCGGCTACTTCCCGCAGGACATAACGTCACTCGACCTCAAGCGAACCGCGCTCGAAGAGGTGATGGAGTCCGGCGCCAACCAGGAGACCGCGCGGACCGTTCTCGGCACGCTGCTCCTTCGCAAAGCGTTCGCGGAGAAGAAGCTCTCCGAGCTATCAGCCGGCGAGCGGTCAAAGGTTCTGCTGGCGCGGATTCTCGCGGGCGGAGCAAACCTGCTGATACTGGACGAGCCGACGAACCACCTTGACATTGACGCCCTGCTCGCGCTCGAGAACCTGCTCGCGAACGCGCCGGTCGGAGTGCTCTTCGCCACGCACGACCGTGCCCTGCTCTCCAGGCTTGCCGACCGGGTTCTTGAACTCAGAGACGCCAGACTGATCGACCACCGCGAGCGCTACGAAGCGCTCGTCCGCAAGAGTTAGCAGTTAGAAGTTAACGGTTAGGAGTTGGCCCGGCTGACTCTGTCGCGCCGAACGGATGGAGGAGTTACGTCCGTCCCTGTCCCCGCCCTCTGGCGCTCCTGGTTACTTGGTGTCTTGGTGGTCAGACTCAGGTTCCGTCCGGGCTTGTGGCGCTCTTGGTGACTTGGTGCCTTGGTGGTGAGACTCCGGTTCCGTCCGGGCTTGTGTCCCCGCCCTCTGGCGCTCTTGGTGACTTGGTGTCTTGGTGGTGAGATTTCGGTCGGGGCTTCCGGTCCGAAGCTTGTAGCTTGAGGCTTGCGGCTTGTAGCCGCTTGGGCTTGAGCTAGGCTCTTCCGAAGAGCCGCTGCAGCCTGAGCCGCAGCACGAGGAAGAAGGCGCGGCGGACGATTCTCTTGTTCATCTTCGACGTGCCCGCGCGCCGCTCGGTAAAGACGATCGGCGTCTCCTTGATACGGAGGCCCTTGCGCCAGATCAGGAAGTCAATCTCGATCTGAAACCCGTAGCCGTCTTCCTTCAACTTCTCGAGGTCGATGCCGGCCAGCGTCTCGCGCCGGTACGCCTTGAATCCCGCGGTCAGGTCGCGAATCGGCACGCCGGTGACGACCCGCGCGTACATGCAGGCGAAGTAGGAAAGCAGCAGCCGCTTCATCGGCCAGTTCACGACCGACACGCCCTCGGAGTAGCGCGAGCCGATGACGAGGTCGTAATCCTTCAATAGCTCGATCATCTCCGGCACCTTGTCCGGCGGGTGCGAGAAGTCGGCGTCCATCTCGAAGCAATAGTCGTACCCGTGCTCGAGCATGTACTTGAACCCGAGGACGTACGCGGTGCCCAGCCCCATCTTGCCCGGCCGGCGGACCAGGTGGATCCTGGAATCGGCCGCGGCCATCCGCTCGACCATGTCGCCGGTCTTGTCCGGCGAATTGTCGTCGATGACCAGGGCTTCGATTTCCGGCGACTTCGAGAGCACCTCGGGCAGGATGCGCTCGATGTTCTCGGCTTCGTTGTAGGTCGGGAAAATGACCAGTCCGCGTGCCACGGGGAATACTATCTAATCAGCCCAAATGAGTCAAATGCGGAACCGGATAGACCAGAATTCAGAATCCAGAAACCAGAATTCAGAGTGGCCGGCCCGAACCGGAGCTCTGGACTCTGGACTCTGGTCTCTGAATTCTGGATTCTCCGATTCCTCAGATGTGGCAGCTTCCGCCGCCGTGCTTCTGGAAGTACTTCTGGTGATACTCCTCGGCCGGCCAGAACCTAACCGCCGGGACAATCTGAGTGACTATCGGCCGGGTGAACCGCCGCGCCTTAGCGAGCTTCTCCTTAACGGCGACGGCCGAGGCCTGCTGCTCCGGCGAGTGAAAGAAGATGGCTGAGCGGTACTGCGACCCGAAGTCCGGTCCCTGCCGGTTGAGAGTGGTCGGGTCGTGCATCGACCAGAACCTGTCCAGCAACTGCTCGTAGGTGACGACGCCCGGGTCGAACACCACCTCCACCGCTTCCGCGTGCCCGGTGCCATCCGAACAGACATCGTCGTAGGTCGGCTTCTCGGTCTTCCCGCCCGTATACCCGACGGTCGTCTGCACCACGCCCTTCAGCTTATCGAACTCCGCCTGTACTCCCCAAAAACAACCCGCGGCGAACGTCGCGGTGTCGGTATTCATCGGCAACTCCTTTTTCTCAATCGCCACTGCCTGCTCCGCCGGCGCGGCCCCGCATGCCATAACCACGGCTACTGCCAACACGACTTGAATGCTCCACATCACGTATTAGACTAGTCCAACGGGCAAACAGACTCGCAGACATGCAGAACGCCAGATCCGCACTCGTGTTTCTCCGCGATTCGGGCTTCAATCGGGCTTCGAGTTTCGAGCTTCGGATTTGTCGTGACAGGCAACGTCTCCCCGCAGGACAGGAAAGTAGGCAATTGGGCTTCCGCAAAAGGAGCTGAAGATGAGAACAAAGACGATTCGCCAGCAGGTCACCTTCAGGGGCGCGACGCCCCACGAGCTCTACGAGTGGCTCATGGACTCGAAGAAGCACACACGGTTCACCGGCTCCAAGGCCACAATCAGCCGCAAGGTCGGCGGCAGGTTCAAGGCGGGCGACGGCTGGATCGACGGAATGAACCTGGAACTGGTGAAGGACAAGCTGATTCTCCAGGGCTGGCGTGGCAACGACGAAGACTGGCCCAAGGGCTACTACTCAACCGTCAAGTTCACGTTCACCAAGACAAAGAGTGGCACCCGTCTCGACTTCCTCCACTCCGGTGTTCCTGTGAGTGCGTACGAGGGAATCAGGGATGGCTGGCGGGAATACTACTGGGAGCCGCTCAAGCTCGCCCTGGCCAAGTAGCCGATACTCCGATTCCGCCCCTGCCCGCGCACCATTGGCGCGAGCAGTGAGTGAGTCCTCCAAAGCACCCGTCGAAGCACGCGGCGAAGCAGGGGTCGAAGCACCGGCAGAAGCATCGCTAGGTGAATAGTGCGTCGCGTCGGCGGTCGCGTCGTTCGCTGTATCTTGAGCTGAATCTCGACCTCAATCCTGACCTGGATTCTGCGCTGCACCGCGCGTTGCTCGCGGAGTTCTACCCGCAGTTGCTCAACTCGTTGCTCGCGCAGATGTTCGGTTCGATGTTCCTCGCGTTGGCTTTTGACTTTTACCTTTTGACTTTTGACTTCTTCCATGGGCTGATGCTACCCCCCAGGCGGCCCGTGGGCCGCCCACTCCACGGCAGAATTGTGGTCTGGATTCGATCTCATACCATATGTTGTGGCAGCCGTATCTGCTTACCGGTCCTGCAATTCTGCGTTCAGGATTCCAGTTTCTGCGTTCTGGATTCTGGTCTAACCGGCTCCGCCACTGCCGCGCTCCGGTCCGCCGTTTTGCATTTTGCTATCTGCATTCTGCAGTTTGCATTGCCTCCGCGCATAGCCCGGCAGGCAAGTCCCAATACTGACCCGGACGCAACCTCGACTGCTGTCTCGGCGGCAGTCCGGGCCACAAGTACCCGGACTCACTGCAGAGGAACGCGGACTGCAGACCGGCAAACTGCGTCCCCTGCTCTCCGGCACACAAGCCCCCGAACTCCCGGTCAGACTGCTCCGGAGACTAGGGACGAAGGACTTTCCGGGACTACGTTCGCGACTATCTGAGGAACGATGTACGATACAACGATGCAAACGATGCGGAGGGTATTCCCCCACGTGCAGGGGTCATTTCGTCAGCTTCAAGCCCAAAGCCTCAAGCCTCAAACACATAGGCCCAAAAGCCCGCTTCCGCGCCATCCTACAGCGTTGTAGAATTGCCGCCCGGCAGACAACAGAACCGGGTTTCGTTCTAGCCGTACTTCGGCTCGCTTGCGCTTGGGCTGGCTGTAGGCTGTTAGCCGTAGGCCGTGAGCGGCTCCTACGGCGCGCGTTGACTTCCGTCCGGTTCGCGGCTATAACTCTCCGCGTGATTGACCGCGCGCGAGCGAGACCGTCGAGCTGTCCATGACGACACAGTCCATCTCGATAAAGGCGGGTGACGTTGTGGAGGGCTTCGCGCCGCAGGAGCTCGTTGAGATACGGTCAGTGTCCCAATCCGGTCAATGGGTGCTTGTTGTTGGCGTGGGAGTGCTGTCGCGGCGAGAGTACAGCCGTCCTCTTACGCCTGAACAGGCCTCGGCGCTCACGCGTGTCCGCGGATACAGTCACGACTTCAAGGGCGATCCTGCGGAATGGCTGCTTGGCGTCGAGGCTATGCGACTGAAGACCGCCTACCAGTTCGATCCTCTATTCGCAATGAACGCCAGCGTGGTCGACCCACTACCTCATCAAATAGAGGCAGTCTACCGCTATCTTCTACCCCAGCCGCGCATCCGCTTCCTGCTCGCTGATGACACTGGAGCCGGCAAGACAATCATGGCCGGACTTGTGATCAAAGAACTGCTCTTTCGCGGTGCCATCAGGAAGGTGCTTGTCGTTACGCCCGGCGGGCTCACCAAGCAGTGGCAGGAAGAGGAGTTGCAGGGCAAGTTCGGGTTGGACGCCCGGCTGGTGAATCGGCCTTCGTTTGACGCGGATCCACGGCAGTTCCATCGCTACGATGACGGCATCTTCGTGGTGTCGGTGGACTTCTTGGCCCGCAACCAGCCTTGTCTTGACGCGGCCAAGCAGGTGCAGTGGGACATGGTCATCGTCGACGAGGCCCACAAGCTCTCTGCCTATGCCTACGGCACGCGTATGGAAGAGAGCGAAAGGTATCGTGCGTTGAGGGAACTTTCGTCCAGAACAGACCATCTCCTGATGCTGACGGCGACTCCGCACCGTGGTCGCAAGGACACCTTCCGATACGTCTTGCAGTTACTCGACGTTGACCTGTTCCAGAAGGATGAGCTTGTTGGCCAGCGAGTGCGCGAACAGACCGCGCTGCTCTCGACTCCAGGTGAAGCCTTCGAGTACGAGGCTCCGATAACGCATGCAAAGAACCGTTTCTTCCTGCGCCGCCTGAAAGAAGAGATGGTCGACTGGAACGGGCAACCGCTGTTCAAGCCACGATATACCAGGACGGTTGGCTATGACCTCACGCCTGAGGAGAAGGATCTCTACGACCGAGTGACCGCTTACGTTAGGTCTAGGCGCAGACAGGCCCGAGCAGCAGGCAACAGGAACGTGGAGCTGACCGTGATGGTTATGCAGCGCCGCTTGGCCAGCAGCCTCTACGCGATAACGCGGACGCTCGAGAACCGCCTCGCTGCTCTCAACGACGTGCTGACAATGCTGCGCGACCGCAAGCGCGTCCTAGCCGAAGGTGCGGCTGTCACGCCATCATCCATCAGGCCAGACGATCCGCAGGATATCTCCGAGTATGAGGACTTGGACGACGACGAACGTGAACGCTTCGACAAGCGAATCCTGCGCCAAGTGCTGTCGGCACGCCCTCGCGACGTGGAAGATGAGCGCGACGAGGTCGAAGAGCTTCTCAAACTGGCACGAGGCCTTGCCGACCATCGTGAAGCGAAGTTCAACGAGCTGCTCAACGTGCTCGATTCGACCGGCGTCATCAAGGCTGAGGGCGAAAAGCTGCTTATCTTCACCGAGCACCGTGACACCATGACCAAGCTGGCCGAGCGTCTAGAAGCCAAGGGCTACTCCGTTGTCACAACTCATGGCGGCATGAACGTAGACGAACGCAAGCGGGCGCAGGTCAAGTTCAAGACTCAGGCGACAATCATGGTCGCCACCGACGCCGCGGGTGAAGGCATCAACTTGCAGTTCTGCCGCTACCTCATCAACTGGGACATTCCATGGAATCCGAATCGTCTTGAACAGCGCATGGGGCGCGTCCATCGCTATGGCCAGTTAGGAGACGTGCGTGTGTACAACCTCGTGGCGCAGAACACGCGCGAAGGCTCGGTGCTGACCACGGTCCTTAGCAAGCTCGACACGATGCGCGAACAGATGGGCGAGGACCGCGTCTACGACGTCATCGACGAGTGGCTGCAGGGCGTGAGTCTCGTTGATCTGATTACCGAGGCCATAGACGCCGACGACAGCTCGCAAGGCGGGCGCAAGGCCGCCGAACTGGTTGATGATGCTCAGGGCGAAGAACGCGCCAAGGCGGCAATCGAACTCCAGCGGAAGTCCTCGCTGGCCTCCAAACTGAATCTTCGCTCGGCGCGTGAACTGCTGGACCAATCCGAGGAACGACGCATCCAGCCGCTGTTCATCCAGCGGTTCTTTGAGCGCGCATGGGCTGCCTGCGGCGGTGAGATGAGGCAGGACCGAACCAGCCCGGTCTGGTATCTAGGTTCAGCGCCGCCTGCACTGATGCTACTTGGCCAGGAGCTACGCCGGCCGATAGACGACCGCGTGGCCGATCCGGTGGTCTTCGACAAGTCCCTCGTGAGTGTCGCCAGCCCCGTGCGCGTCCCGGATAACACACGGCTGCTTGGTCCCGGCCAGCCGCTCTACGACGTACTCCTCGAATGGGCGATACGGAACGCGCAGCGCAGCCTGGCTCAGGGTACGGTACTCGCAGACCCCAACCTCGGCACCCCACAGGGAGTCTGGCTTGTCCGTTCGGTCATCAGGGATGGACGCCGCCCTTCCGGTACTGCTACAACTCCCGCACACGAGCAGCTCGCCCTGGTCGTTTCGGATCGGATGGGGATGCGCAAGACCTCGGCGTCCTACCTTCTGGACTGCGTCGCACCCGACGCGGACATGGTATTGCCCGATGTGCCGCCACGTGGCGAAGACACCATTCGGGACTGGGCTTTGGCTGAGATTACCGAGAAGCAGCTTGATGCGACCCTGCAGGCGAGACAGACGGAATGCGACCTGCGCCGGCGATACCTGGAAGAGACATTCTCCTATCTAATCCTTGAACTGACCGAGGTACTGAACCAACTGCACCAGCGGTCACTGTTCGGCGAGGAAGAAGAGGAGGAGGCCAAACGGCTTTCCTCGCGACTTGCAGTCCTGCGGCAGCGCAAGCAGGACAGGCTTCAGGAATTGGACCAAATGTTGCGGCTGTCTCCGGACATGCCGACGATAGTCAGCCACGCCTTGGTCGGCCCCACGCCGAACGCGGTGATGGAGAGCGACACCGGTACGCCGGGCCAGGGCGTACCAATGCAGCGCGATGACGAGGTCGAGAGGATTGCGATGGAAGTGGCGATGCGGTTCGAGCGTGGCCGCGGCTGGAAGCCGTTCGATGTCAGCGCTGACGGCGAGCACTACGACATCCGGTCCGAGTCGCCGGCTGGAGAGAAGCGTTTCATCGAAGTCAAAGGCCGGTCCCAGACCGGCGCGGTCATCATCACCGGCCCCGAAGTGGACAAGCTGCGCCAGTTGGGTGAGCGAGCATGGCTCTACGTGGTG
>Ga0194126_10010404_pt1 | contig 12192 bp, 9 predicted proteins | sample TA2KigC150mmetaG_FD_148641 | JGI IMG/M metagenome (GOLD analysis project Ga0194126, IMG submission 148641) | Freshwater microbial communities from Lake Tanganyika, Tanzania - TA2015035 Kigoma Deep Cast 150m | ecosystem: Environmental > Aquatic > Freshwater > Lake | place: Tanzania: Lake...
GTGCACCGGCTTGCCGCCCAGTGTCTTGTAGAACTTGTCGTATTCCTCCTGCGCCAGCGGGGTAGCCAGGCCGTCGGCGGCGTTGAGGCGTGAGAGCGGGGTGGCGCAGTAAATGCCGGAGTCGGCTCCGTCCACGAAACCCTTCCAACCGACCTTCTTCATGTAGGGGAACTTCAGGTAGGTCCAGGGTTCGACATGTTCAGCGACGTTCTCGGTGTATTCGTGCGGGGCATATTTGACCAGTTCCTTGCCATCCGGCCCGACGACGCGCACCTTACCATCGTAGAAATTGGTCTTGTTATTCTCGTCCACCATGCCCATGTAATAGGTCTTGTGGGTGTAGATATCGCCCAGGATCAGGTCGACATAGGTTTTGTTTCCCAGCACGATATCATTGAAGAGCTTCAGGCTGAACTGGGCAAAACCGATGGCCCATTTGCCCATTTCCAGGATCTCGTCGCGCTGTTCCTTGGTAATACCCTTGGTCAGGCCGCCGGGGATCGAGGTGCAGGGATGGACCTTGCGCCCGCCGATGATCTCTACCACGGTGTGGCCGTACTTCCGCATCTGGATGACTTGTCCGCCAATCTCCAGCCCGACCTTGTGGATGACGCCCAGGATGTTGCGTTCGGCAACCGGGGCGTCCGGTCCCATGACGAAATCGGGACCGGCCAGGGCATAGAAGTGAGTGGTGTGGTCGGTGGCATAGAAGGCTGAGTAGAGCAATTCACGCAGCATCTTGCCGGTGCGCGGCACTTCCACTTTGTAAACAGCGTCCGCCGCTTTGGCAGCCGCCATGTGATGCGCCTCCGGGCAGACACCGCAGATACGGTTGGTCAGCAGCGCCATCTCTTCGATGGGACGGCCGACACAGAAGCGCTCGAAGCCGCGCAGTTCGGGGATCTGGAAGTAGGTATTGGCGACATCGCCCTCCTCGTTGAGGAAGATCTCGATCTTGCCATGCCCTTCCAGCCGGGTGATGGGATCTATCGTTATGCGTTGCATGTCTGCCTCCTAGCCACCATTGGCTCGAATTGCGGGGATGCTGGCTTTCAGCATGGAGCCGGCCAGGTTGAACCGGTAAAACTGCCCGGCAGGGTCAACCAGGCCGTCCAGGATGCGATCGATCTCGGCGGGATCGTTGCTGTCTATGACCGAGCCGAAAGCCGCGACCAGGCGGGCGCCGTAATCGCTCACTCCTTCCGCCGGTCCGTAGCAACCGATGCACTGAGCCCCAGCCGACGGGCAGCGGGAATTACAGCCGCTGCGGGTGGCCGGGCCGTTGCAGGGGATGCCCTGTTCGAGCAGGCAGAGTTCCGGGTCGGCGTGCTGCAACTGGATCCGCCCGAATTCCTTGATGGTCTTGACGTTGCGCTTGCGCTCGCATTCGTCGCAGACGGTGGATGCGCCGGCGCCGATCACCGCGCCCTTGGGCGGCAGTTGCGCCTTTCCTTGCAGCGCCTGGATGACGAGGTCGATCACAGCCGCGATCTGGTGCGATTCGGGCGGACAGCCAGGCATGAAGTAGTCAACATCCACGACCTGGTCGAGCGTCCGGAGCATCGGTAGGATGGTTGGGATATGGATCTCGCCTTCGGGCATCTTGTAATGCGGTTGCGGCAGGATACCTTTCGGGTTGTCGGTCGAGATGGTGTTGAAGGCGGTGGTCATGATCTCCGAGGCCGGGCTGAAGTTCGCCAGGCCGGGAATGCAGCCTTCATTGGCACACGAGCCGAATGCCACCAGGATCTGCGATTTCTTGCGCAGCAATTTGGCAATATGCTCGTTCTCATCGTTGCGGATACCGCCGTTCCAGAGGGTCAGCAGGATGGAACCATCCTCCATCGCCTCGACATCCTTGTACTTGGCATCCATCGCCACCGGCCAGAAGACCACTTCGAAATTGGCATCCACATCCAGGATCTTTTCATGGATATTCAGGACCGCGATTTCGCAGCCCCCGCAGGACGCGGCCCAATACATGGCGAATTTTGGCTTGCTCATGCCGGCACCTCCGTTCCAACCATCCCGTGAGCCTGTACAGCCAGCGGGTATTTGTTGTAGTTCAATGGACCAAGCGCGCGCACTTCCTCGACGAACTTATTGATTTCGGCAGCGAAGATGGCGCCTTCCGCCGCGCTCGCCCACAGCAGTTTCAAGCGCCCCGGTTCGACGCCCAACTGCCCCAACACACGCTTCAGCAAGTGGTAGCGGCGCAGGGCTTTATAGTTCTGTTCGATATAGTGGCAGTCCCCGGGGTGGCAGCCTGAGATCAGCACTGCGTCGGCTCCACTGGCAAAGGCCTTCAACACAAAGGTTGGGTCCAGGCGCCCGGAACACATCAGGCGGATGAGCCTGACATTGGGGGCATATTTCATCCGTGCAGTACCGGCCATATCGGCAGCACGGTAGGAGCACCAGTTGCAGGTGAAGCCGATGATGGTGGGTTCGAATGTTTTGGTATCTTCGGTCATAGTTGTCTCCTCGCACTAACAGGCTCAGTTCATGCAGGCACGGTATCGATCTGTGTCTTGATGTTCAGCAACATGAGTCCCTCAATTTGCGAGAGTATTTGCTGATTCGAGAAGCCAGTTCCACTGATCGCTCCAGCCGGGCAGGCGGCAACACAGGTACCGCATCCCTGACACAGGGCCGGGTTGACCTCGCTAACCATCTTGTCTTCGTGGAAGAGGATGGCATTGAACGGACAAACGTTGTTGCAGATTCGACACCCTGAGCATTGCTCCTCGCGGATGGAAGCACGGATCGGTTCCAGGGCAATTTCCTTCTGCTGGATCTTTCCTAGAACCCTTGCAGCCGCTGCGGCGCCCTGGGCTACACTGGCCGGGATATCCTTGGGGCCTTGTACACATCCTGCGATATAGATGCCCTCGGTCACGGTTGCAACCGGGTCCAGTTTCGGGTGTCTTTCGATCAACCAGCCATCCGAACTACAGGAGATGCCGAACTGTTTGGCGACGTTCTTGGCATCGCGACGGGGTTCGAGGCCAACGGAGAGGATCGCCATGTCGACTGGCACACGCAATTGGTTCCCCGTGAGAGTGTCCTCGACCTGGATAATGAGTTTACCCTCCTCACCCGGGAGCCGCACTGCATCGCTGATCTCAGCCACCTTGCCACGAACGAAGTGGGTCCCTTCATCGAGCAGGCGATGATAGAACTCCTCATAGCCCTTGGCAGGCGTACGGATGTCGATATAGAAATTATAGATCTCAGCCCCGGTGCGCTCGTGAACGAGGTGGGCAAATTTCAGACTCTGCATGCAGCAGATTGCCGAGCAGTACTCATTGTAGTTCTTGTCACGGCTGCCTACGCAGTGAACAATGCCAACTACTTTGGGTGCAGTCTTCCCATCCCGGAGTACGATGTTCCCGCTCGTGGGACCGGCTGCGTTGCTCAAGCGCTCGAATTCGAGGCTGGTGAATACGTTTGCAAGGCGGCCATACCCATACTGTGTAATCCGGCGGGCATCGAATGCATCGTAACCGGTAGCCAGGATGACATTCCCGACCTCGACGTTGATGATCTCGTCTTCCTGGTCGAATTTTATCGAATTGGTCGGGCAGAATTTTTCGCAAGCCTTACATGTGCCCTTGATATAGAAAGTACAGTTCTCCCGGTCGATGACCGGGTACTTGGGAACGGCCTGCGGGAATGGTACATATACGGCTTTGCGGTTACCCATGCCGGCTTCGAAGACATCATCCACGACCTTCTTGGGACATTTCTCCCAACAGATGCCGCAGCCGGTACAGGAAGCTTCGTCCACCGAGCGGGCCCGTTTGCGGATGGAGACAACGAAATTGCCAACATAACCATCCACTTTCTCGACTTCCGAATAGGTCAATAGGGTGATGTTGGGATGGCTCCCAACCTGAACCATGCGCGGGGTCAGGATGCAGGCTGAACAGTCGAGGGTCGGGAATGTCTTATCGAATTGTGCCATATGACCACCGACGGATGGCTCCCGTTCCACCAGGTAGACATGGAAGCCAGCGTCTGCGATTTCCAGGGCAGCCTGAATGCCGGCGATGCCGCCACCCACCACGAGGGTTGCAGGGTGGATGGGCACGTGCAGGGGTTCGAGTGGTTCATTATGTACCACTCGAGCCACACCGCCTGAGATCAGGGCTTTCGATTTTTCGGTCGCGGCGACTTTATCGGTATGGATCCAGGAAGCCTGTTCGCGGATGGAAACCAATTCGCACAGGTACGGGTTCAGGTCCGCACCTTTGCAGGCGTTGCGGAAAGTAGCCTCATGGAGGTGGGGGGAACAGGCAGCAACTACAACCCGGGTCAAGCCTTGTTCCTTGATATCCTTTTGGATCAGTTCCTGTCCCAGGCTGGAACACATGAACTTGTAGTCGCGTGAGACGACAACGCCCTGATCCTTCAGGTTTTCTGCAGCCCAATTACTCACTTCGCCGACATTTACCACGCCAGCAATATTGGTACCGCAGTGACAAACGTATACTCCTATCTTTTCCTTTTTTTCCATACGTTTTACTCCTTATCTGTCATATTCTGGATCAGTCTTTCCTCTGTCCAGCCTGGAGCAGCGAGGGGGCAAAGGAGATGAATTCCTTCCCGATCCCAAGTTTCTTGTGCGAGATCCCAAAAGCCAGTCCGATCAGTTGGGTGAAATACAAAACCGGGAAGGAGAAGTTGGCGCCAAATTCCTGGTTTACCTGCTGCTGGTAGCATTCGAGGTTCACCTGGCACATGGGGCATGCTGTAGCAATCACAGTCGCCTGCGAATCGACTGCACATTGCAGGAGATTCCGGACCATGCTCAAAGCGGCTGTGCGGCTGGAAATAATCAGGGAACCGCCGCAGCAACGCATTTTTAACGGGTAATTGACCGGAGTCGCACCTATAGCCGACAGGATGCCTTCGAAAAATTGAGGCTGTTCGACATCCTCTTTTTCCTTCTGGGGTCGGACAATCTGGCATCCATAATAGGGGGCTACCCGGATCCCTTCGAGCGGGCGGGTTACCTTGCTCTTGATCTCCTCGGCGGTGACATCTTGAGCGAAGACCTCGATCAGGTGTTTTATGTTGACTTGACCGTTGTATTGGAGGTCGTCTTCCTCCAGGGCAAAATTTACGTGCTCTGCAAGGTCGGCATCTTTTGCGAGATGAGCCGCAGTGAAATACATGTTCTTGTAGCAGGCGCTGCACGGAGCGACAATATCCAATCCAGTTTTTTCGGCGATGGCCAGGTTCCTGGCGCACAGCGTATAAGCCAGCAATTCGTCGATGTAAAAATAGGTGGTGGCCCCACAGCAATTCCAATCATCGAGTTCCTGTAGTTTTATGTTGAGTTTTTTCGTCGTCTCCAACGCTGACAAGTGGTAACTTTCGGCCATCTTTTCGAGCGAGCACCCGGGGAAGTATGCGAATTCTTTCATTCGAGACCTCCCATTGGAATAATCCTGCCGATCATACGCTTGAAGCTGGCCAGGCGCTTGATCCGGGCGGGGATGACCGGCAAACGGCCTTTGAGAAGCAATTCGGTCGCATTGGTCACTTCCTGGAGCATCTCGCGCAGGTTAAAACTAAAGATGTAGGAAGGGGCGAGGATCGGCTCGAAGGAACGCCCACCGCGCACGATCATTTTTACAAAGGCCTCAGAGAATGTGGGACCCACCAACCCTTCCTTATGCTTCCCCTTCCAGATGGAGTATCGCTTCAATGCGTACATCAACTCCGTGATATTTATATCCTGCGGGCAGCGGACTGTGCAGTGATAGCAGGAAGCGCAGTACCAGAAGGTGTTGCTCTCGAGTACCTGGTCTTTATACCCGGCGTTGATCATGGCAATGATCTGGCGTGGCGTGTGGTCCATGTAACCCGCCACGGGACAGGTGCCAGAACATGTACCACATTGGATGCATGCCCTGGTTGGCTCACCTTCGGCAGCATGGAGGAGGTTGGATACCTCTTGGCTGAATGCAATCGTATCTGTCATAAGGTTGACCTCTCCGGGTTGCCAGGTGAATTCGTCCATCCCCTGGCAACCGACAGGATGGTTTATTTCTTCCCGGCTTTCCTGGCCTCGGCTGTCTGGATCAGGCTGTTGACTTTTTCCAGCAATAGCCTGGGTTCTATCGGTTTTTCGACCAGTTCGTCGACATCAACAAAGCGCGGATGGACAGGCTCTCCAGGGAAAAGAAAAGCAATCTGTTCCCGCATACCTGTGATGATCAAGACGGGTAATTCCCGCAACTTGGCATCTTTCCGGAGTTTGCGGGCAATCATGATGCCCTCTGCGCCACGGCCCATCATGATATCGAGCAGAAGCAGATCATATTGTTTCGTCTCCAGAGCCTTCATCCCATCCTTTGGGTTGTAGGCAACATCGACTTCAAATCCAGCCGTATCGAGGATGGACTTGATGCCTGCAACAAAGTCAGGATCATCGTCGATCATCATTAATTTTTTGGTCATATTACGCCTCCGTTCGAGAATTTGGTATGTATTCCATTCAGGGTCCTGTTTTCTCATAAGGCAGGCATACAACGAAAGTTGTACCCTTGCCCAACACACTCTCGACTGTTATCGAACCATTATGTGCCTCGGTTATTTGCCGGCTGACAGCAAGCCCGATGCCATGACCTGCCATAGCCTGGCCAGATTTCCCTCGGTAAAACCCATCAAAAATGTGAGGCAAGTCGTCATTGGATATACCGATACCGCTATCTTTCACCGAGACCCGGATGCTGTCTTTGGTTTCTTCGATTTTCACGAGCACTCTCGTATTCTCCGGTGAGTACTTGATCGCATTACCAATGATATTAACGAATACTTCTGACAGGCTGATGCTGTCCCCGGTTACCGGGTGGAGATCATCGGCAATGGCCGTAGTAATTTCTATGTTTTTTCTCGCAGCAAAGGGTTTCATGCTTTCCAGGGCGCTGGATAGGGGTTGTGTTATCGGAATTTGCTTGAAACCATCCTTTAACTTATTAATATCAACAGAAATCACTCTTAGCCATGAATTGATGAGTTTCAATAGTTCGTCAATCCTGACTTTGACACGCTCAATTTTCTCCTTTTGTTCTTCATTAAGCGCATTGGAAAGTTCATATTCCAGTGAAAACAAGTTCTGCTGGACAGCGCTCAGAGGAGCTTTGAGTTCGTGTGACACGATGGAGGCAAACTGTTCCCTGAGTAACTCTTTTTCTCTCCTTAGCGAGATAGTCTCCAGAACAAGTTTCCGTCGCTCGAGGCCTCTGCGAGTAATCATCCGGAATTCGTCCGGCGTAAAGGGCTTCGGAAGGAAATCATAAGCGCCCTTTTTCATCGCATCCACCGCCGAACCGATCGTAGCGAATCCGGTGATTACGATAGACACAATCGTTGCATCAATTTCCTGGATTTTCTCGAGCACTTCAAATCCGGATATTCCAGGCATCTTCAAGTCAACAAACACCAGGTCCGGGTGGAAATCCTGCACACTGCGGAGACCGATGGTTCCGTCCATAGCAGTAGCCACCAGGTACCCGCTCCCTTTCAGGATCTGGGTACAGGAATCAATTACAACCTCCTCATCATCAATTATTAGAATTCTAGGCGTGTTGGTTGTTGGTTGCATCGGTTGATCCTGAAGTTCGAGGCAGTCTGACGATAAAGGTGGTTCCTTTACCAAGTTCACTTTCGACAGATATCGTTCCCTTGTGTTCCTTTACGATGCCATAACTAATAGCCAAACCTAGGCCGGTTCCATGCCCAGGATCTTTAGTGGTAAAGAATGGACTGAATACCCTGGTTAGGTTATCCTTTGAAATACCGGGGCCTGAATCTTTGAACCTGATCTCGACGAAGTCCTTTGTTGGCGTGAGTTTTGTAGTCAATATTAGTTTTCCATTTCCGTCCATCGCTTCTGCTGCATTGATAAGGATATTCATGAATACACGTTCTATTTGTGATGGATCGAAAATAATCATAGGCAGTTTGGGATCTTGATTGCTTGTTATCTCTATATTGTGGAAAAGCGCTTGATTTTCCAGCAGGGATACACACTCTCTAAGAACCGTGTTGATATCAAATAAGCGCTTCTCAATTGTCCGTTGCCGGGAAAAGTCCAGTAATCCACGGACAATATCCCGGCACCGATTGGCTTGTGTAACGATTTTTTCGACATTGCCACGTGCCCATTCTTCATTCGGCATGGTTTCCAATAGCAGGTATGAATAAGAGACAATTCCCTGGAGTGGATTATTCAATTCATGCGCCACTCCCGCCGCCAATTGTCCAATGATGGCCAACCTTTCAGATTCACGAATCTTACTTGTCGTGTACTCCTTCAGTTTCTCATCACGTTGCTTCAAAGCCGCAGCCATGGTGTTGAATGAAACGGCCAGTTCTCCAAATTCATCATATGATTTTCTTTCCACTTTCACATCCAGGTTGCCCGAGGCCAGTTCCCTGGAGGCAGACACCAGCCGGTCGATCGGACTGGATATTCGTTGTGCAATGTAGTAAGACAACACCATGGAGACCAACGCGCCTGTAATAGTGATGGACAAGAAAACCAATACCGAGTCTCTTTGCAGGTCGGTGTATTTCTGTTCCGTAACACCCACATACAGGATTCCAATCGGCTGTTGGTTGATATTCTCGATGGGTCCATATGCTGTGATGTACCAGTTATTGACGACATAGGCCCTGCCAATCCAAGGTTCACCATTTCCGATGACCTGGTTGTAGACCTCTTCCATGACACGGGTACCCACCGCCCTCGAACCATCCTGGTTTTTAACGTTCGTCGATATCCTTACATCGTCCTGAAAGATCGTTGCCGTTCCAATGTCCTGGCCTCTGTACTCCACGCCTTGAAACACAGTTTGCTTTATCTCGTCAACGATGTTGTAATTCCTGTTCAACAAGACACCGCCGTACAATACACCGATCAATGTACCGCTCTCATCGAGTATCGGCGCTGCCGCCATCAACACCATGCCGTCGGATAGCTCGGTTTCGCTGTTTGTCCGTGCCAGAGGCGTCTCTATAAGTTCGAAAAACGCCTGTTCGGCAAGCAACGGGGATTCCTTGCGTAATTCATCCGCTGACAGGATGCTTGTCGACGCCACGGCTTTCTTGTTTTCCAGGACAGCGAGGATAATTTCATTAGATGCCTGACTATCTCCGGTGACAGTTGGATTGTTTACTCTCAGGATGACATGACCAACATCATCCGTTACCGAGAGAAAATCGAATCCTTCTGAATTATTGACTCTTGTTAATTCGCTTGCCGCGGTATGGTAGTTGCCAGTAACCACCGCTTCAGCCAGGAAGAATCTCCCAGCCGTCAAGCGAACCACATCGTAGATGTGGTTCAGACTGCTATTGTAGATCTCCCGCCCGGCATTCAGGTCCAATCGTACGGTTTCCTGGGCCTCCTTCACCAGACGGTTGGTGATCAAACTGATGCCAACTGCCGTAAAGACTGCGCTGGAAATGACAATGATCGCCACATAACCCAGGATAAGTTTGGTAGCGATGGGCATCCTAAACCTGCCCGGGAGCCTGGGAAAATCCTGCAACGCGTGACGCTTCCGTCCGGTTTGGGATACCTTAGCCATGATACCGTCTACAAGGCAGCATCTACCAGTTCGATCAAATCCTTAACCGTTAGCCGCTTCTCATTACCGGTCGTCTTGACCGCATCCCGATACATCGTCGCGTCCTTCGGACAGGCGACCACGAAGGCGCTCACACCATCCAATTGCACCGCCTCACGGATCCGGGATTCGCTCGGCCGTTCCTTGATTTCCTTCTCTTCCATCCAGATGCGACCGCCTCCAGCGCCACAACATAGAGCGCGGTCACCATGACGCGGCATCTCAAGCAGTTCGCAGCCAGTGGCTTCGATAACCCGGCGGGGTGCATCATAGACACCGTTGTAACGACCGAGGTAACACGGGTCGTGGTAAGTAACCTTCAATCCAAGTTTTTTGCTGAACGCCAGCCGGCCGGAAGCGAGCAATTGGTCGAGCAGTTCTGCGTAGTGAAGAATGTTCGGTTGTTTCCCATCCCATTTATATTCATTCTTGAGCGTGTTGTATGTATGTGGATCGGTAGTGACGATGGTCTCATATTTACATTTCGCCAGTACCTGGCTGTTTTTATCCAAAAGCATTTCAAAGAGACCTTCTTCACCCACTCTCCGGACATCGTTGCCGGAATTGCGCTCGCCATCGTATAGAATCCCGAAGTTCAAACCAGCCTTTTCGAACACACTGGCTGTCATGCGAGTAATCTCGGTCAATGTTGAATTGTACGAAGCATAATCGCCAACGAACCACAAATAATCGACTGCTTCGCGGCGGGCATCCTTCACTACAGGAAGCGAACCTTGGGTCCATTTGGCGCGCATCCGGTCCGATTGGCCGAAAGAATTGCCATACCGGCCAAGATTGGCAAGGGCATCCTGGAGCATCTTGTCCATCTGACCTTGATCGACGAGATGGCGGCGCATGTCTACGAATGTGGAAATATGGTCGATGAAAGCCGGGCATACTTGAACGCAGGCGCGGCAGGTGGTGCAAGCCCAAAGTTCATCGGAACTGATCACATCACCATGAAGGTTATGGACACCGTTTTTTTCCCAAAGGTGTGCATTCAGTTTGAGGATCATGTTCCGTGGCGACAACACCTGAGCGCTGGCAAATGCCGGACAGACATCCTGGCAACGACCACATCGCGTGCAGGAATCGAAATCCAGCAGTTGCTTCCATGTGAACTGCTTCCACTCTTTTACACCCATCCCATCGTCCATTTTTGCTGGATGGAGCGCTCCTGCCGGTATAGTTGAACGGAAGAATATATTCAATGGGACGGAGAAGATGTGGAATAACTTGGTGAATGGCAGTGATGCAAGTACGCCGAATGCGGTCAGGATATGAAAGGACCAGATAACCAGATGTAGGGTCTGGTTGGTAGGTTCAGCGATGGACAGGAATAAGGCCGCGATGCCATTGCCGATCGGCGACCAGACCGCCCATTCCGGCTGCTGGACGGCTAGACGCAACCCTTCGGTCAAATATCCACTGATGGTGATAAGTCCGAGCATGATGAGAACATAAGCATCATCACGCAAGAGCGCTTTCGTTGGGAAACCTTGTAATCGGGCAGGCCGGGTCCCATAGCGCCGGTAGAGCGCCATGCCAAGACCCAGTACGACAAGTAAACCAAGGATATCCAGTACGAGTTCGAAGGTGAAATACACCCAGCCTGTCAGGATTTGAAAACCGAAGAACAGGTGTGTAACATCCCAGTCCACTGTCGCCAGGGCAGTGCCGATGGCAAGGACCAGCATACCCCAGAATGTTGTGAAATGCATGATGCCGGCATAGGCTTCATCCAGAGTGCGCCGTTGACCGAACACCTGGACGATGACAGTCCACAGGCGGCCGACCAGGCGGTCGGATCGCTTATCCGGCTTCCCTTTCCGCCAGCGTGCAACGTGACGGAAAATGCCGTACAGGAATGCTACTGCCGTGAGAAACGCCAGGATATATTGCGCTATCTCGGCCCAATGTGGAATATTCCAGAAGGTTTCACGGGCAATCATCTACCGTCTCCTCGCTCTCCTGAGTTACCTGGACTGCTTCACTTTTTCAGCCAGCGCCGGGAGTAAATCGAACATATCCAATGTGGTCCCGTATTTTGCTATATCGAATATCGGCGCCTTTGGATCGGTATTAATGGCAACGATTGCATCGCTTTCGGAGATCCCTTCAACATGTTCCGGCGCGCCACTGATACCCAATGCCAGGTAGATCTTCGGCTTGACGCATTTGCCGGACTTTCCGATCAGGCGCGTCGTGGGCATCCAACCCTGGTCAACAACCGGGCGTGAAGCGCTGACCGCACAACCCAGGGCTGACGCCAACTCATTGGCCAATTCAATATTGTCCTTGTTTTGGATACCCCGTCCAACCGAGACCAGCATTGCTTCTTTCGTGATATCAACATCGCTCGTATCCGGCTCGATATATTGCTTGAGCGAGACGCGCAAACCATCGAGAGCCGGAGCCATGAAAGGCGTCAACGCGGGCGCCTGGGCGCCTCTTCCCTGTTCAGCCTTGTAGCCGCCCGGCACCATGGTAACGAGTGCAGTCGGGCCTGGCAGATCGCCCTCTGCCATGATCTTCCCGCCACAGA
>Ga0194126_10010406_pt1 | contig 12192 bp, 12 predicted proteins | sample TA2KigC150mmetaG_FD_148641 | JGI IMG/M metagenome (GOLD analysis project Ga0194126, IMG submission 148641) | Freshwater microbial communities from Lake Tanganyika, Tanzania - TA2015035 Kigoma Deep Cast 150m | ecosystem: Environmental > Aquatic > Freshwater > Lake | place: Tanzania: Lake...
GGAACGTCTACTTTTGCTTGGGCTCAGCTTCAACATGGTGATTTGGGTGGGGTGAGTGCCAACCAACACCACAACCAAGCCCACGTCTTGTCTGGAGCAGACCATACAGCAAGCGGTCTTACGACGGGTCATGTCATACGTGCGACTGGGGCTACTACGTTCGCCTGGGCTCAACTCCAACACGCTGACTTGGGTGGAGTGAGTGCCGACCAACACCACGCACAACTTCACGCTTCTAGTCATGCTGTCGGTAGTGCAGATGCTTTGAGTGTAGGAGTTCCCGTAGACATTGGTACAGCTAATGCCGAGGGAAGTGCTACTAACTTTGCTCGAAGAGACCATGTTCACAAACATCCTTCTGGTTTGGGAGCAGACTTACACCACAATCAAGCTCACGTCTTATCTGGTGCAGACCATACGGCGAGTGGCTTGACTGCTGGTCAGGTTGTCCGGGCTACCGGAGCTACTACTTTTGCTTGGGGTTTCGTTGATAAACTAGACGACGTAGCGTTGGTGGGAACGAACAGACGTATAACGTTCGATACCGATGATTATTTAGGTTACTCGGGGAATACCTTTACGTTTGCTATCGCCAGTATGCCGAAACTTATTATCGGTGCGGACGAGATTGGGCTGTTGAAACTTGCCTACTTAGACCGTTCGGGGATAGCTACGGCTGGTACTCAGTACCCCAGCTTCAGTCTGAAGCAAATCGCTTCTGGATGGAACACAACAACAACAACTGATGTAAATTTGGCTATATACCAGAGGACGACGGCGGCAAGTGGGCCAACAGGCAACATCCCATACTCTATGAGATGGTACAAGAACGACAATACTACCGAATTGATGGAATTGAACGGACTGACGGGTGTGCTTAAGATTGGCGGTAAAACCGCTCTCCACGAAGACAGTCTTATAGACGGCGGTACTTTCTAAACGCAATTGGAGTAGATATATGGCGAATGTCCTACAGATGAAACGAGGACTAGAGTCCTCTCTCCCTACATTAAATACGGGTGAGTTTGGTTTCTGTACTGACTCGTATAAACTATTTATTGGTTCGTCAGCAGGCAACAAGGAAGTGACGATGGCAGGTGTTGGTACTTCCCTGCCAGCACACGCTCTTGTCGGCGACAAACATACTGCGAGTGGTCTCACAGTAGGATGGGTGCTTAAGGCTACAGGAGCCACTACTTTTGCTTGGGCTCAACTACAGCACACTGATTTGGGTGGGGTGTCTGCTAACCAACATCACTCTCAATTACATGCCTCTGCTCATGTTGTAGGTGGTGGAGATGCCTTAAGTGTTGGCGTTCCCGTAAATATTGGTACAGCTAATACTGAGGGGAGTGCTACTAACTTTGCTCGAAGAGACCACGTCCATAATCACCCATCTGGTTTAGGAGTAAATTTACACCACAACCAAACCCACGTATTGTCTGGTGGAGACCATACAGCAAGCGGTCTTACAGTCGGCTGGGTAATTAGGGCTTCAGGAGCTACTACTTTTGCCTGGGCACAGTTGCAACATGCCGATTTGGGTGGAGTATCTACTGGTCAACACCGAGAAACTCGTCCTTTCAAAGTTTCAAAAGTTGAATATCAATCAGTCCTTGCTGGTGCGTGGCACACTATTTGTGATTTTTCTAGTGTCGGAGAGATGGAGTATATCTGGCTAGCTATTGCACCATCGAGTACTCCGTCTGACCCTAATTGTGCTTGGAAGTATGGTCTTAAAATCACTGCGGATGGAGTGCTTCGGGTGGATACCCAACTTGGCAACTTCTTCTGCTCTACGTTTGGGTCTCCGAAGTGGACGACGAACCACGTCGGCTGTACTTACATGAGTATCGCTAACGGAGCATCGTCTCATTATCGTTATGTATCTATTCCTTTTTCTTCAAGCTTGAAGGTTGAAGTCCGAAATGTCAGCAATGTTTCTTGTATGTTATGGGCACAAGTGGGTTGGCACGATGGAACGAAATCTTACCCACTTGGCAACAAGATATTTCGTACCACAACTAAGCTTGCTCAAAGTGTTACCCAATATGCCTCTTATACGTTGGTAGATGTATCTCCTGGAGTTAGAGGGCGTCTTCAAGGATTCATGTTAGCAGTAGATGGAAACGCTAACTGGACTTTCTTAGAGGGAAATATTGAGATTTGGATAGACGGTACTAAGACTATCGAATATCCTGGAACCGAGGATGCCTTTCTTGGAGCGTTTTACTTTGGGCAAGTTAAATTCCAGACTGACCGTGCTGGAATGACAAAACAACATACTCGAACAGACGACACCAATGTTTATCAAGGTACCATGTACCGGTTTTATTTAGAGGGTGAGGAGATTCCTTTCAACAGTAGCCTCAAGATAGTTTGGTATAATGGTGAGTCCGGACACGGAGAGCCGGGCAACATTGTTGAAGGCGTCTATTCCGAGGTCTGGTATTATACGGAGAGTTAAATGGCTTTTGGTGACAGAGAACAAATCTTAAACATACAAAACGAAGGCATCAATCGTGTAGATGTCAATCCTGCTACGCTAATTCGTAGGTTGATTGCAGGAACGAGTATCAACATCAGCCCGTCAGGAGGAGTGGGAGATGTTACGGTAAACCTTGATACTCACGTTTTGGCAAGTCCTATCCACACAGCAAATGGGCTTTCGATAGGGTGGGTGCTCAGGGCTTCAGGAGGCACTACTTTTGCTTGGGCACAGCTTCAACATACAGACTTGGGTAACGTCAGCGTTGACCAACACCACGCGCAACTCCACGCCGCTGCTCATGCTGTAGGCAGCGGAGATGCCTTGAGTGTTGGTGTTCCCGTGAACATCGGTACAGCAAACGCCGAAGGAAGCGCTACTAACTTTGCTCGAAGAGACCACGTTCATAATCACCCTTCTGGTTTGGGAGCAGACCTCCACCATACAAGGTTACATACTGTAATAAGTACATCTGACCACAGCGCAAGTGGTTTAACTACAGGATGGGTACTCAAGGCTACAGGAGCTACTACTTTTGCTTGGGGAAACGTAGACAGGCTGGACGATACAACGCTCGTTGGTACTAATAGACGCATTACTTTCGACACTAATGATTACCTGGAATATCTTACTACTGAGGATAGATGGTTGTTCAAAATCGGGGGCGTGACTCAGTACTCTCTGGATGCGGGCACTTTTGTCATATCCTCAGTTTACGGAACCCGTCTTGCGGGTACAAATAGATACTTTAGCTTCGACGTGGGTTGGGATTTAATCGCCTTCGATACAACCGAAAACAGTTACCAATTTTGGATTGGCGGAGAGGGAGCAAGTAAGCTTACAATAACCTCTAGTGGATTGTTACAGCCCGCTAGTACTTACCACTGTTTTGGTGCAACGCTTGGTGAAGGAAGTTATGGACTTAGAGACAGTGCTGGTACGATGCAGTTCAAGCATAGTGGCGGTACATGGACTAATTTAGGAGCTGGTGGCGCAGGCAATCCCGCAGGTAATGATGGTGAAGTCCAATTTAACGACAATGGAGTGTTTGGTGGAGCTAACTTACACTGGGATAAGACGAATCGTATCTTGACGGGAGTCATTCCAAGTCCAGTCAGTAATGTCAGGTGGAGTTTAATACGCACACGAGACAACTCTTATACAGGCGATACACTTACTAACCTATTGGCGTGGCATTGGGACAGCACAAATAAGCAGATTGGATTTAACATGGCTGCAAACGCCACTTATGAAAGTGGAAGTTGGGTCGCGCCAAAGCAAAATTATAGTAGCGCGATACTGGCTGTAGTCGCTACGACAGAACCTGGTGCGCCTGGGGAGATACAATTTTTGGGGCGAAAACAAAACGCCGGTACGAGTATTCCTTGGATAGGGCCAGTAAAAGTAAGTATCCAACACACTCGCATTACTGCACTTGGTTGGAAGAGCGTAAAGGATTATGCAAGTGTAGCAGATGCTATAGCGGATTTGTCCGACAGCGATACACTGTACTTTCCACCCGGAACGTATAACCTCAGCTCCACTATATCCACGACTAAAAATATTTCTATACGTGGTGCAGGTGTAGGAAAGACCATCCTCAAATTCACTGGTTGTAATGGTATTCATATCAACCGGGGCAGCATCCGAACTACATCTGAGATAACAGACCTCTCTATTTTTACGACTAACGCTGGTGGTTTTATAGCACTAGACTTAGACGGAAATAACACTGAGGGCGAGGCCCATTCTCAATTCCACTTGAATCGGTTGGAAATTCGTGGTGAAGACGTTGGGACTCATTATTGGAACATCGGGATTGATTTATTTGGCGGGTATAACAGCGAAATTTGCAATGTTCGTGTGATGGGAAAGTATATTCCAAATAGAAATGCAAATCCCTGGCCGATGGACAAAGGAATCTATCTACACGACCATTCGATTGATGTTAATATCGTTAATGCCCGAGTTCTATTTGCTACTTACGGTCTCCACGTAGGAACGGGACGTTGTGAAGGGACGCACGCCCTTAATTTCCAAGCTATCCACTGTGATTATGGTATTTATTACGCTTATACCTCTCAGAAGCCCCTCATTAACGTCTACAACGGCCACCTTTGCGTCCATTTAAAGGGTGTTTACTTAAATAACAATTGTGAGTCAGTCATATCTGGACTCGTCATCTACGCTTTTAGCACCACAAGTAGTGCTTGGCGTGGTATCCACGTAGACTCTAACTGCACTCGTATATCCATAGCCAACAATATCATACGAGATAACTGGGACACGAGTTATTACGGAACTGCTATCGAGATGGCAGGTGATGAATGTAATATAATAGGAAATATAGTACGCTTGTCTAGTGGTACAGGATTGAATCTTACGGCGGCTAGTAGTTATTGTATTGCAGAAGCTAATGTCTTCCGCCCTTGCGCAACTGCCATTACAAACTCAGGAGCCAACAATCAATTCAACCACAATATAACGTAATTTAAAAGGAAGGAGTAAAATGAGTAAAAGTAAAACAGAAAGAATATCGAAGGGAGCTGTCGTAGACCAGCTTTGTACGATGTTAGGGCTGGGAGACAACTACGAACAACTGGAACCAATCCTTCGGCAAATCATGGATGCAATGGGCAAACCTCCTCTTGGGATAATGATTGCCTGGAAGCCAGAAGTTCCGGGAAGTGTAACATTCAACTTGTTGGGGATGACAGGTGGTTCTCCTTTGGAACTCCAGACAGTATCTGAGGTTTGCCAGATGGTCGCCCAGGAGTTGGGGAGACGGGCATTGTCCTTTGCGATGAGTAGAGAGGAAGACGATGGAGGAGCAAGAATTAGAGAATCGGCTGACGAGATTGGAGGTTAAAGTCGAGCATCTTTGTCGAACACTCAAAGACATCCGCGACAACGAGCAACGTCACGTGTGGGCGTTGATTCTGATGTTGTGTGGTACTCTCGTTCCGCTTATTCTCAAGGTTTTGAATATAATCTAAGGAGGTAATTCATGGACTGGAGAGCGATTCTGGATTTGCTAGTCGCGTATCGCTCCGAGATTCTGTTGGCTCTCGCTGCCGCTGTTACCTTCTCTTACGAGTGGTTTAAGGCTACTTTCGTGGCTTTGATGCTGCAAGCGGAGAAGATGGCGCGTGAAGAGCTAGAGATGCACGGCCCTGAGAAGATGACCTACGTTATCGAAATGGTCAACGACAAGTACTTCAAGGGTTTGTTGCCGAAAGTCTGGATTCAGATTCTCGCTCAGAAGTGGTACGACGAAGCAATGAAAAAGGGTAACTAAAGTTTGTTGGCTTGCGCAAGCAAATAAAAAGGCAGAGGATTCGTCCGTCGCCCTCTGCCCTCTACCTCCTTCCGACCCCGGAGGGGCGTATGCCCCTCCGGGGTTTTTGTTTACTTATAGTCCAGGTTTACTACTTTGAAAGATAACCTTTCGCCTAATATCCTCGTCTCGGTAAGCGGTCGAATTACGATGCCTTCTCTGGGGTATCCCGACTTGTACTGACCTCGGGCAAGTTCTCGAAACTCATCATCGTTGAAGAATGGAAGGGATTCGTCTACTGAGTCAATCGGCACTCCCGTCATATCCAGACTATCTATGATGGCCCGAGCATCCTCGAAGCCTAGATTCTCTTGAGAGTCTATGTCCCACACGTCGTAGACGAAGGCGACGTGCTCGGTGAGATGGAGAGGGTTCTTCTGAATACCAGGCCCCGCTGCCTCCCAACGCACAGCGACGTTGCCCATACGTGGGAGAGTCTCGGGTAATCCGTACCGCTTAGCGAGTTGCCACACGAGGGCGGTTGGAGTATCTTTCAATTCCAGATTACGCGAACATCCTCCAAGACGGCCTTTGTAGTGGTAGAACGTCTGTGACGTACCGTCTATTTTTGTGGTTATAACGTAGGGTTTTCCGATTAAAGCCTCAACCAGGTGAGGAACCACTTGGAAATTGGGTTCGTCTGATTTCGGGATGAACGTTGGAAGCCATCCTTTCGTAACACCACCGAGGTTTGCGGGTATATCTTTCTCGTACTTGAGTACACCAAGCACATCCGTTACATCTGTGCCTGGGATAGTAGGTAGACCCTCGTAAAATGTTAGTGGTGTAATGAGGACTTCCGATGGACAACCTCGTAACCTTTTGGGCCGAACTCGCCACCTGTGTTGCGCCATGAAATCTAAGTCGGATAGCCGAGGAACGATGGCATCGGGAAGAAACACTACGACAACATCTCCCTCAGCGTAAACTTGGATAGGAACCACACCACTCCATCGTCCTCCCTTTCCGCAAACAACTTCGGCTCGTAGTATCTTGTCGGCTTCTGGTATGGCCTCTAAGCGCTCTATTCGAGCAGTCCAGGCCATACCTGGTTTTCGTATTTCCATGTATCCTCCTCTAAGTTTATCCTAGTTTGTGGTGAATTACCAGATGTTCCTTGAAATCTGCCTCTGATGCGAAGGTGGAATATCCATTAAACCAGCAGAAGGGGCACTGTACCCACAAACGCTTCCCATACTTGTCTTGCTCGTCACCAATGTCGGGAATACGAAGGGACTGTTGATTTACTTTCGGCAACAAGTCCTCTTCTGTTGCTGTGCCTGGATGTTCACTCATCAAGTGTCCCATAGCCTCAGAGGGAAATTGACATTTCTGAGCGCAAAACGGGCACTTCCAATGTATGGTAGATAACTTTCTTACTTCGACTTGAACTTGTTTCATTTCTCACTCCAGTTTTGTGTAATTTTGATGTTACCATCGAGTTCCACTCCGTCTACTTCCGTGTGGAGTACCTCGGCTATCAACTCTGCTACTTCTTCAGCTTGTTCTTTATTGGTCTCTACGATTATCTCGTCGTGAATTTGTGCCAGTACCTTAACCTTCATATCTGTCAGTGCAATAAGAGCACGGTTGATGATGTCTCCGACGCTCCCTTGAATAGAAGCGTTGACTGCTTGCCTTTGCGCCCTGTGCTTGAGATACTCTATCTTCGATGCATTGTATGGTTTGCGCAATAGTTCTCGCGTCGTTCCCTTTTTGCGCAACTCGACCTCCAATCCAGCCAAAGCCAGCCTGTCGTCGCCCGGTTCAACTTCGTCTATCTCGGGCCAGCTCAACATTTCCTCGACTCGGAAGAGTAGAGGGCGTCGAGGACGCCCGAAGGCAGTGTAAACTATACCATTCAATCTGGCTTGGGTGATAATATCGGCCTGCCATTGAGCAACTCCTCGGAATTCGCGGTAGAATCTACGAAGGAATTGTTCGGCCTGGTCAACAGGAACGCCACCAATATTCGCAAGTCGAGCAGTTCCTCCGCCATAGACTGTTGCGAAGTTGATAGTCTTTCCGATGTGGCGTTGGGCTGCCGTTATGTCAACGTAAGGTACGTCGAGTACGATTGACGCCGTAACTCGGTGAACATCCTGATTCTTGGTAAAGACATCTAACAAGCGAGGGTCTTGGGATAGGGCAGCCAGGATACGTAACTCAGCTTGTTCGAGGTCAGCTACGACTAAGACATTACCCGGCCCAGCCGTGAACCAGCTTCGAGGGTCTTCCTCGCTTTCGTCGTCGCCCAGGTACTTGGGGATGTTCTGAAGGTTGGGGTTACTGCAAGACCATCGCCCCGTAAACGTGCCAAAGATGCGCCAATCGGGGTGGATGCGTCCATCTGTACCGAGTCGCTTCAATAGTCCCCGACTTCCGGTAATGTATCCTTGAAGTTTTTTGTCTTTGCGATAGTCCAGTATGTTCTGAGCCAACTCTCCAACACGACCCCCTCCTTCGACCCATCTCTTCAAGACCTCTTCACCGGTCGAGCGTCGTCTCCTTTCCGTGTATTCACTCTCCAACCAGACTGCACCCAATTCGCTAAACGCTTCGACAAGTTGTTTTGTCGAATTAGGATTCTCCAGTCCCGGAGTACGAGCACAGATGTCGAGCAGTGCTTCGTCTAACTTCTTCTGAATGGTATCGCCGTACTTAACTACCTGGTCTTTGTTGAGAGTCCACCCACTCAGTTCCATCTGTACTGCGACTAGCGGAAGAGGAAGTATGAACTTAGTGAAATACTGCCACAAGTCTTGATTCTTCAGACCCTCTACGTACCAGGCCGCCAGGTCGAAGGTGTTGCGAACATCGGCGGCAGCGTAAGCTGCCTTCTCTTCTACTGGCCACTCCAGGAACGTCTTGTCCCACTTTCTTGGGCGACGGTCGAACACGAGGTAAGCCTGTTCTTTCAATCCCAAGGGAGCCATCTCGTTGTAAAGCTGGGCCAAACCCATCGTGTCGAGAGGAGGTCGTGAGAGACGTACACCAAGGTACCGAAGGAAGTGGGCGTCAAACTTCGCATTATGGGCAATAAGAAGCTGGTCTAGATGGTCAAACCAGCCTCTTATTGCCTTGCCTAACTCGGAGGGAGTTAGACCCTTCTCCAGAGTAATATACCACTCGTTAGAGTGGTCAGCGACAGCTAACCCAATAATCCTATCTGAAGTCCAATCCGTTCCTGTGGTCTCGAAGTCAAAAGCTAGCGGACACTTAGAACTCATCAAGTGTTCTCGTAGTTCTAAAGCGTGGGATTTTGTAGTTATTAGCGTCGCCATAATTCTCTCCTAAAGTGGTGTATTCAAGATAGTAAAGGAAACTGGTTCAGTGGCGTCTCTTTCCTCTATGACGTATTCTATACCGGCTTCCCAACAAGCGATGCTAGGATAGAGTTCCTTCGCATGATAGGCAATCCAGGGATGAATCCAGTTTCTGCCTGTCTCCTGTATAACAACAATGTGTTTTCTCGCTTTGCAAGCGTAAAGGATTTCCATTATTGTTCCTACAGAAGGCGTATCGTCTGGAAGCCAGACTAACACTGTGTCGGCGTTGCATATAGCACCTATATCATTTTCGACTAATTGTTGAGCTTCGCGGAAAGTATATTCCCCATCACGAAGTCTATTTAGAAGCCCAAAATCCGAATGTAGGCTATCAGTAAATGGGTTATAGACTTGGAACCCCCGCTTCTCTAGCTCCGATTTAATGCGGTCTTCAGAAAGTGTTCCATACGTCGAGTACGGATGCGCAAAATAAACTCTCATTTTTGACATTTGCTTTTCCTTTTTCCGGCGGTTAGCCGGAGTTTATTTTTAAAATCTTCATAAATAACGACTGGAGTGGCTGCACATACGAAGTCACGTGGTATCACAACTCCTTTGGCTTCCCATTGTCGCTTTCCAGCATGAGACAAGACTGATACGCCGTATTTTTCTGTAATCCACTTGAAGTTCTTCTGAATGTATTCCAAAAGATTTTTTCTCGGAATAAAGTACAACAGCTTCAACTTTGGAAAGTAGTACATCCACCAATCTGCTTGGCTGGTCATAATTCCAGATGGGATTCCATCACACTCGTACTCTACAAAAAAGTTCGGTGTGGTATGAGTGTCAGTCTTGACCTCAATCGTCCCCCAAGGCCGAACTCTGAGGTCAATCCCCTGCTGTTGTTTCTTCCTGTCATCCTGGTAATCTACCAGGTTTTCAAATTCTTTGAGCAACAAGAGTTTGACCCGTTCCATTCCCTCGCGTCCAACTCTCAACTGCTCATTCATTCCGTAGCTGACCATAAGCTACCTAGTCTTTTTAATGTTGTATCTACAACCTTGGGGTCGTTATCGTTCACTATCCATTGACGCTTCAAGCGGTAAGCGGCCTCTGCTACCGTTCCTGACCCTACAAAAGGGTCTACTACCAAATCTCCTTCGTCGGTAAGATGTTCGATAAGGTACATGGCCCAATCCAAACTCTGCTGCCAGGGATGGAGGTCTTTTTCTCTCTTTCCGCCAGCTATCTCGTCACAAATACATCGGCGAGGGGATAGTTTCTCCTTGACGTACCAGGCGATGGGCTTGTAACCTACCTGGATACCCATTGAAAGACGAGCGTGAGACCCGCCTCGGTAGGATTGACTGATGAGCCACCGCCACTTGAGGTACATTCCCATCGTCGCCAATACTTCTGGCAGCATGAACGTTGGAACCATACTACACAGACTACCACCTACCCGCAGTACACGGGCAGATTGAGCAGCCAGCCCCGTGTATAATGGAAGGTACTTCCGCGCATAAGGGGGGTCTGTCAAAATCAAATCTACGCTGTCGTCTTCCAACAAATCGAAAAACTCTTTGTAGTTTAAACAAAACACTTGATTCACAAAATACCTCCTGCTAATAAGAATGAAGCTACGTCCTGGTCTTTTGGGAGTTCGACACGTCGAGTTTCCAGGCCAGGATAAACCTCACTAAAGTATTCGAGGGCTGCGCGTGCTGCGATGTTTCCGGCGTTGTCGTTGTCGAAAGCAATTCGTAAGGATACATTTCCCGATAGTTTTGTCCAAAATTCGGGCCATTTGTCCAATCTTGTAGCTACTCCAGAAGGTAAGGCTACAGCAGGATACCCATAACCTAAAGCCGCTAGCGCATCGAATTCACCCTCACACAAAAGTAACTCTCGTGGTAGCCCAATGTTCAGGCAGGATTTTACTACAAATGAGGGGTACAAATACTTCAATGAACAGGCCCGGGCTGTCCAATACTTGGGGCCTGTCGTTCTTATCCGGTCGTCTCGACGGAACTTGACGGCCCAAACCTGGTCGTCGAGGCCAACGTGGGGGATAGCGAAGCTATCCCCCGTGTGGCCCAACAGTGCAACACGTTGAATGTGAAGTGTCATGCCCCACGTCCTTTGAAGGAAGGATACGTCTTGAGCAGTCAGCCTCGAAGCCCATCTTTCGATGGGCTCCATCGGAAAAGGTGTGTCTCGAACGTCTTTCCTGAGACGAGGAGGATTCCTCATCAGGTGGTAGTAAATTTCCCTGACTGTTTTGTTCGGCTTCCACCCCCTGAATATTCGACAAGCCTCGATAATGTCGTCAGTATGCCACCCACAACCAAAACAAAACACACCATCTTTATAAACAAAGGCCGAAGGATGCAAGTCTCCGTTTACGTGTACTTGCGCGTTTGGGCAGCGCAAGTGGCCCTCACCAAAGATGGATTGCCAGTCCAGATAAGTTCGTATTGCCTCAAGTCGTCTTTGGTTTGTACTCATAGCCAACCTCAATCTCCCACCAGTCAGGATGTTCTTTACAGATGTCCCTGAACTGACAGTACCGACAGATGTACCATCTGTCGGGGCCTGCACAGGTTTCTCGTGGGGGGACGATACGCTGAGTGATACAGTCGTTCGTAAACTCGTACATTGTCGTAAGCAGGTCTTGCGTTCGTTCCCGCTCCCAAACTTCGACTGGGAACCGGCAGTGTTGGGAGAAGGTCAAGTACGTTACAAACGCCTCATCAACCTCTAGGTCATTCGCCCGCAGCAGCTCAGCGTAAGCATTTATCTGGCAGATATGTCCAGGTAAAGGCTCTTCTACCATCCTGGAAGCCGACTTGTAGTCCACGAGTCTTCGTTGCTGACCGTAGTAAATGTCTACCTGTCCAGACGTGGGGATTTTGGGATGAACGAAACGTTGCTCACGAATCACTCCGTTGAAGCTAGGTGATAGATACACTCGCCTTAACGACTCGTGTACCCACTTCCCCCGAACGGCGTAGTATCCTAACTCAGGCACCACATAATAATTTACCAACGACTCTAACAGACTTTTTCGAGGGAACTCCGAAAGGATTTCAGTGATT
>Ga0194126_10010418_pt1 | contig 12185 bp, 8 predicted proteins | sample TA2KigC150mmetaG_FD_148641 | JGI IMG/M metagenome (GOLD analysis project Ga0194126, IMG submission 148641) | Freshwater microbial communities from Lake Tanganyika, Tanzania - TA2015035 Kigoma Deep Cast 150m | ecosystem: Environmental > Aquatic > Freshwater > Lake | place: Tanzania: Lake...
CCCGCCGGGCTTCAGAATGTCGTAAATTTTGGCGATGAGTTCTGCTGCGCGCATCGGGGCGATGTGAACAAACAGGGCATTGGCGATGACAAGGTCGAATGAGCTCTCTTTGAGGTACTCGTCCATTTCGAGGACGTCTTTACACTTGAACGTGGCTTGTTTGCACTTAGCACGACCAAGCGTCGCCTTAGCGCGCTGAATCATGTTCCTAGAACCGTCGACGAGTGTCACTTGGAAGCCTCGCTCCATGAGCCACTTGGCGGCCATCCCGTCCCCGCATCCGAGATCAGCCGCGCGGAGGCCGACTCCTGCTAACTCACCGGAAACATGCGGCAGCCGGAGGAACAGCGTATCGTGTATGCCTGATCGTGTTGCCGGATTTACCTTGGCGGCGGGTCGGTCGAAGTACGCGATCGTGTTCTTGTAGCTTTTAGCGTTCCAATGCCCACCGGAAGCATGATCACCGGCCGCCAGGGTTCTCACGAACAGCTCGGTGAGCATCTTGGCCTCGCTTGGCGACTCGTCCTCCCGGTCATTCCGCTCGGTCACGAATTCGCCGGTCAGAATGCACTGGGCGAGGCGGTGCAGCGTCTGCTCGCTGCATGACTCCTCGCGCGCCACCTTGATCTGCTTATCAAGAGCCGTCACCTGCGTCGGGCTGATGCGCCGAGCCACCTGCTCGCTGAGGTACGCACCAACAGAGAGCCCGTGTGAGAATCGAAATACCTGGTGATATTTCCCGCAGTCCGCCAGCGTCTCGCGAAGAGCACGACGCAGGATCGACTGCTTCTGGCTCAGTACCGTCTCCTGCACTCCGGCGTCTCTGAGCCGCGCCTGGATCGCCGGCATCTCGAGTAGTCGTAAGAACTCGGCCGACAGTCCCCAGTCCCTCGGCGCTCCCATCCGGCCGACTGACTCATGATATCGGATCAGGCCTTCGCTGAGATCGTCAGTATTCTGAAACTCAACCTCATTCAGCAAGCGTATAAGGCCAGCGACAATTCGCTGTTTCACCTCAGGCGGCAGTTCATCCTCGCGCGTGAATTCCGAACCGCTTGGGTCGAACAACAATGGCAGGAACATAAGGGCATTGGAGCGCTCCATCCGCCACCAACCGTAGTACGGGACAAAGAACAGCGCTTCGGTCATGCCATCCACCAGGTCCCCGTGCGAGTATGTACCTTCCGGTTTGGGCGGGTACATGACATCTTCTAGGTGCCCCGCCATTGCCGGCAGGTTTCTGTCGAGGCACGCTTTAAGAGTCGACCACTTGCCCAAGAGTAAATTGCCTGGGGGTTCGTCCAAAATCCGCCGGAGCGCTACAGCGGACGCATACATCCCGAAGAGATGCGACTTGTCTTGAATCCAATCTGGGATCACATCAAGAAGGTAATCGACCATCCGATCGATGAAATCTTTACCAAATCCAGGGGCACCCACCCGCTTGCAGTTGAGGTGGACGAGTAGCCCCACAAGCGTGTGCCGGACCTTTTTCTCCGGTGGATCGCCACGCGACGCTGTTCTTTCGTCAAGCCCTCCGTGCGGCCCGACCCGCTTCTGAAGCACGCTGGCGCAATGCTGTAAGGCCTTCCTGGTCCCAACGGAGTGCTCGAGTCCATCACAATAGAGACAACTGGCGAACTGCGAGAGAAGGTGGACCGCGTAGCCGGCGGAGTCGTCGCCGCCGTCGTCCTTCATCGCTGGCGAGCGGAAGACGGTTCCATGTTCGCCCTCCCAGATAAGCTCCATCCATTGCGGAAGGGAACGCGACCACCCGCCGCGTGGGAGCTGGTCGAGACATAAGAGGCTGTAGGCGACCTTCCACGTCTGATCCTCCAGTTCCAGCTCCCGCTCCCGAACCGCGTCAGGCTCAAGCTCGAGTCTGGGCGTGCGTGCGATGAGCCTATCGCGCAGGGCATAGGCGCGGCCTAGAGCGGCACGGCGCTTCGCTTCCGAGATACTTCGATTTCCCGCCGCGAACATGAACTGCGCGATCAGCGCAACGTCGTACTCGTGTTGCCAGCGATCACCATGGGCGACTTGGTGGAAGCCTTCAGCGAGCTTGCGGATCTGCTGAATGGCCAGGACGGCGCGCTCAACACTGTTATCTATAGACCTGTTCGTCGCACATTCTCCCTTGAACAGCTTGTCGATCTCCGACAGCCGCACCGAGACCGAGTCGTCCTCTGCGCTGGTCACGAATAGGCACAGATCCCGTTCGAGCTTAGCGAGGTCGCGATACGCGTGCCCCATCCCCGAGAGCCCGAAGTCGATCAGGCTGATCTCGATCGACATTCCATCGCCCGCGACCAGCACGTTGCCGGCGTGGAGATCCCCGTGTATGAAGGCCTCGGTGCTTCGCTGTTCGTCGTTGGCCGCCGCATCCTTCCACCAGTCCACGAGCGTGTAAGGCCCGTCACCGACCTCGCGGAGCTTTGGGATAAGACTGGGATGGACGGCGTATTGATGGAATGCACTGCGCGCCCTGTTAAATACGGTCTTCTCGTAGAGCCGAATACCACGGTTGAATAGCTGGTCTATCACCGTGTCAATCTCTTTGTGCGAGAGGGTGTCAAAGCGGCGACGGAGCGTCTCGCCGAGGCCGTCGAGTGCCACCGACATCGCGAGCCATGAAGGGGACTCTCCCACCTCAGTGAAATCTTGCAGCGATGGATGTGTCCCGAAATGTTTCTGGGCCTCTTTATACCGTTTCAGCTCGTCTTCGATCAGCTCGGGCTCGCCGATCTTTAGCACCACGCGGTTACCGATTCCCTCGCGGGTGTCCGTCCGCGCGCGAAACGTACGGGCACCTCCTAACCCACTGATTTCGGCCTCGCAATAAAGAGAAGTCACGCCAAGCTTCTCCGCCACCTCGCTCACTACCCCCTCAAGTTCACGCGGCCAGTTCACCATCACACATTCTCCTCCGCGAAAAGATGACTGCTCAGCAACCGTTGTTCGTAATCCTCCAGCCCATGCGTGAAGTACGACGATGAGTTGAAGCGCGTGCTCGCAAAATCGCCCAGGAGCCCCCGGCGCCCCTGCCCGTCGTGCGCCCAGACGAGCCCTGTTCCTTCCGAGACCCACCCAACCTCTGTGACGGGACAAACCAGCCCAGCCATAACCTTGTGAATCTCTTCCAGCCGCTCGCGCTCCGCGGTACAAACGAGTTGCCAATCGCCCCAACCGATCATCAACTTACGTGCACCCACACCGACGGCTTTGGCCACGGCGCTGACGGTATCGGAAGGGTCGAGCCGGTCGAGGTCGATGTTGAGGTCCACCCCACTCCGGGTCGCGATTTCCGCGAAGCATGCGGTGAGGCCGTCGGAGCTGTCCATAGCGCAGCGGCTGAGTCCGCCCTCAGCTAGGGCGAGGCCCTCGGCGACGCGCGGACGCGGTCGGCTGAGCGGCTCCAGGAGCGAGGCCAGAGCCTCTTCCTCCAACGCAATGCCGTGCCGGATGGCGAGTACGCCCGCCCAGAACCGGCCCATTTCCCCGAGAACCAGCACCCTCTCTCCCGGACGTGCGGCACGCCGGAGCAGCTTACGGTCCGAGCGGACCGACCCCAAGGCAGTGCCGACACACGACAACGCGGGGCCGTCCTTGACGTTACCACCCAGGATCGGACAGCCGAACTCGCGACTCGCCTCGAGCGCACCGGTGTAGAAGGCGTCCAGGTCCGCCACAGGGGTGGACTCCTCGGCCTCGATTGCCAGGAGCATCCCGAGCGGGCGTGCGCCCATCGCCGCGAGATCGCTCAGTCCGATGATCATCGAGAACCACCCGAAACGATGCATGTCGCGCTCGCCCCGTAGCATCGAGAGCACCGGGAGGGGGCAGGGGTCGACGGAGACGACGAGCGACTCCCCCTCCGGCACCTGGAGCGCCGCGCAGTCGTCCCCGGCGGCGAGCTCGACCGCGCCCTGCTCTTCCACGCCGAGCCTGCCGATGATGCGGTCGTGAATTGCGGCCTCCCCAAGATCGCCCAGCGTCTTGGTCCGGGCAAGCGGTTCCAGGCGGGCAGATCGCCGCCGCAGGATCAAGTTACGCCATTGCTTGCAGTTCTTGTCGCCTTGTGAGCCTACCGTCGCAACGGCGTCCCACTCGCGGGTGACTTCGAAACCGGAGGCGCGCACGGCCTCTCTGATCTCGTCCGCTGAGTAGTAAAAAAAGACCCGACCATCGGCACGCAGCGCGACACGCTGGTTGGTGCCGCCGTCGAGTTGGGCGGACAGGTAGAGCACTCCGCCGTCGGCTAGAAGCGCGTGCAACTTTTGAAGGAGTCCCTCGAGTTCGCTGCGGGGCACATGTACCACGATCGCGCTGTACCAGATTCCGTCGAAGCTGCCCTTCTCGAATGAAGGTATCCGGGCGTCTTCCAGCACGAAAGAGGGTTCCGGGGGAGGGTTCGCATGGGCTGGGAGCTTCTCGAGGGCATCGAATGCAGACTTCGCCAGCTTCAGCATCGCCGTCGAGCTGTCGCTCGCGATGCATTCGTAGCCCTGGAAATAGAATGCGCGGCTGTAGTTGCCGGGACCGCACCCGCCGTCGAGTACTCGCCCGACGTGGTTCTCGCTGCCTGGAGTCTTGCGCACCTCGGCGATGTGCTCCTCGAGCGTGTCGAGGAACGCACCGAAGGCAGTGTGCTGCAGCCGATTACCCCAGAGCCGTGCAAAGCCGGGGGCCGCTGCGTTGTTCCCGGCGATGTTCGCCGCATGCACCGATGCCAGAAAGTCGAGCTGCGCAACATCGCCGTTGAAGGTGATCGCGTACTTTGCCGATTCTACCCGGGCAAAGTCGATGAAGTCGCACTTCACCCGGCGGCACCGATCCTCCATTGGATGAGCTAACCAATCCCAGAGATCCCCTTCACCGATCCGAGCCGCGAGTAGGCGGCGCAGAAATTGCCGTTCGAGGGTGTGGTCATCAACGAGGCGGACGACGCGGTGCTCCCACGACTCGCGTCCTGCCTTGCCAGGAGCGACGGAGTCGTCCACGACGACGCCTTCGAACAGGAGGTAAGGGCTTTCGCCCACCACTGCCGGCAGGTCGTGCAGATCCCCAATCGGAACGGCATTCAAAGTGGTGGCGTCTTCCCAAAGCGGCGCAACGCTGTTCTCTGGGACACTCTCCGCCTTCTCCTCCTCCATATCCTGTGGCTTCACAGGCTCAAACGGATAGCAGCAGAGGTGGGCGTGATAGCAGTGCTGCGTCTCACCAGGGACTAGGCAAGTGCCCGTGCGCCCGTGTTCGAAGGTGAGGATCTCCTTTCCGTACCGCCTCCGGTAGAACTCGGCGACGATCAGCCGCAAGTACGCGAGTTCGTCCATAAGATCGCGGGGTACGTCGGAGAGCGACCCCAGCGGAAGTGCGGGATCATCGCAGCGGTGCGGCGCGATAATGATGTATCCCTCAATGACCGCGCCAACCCCCGCGAAGAGGTAAAAATGATCCGACACCAAGATCACCTGATCCCCCTGCCCGTGGGCATGTGGATCACAGAACAAGCAGGTGCGTGCCAAGTGCTCGAACGTAGGGCCTTTTTGATGCATCTTAGTCATTGTCAATTCAAGAACCATCAATTCATAGACACGGTGTTCTGCTGGCGGCTCCCAAAAAACTCAATGTGCTTTGCTGGACCACTGGTCGGGAGGCTACGTTATCAGGGGAGTTTTGTCGAGGAGGAGGGTTGAGCGAGAACCATGATACAAGTGTCAGAAGCGGACATCAGACGAGGCAAGGGGTGTCAGAAGGCTCACCACAAGTGGGGGCGAAAACTCCAACATTGGTGATGCACCAAGTACTCCCACAAAAGAAATCGTCATATTTTTTTCAATACCTTCGCCAATCGGCGGCAGGCTTTTTGGATTGGTGTTGCTGAGGAAGGATGGCCAGAACCGGTAGAATGCGGAGTTCATCGCAACAGCCGACCTCCGCACCTGATTTAACCATGAACGAAATCATAGCCACCCTGGGCGCACTGGGTCAGCACTTAACGCCGCGCATGCTGAACCCGTTGACTCTCATCGTTGAAGCGGTGCTGGCCATGACGGGGCGCGTCACGATGCTGGGCCTGTCGCGCTGGACCGAAAAAGGCGGGAGCTACCGGACGGTGCAGCGTTTCTTCAAGGAGAAGCTGGACTGGCCTCTGCTGCGCTGGCAACTCGTCAAGCAGCATGCGACGGGAACCAAGAAGGGGGTGTGGCTGCTACTTGGGGACGCGGTGATGGTGACCAAGTCGGGCAAGGAGACGCATGGGTTGGGGAATTTATTTCTTCGATTTACCACAAGGCGCTCCCCGGCCTGTGCTTTTTGAACCTGTCGTTGCTGCAGGTCGAAACCCGCGCGTCCTACCCCTTGGTCACGGAGCAGTTAGTGCGGGGGGAAGTCCAGGCCAGCGCGCCGAAGGCCGCCAAGGCGAAAAACACAAGGCCGGGCAGGCCCAAGGGCAGCGTCAACCAAAACCGCAAGGACGTGGAACTGTCGCCCTTTCAAACCCAGTTGCAAGGCTGCATCCGCGCCGCGCTGAAGCTGGCCGGGCCGGACTTGGGCATCGTTGTGTCGTCTACGACGGCGCGCTGGGCAACAACGCCGGCCTGCGGGCGGTGGCCCGGACGGGGCTGCGCCTCATCGCCAAGCTGCGCCATGAAGCCCAGCTTTACCTCCCCTACGCCGGGGGGTATTCGGGCAAGGGCAGGCGGCGCAAATACGGCGAAAAACTGACGGTGGAAACGCTGGCGGAGGCGCAGCTGAAAACCGAGACGGTGGAAAAGGACATCCGGACTCGTGTCTACCAGGCACAGGCTTGGCACAAGCACTTCCCCGAATTGCTCAATGTCGTCGTTATCGTGAAGACCCACCTGAGGACAGGGAGGACCGCGAAGGTGCTGTTGTTCAGCGGCGACCTGGCCCTGTCCAGCGAGGCCATGATCGAGTATTACTCGCTGAGGTTCCAGATCGAGTTCAACTTCAGGGACGCCAAGCCATACTGGGGGTTGGAGGATTTCATGAACGTCAAGGAGACCCAAGTCGGCAACGCGGCCAACTTCTCCCTGTTCATGGTGACCTTTTCGCAGGTGCTGTCGGCCAAAATGGAGGGCCTCGACCGGGGCAGCATGCTGGACTTGAAGACCGTCTTCAGGACCCGGAAGTACACGCGGCGGATTATCAATTCCCTTGGCAAAACCGGCGAGGCGTTTTTAATCGACGACAGAATCTTCCAAGCTGCGGAAATCGGCAGAATCCATGCAAAGGCTGCCTGATTTATGGCGAAGGTATTGGTTTATGCCTGAATATTTAAGTACTCCCACAAAAGAAATTTGGCATATGGCACCATACAAATCAATGCTTTGCATGTCGCCTATGCCTGAAGACTTATGCCTGAGTACTTATATCTGAATGCTAATTGAAGCTTGGGTGGCGCGTCAGGGCCGGATCGGCGTTATCGTTACGCCCTGTTCATCGAGAAGGAACTTGCCCGCTCGACGATCTCATCGGGCAACTGGGCGAAGGGACCCAGGGGGCCATCGACCCGCTGCGCGGCCAGCATGCCACGGAGAAGCCGGGCGGATACATGTCGACTGGGCGCCTGGAGAACCTCCTCATAGAACCGGCCGAGCTCGTGATGCTGGGTTTGCTTGCCCAATGGCTCCACACCCAGCAGGCTGGGCGCTCGTTCGGCGAAGGCATCCACCAGCGAGGCCTGCCGGTCGGAGGGGAGGGAACTCAGATAATCCAGGCATCTCCAGGTAAAGGTGCTTGGGGTGCGTTTCAGCCGTTCCCATCCCCGGTCCGACTCGCTGGCGATCAGGCCTCGAACAAAATCGATCCACTGGCGTGACCGAGTTTTCATGGCGGCTCCCGGCAGGCGCCGCCACGCGGGAGCCCGCTGGCCGCCAGAGGCCTCAAGCCGCCAGCGCCAGGTTGATCAGCGCGCCGAGGCTGGAGCGAAGTTCCGCGAGGCTGATGCGGCCGTCGTGGTCGGTGTCCATGGCGTCGAAGACCGCGTCCGTGCCCAGCCATTCCTCGCGCGAGACATAACCGTCGCCGTTGATGTCGTGGAGTTGGAAGATCCGCTCGGCGGACTGGGTCAGGCTGACGTCGCCCTCCAGTTGCCGCAACCGCCGGGCGAGCAGGGTCTGAGTATTCTCCAGCGCCTTGGTAAAGCCCTGGATGCCTTCCGCCAGCTTGTCCGAGGCCATGCGGTCGGCGGCATGCAGGCGGTCGAAGCTGTCCTTGTCCACCACGAGGCGGTCCAACTCGGCGCTGGCGGCCAGGGCGGGATCGAGCTTGCGTTCCAGGGTTCCGGTCCTTTCCGACAATTCCTTGAGCAGGGCCGGGGAGATGGTCAGGAGATCACAGCCCGCCAGTTCGATGATTTCCCCCGCGTTGCGGAAACTGGCGCCCATGATTTCCGTCCGGTAGCCGAACTTCTTGTAGTACTGGTAAATGCGGGTGACGGATAGCACGCCGGGATCCTCGGTCGGGGCGTAATCCCGGCCCGTGTCCTTCTTGTACCAGTCCAGGATGCGGCCGACGAAGGGCGAGATCAGCGTTACCCCCGCCTCGGCGGCGGCCACCGCCTGGTGCAGCCCGAACAGCAGCGTCAGGTTGCAGTGGATGCCCTCCGCCTCCAGCCGTTCGGCGGCGCGGATGCCCTCCCAGGTCGAGGCGATCTTGATCAGCACCCGCTCGCGGCCGATGCCGGCGGCCTGATACTGGGCGATGATGTCCCGGGCTTTGGCGATGGTGCCCTCGGTATTCCAGGACAGGCGGGCGTCCACCTCGGTCGAGACCCGTCCGGGAATGATCTCCAGGATACGCAGGCCGAAGGTGATGGCCAGCCGGTCGAAGGCCAGTGCGACGACCGCGGCCTCGGCCGCCCGCGCGCCCAGGGTTTCCCGCGCCTGGCGCAGGGTGTCGTCGACCACTGGCTGATATTCGGGCATCTGCGCGGCGGCGGCGATCAGCGACGGGTTGGTGGTGGCGTCGCGCGGCGTGAACTGGCGGATCGCCTGAAAATCGCCGGTATCGGCCACGACCACGGTCATGGCGCGGAGTTGTTCGAGCAGGTTTTGGCTCATGATGATCTCCTGGAAGTCGGATCTGGGAAAGGGTTTGACGTCAGCATGCGACAGTTTGGATGAGCAGGTAAAGATACATCAACTCCCTCTCCGCCTCCGGGGAGGGCTGGGGGATTTCGCATGAACCTTTACCTGCTCATCCATCCATGTCAGGGGGCTCGCGCTCGAACCAGAACTTCATCGCGATGATGCTCAAAGACAGCGCCAGGGTGATGGCGTTCGCCAGCACGATGGGCGTCGAGTGGATGGCGGCCCCGTAGACCAGCCACAGCGCCACGCCCAGGCTGAACAGCAGGAACATGCCGAAAGAAATATCGCCGGTGGAGCGGCTGCGCCAGGTCTTCACCACCTGCGGCACGAATGAAACGGTGGTCAGGACGCCGGCAATGGCGCCGATCAGATCGATGTTTTCCATGAGGGCTGGGGTGAATTCCGGGTGGCGCCGAGGCGTCGTGTCACGAGACTCTAACATGAGTTTTTGACGGTTGCGCGCTCGTGCCGCCCGCGCCGGCTCATGGTGGGGCGATTGCCACGGGCGGGAGCCAGAGTGTCAGCGGGGAGTCCGGAAAACGCTCTGACACAAACCGCCCTATATCGATCATATTCCCCCTCCAAGGAGGGAGAGGCGTGAGGGAGGAGGTAGGAAGCTCTGCATGATAAGGAACTCAGCGCTTACCCTGCACTTCTCTGGCTTAATTTGCAGAGGGACTTGTGCGGAGGCTCAAGGCGGGAAGGGGACTGCTTCGCGGCATCCCACGAGCAAAAAAAAACCCGGCTGCGAGGCCGGGTCAAGGATTAGGAGAAAACCACTCATACATTAGGACGCATCGTTCGGAGAAAAGTTCATGGAAAGGGATGAAGGCGATGATCCTGCTCGCCAAATCGATGCCACCCCGCACATCAGACCGATAGGTGATTCATGGTCTTGGTAAATTGAACCTCTTGGGTCCATGCCGCTCATCACATGGGAAAACAAAACATCCTCTCTCGAGTCGCAAAAGCCCGGTCCTGGCGCCGGGTTTTTTGTGTCGATCACCCAGGGATTTCCTGAGCGCGCGAACAACAGCCCGAGAAGCGAGAATTTTTAGCGGACCGTTAAACCCTTTGCCGATCGCATGGTCAAAGCCCGGAAACAATAAGGAGGAGCATGACAATGTTGGATACGGCACGGTTTGGTTTTGAGTTTCCGACCCTATGGTTTCTTTCGGATGACGTCCTGGCCTTGGTGGTGATCATCACCCTGCTGCTCCTGGCAGTGGTCGAACGCCGAAAGCCCTACCTGAAACCCGGGGTCAAGGTCATCAAGGATTCGTACCTGACCAACGTGACCCTCTTCCTCTTCAATGACATCACACTCTCGGTCTTGTCGATTCCGGCCCTGTACCTGGTGGCTCAACAGTTCGCCGGCATGGGTCTGCTCAGCGACATGCCGGACGGTTTCGCCAAGTACGCGCTGTCCTTCGTGTTACTGGATCTGGCCATGTACGGCTGGCATTATCTGACGCATCATTCCGACTGGCTGTGGCGCTTTCATCGCGTGCATCACAGCGACCTGACGCTGAATGTCACGACCGGTCTGAGATTCCACCTCGCCGAATTACTGATGGAAGCGCTGGTACGCGTCCTGTTCATCGCGGTCATCGGTGTGGACCCCGGCGTCGTGCTGTTCACCCAGACCCTCATCACCCTGTTCGTATTGTTCCATCACACCAACATCACCTTCCCGCATGAGCGGGAATGGTCCTGGGTTTTCATCGTGCCACGCCTGCACCGCGTTCATCATTCCGTGCTGCGCGAGGAGCATGACAGCAACTATGGCGCCGTATTCTCCTGCTGGGACCGTCTGTTCGGCACGCTCAGGGATCAGGAACCGACGGCCATCGGCCTGGCGGATGCCGAGATCATCTGCGTCCGTGACATCCTGAAGCGCGGCTTCTCTTTCAAGTCATATCGGATCAATCTTGAAGCGGTGGCCAGCTACCTCCGCGACACCCTCATGCGCGGGAACTATTTGCTGCGTCCCGCCTATGCGCGCCGGCAGGGCGGCAAACATGACGCCGCCGGGCAGGACTAGGCCATGGCCATACGCTCAAGCGAACTGCCCTCATCGCTGATGACCCCCGGCGCGAACTTCTTCAACCCGAACTCGGGGGCCTTGACGGACCATGGGCTGCTCTGGCTCAAGCGCCTGTTTTTCCTCGTCGCTTGCGCGCCTGCCCTCCTGATGCTGGTGGGTGGCATCCGCGGCCAGTTGGGGGCGGAACCCGTGGATGCGGTGACCCGTGTCACTGGCATCTGGACTCTCAACTTCCTGATGATGACCCTGGCGGTGGCGCCCCTGCGTTATTACCTGGGCTGGTTCTGGCCGCTGCGGCTGCGCCGCATGCTGGGCCTGTTCACCTTCTTCTACGCCAGTTTGCACCTGGCCACCTACGTGGTGTTCGAGCAATTTTTTGATGTGGCGGAAATCGTCAAGGATATTCTCAAGCGCCCCTACATCACGGCAGGCATGCTTGCCTACGGCATCCTGTTCCTGTTGGCCATGACCTCGACCAACCGCATGATTCGCCATCTTGGCAAACACTGGAAGCCCCTGCACCGTCTGGTCTACGTGGCCGGCATCGCCGGAGTGCTGCATTTCTTCTGGCTGGTGAAGCGCGACGTCACCGAACCGGGGATATACGTCATCGTACTCTGCGCCCTGCTCTGCACGCGGCTGTTGAAGTCGCGCCGTAAAGCCAGCCGCAAAGTCTGAGCGGCACGGTCATCCGACGCGGGGCCCGACTGGCTGTGAACGAGCCCTCCGAATGTACAACCGCCATCAGTGATCGAAGTGCATCCAGGTATGGGCCATTCCCCCGCGGGATTCGGAACGCACAGAGTCCGCGCTGTGCCGCAGCGGGTAGCCGGCCAGCAGACGAATGCCGTGGCCGGATTCGATGATTTCCCGTTCGGTGGGGCGCCGGTCGGAGAAACTGGGTGGGCATCCGCGATAGTTGAACTGGAGATCGAGGTTGAATTCTTCGAAGCCGGCTTCCAGCGTGAGCATGCCGGTTTCCCAGTCCTGCCCGGCAATGGCCTCCGCCAACTGATTGGCGG
>Ga0194126_10010422_pt1 | contig 12182 bp, 12 predicted proteins | sample TA2KigC150mmetaG_FD_148641 | JGI IMG/M metagenome (GOLD analysis project Ga0194126, IMG submission 148641) | Freshwater microbial communities from Lake Tanganyika, Tanzania - TA2015035 Kigoma Deep Cast 150m | ecosystem: Environmental > Aquatic > Freshwater > Lake | place: Tanzania: Lake...
TTTTGATTCGCGCAATTCAAAGAGAACATCCTCGCGCTTTAGGGTTAGTGCTTTTTTTATTCCTTCACCAGGAACATATTTTGAAAAAAGTACGGTACCTTTTCTAATTTTCTCTTTCATTATTCACCTCACTTCAATTCATTCAAAAATTGAACGGCTTTTTCTGGTGTTAGTTTTGCATAAACTCTTTCATTTACAATCATAGCTGGTCCTTGATCACACATTCCGACACAGTTAGCAAATTCCAGTGTGAACTTTTTGTCTTTAGATGTTTCTCCAAATTTTACTCCTAATTCTCTTTCAATTGCTCGTGCTACATCTTCTTTACCTTGCATATCACATGTAATGGTTTGACATAATCTAACGATGTAACGGCCTTTTGGTTCTGTGTTTAAGAATGAATAAAAGGAAATAAAACTAAAGACTTCGACTGGATGAATATCTAACAGCCTGGCAATTTCTTGTTGAGCAAAGTCTGGAATATATTTATGCTGCCTTTGAATATCTTGAAGTATTGGCATTAATGAGGATCTACTCTTACCATACTTTTCAACTAACATTTCAATCTCTTCTGTCATAGCATTTTTTTCTAGAACGAACATATTATTTCCCCTCCTTTACTTTAAGCAATCCTTCCACTTTTAATATCAATTCTTCTGGTGAGATTGGTTTTTCCACAAAAGCATCTACTGGAACAATTTCACTTTTATCAAAATCCAATCCTATTGCTTTAGAAACGGATGTGTACATTAATATTGGAGTGTTAACACCTTCTCTTCTAAATTTCTGTGCAAGGTGAAAACCATCATCTGGTTCATCCATCATAACATCAAGAATTACTAAATCTGGTCTTTTCGTTTTAACTAATTTGTAACCATCATTTGGATTATTTGAAATGATTACATCGTGTCCTTTAGATTTTAATACCAAACTGCTTGACTCTAGGATATCTGGATCGTCATCAATTATCACTATAAGTGCCATTTTTTCTCCTATTGTTTTTTTCGAATATGAGTTATTAGAATTTGTTAAAATTATTTTTAGAGATTCATTTGAATTTATCTTAATCAGTTAAACTTACTCAAAATCGAATTTTACGTACGGCCTCATAGCTCACATAATATGCCAATGCGTTGATTCTATTTCTTTAGTTTAAGTTACAATTTCAGAGTTTTAACAATGCAGTTAAGTAAAGTAATTCCTATGTATGAGAATCAAATTCTTTGGGTTGTTAATAAATTTACCACTTAATATCCATTTTCATAAAGTGAACAAAAATCATTAAGTTTGAGCGAAAATAATAGTACAATAAATGATAATTATTGATGCAAATAATTTTAAAATTAAAAAACGAGCTGCATGGCTCTCTTTGATAATTGGATTAGGAATGCTTCTTGGGAAATTAGCCGCGTACTTTATTACTGGATCATCGGCGATTTTTTCTGATGCTGCTGAGTCAATTGTTCATATTGCAGCAACTTCAATGGCACTGTACAGTATTTATTTAAGTTCAAAACCGGCTGATGAAAATCATTTGTATGGACATGGAAATATAGAATACTTTTCAGCCGGTATTGAGGGATTTCTAATTGTTCTTGCTGCAATAGTAATAATCTATTTTTCGATTGAGGATATGATTCATGGAGTTAAAACTGAACAATTAGATATTGGAACTGCAATAATTGCAACAGCCGGAATGGTTAATCTTTTTCTTGGATTTTATTTAGTAAAAATTGGCAAAAGGACAAATTCTCTAACCTTAATAGCAGATGGTAAACATGTTCTAACAGATTCTTACACAAGCATTGGTGTTGTCTTTGGTTTAATTTTAGTTTTAACAACTGACTTGCTCATTATTGATCCAATAATTGCAATAATAGTTGCAATAAATATATTAATAACCGGTTATCAGTTAATTCGAAGTTCCATTGGAGAATTAATGAATGAAACTGACAAGGAAATGTTGAATACTATTTCGATTCAATTGTGCGAAATGAGAAAAGACTATTGGATTGATATTCATCATCTCAGATTTTGGAAATCCGGTGAAAATATCTTTGTAGATTTTCATTTAATTCTGCCATTCTATTTTTCAATAAAACAATCGCACATAGAGGAAGAGCATATTGAAGATAAATTGCAAGAAATTTCCCCTAACGCCGGAGTAAGAATTCACATGGATTACTGTAAAGATGAATGCTGTAAGTTTTGCGATCTTCAAACTTGCACTCATCGAAAAGAACCAAAATCAATTTCTTTTGAATGGAATTATAAAAAATTTATTGCCAATCCTATTTATACTGAATAGTTTATTAAATTATTTTCAACTTTTATTTAATTCACTATCCTTTCTTAATACTTCATCTTCCATCTTTTTCTTATAAGTCAAAAGTTTTTTATTCAATATTGGATTTGCAGAAGCAAGAATTTGAATGGCTAATAGCGCTGCATTTTTTGATCCATCAATTGCAACAGTTGCTACTGGTACTCCGCTTGGCATTTGAACAATAGCTAATAACGAATCGATTCCTTTTAAAGCACCGCTTGCTAATGGTACACCTATTACCGGACGTGTAGTAAAGGCTGCTATTACTCCAGGTAGGTGCGCTGCTAACCCAGCACCCGCAATAAATACTTTTACCCCTTTTTCCTCAGCTTCTTTAACATATTCTTGTAACTTGTGCGGCACTCTATGCGCTGATAAAATTCTAATTTGATATTTTATTTCAAATTCTGTTAAAACTTCTGCAGCTTGGTTCATGACCGGTAAATCAGAATCACTTCCCATAAGAATAGCAACTTGAAAATTTTTGTTTGCTGACATGATACCTTCCAATTTTAAATGGAAATATAACAATTAGTAAAAGAGAAAGCAGAATCTTAACAATAACTCTGCTTATTTTTGAATGTTACATTTATTTTCTATTGATGGAACCAACACCAGAAACATTTGTATTGGTTTTGTTTGGATTGCCATAAAAGTCAATTGAACCTACTCCGGAAACTGAAGCATCAAGGAATTCTCTCGCAAAAACATTTGCGCTTGCGGCACCACTAACTGAAATATAAACTTTAGAAGCTTCTAAATTTTTTGCATTTATACTTCCAGCACCTGATAAGTCTGCAATAAATTTTTCGGCTATACCATTGAGCTCAATACTACAAGCTCCGCTTAAATCGATTTCAAAAGAGTTGGTCTTAATTCCTTCAACAAGGATATCATTTGCACCAGCACAGTCCATACCTTCTAATTCTGGAGTAGTGACAAGTATTAATAACTCTTTTCGAGGGGATAAACTTTTCTTAGTGTCTAAAATTAAAGTATTACCACGAACTTGGGTTTTAATTAAAGGAAGTAAATTCTCCTCTCCTTTTATTTTCAGAGATGTCTGTTCTCCAACTTGAATTTTTACAGTAAAGCTTCCTGACACGTCTATCCTCTTAAAGTTTTCAATTAACCTTGTTTCAGTTTTAATTTTGCCATTGCCGCGTACACCCCAGAATGTACAGCCCACAGTAATTACAGAGAACAAAATTATTAGTAGAATTTTGTTTTTCATAAACTACTCATTTTGTTGTTTCTTTAGACGTAAATTTTGAAAATTGGTTCGATAAAATAAAGTCTGCAATAAATAATATTTAAAAAATCTTTACTAATTTTTCTTTAGATTATATTTCAAAATCTAAGTTTTATTGATGACTGCAGAAGAACTAAATAATTTACAATCTGAAGCCTATGATCATCTTTGGAATGGAAGATTTAGACTTGCTCTGACTGCTGCAGAAAAGCTTTTTGAAAACCGACCTAATGACAGCGATTCCGCTATTTGTCTGGCCTGGGCCTACCTTGAGAATGGAAAGCCTAATAAAGCAATGGACTATGCTAACCTTGCTGTTGAACTTAAAGGTGATTTAGCTAAAACCAAATTTTTTCGAGCCTATGTTCTATCACGAATGAGCATTTTTGAAGGTGCAATTGCAGATATTGAAGGAAGTATTGAAAAAGAGAAAAGCCTTTTAAGCTGGACTTATTTAAACAAAGCTAGAGCATATGCTGGATTAAAACAATTCGATAAGGCTGACGAAGCATTTGAAAACTGCTTTCTTCTTGATGACGGAAAGGATGCAAATTTAATTGAATCCAAAAAGCTTTTTAAACAAGCAAAAAAATATTTCACTAAAAATATTTCTTTGAATCAGCAACAAATTTCTGATTTATTTCAACTTACTACTAAAGCACTGAAAGTAAAAGAATATTGGTTTTTATTATTTGCATCTGAACTAATAATTGAAAACACAAAATCTACATCTGAAAAATCTGAGGCAGAATTACTCGAGTTAGAAGCGCTATTTAATCTTTTCCAATACCGCCCAGCCTTAAAGAAAGCGCATGAATTAAAAAATAAATTCAAAAAAAATGAAAGATTTCAATTTATATTAAACACATTAAACAAATTTATTTTAGAAGAAGAGGAAGATCAGAAAAAAGATTTAATCATTCGAAAAACTCAAACAGAATTATCGTATGATTTAACTGAATTGAATGAAACTCATTCGAAAAAATCTCGATACAATTTTAATGCTTTATTTTATCCAAACGATTACTCGGATATTTATTCAATTAGAATTTTTGATGCTGCAAAAGATTCTAAAATTGATAAACGTATATACTTCAACCAAATAAATAAACACTTCGCTACTATTGGAGCTGAGGTAATTTTTAATAATCCATTTTTCTCCATAGAAGATAAAACTTTAAATTGTAAAGCAATTTGGTACATTAATGATTATGAAGTTGGGACAAATAAATTTAGACTTCACATACCTATCGATTGGGATTCTGTCATTTTTGCTCAGACTATCGATACTGGATATTCTGGTTTGTGGAATGTTGGTCAGGGAAAGGTTGAGTTCTACCTAAATAATTTTAAAGTTGGGGAAAAATATTTTGGCATTGACCAATTCAGCTTATTCGAAGAAGATGTTCCACCAAAAAAACCAACTAAAGAAACCAAAGTTCAAGAGAAAGAAACCGATACAAAAACAACAACTCAGCTTAAAACCAAAACTATTGACGAAAGACCCCTTGAAGAACTATTAAAAGAATTAGATTCATATATTGGATTGACTAACATCAAACAAACTGTTCGTGACTTCATTTCATATCTTGAATTTGTTAATCAAAGAAAAAAGCATGGTTTAAAAGCTGATGATAACATCTCGATGAATGCAGTATTCCTTGGTAATCCCGGTTCAGGAAAAACAACGATTGCAAGATTACTCGGAAGCATTTTCAAATCGATGGGAATTTTAACTTCAGGGCATGTTATAGAAGTTGACCGAGCAACATTAGTTGGTCAATACATTGGAGAAACTGCACAAAAAACTGAAAAGATAATTAATGAATCAGTTGGCGGTCTATTATTCATAGATGAAGCATATACTTTAATCAAAAAAGGTGGAAGCAGTCAGGATTTTGGGCAAGAAGCAATTGATATATTATTAAAAAGGATGGAAGACAAAAAAGGTGAATTTGTTGTTATTGTAGCCGGATACACTGAAGAGATGCAATCTTTTTTAAATTCTAATCCGGGATTAAAATCGAGGTTTACTCATACTTTTAATTTTGAAGATTATACTCCTGAAGAACTTTTGAAAATATTGCATCTATACCTAAAAAAAGATGAGTATTTATTAACTCAGGATTCTGAAAAAATATTAAAAAAAGAATTCATTCGGCTCTATCGTAACCGCGACAATACTTTTGGTAATGCTCGACTTGTCCGTAATATTTTTAACCAAGCAAAATTGAGTTTGAGCAAAAGAGTTGTAAATATACCGGAAGAAAAGAGAACCAAAGATTTATTAAATACTATTACAGAAGATGATATAAAACAAATCCTTCAAAAAACTATAGGAAAGGAATTTACGCTTCCTATAAATGAAGAAAGTTTATCAGAAGCTTTAGCTGAATTAGACAGCCTAGTTGGACTTTTATCAGTAAAAAAAGAAATTAATGATTTAGTAAAGCTTGCAAGATATTTCTCAGAGCAAGGTGAAGACTTACGAGAAAAATTCAGCAATCACTACATTTTTCTGGGTAATCCAGGGACGGGCAAAACAACTGTTGCAAGGTTGTTCAGTAAAATATTTTCTTCGTTAGGTTTGCTAACCAAAGGACATCTCGTTGAAACAGATAGGCAAGGTTTAGTAGCTGGTTACGTCGGACAAACTGCTGAAAAAACTTCTTCGCTAATTGATAAGTCATTAGGCGGCACTTTATTTATTGATGAAGCATATGCACTTGTTAAACCAGATAGCAGCGGCAGTGACTTTGGGAAAGAAGCCATAGATATTTTACTCAAAAGAATGGAAGATGACAGAGGTAAGTTCATTGTTATAGCTGCTGGTTATACGGATGAAATGAAAAAGTTCATTTCTAGTAATCCAGGGATACAGTCTCGGTTTTCAAAATCATTAACTTTTGAAGATTATTCACCTTCCGAATTAATGACTATAGTACAAAATTCTATTGTGAAAGAAAAAAAATCGCTTTCACTTGAAGCTGATGAATTGCTTCAGAAGCATTTTACAGAACTTTATAAAAACAGAGATAAAAAATTTGGCAATGCAAGAATAGTCAGAAATTTACTTGAATCGATTAAGCAAAAAATGTTATTGCGAATTGCTGATATTCCAATTGAACAAAGGACTGATGAAAATCAAAATACAATTCTATACGAGGATATTGTAAATTCGATAACAACTGCAAATGCCGCAAACGAATATCAAGTAAAAGGTGATCCTTTAAAATTGCAAGACCTGATAGATCAGTTAAACAGTTTGATTGGATTAGAAAATGTAAAAGAAGGGATATTTAAACTTATTAGCGGTTCCAAAATTGCACAACTTAAAAGAGAACGCGGTTTGCAAGTTCCCGATCGAAATTTAAATTCATTGTTTATTGGTAATGACGGTACTGGAAAAACAACGGTTGCTAAACTATTGAGTAAAATCTTAAAAGAACTTGGCGTGCTTGGAAAAGGTCACATCGTTAATGTTCTAAGATCAGACCTTGTAGGAGCTTATCCTGAACAAACGATATTAAAAACTGAAGAATTAATTGATGAATCAATTGGTGGTATTTTATTTTTAGATAATGCCGATGCACTATTTCAAAAAAATGACAAGACTGGACTAATAATTCTTGATACGATCTTAAAGAAAATTGACACGCTGAAGCATAAGTCGGTATTTATCTTTTCTACTTCAAATAATGGTATGAAAACTATCAGAAAAAACTTTCAAGAAATTCATACATACTTTCCACATAACTTTACTTTTGATAATTATAAACCTCGCCAGCTTTTAGCTATAACATATGAAATTGCAAACGAACTAGGTTATTCGCTTGATGAAGGTGCACTTCAAGTATTTATGGACAAATTCAATGATATTTATAATGATAAAAACGAATCTTTTAGCAATGCACGTTTTGCGAAGGAATTACTGTATAAGGCCATAAGCAGACAAGAACAACGAATTGCTGAGATAATGAACCCGACAGATGTTGATTTGGCTACGATTACTTTAGAAGATGTTCAAGAAATTCGTACCTAAAATTCTACCATAATTCATATTAAAATGTTACAAATTAAAAACCTTTCAAAAAAATTCGGAAATTTCACAGCGGTTAATAATATTACTTTGGATATCCAAAAAGGAATGCTCTTTGGTTTTTTAGGACCAAATGGTGCTGGAAAAACTACAACGATAAAAATGATTACTGGGCTTCTCTCGCCTTCTAATGGAAATATTTTTCTTGATGGAATCGATGTTTGGATAAATCCAGTTGATACAAAAAGAAGAATTGGATACATACCAGATCAGCCATTTCTTTATGATAAATTAACGGGTAAAGAATTCTTATATTTTTCAGGTGGTTTATATTCATTGTCAAAGACTATGATAAAACAAAAAATTGATGACTTAGTTGAAGCATTAAAAATTGGTAGTTGGATAGAAAAGCGAACAGAAGAATACTCGCAAGGAATGCGGCAAAGAATTACAATCGCTGCAGCTTTTCTTCATAATCCGGATTTAATTGTTGTAGATGAGCCTATGGTAGGTTTAGATCCGCAAAGTGCATTTTTAGTTAAAAAATTTTTTATAATGAAAATAGAAGAAGGAAAAACTATCTTTATGTCAACGCATAGTCTTAATGTGGTTGAAGAAATATGCACTCATGCTGGAATAATTAACAATGGTCAAATCATATATAACGACTCGCTTCCTAATTTAGATAAACTTATAACTGAAAAAGACAATAACCTAGAACAATTGTTTATTCAGCTGACAAACGAAGAATGAAATTTTATCTCAACATTATAAAATATAAGTTTCTCATTTTCATAAGATTAAACACAAAACTTGATTTAGCGAGTGTTTTAAAAAATATTGGCAGTTCGATAATTTATATCGGTTTTGGAATTGGAGCATTTTTATTTTCTCAAAAAATTATTTGGTTTTTATTAACTCAAATTAAAGTCGGATTATTTTTATTACATCAATTTATTTCAATTATTCTTTTCATTTTCTTTATTTCTGTTAATGTTGGGAATATTATAGTTTCATATTCCACATTATACAAATCGAATGAGATTAATTTCCTCTTCACAAAACCAGTTGATCACACTAAAATATTTGTAATTAAATTTTTAGATAATTTTTTCTACAGCTCAACAACACTTGTACTTATCCTACTTTCTGTGATGGCTGGCTATGCAGTTTATTTTAATCTTGATTTTATAAATGTAATAATTCTATTTCTGTTTGGTTTTGTTCCATTTATACTTTCTGCTGGTTCACTTGGTGTTATAATTTTACTTATTATGATTAGATTAGCTGTAAAAGTAGGTTTAAAGAGAATTGTTTATTCAGTAGGCACACTATACATTTTAGCTCTTATATTATTTTTTAGAATTAATTCTCCAGTAGAGCTTGTTAATTCAGTAATGAAATTTTATCCAATTATCGATAAAGACCAGTATTTAAGCAACCTTATTCCTTCTCTTATAAAATTCCTTCCAAATAATTGGCTGGCTGAGTCATCATTTTGGATGTTAAAAAATGATTATTCCAATTCAATTCCATTGATCATAACTCAATGTATTATATCGATTATTTTGTTTTCGATTGCCCTAAAATTAGGTAAAAAATGGTACTTCAAAACTTGGTTAACTAATATTCAGCTTATTGCAGATTATTCGTTAAAAAGAAAAAATAAATTTTCATTTTTCAATTTTGAGAGAAATTCATTTTTCCAAAGTCTTACCGAATCATTTTTCAAGCGAGACTTTTTTATGTTTATACGAGAACCAAGTCAAGTAATTCATTTTTCTGTGTTATTTTTTTTAATTCTCCTTTTTATGCTAAGTGTATCTGGCATTCATTATATCGGTTTAGGAAACATTTTTTTGCAGACCGGAATATTTCTTGCTGTTTTGCTTTTTAACTTATTATTGATCTCAACTCTATCACTTAGGTTTATTTTCCCTTTAATAAGTCTCGAAGGAGAATCTTTTTGGTTAATTAAATCAGCACCAGTAAACAGTGCATTAATAATTCAAAAGAAGTATCAGTTTTTTGGAACTATTATTTTAATAATCAGTTTTGGACTCGCTTATTTTTCGTTTTATAGATTTGAATTTATAATCGAGCTCAATACAATTTTAATTACTTTAGTTTCAGCGATCACAATAATAACAATTAACTTAGGTATGGGTGGATTGTTTTCAAACTTCAAAGAAAAGAATGCAATTAGACTCTCATCTTCACAAGGGGCATCAATTGCTTTTTTGATAAATATATTCTATATGCTATTTATTGTATCAATTCTGTTTATTCCGTTAAGCAACTACTTTTTATCAAGAATGATTGGAGGTCATTTTAATTATTATTCACTGTTTAATTATACAGCGCCATTGCTATTTATTTCTGCAATCCTTATTCATTTCTTTTATAAAGCAGCAAAGAAATCATTAGAAAAGGATTTTTAATTATTTAGGTCGTCAGAAAAAGTGATAATATACCCATCCAAATCTTTCACAGAAAACTCGTATCTATCATAAAACATCAATTGAAATTCTTGTATAATTATAAGTTGGTCTTTAACTCGTTCATATAGTTCTTTTACTCCTTTAAAATCCACATAAAGAGAAAATGAAGGTTCAATACTGCCTCCAATAAACTTTTTCTTTTTCTCTTCGAACACTTCCCTATCTTGAAACATTACATATAATTTTTTGTACTCAATTACAGCAAGCGTTGCCCTTCCTTCAAAAGGAAATCTTTTATATTCATTAAACCCAAAAAACTTTTTATAAAAAGCTACAGAGGAATCAACATTTTCTACTAATAAAATTGTGGCAACTGAATTTAAATAATCACCATTTTCTGTAAATAAATTCTCCTCAGAACTTACAAGAGATTTGAATAAAATAAATAAAACAGTTAAAGAAATAAAAATGGTTATAAACAGAATCCATTTCCTTCTTTTCTTTTTCATCCTTACATCAATTTGCTGCATCTTTTAATAACCAATCTTTTATGTTATTTTATATCTAAAAATACAAAGGAATTCTAATGAAAGTCATCAACCTATCTGATGTTACAAAATCAACAGTCAAAATGGAAGGTGCAAAAAACGTTTTAAAACAAATTCCGATTGAAAAAGCAGATGGTACACCAAACATGTCCATGCGTGTTTTTACTGTTGAACCTAATGGACATACACCATATCATAAACATGAATATGAACAATTGAATTACATTGTTGAAGGTGAAGGAGTATTAATTAACGAGAAAGGGGAAGAAAAAAAATTAGCTCAAGGCGATTTTGCATTAGTTTTGCCAAATGAAATGCATCAGTACAAAAATGTCAGTGATAATAGACCTTTTATTTTTCTGTGCGGAGTACCGAAAGAATTTGAATAAACTTTTATGAAACTATTTACAATTTAAAAGTGTTTTAAGGAGGTTGTTATGAAATTCTTATTAACATTTTTTATAATGTTAATTATTACCGTTACTGGTTTTTCTCAATCTAAACTAAAAATTATTAAAACTTATGAAGCCCCAGAGGCAATTGGACCTTATTCTCAGGCAATAGAATCAAATGGATTTGTTTTTTTATCTGGACAAATTGCAATTGATCCAAACTCGAACCAACTTGTTAAAAATAACATTGAAACCCAAACAAGACAAATTTTTAAGAATATTAAAGCAGTACTTCTCGAAGCAAGAACAAGTCTGCAGAATGTAGTAAAGTGTACTGTTTTTATGAAAGACTTAACTGATTTTAATAAAATGAATTATATATATGAGGATGAATTCAAAGGGCATAAGCCAGCACGTTCTACAGTTGAAGTTTCCAGATTACCAAAGGATGTATTGATTGAAATTGAATGTATCGCAGTTAAATAATTTCATTAATAATTGAAAGTATTTTATGGCAGAACTAAAAACAAAACTTAATGATGCAAGCGTTGTAAAATTTATAAATTCTATTAAGGATGAATCAAATCGAAATGATTGCTTTGTAATCATGAAGTTAATGCAAAAGATTACAAAATCCGAGCCCAAAATGTGGGGATCAAGTATTGTAGGATTTGGGAATTATCATTACAAATATGCAAGTGGTCGAGAAGGAGATTGGTTTTTAACTGGTTTTTCACCTCGCAAACAAAACCTTACCTTATACATTATTGCTGGATTTGATCATTATGATGAATTAATGACTAAACTTGGCAAGTATAAAACTAGCAAGTCGTGTCTTTACATTAAATCGCTTAAGGATATTGATCAAAAAGTTCTTAAAGAGATGATCACTTTATCTGTGAAAAAGATGAAAAGTAAATCGTGACTTTTTATAGGTATTATACTTTAAATCATTTCGCTTAATAATTCTGGACGCGGTTGAGGTATTACTATTTTATTTACCAATAAGCCTTTATCTGCAATTAATTTAGCTCCAGCATCAACTGCACTGGTTACAGCTGCAACTTCACCAGTTAAAGTACAAAATGCCTTTCCGCCTAATGCCATTGCGAGACGAATTTCTATAATTCTTACGTTTGCAGCTTTAACAGCTGCATCTGCTCCTTCAATTAATGAAGCTACAG
>Ga0194126_10010427_pt1 | contig 12175 bp, 12 predicted proteins | sample TA2KigC150mmetaG_FD_148641 | JGI IMG/M metagenome (GOLD analysis project Ga0194126, IMG submission 148641) | Freshwater microbial communities from Lake Tanganyika, Tanzania - TA2015035 Kigoma Deep Cast 150m | ecosystem: Environmental > Aquatic > Freshwater > Lake | place: Tanzania: Lake...
CGTGTTTCCGTGGCCTGACCCCAGTGACTTTTTCTTTTGGTCCGAATTAAAATAATTTCTTACTTCAAACTCTTTGTTTTTTCTTTAAGTACCGGTATGACATTCTGAAAATCATCTACAATTCCGTAATCGGCCACACCGAAGATAGGGGCGCGGGGGTCTTTGTTGATGGCTATGATCGTATCAGACCCCTGCATGGCGGTGACATGCTGGAAGGCACCGCTGATGCCAATGGCAAGATAGATTTTCGGCTTTACGGTTTTTCCGGAGATTCATTGATGAAAAGGATGAAAGATCTTGCATTTAAATTTATACGTTTGTAAGATGTCTGTTAGTGCCCTCTTGGGGGTTTTATCGATCTTAAAATTCCTTTATGTGATTACCTAAAAGTCAAACTGATTCACTATCAGGGAAAATGGATCATTCGGTCGATATTGTCAAAAGGGCCTTTGGACATCGGTCTTTAGATCGCCTTCCAAGAGGGGAACTATGGCTGGGAACAGATCTTTTCCATAAGGTCAACCTCGAAGACAACCTAAAAGGTCACCTCACCCTTATCAATCGTTTGGATCAAAATATCCTTTGTCTTCCTATATCCAATAACTTACCCATAAACAAAAACCTCGGCTACAGATATTTCAATTTACAAGAACTTGAGGATGTCTCAATGGTGAGAGATCTTTTTTTAATGGTGTTAATCGATGGTCCCTTTCAGAGGCTTGTAGAAAAGAAGGGTTTAACGAAAATCCTAACTGAATGGAAACGAGGAAAGGATAAGATCGCAAAAGAATATGAGAAAGAACATGTGGAAGTCGATATTCTAATAAAACAATGCCTTGAAATGTCTGTAGATGCGGTCGTCATAGCCGATGATTTGGCAGGGGAGGGTTCTTCATTTATCGATCCAAATGAAATTGAAGCCTTTTTTTCTCATTTTTATACCCAAGCGGTTTCTGAAATTCATAGAAGAAATTCCTATGCTCTATTTCATTCTTGCGGCAATATTATCCGATTAATCCCCAAACTTGTTTCGTTCGGGTTTGATGGCCTGGCGGCTGTTCAGCATCGAGTCAACAATCTTATTTCCTTAAAGGAGAAATATGGATCAACTTTAACCTTGATGGCAGGAATTGAGCCAGAGATGTTAGAAATTGGGAAAATTTCATCATCCAGTCTGAAAGAATATGAAAGACTTATCCAGTACTTTTTATTAAGAGGGGGTCTTATTCTCAGTTCATGCAGTGGTTTATATTCCGGGGAGTTTCTTGAAAGAATCCAAAAACTCTATCGAATTGCAGATGAATTATCCAAGGAGTGACTGCTGATTTGACTATCTGCCATGATTTCCTGACATATTCGGACTCCTCTCATGGCGTCGTTAGTCCAAAAATCTGCCCCTATTTCCTTGCATACCAGCTCATCAACCCTACCGCCGATAATATATGCCTCAGGGGATTGAGCCTGCGGGATATTTTCTCTCAAATATGAAATGGTCATCTGCATGTTATTGTATGTCGAACTAATCAGACAGGAGAGACCAACAATGTCTGGTTTGAATTCATGAATCGCTGCAAGGAATTTGCCCGGCGGAACATCTACTCCGAGATCATGAACGTTATAACCATATCCACGCACAAGAACTTTGAAGATATCTTTACCAAGGAAGTGGATATCACCCTCAACTGTTCCAAGCACAATACTCCCTGAGTGTCCATACTTGATTTCCCTCTCGAGAAGGGGAAGGGCCAGTTGGCTAACCTGATGCATGATTTCGCCAGCCATGATTAAGCCAGATATAAAATAATAGCCCTGCTCATACCGCTCTCCCACTTGAGTCATTCCTTTATGACATAGGTCAATTATCACTAATGGGTCAACACCATCGGCAATATGTTGCCGGACCAAATCGAGGACAGCCTCCTCTTTAAGTTCAGCCATTAAAGTGATCAACTTTTCTTGATTATCTGCCATGAGCATGCAAGCCTAACCCATCTAAGACCGGGATTATATCATGTTATGGATGCCTATTGTTGTGGTGAATTTAAGTCGATCCCCACGACAAATGAATTGGCCCCAACTGACAGGTTTGTCCTCGAAATCATAAAAAGTGTGCTCTATACGGAAAGCAGGCTGGATTGGGATGGTGTTCAATACATCCGCTTCCTCCTTCGTAAGAACACTCGCCTCGATACTCAGTTTTCCCCCTTTAAGTTTTGATTCTCCAAATCCCACAAACAAACCATGCAAAGAGGTAACCTCAAGCTCAGCCTCTACAATAGGACGTTTAGGGTCATATATCAACTGTTCTTTGTGAAAAATAATTGGGTCACCATCTCGAATTAAAACTCGTCGGATGAGGATAGTCTTCTCCCCAACAATGATTGCCAACCTATTTGCTGTGATTTCATCAGACTTAGTGATAAGTGCTTCCAGAACTTTTACCTTGGTTCGCTCCTTATCCTTAAATATATTTTGGAATTCTTCCAGCTTGAATGTCACTCCTCCCAAATCTGGAGCTTTCACATATGTTCCGCTTCCCTGAATGGTGCTGACGATTCCCTGGTCCAACAGAACATTAATAGAGCGACGAACTGTCATGGGGCTAACATGATATTGTTTGCAAAGCTCTGATTCAGATGGTAGTCGGTCGCAAGGGAGATAAATGCCTTGTGCGATCTGTTCCTTGAGGATATTGACAAGCTGAACATATGCCGGTTCAAATGCTTGTCGGTCTATAGTCGCCTGATTACCCATAAAAATCTCAGAGTGTTACATTCTTTTAAATCGGTAATCTACATTTCTATAGATAACCGATTAACTTTATTGATGTCAAGGCTATAATTAACTGCCTAATATACACATCAAAAAATTTATAAATCTTAAGTTTTTGAATTATAACATATTAATATCACTGATATTTATTTTATTTGCAAGCAATTATTTTTTTCTTGACAAAGTTATATATATAATATTATAAGTTTTGTATAATTATTTCTCATTGTTATGTCATTCGATTTAACTACACCCAAGTTTCTGGCTAAAGATGTCGTAAATCGTTAAACAATGACACTTATATCACAAATTATTCAATATGGAATCTCAGGATTAACCAGCGGCAGCATATACGCAGTTGTTGGGATATGCTGGAGTGTCGTATATCTTATTACAAAGGTCCTGAATTTTACGACAGGTGAATTTGTCATGCTGGGGGGTATGCTTACGTGGGTTTTCCGTACTGCAGGCTTTAGCCTCGTTCCTTCCATTCTCTTCGCTGTGGCCTTTACGATCCTTATTTCGATGATCCTCGAGCGGATCGCCATCCGTCCGGTAAGGCATCCGAGTGAAGTGACGTATATGATGATTACCATAGCTAGCGCCTCGGTCATTAAGGGTTTAGTCCTCATTGCTTGGGGATCCGAAACCAGGCGCATAGATTCTTTCTTTGAAACTGAGGTAATCCATCTGTTTGGAGCAACGATTACATCACAGGTTCTCTGCGTCTTCGGACTCCTGGTCATCGTCACCATAGGGCTTTCGCTTTTCTTGAACCGGACCCTATTTGGAAAGGCTCTCAGGGCTTCGGCTGTCAACCTGACCGGAGCCAGCCTCATGGGGATCGATATCAGTCGGTTCAGGCTTTTTTGTTTCGGTCTCGCTGGAGGCTTGGGGGCAATTACGGGCATTGTGATCACTCCAATTACTTTCACTGGTTACGAAGTAGGCATCCTTACAGGACTCAAGGGCCTCGTTGCTGCCATAGTCGGGGGATGGACGATGACCGGAACAATGATTGCGGCTCTGGTATTGGGTCTCATTGAGGGGTTCGGCGCTGGCTTCATCTCAGCTGGGATGAAAGACGTTTTCGCACTCCTGATTATGATCCTATTTCTGATCATCCGGACGATGAATTTCACCTTAAGAATGGGGAGGAGATCCCCATGAGCAGCGTACTTCAATCTAAATTCCTCTGGCTCGGTTTTATTGCGGTCATCACCGTGATTCCGATTGTTGGAAGCCCTTACATTGTTGGAGTGATGTGTTTTATTGCAATCTTTGGTGGGCTTGCTGTTGGTATGGGTCTGCTCCTCGGGCAGGCTGGCATATTTTCTTTGGCCCATCCCGTTTGGTTCGGTCTTGGGGGCTACGTGTCAGGGATCCTGGCTGTCCGAGGCATAGCGTCTCCGTGGCTTGGAAGCATCATTGGCGCTATTTTCGTCGGATTTGTATCATATGTCATTGGCGCTCCCCTCCTGAGGTTGAAGGGCTATTACCTTGCATGTGCTACTTTCGGGCTTCTAATTATTGTGCAGACCAGCTTGGGACAAATCAAATCCCTTACTGGCGGCCATGAAGGTCTGATGGGGATTCCGCCATTTTCGTTCGGCGGCTTCGTTCTTGAAACGGATTTGCACTATTACTATCTATTCTGGGCTCTCTGCCTTGCGTGCCTCTGGTTCCTGTATAATCTGATGGGTTCCCGTATGGGTCGTGCCATAAAGTCATTCCACGACAGCGAGATCGCGGCAAGAAGCATGGGAATCAATGTACCGCTATACAAGTTGAAAATCTTTATAATAACATCAGTAATGGCCAGCTTTGCCGGGAGCTTCTATACCTGTTATCTCCGTTTCGCAGAGCCTGGTATTTTTGGGTTTTCCCTCCAAGTTCAACTGATGACCATGGTGATCATTGGTGGAAGTAGGACACTCTATGGACCCTTGCTCGGCGGGTTTGTTGTGATGTGGCTTATGGAGTTGATTAATATGTATCTCGGTAAGGTTTTGCCCAGGATGGGGGCCCAGGTCAATGCGCTTTTCTTTGGCATCCTTATCATCGTTATCCTGATCTTTATGCCGGGAGGTCTGTCTGGCTGGACGGATCGGCTTTTGAATTTAGGGAGGAGAACTATTGGGAAAAGCAGCGGATGATGTCCTTCTCGATGTGCGCGGGCTGAGCAAGCACTTCGGGGGGATTAACGCACTGAGTGGAGTTACTTTCAGTGTCCCTAAGGGAAGCATTATCTCAATGATCGGTCCGAATGGCGCGGGGAAGTCTACGTTCATTAATGTCGTTTCCGGTATTTATGTCCCTGATGCGGGGGAAATACATTTCCTAGGTGCAGATATTACCGGAATACCAGCACACATTATGGCAGCCAATGGAATCGGCAGAACCTTTCAGTTATTGGAACTTTTCAATAGTCTCTCCGTATTGGAAAATGTTATGGTAGGCTGTCACGCTAAAAGCCAATCAGGTATGTTTGCATGTGGTTTATCCATGCCTTCGGCGCTCAAAGAGGAAAAGAGGATCAGAGAAGAGGCCATGGAAAGTCTCGCCATGGTTGGTTTGGAGAGTAGGGCCCATGATCCCATCTCACACTTACCCCTCGGAGAACGAAAAATGGTCGGAATAGCGCGAGCCCTCGGAATGAAGCCCAAACTGCTTATGCTCGATGAACCAGCAGGGGGATTGGCGACCCACGAGGTGGAGGGGCTTATCCGATTGATCCATCTTCTTGTCGAAAGGGGCTTGACCCTGTTCATTGTAGAACATAACATGCCATTCGTGATGTCTCTCTCCCGCCGAATCCTTGTACTGAACGAAGGGATGAAGATTGCGGAAGGCCCACCCGAAGAGGTGAGAGCAAACGAGGAGGTCATTAAGGCTTACCTCGGCGAAGAGGTCTGTTGATGGTTAGGGTGAGAGACGCGGGGATATGTGACGATAACATAGGACGCAGCGGCGAGAAGCACCTGGAAATTGAAGAAGTCTGCACCTTTTACGGAGAGGCGCAAGCCCTGAAATCGGTTTCTCTTGAGGTGTGCGATAAAGAGGTTGTAGCAATCTTGGGAAGTAATGGTGCAGGTAAGACGACGCTCCTACGGACTGTTACCGGATTGCTTGTTCCCCGTTCGGGTAGGATAACTTTTAAGAACGAACGGATCGACGGGAAAGCCACCTATCAGATCATCAAGAAGGGCATCGCTAGCGTACCCGAAGGAAGGGAACTTTTCGGCACGATGACGGTGGGCGAAAATCTCGAGATTGGCACTTATTCCCTGAGCCCTGGGGTGCGAAAGAAGGTGAAGGCCACCCGCCTGGAAATGGTCTTTGCTCTTTTTCCGATTCTAAAAGAAAGGCTTAAGCAAAGGGCGGATACATTATCCGGAGGACAGCAGCAGATGCTGGCCGTGGGAAGGGCCCTTATGGCAAACCCAAAGCTGCTCGCCCTGGATGAACCCTCACTGGGTCTCTCTCCCCTCCTTGTTTCTGAAGTGATGCAGGTGCTGAAGCAGATCTGCTCGGGAATAAGCGTCTCTCTTCTCCTCGTCGAGCAAAATGCACGGGCGGCGCTGAAGATTGCGGATTATGTGTATGTCCTGGATAGAGGTGAAGTTGTTCTCTCAGGGATGTGCCAGGATGTTATCTCCAGCCCTATGATCCAGAGGGCCTATTTAGGAGGATAAAAAACAGGATCAAGTTTAATTAGCAGGTCCTATGTAAAGGTTGGATCAAAACACTATTAGAAAGGAGGACTAACAAGATGAAAAGATTATTGGTGGTAATGTTTGTATGTGTTGTTTGGGTGTTTTTGTCGGTATGCAACGGGCATGCCCAGAAGCTATCTCCTTATTTGATTGGATTCGTTGGTGACCTTACAGGTAGAATGTCAGAAATGGGTACTGCCAACAAGCGGGGCATGGACATCGCCATCGAGGCGATCAACGCTGCGGGAGGGATCAATGGGCGGCCGTTAAAGGCCATTGTTTACGACAGTGAGAGTGATCCGACCAAAAGCGTTTTGCACGCGAAGAGACTCATTGAGGTGGACAAGGCGATTATATTGACCTGTTTCAACCTGTCAGGTTCGACGATGGCTTCCATCCCCACTGCTGAGGCAGGAAAGACAGTCCTGTTTAGCGCCTCAGCTTCGGAGAGAATTTGGATACCGACAAAGAGGTGGGTATTCAATGTGGTGCCCCGTCAGTGGGAGGCATCCATCCCTTTGTTGATAGAGATCCTCCAACAGAAAGGTGCCAAAAAAATAGCTTATATTTACATCGACACGGTGTACGGGCAAACGGGCAGAGAGACGTTCGACCGGGCAGTTAAAGAAATGAAGTTTACTCCTTCCATTATTGTTAATTATCCTCCGGGAAGTACTGATGTGGGGCCCCAGATTACCCAGATTAGGGCCTCCGGCTCAGATGGGTTCCTGATTAGTGGGAATTTGGCTGACACAGTCATGGTAATCAAGAATGCTCGAGACATGGGATTCACTGGTCCGATCGTGAGCGACTATGGAATCGTTGGTCCTGAGCTTATCGACCTCGGGGGCAAATACGTGGAGGGGATCGTTACGACTTCTCTGAAGGCGCTTGTGGCTCCAGAGCTGGACGACAAAGATCCTCAGAAGAGGATTGCTTTGGAACTCTATAATGCCTACACAAAGCGCCATGGAAAATTCAGCCTCTATGCGGGACATATGTGGGATCAGATGTATCTTTTGGCCGAGGTTCTCAGGAAGGTTGATCCTAAGCTCGATCCCACTAAAGATTCGGAACTTGTGAAGATCAGGGCTGAGATTCGCGACAACCTTGAACAGATTAAGGGATTTGTAGGGCAGAATGGGATATTTAACTACTCACCGGATAACCACAACGGCCTTCCTCCGAAATGCTACGTGCCAGTGGTTGTAGAGGGTGGGGCGTGGAGACTTTTCAAAGGGAAATGAGAATATATGATAGCTCGTGGCGAATAGCTGATAGAATAGAGCTTGTTAGCTAGTGTAGTGTTACAGTATCGACTTTACAATTGTCATAGTTTTATTTGAAGCTAAAATCTATAGTGAATACAATCAAATACAATTTAAACCAGAATGACAACACTGTTAAGTTATGACTGAAACACTACACTGGCATTACACTCATTCCATTGCTGTAAGCCATGAGCTATGAACCATAAGCTATAAACAGAGAGCGGAGGTTTAGGATGAACGGAAAATTGATTCAGCTCATGGCAGATCTGAAGGAAAAAGAAACTATCGCCATGGTCAAAGAGTTAATTGATGGAGGCATTGATCCCATGGTGATCTTGAATGATGCGAGCTCGGCTATGGCAATAGTGGGAAAACGGTTTGAAACGGGTGAGTACTTTATCCCTGACCTGGTGTTTTCAGGCGAGATTCTCAAAAGTATCTCGGAAATTGTTAAACCCCTTCTCGAAAAGGGAGAGGCAAGCACAAAGAAGGGCAAGGTCTTGATCGGCACTGTTGCCGGAGACATCCATGACATCGGGAAGGACATCGTTACCTTTATGCTCGATGTGAGCGGATATAACGTACTCGACGTCGGGATTGACGTACCGGCCCCAATATTCGTGGAAAAGATCAAGGAATTTCAGCCCCAGGTTTTAGGGTTGAGCGGTTTCCTCACCCTTGCTTTCGACTCTATGAAAAAAACCGTTGAGGCTCTCGAACAAGCGGGGCTCCGCGATGGGCTCAAGATCATGATCGGTGGAGGTCAGATTGACGATGAGGTTTGCAAATACGCCCGAGCGGATGCCTACGGAAAGGATGCCATGGTAGCCGTTAATCTTTGCAGACAATGGATAGGAGATTAACTATGGCCAAAACATCTGAAAAGCTTTACAGGGATAGGGAAAAGAGAGTTATGGATGCTATCGCCCTGCGGGTTCCTGATAGGATTCCTATTGAGGTACTTTTCGGTTTTTTCCCTGCAAAATATTCTGGCATGACTATAGAAGAAGTAATGTACGACCCAGAAAAGTTGTTACAAGCTCAAATGAAAACGCTCTTGGAGTTCCAACCAGATATGGAACAAAACCCTTTCGGCATCCGTTTCCTCGGGCCTATACTGGGGGTTCTTGATTTTAAGCAGTTGAAATGGGCCGGACATGGTGTTCCCGTTGACCTTACCTATCAGTTTGTTGAAGGAGAGTACATGAAAGCAGATGAATATGACCACTTTCTATTAGACCCATCTGACTTCATGATGAGGAGATATTGGCCACGCATTTGTGGCTCCTTGAAAGGACTCGAAAAACTTACTCCTATTCACAGTATCATCACCTACTATATGGGTATACCCTTCGGGTTTGCTCCATTCAGCTTTCCAGACGTCATAGAAGCCTTAGAGGCCCTCAAAAAGGCAGGCCAAGAATCGATGCGAATTGCGACATACTCCCGCGCTTTCACAGAGAAAGCGAAAGAGGCAGGATTCCCGATGCAGTTCGGTGCTTTTACTCAAGCTCCATTTGACACGCTGGGTGATTTCTTCAGAGGAACAAAGGAGATTATGTTGGATATGTACAGGAGACCGGACACTCTTATTAAGGCCTGCGAAAAATTACTGCCTTTTATGTTTGAAATCGCTGTAAACGCAACGAAAGTCTCAGGAAATCCACGTGTATTCATCCCGATTCACAAAGGTCTTGATACCTTCATGTCCATAGAGCAGTTTAGAAAATTCTACTGGCCGACACTCCGGGAGCTGATGGTGGCCCTGATCAATGAAGGATTAAACCCATGCCCTTTATGGGAAGGAGATTGTACCACTAGACTGGAGATTATTAAGGATATTCCAGCAGGAAAAGCCTGCTATGCTTTCGAAGCGACCGACATGGTTAAGGCGAAGGAAGTGCTTCGCGATACCGTTTGCATCAGGGGCAATATTCCCCTATCCTTGCTCGCAATAAAAACGCCGGACGAGGTGCGGACTTACTGTAAAAACTTGATTGACAGTGTTGGAAAAAACGGCGGATACATTATGGACGCGTCGACAGGGTTAGATGATGCAAAGCCTGAAAATGTCAGGGCAATGTTTGATTTTACTAGAGAATATGGCGTTTATTAATGGTTTTTAAATTGAACAGGAAGGTGAAATGGGGACCCTTGTATCAAGTGCTACGAAAGAGGTGATTATCGGTGATGGGAATCCCACTGTTCTGATTGGTGAGCGAATCAATCCTGCCGGTAGAAAGAAACTTCAGGAAGCTTTGAAAAAAGGAGACCTGGAGATTGTTCAAAAGGAAGCCGTATCCCAGGCCGAAGCTGGTGCAGACATTCTTGATATCAGCGTGGGGACATTTGGCGTCGATGAAGTAGAATTACTCCCTCGGGTAGTTCAATTATTAATTGAAACGGTTGACCTCCCCCTTTGCATTGATAGTGCCTATCCGGAAACCATTGAGGCGGCGCTCAAAGTCTATAAAGGGAAAGCCCTCATCAATTCGGTTACTGCAGAAGAACATTCCTTAGCCAAGGTACTCCCTCTGGTTAAGGATTATGGTGCGGCTGTAATCGGTTTGTTACAAGACGACGAGGGTATCCCAAAAAATTCAGAACAGCGATTGACTATTGCTAGAAAATTGGTGGAACGAATTGAAGCGGCTGGAATTCCGCAAAATGATCTCATCATTGATTGCTTATCATTTGCAGTAGGCGCCGCCCCCGAGTCCGGCCCAGCAGTCATCGAAGCAATTCGAAAGATAAAGGTCGAATTGGGAGTGAACATGACTCTGGGGGCAAGCAATGTCTCTTTTGGTCTGCCTGATCGCCAATTGCTTAATAGGGCCTTTGTTGCTATGGCTATTGCATCGGGGGTGTCCTGTCTCATTGTGGATGTGTTCAAAGTACGTCCAGCCGTTTTGGCTTCTGACCTGATCTTGGGTCGTGATAAATACGGGAGACGTTATACAGAAGCTTACAGGCAGCGGCAGAAATTGTGATAAGAATACAAAAGGAAATTCGTAGTGTTATAAACAGAAAGGATCAGATTTATCTAATTCATCGCGATAAGGAACTATGGATTGATTTCATTTCCATTTGACCATTTCCAGTGAGGTATGGAGGACTCCGAAGATAGATGAGGAGAAGTTGTACACTGTGACAAGGCATCGGGAAGGGATCCAGGAAAAGAAGCCTGTCCCCTTATAATTTTAATGTGTAAAATCTGCTATCATGTTCCTTTTATTTTTTCTTTTAGAATGGGTATGACATTTTGGAAATCGTCCACGATGCCATAATCGGCGACTCCGAAGATGGGGGCGCGGGGGTCTTTGTTGATGGCTATGATCGTATCAGACCCCTGCATGGCGGTGACATGCTGGAAGGCACCGCTGATGCCAATGGCAAGATAGATCTTCGGCTTTACCGTTTTTCCGGAGATTCCCACCTGGCGTTCTTTGGGTAACCAGTTACGATCCACCACAGGCCTGGAGCAGGAGATCGTTCCTCCCAGATTCTTTGCCAATTCTTCAAACAATGGAATATGCTCCGGCCCCCCAATTCCCTGTCCAACCGAGACGAGAATTTCTGCCTGAGTAATATCCTCGCCTGTGAGGGGAGCTTCAATATACTCGATGAATTTCTTGATATCGACCGTCCCCTGAAGCGGAGAGGATTCCATCACGATCCCACCTTTTTTCTCGCCGGGCATTTTTGGGCTAAAGACACCCGGCCGAATGGTTGCAATGTATCCTTTTGATTCTCTTAAGGAGATGCTGGCATTGACCTTTCCGCCGTAGATGGAGCGGATAGCTTTTAATTTGCCATCCTCAAATGAGAGACCAATACAATCCGTCGTAAGAGGAAAATCCATCTCAATGGAGAGGCTTGGCGCTAGATCCATCCCAAAAGCCGAGTGGCCCATTAATAGAAGGGAAGGTTGGTATTTCGAGATGAGAGAGGAGAGGGTTTTTTGATAAGAGACAGAATTGAAATATTTTAGATTCTCATCTTCCACAACAAGAACCTTGGGCACTCTTGTGGCCAGGTCTTCGGCAAAACCTTTGACATCGTGGCCCAGGAGAACAGCAGTGGACGAGGTTCCCTGTTGATTAGCTAAATTCTCTCCAAGTCCGAGCATTTCATAGGTGATGTCCCGAATTTTTCCCTGCCTGTGTTCAACTAATATAAATATTTCACTCATTCTTCTCCTCCATATCAAACAGGAATTATGGAATACTGGAATGATGGAATAATGGGTTAAGAACACAAAATCAATCTCTTCAACCCAGTATTCCAATGTTCCATCATTCCACCGTTCCTTTTCTGTTATCCTTTTTTCTTTTTTATAATTTCAGTCAACTGGCCGACCACTTCATCGGGGGTGCCTTTTAAAATCTCGGCCATCTTTCCGGTTGGCGGAAAAGA
>Ga0194126_10010432_pt1 | contig 12171 bp, 16 predicted proteins | sample TA2KigC150mmetaG_FD_148641 | JGI IMG/M metagenome (GOLD analysis project Ga0194126, IMG submission 148641) | Freshwater microbial communities from Lake Tanganyika, Tanzania - TA2015035 Kigoma Deep Cast 150m | ecosystem: Environmental > Aquatic > Freshwater > Lake | place: Tanzania: Lake...
AGACACAGATTTGCAGCCTATTCTTACAGGCTGACTTGCTACGCCTCTTTCTTTACCGACACTGCCTCGCTTCGATAAACCTTTTCTCATCTTTGAATTTTCCCTGCCCATGCTGGGTATAATCACGTCATGCCGCGCGACAACCAGACTTGGCTCCAAGACTTACGCTTGTCTCAAAACCGCGATTCTGCGTTGGCAGACCTGCACGATGTTTTGGTGCGAGTTCTGCCCAAAGCCTTGTCCCGCTGGCTTTCCCCCGACTCTGGACATTTTGACCCCTTGCTTGAAGACGTCATTCAAGAAACCCTTTTACGCGTGATGGACAAGCTCGATTCATTCGAGGGGCGAAGTCAATTCACCACCTGGGTATACAAGATTGCCATCCGCATTGCGCTGAATGAACTGCGTCACCGCCGCTGGAAGGAAGTCTCGCTCGACGGGCTGGAATCCAGCGATGACCCGAGTGAAATCCCCTCTGAACGTTTCACATCTGATGACCCGCGCCCCGAATCCATTGCAGAACGTAAAGACGCGACAGCTCTCGTGGAAAAAATCCTTGCCGAAGAACTCACTCCGCGCCAACGCGCTGTGCTGACTGCCATCGGCGTCAAAGGCGTGCCAATGGATGAAGTTGCCAAACGTATGGGAACGAATCGCAACGCGCTTTACAAAATGATGCACGATGCCCGCCTGCGGATGCGCCGCCGCCTCAAACGCGAGGGCTTCGAACCTGAAGACCTGCTTGCCCTGTTTGGTAATTAATTGCTTGAAATGAATGTCAAACTGAATATGAGAAATTTATTAAGTTGGTTGCAAGGCATGTTCCGCAAGCCGGCTCCACCCCCAGAGGCGCAGGTTGCGCTTGCCATGATGTCCATGACCCACGAACAGGAACTTTCCTGCGACGAAGTCCATGACCTGATCGATCAATTCGCCGAAATGCAATTACGCGGCGAAGACCCCGCGCACCTGTTTCCGCTGGTACAGCGTCATCTTCAAATGTGCCCCGAATGCAGGGAGGAATTTGAGGCGTTGCTGGCGGCGTTGGACGTTAAACTCGTTCCAATGTAGCATAGTCACAAACCGAAAAACAACTTACCCGTTCAGAAGGCGAGAAAAATACGGTATAACTCTGTTCAAATTCTGATGAAAACTATAACGCCTTGAAAATCTCTCAAAAGAGAGTGGATTATCAAGGCGTTTTTCCATTAAATGCGCAATCCCGAGTAGGGGAGTACGGCATGATCGTTTATGAGAGAAATTCCATTCCCGTATACGATTATTCAGCTATATAGAGAGTTTTATTCTGTTCAAGAGACCCTATCTCCATATATGGGGGCAGGGTGTGGTATGTATTAAATGTGGTTCAATGTGGGTCGGAACTTATAGCCGTACACGATCAAGCCTCGCTCATCGCCGTCATTGCGCATCCTGCGGGTGACCATTTCCACCGGCATGCCTATCTCAACCGCGTCGTTGTCCACATCGGTCAGCAGTGAGGTGATCATGAACCCCTCCTCCAGCTTTACCAGGGCAACCGTATGAGGGATGTTCGTCTCAAAACCGGCGTGCACTTCATAACATGGTGTAGGAACACACCTCACCCTTGCCGCCGACGCGGAACAGGTCGCGCGCCTCCTCGCCGCAAGTTGGACATATGCTGCATTTGACGACCATTGGTAGGGATTTGAATCGCAATGTATTGTTGATGGGCTGTCGAGGATAAATTCCCGAATTTCGCAAAACCTGGATCTGCGCTTCATCTCACTTCCTCCCAAGCGGCAAACCCCTTTGGAAAATCTAAGAGGTGACCCATAAATGAGGATTTTTGTCATCTCGATACAGGGATGTCTAATGGGGTTTATGCCGGCATACCCGGCGTATAATGATTTGCATGCCGCCTCGTTGGCCCTTCACCAAAACCGCGGCAATCTATCTGTTGAGGATTGTCCTCCTGGCAGTCATTTACCACCTCGCCGCCCGGGTGGGATTGAAGATGGCGTATGTCCAGTTCAATACGTCGCCAGTCTGGCCGCCGACGGGGATCGCGCTCGGCGCACAATCGGTCAACCCCGATGTTGAGACCATCGTCGCCTACACCTACGCCTGGGGCGACCGCGCCAAGGAAGCCGACACCACCAACTCGCTCATCAATCAGGGCGTGGATGTGATCACCATGCACGTTGACTCGCCCGCCACCATCATCTCCACCGCCGAGTCGCGCGGCGTGTATTCCATCGGCTACCAGAATCTCGCCGCCCAGCAATTCGTGCCCGAGTATTGGATCAGCGGCACGGGCTTCACCCTCGGAGGTAAACTGACCTGGCTCGCTTCCACCGTCCTCGACGGCACGTGGGAGCCGATCTTCCTCCGCTGCGGCATCGCCGACGGTTGTATGGCGATCGCGCCATTCGGTCCGAAGGTTCCGCAGGAAGTGCAGGACCTCGTCGCGCAAACCAAAGCCGATATCGAAGCGGGCAAGATCGTGGTCTTCGCGGGACCCATCACCGATCAGGATGGCAACATCAAGGTCGCGGAAGGGGAAACCCTCACCGACGATCAGATGAGTTCCGTGGACTGGTTCGTCAAGGGCGTGGTCGGCAGTCCCAAGTAAAATCAATCACGTCAATGGGCGTCGGCGGCGGTGGTCGAGTACCCGCCGACGCCCAACTTGGTATGCAACCTTCATCCGTTTTCACTCAACTTGGAACGACAGCCCGCGAATGTCTCACAGATGGTCAACGCGGCGGAGTTCTCGCGGTCTTTTCGAAAGTGATCTATCTCCTGACTGAGGCGGATGAACTATTCTGGATCACGACAGGCGACGCGCTCATGCACCGAAGGTGTGCCAAAATCTCAGCGCCTCTTCCTGGACTTGTGGCAGGGTCGCGGTTTCATGTGCAGAATCATCGGCTGACGGTTGATCCCGATTTCATCTTCGACTTTGACAGCGCTTCCGCATGGAACGCGCCGCGCCCAACGCACTTTTTGGATTCCTCAGCTCTTCCCGACCGTATTCTTTCTTTTTTCTCCCATCTGGACTTATCTCAAGCCAAAGGATTCGGAACCTTCATCCCGTCGATCCTTTCTCTCGCCAAAAACGAAACCCTCAATTCATTCTCGGAATCTTTCGACCCAATCCTGCGTGCCGCTCAACCGCTTGTTATGGACATGTCGCGCGCCTGTCTTGAGCATCAACCGATGCAAATCCCATCCATCGCCGAGAAACTCATCGGGCTTGGCGCTGGTCTCACACCCTCTGGCGATGACCTCCTCGGCGGATTTTTATTTGCCATCCATCATCTTGAAGCCTCGTATCCCGATTTGAATCTCACAGATTACAAACTTCAAGTCGAATCTAATCGTTCAAAGACTCCGCTGATCAGCTTCACACTCTTGAAAGACCACGCCGGCGGACACGCCATCGAGCCATTGCATCACATCCTCAATGGCATTCTCAGCAGCGAATCGTTTGAAAGCATTTCCCCGCCTGTCTTGCAACTAACCGAAATCGGTCACTCCACCGGCTGGGATTTGTTGACTGGGTTATTGACAGGATTGCTCATTACAATCCCGACAGTGTGAGTGGCGCCTCGCGCTGAGCGGAGCCGTAGGCGAAGTCGAAGCGGCGCCACGAAGCAATCTCTCTTATCGAGTTGGGGATTGCTTCGCTCAGGTCTCACTACCGCCTCGAAGAACACTCGGCTTGCGCGACCTTCGCTCGCAATGACGGTGGTATCGAAAGGAAAGATCATGGACATTAAACAAAAGATCGAAAAAGCCAACGAAGAAGCCGCGCGTCGACTCGCTCGCGGCGAGCCATTTCTCGTGGACATCGCCCCCGCGCACGAAGTCATCCCTGGCATGAAGGACAAAATGATCACCCACGCGGGTCCTCCGATGGAATAGTCACGCATGTGCGGCTCTCTTCGTGCACGGTCAACGGAATAAATTGAATCGCCCGCCCGGTGCGCCTTTGCAGGGGTCCATTTCGGGGAGCGGGATTCCGGCTTCGCCCATTTGGGCCAGGAGTCCATCAAGTTGCAGGGTGGAGGATCGGGACATGATATTCGCTCGTTTCAATCCGCGCATATTGATCGAATATAGGCAGGAACCCTTTTTCCCTTATTCAAAGGAGACCTTGCATGCCATACATCTACACTGTGCCAATGGAAGAAGCTGACGGATCACTCAGGGAAATCTACGACGAGCAGATTCAGAAACTCGGGTATATTCCAAATTACCACAAGGTGTTCAGCCTGCGGCCCGAGGTCAGCCTGGCATGGAGAAATCTACAGAACACTATCCGCTCCAAGATGCGGTTGCGGCGTTTCGAGCTGGTCACATTTGCCGCCGCGCTCGCCCTGAAATGTGGATACTGACTGCTGGCTCACGGGGCGGTGCTCCGTAATAACTTCTTCAGTGGAGGGCAACTCGCTGCAATGGCCGCAGATTATCGAAATGCCGGCCTCCCACCCGACGAAGTGGCCATCATGGCCTTCGCTGAAAAGGTCATTCTTGACCAGCACGGCATCACGCAGGCAGATGTCAGCAACTTACTCTCTTGCGGTATCACAGACGAGGAAGTTCTCGACATCGTCCTGACAGCCGCAGCCCGCTCCTTCTATACTAAGGTGCTGGATGCCTTGGGCACAGAGCCGGATGAAGCCTATTTCGAGTCCGAACCAGAGGTGCGCTCGGCATTATTGAGGGCAATCGCCAATCGGAAAGCGGCAGGGCACGGTCCATGACCTCGCAACTCAGGGTGATCTGCCAGTTTTCGATTTTCCCTTGGGTTCCTTCGCAGGGTACAGAATAGCCACGAGTGCATCCTTGCTGAACATCTTTTGCAGGGTGTGTTCATTCTTGAGGGAAGGAAGAAATCGGCCTGGTGGAGTGATCAGCGGAAACCAGAAGGACGCCCCTGCTGGACCCCAGGGGATCTCTTCCTTTTCAATCAATTTGACCAGCCCGCTTCGGCTTTTCGCCTTGGCATCCGCGGCAAACTTTTTCTCCAGCCAGTCCAGAAGGAATTTGGCACTCCGATGGTAACTCGTACGCCCCAGGAATATCAGGAGCGCATAGGACAGGACGAATGCGTTGATCCAGAAATGATTGCTGAGATAGAAATCCAAAACCGCATTCCCCCATGTCCCCAGTAGAGAACGAACAAAGGCGTCAATCATATTTGTCCGTCTGTTGTGACCTGGGGCGGTCTCAAGACCGCCCCAGGAGTTTCAATGTCGCAGGAAATCCGATTCCTACTCGGGTGCTCCAGCTGCGCGATGCCAGGCGTTCTGGTTCTTCATGTAGAAGAACCATACGACTCCAAGCAGCAACGCAATCACAAGCAGGCCGACAACACCACCCAAAACCCCGGTGACCGTGCTGAAGAACCAGTAAGGCCACAGGAAGCCATCGCCGATGCTGCTGATCTGCAAGGCGCCTTCCGGCATATTGAAACCGGCAGCCTGGGCGGCCTGTGTAAAGACCGGGGCCAGGCCAGTTGCAATATAGAAGCCTACGCTCAACTCCAGGATTCCGGCGATGATCATACGCACAACGTTGCCCTTCATCAACGGGGCAAACAGTGCAACCACAAAGGGGATTACCGCCAGGTCTGCGAACAGAATCACACGGTTGCCGGGCAGGATGATCGAGAGTAGGATCGCGATCGGGACTAGCACAAGTGAGGTCGAGATTGCAGCCGGGTGGCCGATCAGGATGGCTGAATCGAGGCCGATGTAGATCTCGCGGCCAGCGGCGCGTTTCTGCATGAAATCGCGTGCCGCCTCGGAGACCGGGATCAAGCCTTCCATCAGGATCTGCACCATGCGGGGCAGCAGGAGCATGACCGCAGCGAGGTTCATGCCCGTGCCAAGTACTTTCACGAGGACGGTGGTCAGATCGCCGGCATTGTAGAAGCCCAGGATGCCCAGGATCAACCCAATGACCAGGCCAAGAATGACCGGCTCGCCCCAAACCCCAAAGCGCTTGCGAATGGTCTCAGGATCGGCATTGAGGTCGCGCAGACCGGGAATGCGATCCACAATCCAGTTGGTGACGATCGCGAAAGGAACACTGGGCGCCGTGGTCAAGTGGGGGATCGAGATGCCCGGCAGATTGTAAAAGGATTGCGACGCCTTGGCAGTCCAGTCCGCCAGGAACAAGGCAAAGGCCGCAGCAATTGCGGCAGCCACCAGACCGTAAGCCAGATTACCAGTCACAACGACCACCATGGAACCAATGAAGGCAAAGTGCCAGTAGTTCCAGATATCGATGTTCAGGGTCTTGGTCAGGCGCGACAGCAGCAGCACAATGTTGACCAGGATAGCAATGGGAATGACCCAAAGGCCAACATTGCTGCCAAAGGCAATTGCCGCAGCGGAAGGCCAGCCAACATCGACCACGTCGCGTTGAATGTTCAGGTTGGTAACCATGGCTTGCCCCACTGCAGATAGGTTGGTCCACATCACGCCAATGACAAGGTTAATGCCGATGAAAGCAATGCCAATGGTCACCCCGGCTCGGAAGGCACGGCCCACACCGGCGCCCAGTGCTACCGCCACGAAGAAAATGATGATGGGCAGAAGGATGGTTGCACCAAGGGCATCAATCACTGCCTTAATACTTTGCAGGAATTCCATTTTTACATCTCCTCTTCAGATTTTGGATGGATTGAACAGCTCAGGCACTCAGTGCCTGTTGGATTTGATTCAGTACCTCCTCCTTTCCCATGCCGGTCAGGAATGCCAGGGTTTGAATGACAGGCTTTCCCAGATTCGCCGGAACCGGTGTAGTGGTTACGATCAGGTCATAATCTGCAGCGAGGCCGGGGACTTCCGACGCCTTGCATTGCCGCGTCGTGACTTCCACGCCCCGGGCTCTCAACCCTTCTTCTATGGCAATCGCCACAACGGTTGAGGTGGCAATCGCGGTGCCGCAGGCCACCAGGATCTTCTTCTTGATACCCATGTTTCTCCTTTCTATCTGGTCAGTGAAGTATTGTTGATAAGGCAAATTCGGATATGCTTGTGCCGGGAAGGCCGCTCGCAGGCATGCGTTACTTCAATGCCGTGTAGACATCTTCGAGGTTGCCTGCCGCCACCAGAGCTTCGACAACAGATGGTTTCTGCAAAACCCCGGCAATTTCCTGAAGCATTTCGATCTGAGACTTGGGTTGTTCGAGCGCCAACACAAAAACCAGCTGTGCTTCGACCGGTTCCTGTGGCGAAACCATGTTCATGAAGACTACCGGTCTGGTAAGGGTCGCCATTCCCACACCCGGGCGGATCACATGTTCAATATCGGTATGCGGGATGGCGGCATTGAATCTCCCGCCCAGGGGGAGGCCGGTCGGGATGTTCTTCTCACGTTCCAAGGCGGCATCCGTAAACGTCGGGTGGACGTATCCCGCCTGAAGCAACTTCTCGCCGATCACCCGGATGACATCCCTGGCATCCCCTGTCTCCAAATGCAGGCAGACCGCCCCGGGCACAAGAAACTCAGCCAGCTTTCCGCCCATATCCTTTAAAACACCCTTTCACAACCAAAAGTTACGCCTGCAGGGAAACCCATCATCGATTTTTGCCTCTTTATCGCGGACCGGGTCCCCTGCAGCCCATCACGACTTATTCGCCAGCAGGCCGTTTACCATGCCCACAGCCCGGCTGGCGTCCGTTGCAAATCCGTCAGCTTCGATCTGGTGCGCATACGACTCAGTCACCGGGGCTCCGCCGATGATCACCATCGTACTGTTGCGCAGCCCGGCGGCAGTCAGCGCATCGATCGTGGTTTTCATGGAAGGCATGGTCGTGGTGAGCAGGGCCGACAGGGCGACGATATCCGGCTTTACCTCCTTCGCCACTTCGACAAATTTCTCGGCAGGCACATCAACACCCAGGTCGATGATCTCGTACCCCTCCCCTTCCAGCATCAGGGCTACCAGGTTCTTGCCAATATCGTGCAAGTCACCCTTGACTGTACCGATCACCACCTTCCCGTTGGATTTCTTATCCGTTTGCTGGAGATGAGGTTTGAGCAGCGCCATTCCCCCCTGCATGGCGCGGGCTGAGACCAGCATCTCAGGTACGTAACACTCTCCTTCCTCGAACAGCGCCCCCACTCTGCGCATGGCATCGATCATTCCATGGTTCAGGATGACCTCAGGTTTTAGATTGATATCCAGAGCTGCCTGCACATATTCCCTGGTGGCTGCCGCATTCCCCTCCAAAATCGAGTTGAACAGCTTTTGCAGAACTTCCTCCATGATTTCTCCTCATAATGAGACTATTTTATAATGAAAGGCTCGTCCCGTCTTTTCGGAACTGATCGATCGTTTCGATCGAAAGTTGATGAACAACCAGCGACTGCAAAACATCGAATGGGACAGTGACGTGTTGTGCTCCGGCAGTAAACGCCTGCACCGCTTCTTCCCCGGACTTCAGGCTGGCCGCGACGATCTCGGCCTGGCTCCCTTCGAGGACAGCCGCCACATTTCGCACCAGCGCGATCCCATCCCCAAGCAGGCGCGTAGCCCGGTTGAAATAGAGTGCCACGAACCGCGCGCCTGATTCACGCGCAACCAATGCCTGCGCAGGGCTGTAGATCGCGGTTGGGCAGATAAGGAAACGGGTCGAGTTCTGAGTCGCGAATCGGAATCCCGTTTCATCCGGGGACACTTTCAGCACCAGCGACTTGCCGACGATCTCGCGCGCGAGATGGGCTTCCTTCTCCATGTCTGGGATCGTGAACGCTGTGAGTTGATAGAAGAGATATTCAAATCCCAGCGCTGCCAGTTCTGACAAAGTTTCTTCAGGGGTCAGCCCGCTGTTTGCCAGCAGGACCGGGTTGGTGGTGACGGCCCTCACCCAGCCCAGTTCCTGAGCAGCCCGGGCTTCATCCAGTTTCGCGGAGTCAAGAAAAATCGACATGGCTAGATCTTCGCCAGCACTTCCATCATATATCTTTCGATCTCGGCGGCAGTTGACATGGACATGACTTCTCGCGCGATCTGCTGCGCGCGCGCATCGGTCAGGGCACCAATCAGGTGTTTCGCCTCAGGGATGGCCCGAGCGCTCATACTGAACTCATCCAGGCCCAAGCCCAACAGGATTGGGATGGCCTTGGGCATGCCAGCCAGTTCGCCGCACATGCCCACCCACTTGCTGCAACTGTGAGCCGCGTCGATGGTCTGCTTAATTAAGCGCAGCACCGATGGATGAAGGGGCTGGAACAGACCGGCCACCTTGGAATTCCCGCGGTCGACCGCCATTGTGTATTGGGTCAGGTCATTGGTGCCCAGGCTGAAGAAGTCGGATGCTTCGGCGAGCACATCTACCAAAACCGCCGCCGCGGGGGTCTCGACCATGATTCCCACAGGCACGTCCGCTGCAAAGGGAATGGAATCCCGCGTGAGGTCCGCTTTGACGCGCTCGACAACTTCCCGCGCGCGGCGCAATTCATCCAGGTCGCTGATCATCGGGAACATGATCAGGCCGCGGTGTCCAAGCGCGGCGCGCAGGATAGCCCGCAGTTGAGTTTGGAAAAGCTCGGGTTCCGCCAGTGAAATCCGAATGGCACGCCAACCCAGGAAGGGATTCATTTCCTGCGGGAAGGGCAGATACGTAGGCGGCTTGTCGCCACCGATATCCAGCGTACGGAAGATGACCGGGCGCTGCCCCATGACTTCGAGGATGGCGCGATAGGCTGCGTACTGCTTTTCTTCATTCGGGGGGACAGTATCTTCGAGATAGAGGAATTCAGTGCGAAGCAAGCCAACACCCTCCGCGCCGTTCTCCATTGCGGTACGGGCTGTTTCCACTTCACCGATGTTCGCGGCTACTTCCACGCGGCGCCCGTTCGCCGTGTGCGCATCCTTCTCCGCTGCATCCCTGAGAATCTTCAGGTGTGATTCGCGTTGCTGTTTGACCTCCTTGTAGCGTGCGATGGTTTCGTCTTTGGGTGAAACGATCAGTTCGCCCGTGCGTCCATCCATGACCGTCGATCTTTCGCTCGATACCTTTTCGAGCAATCCGTCACCCATGCCAACGATCGCGGGCAGGCCAAGCGTCCGTGCCAGGATTGCGCTATGGGATGTAAGTCCGCCCTGTTCCGTGATGAAACCAAGCGTCAGCTGCGGATCCAATCGTGCAGTATCCGAGGGAGTCAGATCTTCGGCGACGATGATGGAAGGCTCTGTCACCGCGTCCAGTGCGGTATCGGGCAGGCCAAGCAGGATCCGCAATAGACGGCGGCCAACATCCTTCACATCCAGGGAGCGTGCGGCAAAGAGTTCATCGCCCATGCCGGCCAGCATGGCAGCCAATTCTTCGATGGCTTTAGCCAGCGCCTGCTCCGCCGTCCAGCCAAGCTCCACCCCTTCACGAACTTTTGCTTCGAGGGTCGGATCTACCAACATGACCTGATGCGCTTCGAAGATCGCGGCCTCTTCCGCGCCTGCCCGTATATGAACGGACTCGTAAAGACCCTGCAATTCGGTGCGGGCCTGCCCACGGGCAGCTTCAAAGCGGTCCATCTCTGCCTCCACGGTTCCCGGGGGACAAACAGGAATGGTTAAATCCGCGGGGATGTAACAAAAGATGGGTCCGATGGCGATCCCATCGCTGGCGGGAATACCCAGGAGCTTCATTTCTGGCATGGGCTTCATCACCTTTCTGAACCGGTCAGGCCTCGCCGAAATTCCCCTCGATCAGCGTTTTCAGTGCTGTGATCGCCGAGTCCGCGTCGGCGCCATCGGCCTCGATGAGAATCTCATGATCCTTCATCACGCCCAGGGTTAACACCATGATGATGCTTTTTGCATCCACGAATTGACCATCTGCGGTGAGGTTCTTGACCTTGACACTGCATGGGAACTTGTTGGCAGTCTGGACGAAAAGGGAAGCGGGACGGGCATGCAGCCCAACTTTGTGTGTGATGGTGATTCGTAGTTCAGGCATTTTAACTCCGTCAATACAGCAATGTTTCCGGCGTTTCGATGGCCAGCATGAGATCGTTGAGAAAACGCGCGGCTACCACCCCATCGATCACGCGATGGTCGGCCGACAATGTAAGCGTCATGCTCGGACGGACTGCCACTTCATCCCTCTCGTTGATCACCACCGGTTTGCGGATCATCGTACCGACTGCCAGAATGGCACTTTCCGGCGGATTGATAATTGCGCGGAACTGACGGATGCCAAACATGCCCAGATTGGAGATCGTGAAAGTTCCCTGCTGTACATCGGCCAGAGTCAGTTTGCCATCCCGGGCGCGGGAGGTCAGATTATCGAGCGCATCCACAATCTGGCGGATGGATTTCTCATTCGCCTGCCGTATGACAGGAACTATCAGACCTTCGTCCAACGCAGTGGCAATACCAATATTAACATCTCGCCAGAGATGGATCTGATCACCAACCAGTGAGGAATTAACATAAGGGTTGCGTTTCAGAGCCCAAGCGGTGATCTTCACCAGTAGGGCCGTCATCGAGACTTTGCCGTGACTCTGCTTCATGGCCAGTTCGTTCAATCGTCTGCGCGCCGCCTCCAGCTCTGTGACATCCACTTCAATGGTCAATGCAATATGCGGCAATTCCTGGAAACTGGACTGCATGCGCTCGGCAATCCGCTGGCGGATACCGATCAATGGAACCACATCCGCTGGACGGGCATCGCCTGAAACGAAGATGGGCTGATGAGGCGACTGGAATGCAGCCACATCGGCGGCCTGCACGCGTCCACGCGGACCGGAGCCTGCCACAGCTTCAAGTGGTATGTCCCTCTCCCGGGCCACGCGCCGGGCAGCCGGCGTCGCAGCCACCGCCACACGACCTGCAGGTTTTACCTTCTCCACAAGATAATGCTCCACATCTTCGCGCGTGATTCTGTTCCCCGAGGCCTGGACTTTGGCCAGGTCAACTCCTTCTTCCTTTGCCATGCGCACAGCAACCGGCGTGGCCGCGACGGACGCAACTGCCGCGGCGGAGACCTCTGCAAGTGGTGGTGGAGCAACTTCCGGCTTGGGGGCAGAGGCGGGGATCTTATCCCGGGGAAGATCAGCAACGGTTTCACCCGGCTTCAGAACATAGGCAATCACGGTTGTGACCGGAACGGTATCACCGTTCTGGTACTTAATGCCTGCCAGCACTCCATCCGCCGGGCAGGGGAC
>Ga0194126_10010434_pt1 | contig 12169 bp, 10 predicted proteins | sample TA2KigC150mmetaG_FD_148641 | JGI IMG/M metagenome (GOLD analysis project Ga0194126, IMG submission 148641) | Freshwater microbial communities from Lake Tanganyika, Tanzania - TA2015035 Kigoma Deep Cast 150m | ecosystem: Environmental > Aquatic > Freshwater > Lake | place: Tanzania: Lake...
GCGTTAGTTCTGCGCTACGGCAGGGGTTGGCTCCACGTTTACGCGGCGCTTGGCTTTCTCGAACTTAACGTGCCCGTCCACGAGGGCGAACAGCGTCCAGTCGCGGCCGGTGCCGACATTTCGCCCGGCGTTGAATTTCGAGCCGACCTGTCGGACGATGATGCTACCGGCGGAAACAAACTCGCCGCCGAACGCCTTAACGCCGCGACGTTTCGCATTGGAATCGCGCCCGTTACGGCTACTACCTTGACCTTTTTTGTGTGCCATAAATTTATTTTAGGTAAGCGGGCGGATCAGCCTGCTACTAAGCCTTGATCTCTTTGATCTTAACGACTGTAAGTTCCTGACGGTGGCCGACGGTGCGGTGATAACCCTTGCGGCGCTTCATTTTGAAGGCGATGACCTTCTGGCCGCGCTTGTGCTCGACTACGTCTGCGAGGACAGTGGCGGCGGCCACGGTGGGATTGCCCACCGACAGTTTGCCATCGGCGTTGACTAGCAGCACGCGGTTAAAGGTGACCGGTTGGCCCGCTTCGACGGTAAGACGTTCGACTTCCAACGTGTCCCCAGCGGTCACGCGATATTGCTTCCCGCCAGTTTCCAGAACAGCATACATAAGTTTTTCCCAAAAGGGAGGGAGATAGCACCAGAAAGCCGCCTGAGTGTCAACTGGGCATTTCCATAACCGGCAACCTTACACTTGTCGCAAGTAGATTTTGTTTCCGAGATTGCGCTTGAGCGGGCGTAAACCGTTTGGCTAAATCCGCCTCCCGCGCTAACGCGCCGGCCGGTGGTAGGATACCCAAGTGGCCAAAGGGGACTGACTGTAAATCAGTTGGCTCACGCCTTCGCTGGTTCGAATCCAGCTCCTACCACCACCTTCCCTCTTCCCTACCGCGCTACGCAAACGCTTGTGGCACGCTCTCCGGCGGGCCAACGCGGCGCTTGTAATCGAGAATGAGTCGTACCACTTCGGCGGGGTCATCGGTGAGGGTTAACAGATCGAGGTCGCCGGGACTGATGTAGCCTTCTGCCTCCAATTCGGCCCGCATCCACTTGAAGAGGCCAGTCCAGTATTCCTTTCCGAAACAGATCAAAGGGAAACGCGTGATCCGCTCGGTTTGCACCAGTGTGAGCACCTCGAAAAACTCATCTAGCGTGCCGAAGCCGCCGGGCATGAAGACAAACCCCATGCTGTATTTCACGAAGCAGACTTTGCGCGAGAAGAAATAGTGGAAATTGACTGGCACGTTGGCAAAGCGATTTCCCTCTTGCTCATGCGGCAACTCGATGTTGAGGCCCACGGATTTGCCCTTCGCCTCCGCCGCGCCACGGTTGGCTGCCTCCATGATGCCAGGGCCGCCGCCGGTGATGACCGCGAGGTGTTGCTTCGCCAGTCCTCGCGCTATCTCTACACCGGCCTTGTAGTAGCGGTTGGAGGGTTTGGTGCGCGCCGAACCAAATACGGTCACTGCGGGGCCAAGATGCGAGAGCGTCTCAAAGGAGTCCACGAACTCCGCCATGATACGGAAGATACGCCAAGGATCCTCGCGGACGAAGCCGTTCTGTTGTAGCGGGGGATATTGCATAAATGCAGCGTAGGAGAAGTTTAGGAAAACGTCTAGCTTCCGTCGCTCAACTTCCAACGAATCGGGGGTTCCAATCGTTTGATTCACAATAACAAGATCCTGATTGGCTAACGACGTGGACGCTCGCTTTCGTGCGGATGGCTCGTTTGAAAACAGAAGTTTGCTCGCCTTTCACTTGGCAGCTAAGCCACTGCTCGTGGGTGTAGTGACGGAAAACAAAAAGGCCGGGGATGTCTCCCCGGCCAGTTGACCTCGGTAAACTCGCGGCTTATGAGCAGCCTTGGCTAGTGCCGCACTCGGTGCATACGCCGCAAGCCCCGGCGCGAATCACTTTGTTGCTGCCACAATTGGAGCAGGTGGTGTCCATATACATCGTGCCGAGGGCTCGATGGACGCGTTCCGAATGAGTCCCGGTGCCGGGGATGTGGGTCGGCGCGCCTTCACCGTTTTGCATTTGGGTGATGACATCGATGGTCTCGTGTTCACTGGTGCGCTGGAGGTCGGAAACCGGACGGTTCACAGCCTTGTGCTCAATCTCAGTGAGACCGGGCAGCGGGAGATTAGGGTGGCCTTCCTTTTTGTTTGCTTCGCGGTAGCCAGGAATGAATTGGAAGGCAAGCCAGCGGAACACATAGTCAATAATGCTGCTGGCACGACCGATTTCCGGGTTTCGGGTGAAGCCGCTGGGCTCAAAGCGCTGGTGGGCAAACTTGCGGACTAGGGCGTCGAGGGGTACGCCATATTGGAGTGACATGCTCGTGAGGGCTGCGACGCTATCCATGAGGCCGCCAATGGTTGAGCCTTCCTTAGACATGGTAATGAACATCTCACCGGGTGAGCCATCGGGGAAAACGCCAACAGTCAAGTAGCCCTCGTGACTAGCCACGTCAAACTTGTGCGTGTAGGAGGCGCGTGTCTCCGGGAGCTTGCGGCGGAGGGGTTTGCCGACCTGCTCGTGTAGGCGACTAATTTCTGTTTCGAGTTCTTTGATCCGGCCCTCGAGGGTCGTAACCTGTTCAACACTAGCAGTGCCGACGGTAACTGCAGCTTTGTCGCCGCCCTCATTTGTCTTCTTCGTGTTGAGGGGCTGGCTGCGCTTAGAGCCGTCGCGGTAGATGGCTACGCACTTGAGGCCCATACGCCAAGCCTGCACGTAGGCATCGCGCACGTCCGCAATGGTGGCTTCGCTTGGTAGGTTTACGGTTTTGCTAATGGCGCCAGAAATGAACGGTTGCGCGGCAGCCATCATGCTGAGGTGGGCCATGTAGTGGATGCTGCGCTTTCCTTTGTGGGCCTTAAAGGCGCAGTCGAAGACCTCGATGTGCTCGGCCTTGAGCCCGCTGTGGATGGTTTGGCCGTTCTCCTCAACGTCCTCGATGGTGTCGTGCTTTTCGATGTGCGCAACGATGGATTCGATTTCTGTTTCGTTGTACCCGAGGCGGCGGAGCGCGTCGGGCACGCCGCGGTTGACGATTTTTAGCATTCCGCCGCCGGCCAGGAGCTTGTATTTTACCAGTGCGATGTCCGGCTCGACGCCGGTGGTGTCGCAGTCCATGAGGAAAGCGATGGTGCCAGTGGGCGCGAGAACGGTGACTTGGGCATTCCGATAGCCGTGTTTCTTGCCCTTGGCGAGCGCACCATCCCAAGTGCGGCGAGCCTCTTCCTTCAGGTAGTTGAACTCTGCGCTGGGCTGGATGTCCTCCACCGCATTGCGATGCAGGTGAATGACCCCAAGCATTGAGTCCACGTTATCTTTCTTGATGGTCTTGGTGACGCCGGAGCAACGTGCGTCGCGGTAGCCCTTAAAGGCCCCCATCTGCGCGGCCAATTCGGCGCTTTGCTCGTAAGCGTGTCCAGTCATGATGGCGGTAATGGCACCGGCCAGCGCACGGCCCTCGTTCGAGTCGTAGGGCAGCCCATAGCTCATGCAGAGGCTGCCAAGGTTGGCGAAGCCAAGGCCGAGGGTGCGGAAGATGTGGGAGTTCTCAGCGATTTCCTTGGTGGGATAGCTGGCATTGTCCACGAGGATCTCCTGCGCGGTGATGTAGATGCGAACGGCGGCTTTAAAGCGCTCGACGTCAAAGGTGCCGTCCTCGCGCTTAAACTTCATGAGGTTCAGCGAGGCAAGGTTGCAGGCGGTGTTGTTAAGGAACACGTACTCCGAGCAGGGATTGGTGGAGTGGATGGGTTCGGTGCCTTTGCAGGTGTGCCATTTCTGAATCGCACCGTCGTATTGGAGGCCGGGGTCACCGCAGATATGAGTGCCTTCGGCAATTTTGTTGAGCAGTGTGTTGGCGTCCTTTTTTTGGAGCGGCTGGCGGGTGGTGCTGGAGCGCGTCCACCATTCCTTGCCCTCGAGCGCAGCGCTCATGAACTCGTCGGAAACGCGGACAGAGAGGTTCTCGTTTTGATACATTACGGAGCCATAAGCTTCGCCGTTAAAGGAGCCGTCGTAGCCTTGCTCGATAAGTGCCCACGCCTTTTTTTCCTCCTTCTGCTTGCAGTCAATAAACTCCTCGATGTCGCCGTGCCAATCACGCAGCGTGTTCATTTTGGCGGCACGCCGAGTCTTGCCGCCGGACTTCACTACGTTGGCAACCTGGTCATAAACCTTAAGAAAGGAAAGCGGGCCGCTGGGCTTACCGCCGCCGGAAAGTTTCTCGCGAGAACTACGAATGGGGGTGAGGTCCGTGCCGGTACCGGAGCCGTGCTTGAAGAGCATCGCCTCGGAATAAGCGAGGTGCATGATAGACTCCATATTGTCTTCGACGGCTTGGATGAAACACGCGCTACCCTGGGGATATTCGTATTGAGTGTGGGCGCGTTCGGCGAGGCTGGTCTTGCGATTCACAAACCAGTTGCCTTTGCCGGAGGCTTTGCCAACACCGTATTCATGATAGAGGCCAACGTTGAACCAGACTGGCGAATTGAATGCGCCGTACTGGTTTACGCATAGCCAAGTCAGTTCATCGTAAAAAAGCTCCCCCTCTGCTTTGGTGAAGTAACCGTCCTTGACGCCCCAATCCGCGAGAGTGCGAGTGACGCGGTGAATGAGTTGCTTGACCGACTTCTCACGCTCGGCCTTGGTAGGATCACCATAAAAGTACTTTGAGCAGACGACTTTGGTGGCGAGTAGCGACCAGGTCTTGGGCACCTCGACACCTTCCTGTTTGAAAATGGTCTTGCCAGAGTCATCGGTAATTTCGGCAGTGCGCTTTTCCCATTCAATCTGGTCGAATGGCTTGACCTTGGCGTCCGAGAAGACGCGCGTAATTTGGAGTGGTTTCTTACCGGACTTGGCGGCCGTTTTGGCAGCACGGGAAGCTGATATATTTGGAACAGCACGGCGGGCGGTATGGTCAGGGGCGATCACGGACTCAGGGGCGTCAATCATGGGTGGCAAGTTGGCTAAAGTTGTGTGGTGCAGAGGCGTCTGTCTCGCTCGCAGCCGAACTATACGGCCAAATCGCGAGTCAGACGCCAAAGCTCCCCTTCTGACGGAGTTTCCCTTGTAGCTAGCGCTTCTGGGACACCCCATCGGTTGGGGAGCGGCGGCGAGACTAACGCTAGCTGTTGTGGTGGCAAGTAATTTTTTGGAAAAAGTTATTCATTGGGTTATTCGCGGCAAAACACCCGGAAATGCTCGCCTTTGTTGAGCTTTGTGGACAAGGGAGCCGAGGGCTTGTGAACAAATCGGCTGTCGCGGAAGGGCTAATTGCGGATCAACCGAGGTTGTGCCTGCGGAGCTCAACCAGATTTCTAAAATTCGAAGTTTATTGGAGGTTCGCCTGCGTGCAGGAAGCAATATCACCCGCCTTGCTTTCTAACCGCTGCGTTTTTGTTTCGAGATTTTCCCGGAAGAAGAATTTTGGTCTCCAGATCTCAGGGGAAAGCAATTATTACGTCTACGTAACAATTAGAACTGGCGAGCAAAAGTCAGTCAAGAACAGCCGGAAAAATTAGGCGTGGACCGCGCTGCCAGCGCTTGCGCGGGCTGCTTCGAGCAGCGGTTCGGCCTTCGCCGCTTCGCGGGCGATGGCCTGATTCACGTTGAACTCCAGCGTCTCAGTCGCCACGCGAATGGCGTTGAAAATGGAGCGCTCGCGAGCGGAGGCGTGGGCTTTGAAGACAACGCCGTTTAAGCCTAGTAGCGGCGCACCGCCGTAGTTCTCCGAGTCAGTGCGTTGTTTGATGGTGCGGAATGCATCTCGGGCTAGCAGCGCGCCGAGCTTGCGTTTTGGGTTAGCGGTTAACTCGCGCTTAAGCATCGTAAACATACCTCGCGCAAGGCTCTCACTGGTTTTAAGCACGATGTTACCCACGAATCCGTCGCACACCACCACGTCCACCCGATTATGAAAGAGATCGTGACCCTCGACATAGCCGAGGAAGTTCAAATCGAGCTTCCGGCAGAGCACGAGTGCGGCCTGCGTCAACTCGGTACCCTTCATCTCCTCGGTGCCATTAGAGAGCACGCCCACGCGCGGGTTGGGCTTCCGCAGGATTTCGCGAGCGTAAATGCTGCCCATGATGGCGAACTCGGCGAGGTGCCACGGTTTGCACTCGGTGTTCGCGCCGGCGTCGAGCAGAATGAACTCATTGTCCGGCTCAGGCATCACCGTGGCGATGGCCGCTCGATTGATACCGGGCAACGTGCGCAGGCGGAAAGTTCCCGCCGCAAGGATGCCGCCGGTGTTGCCAGGTGAGACCACGGCGTCCGCTTTGCCGTCCCGAATTAGCTCAATCGCGCGTACGACAGAGCAATCCTTCTTTTTTCGCACCGCGTCCACGGGCTTGTCCTCCATGTCGAGAACCTGCGAGGCATGCAACACGCGGACGCGCGGGTCGCCATGCAGTCGGATTCTGTGGAGGTGAGCGGTAATTTCTTCCTGCTCGCCGACGAGATGCACTTCGGTGAGCCGGCGGTTCTCTGCCAGCGCCAACTTGGCGCCATCAATAATGACGCCGCAACCGTGGTCGCCCCCCATCACATCCACTGCAATTCGCATAGCCGGAGAGTAAGCCGACAGCCGGTGGAATTGCTAGTTTAGGAAAGCAGCATTGCGCGCCAGAGAATCGTCGCGCCCCTCCAGCACGAACTGTTATGCCCCAGCCGTGACGGTCAGAATCTGTTTGCCCTTGTAGTAGCCGCAAGCTGGGCAAACCCGGTGCGGCAGGAACGGCGCAGCACATTGCGGGCAGGTGGAAAGCTGGGGCAGCTTGAGCACGCTGTTGTAGGCGCGACGCATGCGTTGGCGGCTGTGGGAAGGTTTGCGCTTCGGGACGCCCATATTCTTATTCTTTCAGTTTCAGTTCGTTCAAGACGGCCCATGGCGACGCGCCTGCGTTCGTCTGGGGGTTGGTGCCCGACGCGCCGCCGGCCGCGAGCTGCGACAGACCGCGACAGTCAGGCTTGCACAGCGGATGCTGCGGAAGCGTGAGTAGAATGTCCTCTCGCAAAAAAGGTGTCAAGTCCACGGATTCGTCCACCACGGGCACCGCGTCTTCGCCCACCAGCGGCAGGTGCGCGGCGAACTCCGACAGTTCCAGGCTGAACGAAAACCGCTTTAAGCACCGCACGCAGTCACACTCCATTGGCAGCCGAAGCGTCCCTTGTAGCAGGATGGCGTCGTCGATGAGCGTCGCCGTCAACTCGTGCTCCAGCGGGTGAGTCAGGTGCAATGTCTCGTCAGGGCGCTCCAATGCTAGGTCGGCCGCCGGCAGTTCGCCGGATAAGTCCTGCGGTTCGGACTCAAGCTGACGGAGGTTCACCACGAGCGGCATCGCTGCATCATCGGCCTCACGCAGGTGAAGTCAACCCTCTGACCCGAGGATGCGGCTTACTTCGCGCCGGCTTTCTTCAGTACCTCGGCAATGGTTACTTCCGCACCGCCGCGCCGCTTGCTTTCGTCGGCGGCTTCCATGAAAGCGAATAGCTCGATGGTCTCCTCGGGCTTGACGGGCACGGCGCCGGTTTGAAATGCCTTGATCGCCTGAGCCACCAGCGGCGCGTAGCCTGAGGATTCGCCGATAGGAGCCTCGCCCTTGTCGCCCTTAGCGACGCCGAGGTATTTGACATTCTCGCGAAAGATGCCGGTGCGTCCTCCCTTCCACTTGCCGATAACCTCGATCTTACCGTCCGCCGTTTGGCCGCGCTTCACGCTTTCGCAACCCGTGCCCATCACCGTGAAGAGCGACTCGCAGCCGTGGACGCCATACCAGAAGAGATCCGGGTGCGACGGCTCGATGCTCGCGGGGCTGGAGGTCTCAGCGTAAGTCACCTTGCCGACGGAGCCCTCGCGCACGGCCAAGGTGTTCTTGCCGTAGCGAAGTGATGACGAGCTCCACACGGGCACCTTGGCCGCCTTGGCGAGCCGAAAGATTTCCAGCACGTCCTTGAGGGAGCCGGCCATGGGCTTGTCAATGAACAGCGGCTTGCCGGCCTTGATGACGGGGGCGGCTTGCGCGAGGTGCGGCCGGCCGTCCACGCTTTCGATGAACACGGCGTCCACGTGCTTCACCATCTCCTCGATGGTGTCGTAGAGCTTTACGTTGTATTTATCCACGAGCGTCTTGGTGAAGCCTTCCACGCGGTCGCGGCTGGAGGCAATGTCCGGGCTGCCGCCCTTGAAGGCCGCGACGACCTTCGCGCCCGGCACATGAGCCTTGTTTTGCGGGTTGTTGAGAAGGTCCGTGAAGGCCGGCACATGTGAAGTGTCGAGGCCGATCATCCCGATGCGAAGCTCGGCAGCGGAGGCAACGGCGGCGAAGGCCAGCAGGCCTAGGGCGAGGAAGGATTTACGGTTCATGGTTTGCGAATTGTCGGATGCGGTAGCTTCGACCGCACGGCAGCGAAGGAAATTCGGGCGGAGCGGCAATCAGAAGTCAGTGTCCAGTATTCAGTATTTAGTTCCCAACGAAACGGCGCGATCACTGTCCACTGTTCGCTGAACACTGATTACTGAACACTCTCCCTTGGAAACCACCCCCGTCCGCCGTTACACTCCGCCCGTGAATCTCCGCGTTTGCGAAGCCGATCTGCGCCTGCACAACTTGCACACACGAATGCCCTTCAAATACGGCATCGCGACGATGACGCGCATGCCGATGGCCTTCGTGCGCGTGGCGCTGGAGGTGGATGGCCGGCCGCCCGCGCTCGGCGTGGCGGCGGACCTCCTCCCGCCCAAGTGGTTCACCAAGGATCCCGCTCGCGCCGTACTCGATGAAGTCCACGAGATGCTCGATGTCATCGAGACTGCGATGGAAACTGCCGAGGGTCAAAATGCACCCAGTCTTTTCGATTTGTGGCAGCAACTCCACGATTCGCAGACCGCTTGGGCGGCCGCAGAACACAAGCCGCCGCTGCTCGCGCACTTCGGTACCTCACTAGTCGAGCGCGCCGTAATGGACGCCTTTTGCCGTGCGGCGGCCAAGCCCTTCCACCGTGCCTTGTTAGACAATGATTTTGGCATCAGACTTGGCGAACTGCGCGCTGAACTGGAAGGGTTTTCGCCAGCCAAGTGGCTGCCTGCGCGTCCGCACCATGAGATCATCGCCCGTCACACCGTTGGCCTCAGCGACCCGCTCACGGACGCGGACATCGCGCGCGAGGAGCAGTTGAGCGACGGCCTGCCGCAATCGCTCGCCGCGAGCATCCGCGTGTATGGGCTGCGCCACTTCAAACTCAAGGTTAATGGTGATTCCGCGCACGATGTTGACCGGCTGCGCTGCATCGCCGGCGTGCTGCGGGCGGAGTGTGGTGAAGACTTCGCCTTTACGCTGGATGGCAACGAGCAGTTCAAGTCCTTTGCTGAATTCCGGCAATTCTGGGAAACGTTGCGCGCAGATGATGCGCTCAAGGCGTTTTTAACCAAGTTGCTGTTCGTTGAGCAGCCATTGCATCGCACAATGGCGCTGCATCAGGATGCCGCCGCTGCGTTAGCGGATTGGCCGGAGCGTCCGCCAATCATTATTGACGAGTCGGACGGTGAACTGGACAGCTTGCCCAGCGCACTCGCGCTGGGATACGACGGCACGAGCCACAAGAACTGCAAGGGCGTCATCAAGAGCCTCGCAAATCGCTGCCTGCTCGCGCAGCGGCAGCAGCAGTCGCCCGTGCGTCCGCTGCTAATGAGCGGCGAAGACTTGTGCAATGTTGGCCCGGTTGCGTTATTACAAGACTTTGCAGTCTGCGCTGCACTGGGTATCAAGAGCGTGGAACGCAACGGTCACCACTATAACGCGGGCCTTTCTCAGTTTCCGCGTTCCGTGCAGGAGGAAATTCTGCGCATGCACTTTGACCTCTATCATCCCAGCCCCGCCGGTTGGCCGACGCTGACCATTGAGCGCGGTCGCATCGCGCTCGGCTCGGTTAACGAGGCGGCGTTTGGCGTGAAGTTCTTGCTGAACACAAGCCAGTTCACCCTCGCCGACGAGTGGGAGTGGGATTGACCCATGCGCCCGCATCACCGCACCACCGTTCTTATCTTCGCGCTCGTTGCGGTGGTTCTCACTGTCTTCTTTCGCACCTTGGAGTCGGGTTTCTTGCGTTGGGACGACGACATCAATGTCTTCGAAAACCCACGCGTGCATGGTTTATCAGCGGAGAACCTGCGGTGGATGTTCACCGACTTCGAGCAGGCCATCCGCTACAAGCCGCTCGCCTGGCTCGCGTGGGCGCTGGTGCATGAAGTCTTCGGGTTAAATCCGTTCGGTTACCATCTCGCCAACTTGCTTTTGCATTGCGCGAACACAGTGCTGGTGTTCCTGCTCATCCGGAGACTGCTCCAATACGGAAAACAGGGTGCGGAACGCCGAATTGAAGACCTTGCTATGCAGGACATCTCTGCGGCAATAGGTGCGCTGCTCTGGGCCGTGCATCCACTGCGCGTCGAGCCGGTGGCGTGGGTGACGGGGTTGCCTTACGGGCTGTCGCTTCTCTTCGCGCTGGTGGCGACGCTCCTTTACTTGCGCGCCCATGCGCCGGACGCGGACGCCGGCGCACGCCGGCGCGACTACTGGCTATCGGTCGCCGCATTCGCGCTGGCGGTGCTGTCGTATCCCATCGTGCTAGGCTTCGTAGCCGCGCTGGTGGCGTTGGACATTTACCCGCTGCGTCGGCTGGACATGACGCGCCCCGCCGATTTCGCCGGCCTGCGCGCCGTCCTGAGTGACAAGCTGCCGTTCGTGGCGTTGTCGCTGCTGTTGGTCGGTGGAACACTTTACGGCCGGTTCTTCGTCACGGGCGACTGGTCCAAGCCAACGAATCTCGGCGAGTTTCCTCCGGAGGCGCGGGTCATGCAGGCGTTTTATCTCTGGGCCTACTACGTCTGGAAATCGCTTCTCCCACTCGACCTCGGGCCGTTCTACACCACACTGCTGGGGAACCGCCCCTTCGCCCCCGCCTTCACTGCCAGCGCACTGGCCGTGCTCGGAGTCTCCGGGCTGCTCTTCGCCCGCCGGCGCGTGTGGCCGGCGGCGTTCGCGCTGTGGCTCGCGCACCTCGGCCTGCTCGTGCCGATGCTGGGACTCACGGAACGCCCGCACTATCCGCACGACCGCTATGCCATCGTGAATGGCGTGCTCATTGCGCTCGCCACTGCAGCGTGCCTGTGGAGCGCGCGGGGACGGCCGTGGCGGCGCAGCGCGCTGGCAGCGGGCGCGTTGCTCGTCGGCCTGTGCGTGCTGGGCAGCCTTCGGCAGGTGCGCGTCTGGGAAAACGACTTTGTCTTCTTCGAAGAACTGCTGCGCCGGGTGCCGGCGACGAGCCATTACCGCGCCGTGGCGCTGCTCAAGGTCGGCAATGCACACGCGGATGCGGGCGACGACGCGAAAGCCGAAGCGCGGTACCGCGAGGCGCTGGCGCTAAGTTCGGACACCACATTTGTGCAGCTACCCTTCAACTTTGGGAACACGCTCTCCCGTCAGGGGAAGTGGGCGGAGGCCGAGGCTGCCTATGCGCAGGCCGTCGCGCTCGCCCCGCGCCACCTCGGCGCGCGGAACAACTATGGCATCGCGCTTACGCAGTTGGGAAAGCTGGAGGCAGCCTGTGCGCAATTTAAGGAAGCGCTGCGCCTGCGCCCCGACCTGCCCGACACGCTGCTCAACTATGGTTCCGCCCTGCTGACCAAGGGCGACCTGCCCCGCGCCGCTGAGCATTTGAAGCGCGCCGTGCAACTCGCTCCACAAACCGCCGAGGCCCACGCGCTTCTAGCAGAAGTGTTGGCGAAGCAGGGTAAACCCGCCGAGGCCAGCAAGCACGCGGCGGAGGCGGAGCGGTTGCGAAAGGTAGCTGAACAGCGGTAACTGTACGTTTGGGCTCGCTGTCCCAAAAGTCAGGTTACTCGCCGAGCAGGTGAAGAACCATTTCGCGTCGGTGGGCAGCGGTCCGGTGTTCCCAAACATAAATGCCCTGCCAGGTGCCGAGGACCAACTCGCCGCGCACGATAGGGATAGAGAGGTTGACCGTGGTTAGCGCGGTGCGGATATGCGCAGGCATGTCGTCTTCGCCCTCGCAGATGTGTTGAAAGAGGGGGTCGCCATCAGGTGCCAGGCGGGTAAAGAAGCGCTCCAAGTCACGG
>Ga0194126_10010440_pt1 | contig 12158 bp, 10 predicted proteins | sample TA2KigC150mmetaG_FD_148641 | JGI IMG/M metagenome (GOLD analysis project Ga0194126, IMG submission 148641) | Freshwater microbial communities from Lake Tanganyika, Tanzania - TA2015035 Kigoma Deep Cast 150m | ecosystem: Environmental > Aquatic > Freshwater > Lake | place: Tanzania: Lake...
CGTTGATGGCGCTCACGGCGCTCCTGTCGGCCCCGGCCGTCGCCCACGGCGCGAAGGTCAGGATCATGGCCTCCGTCCTTCCGCTGGCCGAATTCGCGGCGGCCGTGGCCGGGGAACGAGGGGAAGTGGACCTGCTGCTCCCCCCGGGCGCCGGGGTCCATACGTGGCAGCCCCGGCCGGGGGACATCGAAAGGCTCGCCTCGAGCGATCTGTTCCTATTCATCGGCGCGAACCTGGAACCGTGGCTCCCCGGCCTGCTCCGGGCCCTGCCGAAGGGCCGTACCCGGGCCTTCGAGGCGAGCCGGGACCTCGTACTGCTGGAGGCCGCGGAACACCACGACGAGAAAGAAGCGGGACATGCGCACGGCCATCTCGACCCCCACTTCTGGCTGGATTTCGATCTCGACATCCTGGTCGTGAACAGGGTCGCGGAGGAGCTGTCGGCCGTCGACCCCGGCGGGCGAGTTGTTTTCCGCGAAAACGCCGCCCGGCTGGCCGACAGGCTCCGGAACCTCGACGCCAGATATCGGTCTGCGCTGGCGGATTGCCCGTTCCGTGACCTCGTGCTGGCCGGCCACGGGGCCTTCGGGTACCTGGCCCGCCGCTACGGCCTCGCCGAGCAGGCCCTGTATGGTTTGAGCCCGGACTCCCAGCCTCGTCCCGCAGACCTCATCCGAGCCGTCGAGTACTGCCGGGAAAAGGGGATCAAGACCGTATTTTCCGAGATTTCCGTCCCTCCCGACCTGGCCAGGACGCTGGCCCGGGAGATCGGCGGCCGGGTCCTCGTCCTGCACGCCGGGCATAACCTGACCAAGGATCAGAAAGACAGAGGATACGGTTTCTTCGACCTGATGGAGGAGAACCTGAAGAGCCTCCGCGAAGGGCTGGGGTGCCGGTAGATCCATGGATCTCGTCGGCGTCCGGAGCGTCTCTTTCAGCTACGGCGGGCCGCCCGTGCTCGTCGGCATCGACTTCGCCATCCGCGACGGCGATTTCCTGGCCCTTATCGGCCCCAACGGATCGGGGAAAACGACCCTGATCAGGATCATCCTCGGCCTCCTGAAGCCCTCTTCGGGATCGATCGAGATCATGGGCCGCCCGTCCGGCGAATTCACGGACTGGCGCAGGATCGGCTACATCCCCCAGAAAGCCACCCACGTCGACCCCTTTTTCCCGGCGTCCGTCGAGGAGGTCGTGGCCATGGCCCTGATGTCCAACAGAAAGGCCTGGGGGTCCGCCGGCCGGGGAGAGATCCTGCGGGTCCTCCGGCAGGTCGGCATGGAGGAGTTCCGGAAGTCGCCCATCGGCCGGCTCTCCGGAGGGCAACAGCAGAGGGTGTTCATCGCCCGGGCCCTGGTGACCGCCCCGCGCATCCTGTTCCTGGACGAGCCGACCACCGGCGTCGACGCCGAGACCCAGGCCTCGTTCTACGACCTGCTCGATCTGCTGAACGAGCGGGAGGGCATCACCATCGTCCTCGTCACCCACGACATCGGCATCGTCAACAAGCACGTCACACAGGTGGCCTGCGTCAACCAGAAGCTTGTCTATCACGGCAGCCACGGCGACTTCTGCCGGTCCGAGGTCTTCCGGGACATGGTCACCCGCGGCGACCACCTGATCGCCCACGAGCACTGAGGACCCACCCATGGAAGCTCTCTTGGCCTACGGATTTCTCCAACGGGCCTTTCTGGCCGGGGTGTCGATCGCCGTGGCCTGCGCCGTGCTCGGTCTGTTCCTCATCCTGAGACGCGACGCCATGATCGGCCACGGGCTGTCCCATATCGCCTTCGCCGGCGTCGCTTTGGGCCTCTTCCTGAACATCCTGCCTCTGGCGGCGGCCCTGGCCGTCTCCGCCGTCGCGGCCGTCGGGATGATCAAGCTCAAGGACCGGGCCGGCCTCCACGGCGACACGGCCATCGGCATCCTCAGCAGCCTCGGCATGGCCGTCGGCATCCTGCTGGCCAGTCTGGCCCGCAGCTTCAATGTCGAGCTGATGGCCTATCTGTTCGGGGACATCCTGGCCATCGAGCCCCTGGAGGTCGGACTGACGGCGGGCCTGGCCGCGGCCGTCCTGCTCGTCGTATCCCTCAATTATGCCAAGATCCTGTTCATGACCTTCGACCGGGAATCGGCCCGCGTCGCCGGCGTCCGGGTCGCCCGCCTCGACATGCTGCTCATGGTCCTCACGGCCGTCACGGTCGTGCTGGGGATGAAGGTCGTGGGGATCCTGCTCGTCGCGGCCCTTATCGTCATCCCCGCGGCGGCGGGGCTTCAGGTCGCTTCGCGCTTCAAGACGGCCGTCTGGGTGTCGACCGCCACGGCCGTCCTGTCGGTCGTCCTGGGCCTCATCCTGGCCGTCGAGATCAACATCCCCGCGGCGGCGGCCATCGTCATCCTCTGCTTCCTTGTTTTCGGACTGGCGACCCTTCTGAAGGTCATGAGGCTGCGGGCGGCGCCGAAAGTCTAGCCTGATCTATTCACGGGTCAGGAAGCTTGGAGGGACTTGACCAGGATCCTGGCGACCGCGGCCGCCTGACGGTCGAGGGCTTTCTTGAGCCGCTCGGCTTGGCGCCGGACCCGGAGCTTGAATTTCTCGTCCCCAATGTTCGGAAGGTTGATGAGGACGTTGTAGTAGGCCCCGTGGCCTGCCGCCCGGCCGGCCAGCGCGGCGACGCCGGCGTCGCTCACGGAGTTCCTGTTGCCTTTTTCGGCGGCCGTGCGGGACAGGGCCACGGCTTTGACCGCCTTCTCCAGGACCTCGAGGGGGACGAGGGTGGCCCCCTTGTTGGCCTCTTCCACGGCCCGGTCCTTGTCGGCGGCCTGCTCGGGGGTCGTCTTGGGCAGCCGAAGGGCCTCCATGACCTTGTTGAAAGCCTGGGTGTCGCGGTCCACGTCGGACAGGAGCTCGTCCTTGAGGGGCTGAGCCTCGACCGCAATCGAGACCATGTCCTCATGGACCTCTTCGTAGCCTTTCTTTCCGACGGTCAGGTTCGCGACCATCGATGACAGGGCCGCCGACAGGGCCCCGCAAAGGGCCGCGACACTCCCTCCTCCGGGAGCGGGGGAATCCATGGACAGCTCGTTGGCGAATTCGCGCAGGGTCATCCGGCCGAGGGACGGCCCGGACGGACGGAACTGGTGTTCGATGATCTTCTTGTCGGGGTCGAACGGGGACACGTCGTTGAGACCCAGGGACAGGACGGCCGTCCGGACAAGTTCCTCGTCGGGCACCCCCGGGCTCTTGCCCTGCTTGCCCAAGTAGTGGCGGCCGGCCATCAGCAGGGCCTCTTTGGGGATGAGGCCCACGAGCTCGCTTCCCGTCACCCGGAGGCCGAGCTTGTCGGCCAGCTTCACGGCTTCGTCGAACACGACGTGCGGCGGGGTGACCTTGTAGTTCGTGAAATTGACGGAGATCTGGGCGACGCCGTAATCCTCGATGTACCAGCCGACGGCCTTGACCTCCTTGAAGCGGCCCGGGAGCTTGACCGTGTTGCCGCGGGCGTCCTTGACGATGTTCCCCGCCTTATCGCGCTTGGCCCGGCCGCTCTCCCTCAGGCTCAGGGCGATCTCGTGCGCCAGCTTCCGGTCCCTCGTGTTGAGGTTGATGTTGTAGGCGATGAGGAACTCCCGGGCGCCGATGACGGTGGCCCCGGAGCGGGGGTTGAAGACCGGCGGTCCGAGGTCGGGGGCCCACCGGGGGTCCTTGAGCTTGTCCTCGAGCCCCTCGTATTCCCCGACGCGAATGGCCGCCAAGTTCCGCCTCTCGGGCTTGCGGGCGGCCTCTTCGTACAAGAAGACCGGGATCCCCAGCTCTCCGGCCACCCGGGCCCCAAGCTCCTCGGCCAGCCGGACGCACTCCTCCATGGTCACGCCGGAGACCGGTACGAACGGGCAGACGTCCGTGGCCCCGATCCGGCTGTGCGCGCCGCGATGGGTCCGCATATCGATGGCCTCGCCGGCCTTGGCGATGGCCCGAAAGGCGGCCTCCTGGGCCGCCGCGGGGGTCCCGATGAAGGTCACGACGGTCCTGTTGGTGGATTCCCCGGGATCGACATCGAGCAGCTTGACCTCGGGGACGGCTTCGATCTCGCGGACGATGGCCCGGATCTTCTCCTGGTCCCGACCCTCGCTGAAATTGGGGACGCATTCGACGAGTTTCATCGTTCATCTCCTATTGAGGATCGTCTGCTTGAGGGCGCCGTTGCTGTCGTAGACTTCGACGACCCGGAAGTCCGCGAGAGAGTCGAGGATCCACTCCCGCCGCCCGACGATGACCACGAGGGGCGCCGGGGAGAGATATTTCCGCCCGGCGGCCAGGACCTTTTCGATGTTGACGACCATGATGTTCTCGAGGATCCGGTTCCAGTGGCCGGAGTCCAGGCCCAGGGCCGCTAGCCGGGCCGTCCACTCGGAGAATCCCTCCAGGGATTCCAGCTTCAGCGGCAGGTTGCCGACGAGGTAGGCCTTGGCCTCTTCGATCTCAACGGCCGGAGCGCTTTCCAGCGAGAGCGCTTTGAGCTCCCGGACGATCTCGCCGACGGCCGGGTGGATGAACTCGGGGGTCACGCGGGCTTTGACCCAGAAGACTCCGCACGACCTGTAGAACTCGGCTTCGCTGAACGCGTAATAGGCGTAGCCCTTGGATTCCCGCAGGTTCATGAACAGGCGGCTGTGGGTCGCGCCGCCCAGGGCCTGGTTGAGGACGAGGAACGGGAAGTACTCCGGGGCGGCCGGGTCCATGATCACATTCCCGGCGAAAATAATGGCGTCCTGGGAACCGGCGTTCTCGACGAAACAGATCCGCTCCCGTCCGTTCGGAGGGGGCGGAGGGACCTGGGCCCGCGAGAAGGCCCGGCGCGTCCAGGCGCTGAAGTGCTCTCCGATCTTCGTGGAGACCGCGGCCGCGTCGACGTTCCCGGAAACCACGATGACGGCGTTGTTGGGCAAGTAGTGCCGGCTGTAGAAGGACTGGACCTCTTTCGAACCGATGAGCTTGATGGCCTCCTCGCCGTAGGTCCCGGCCCGATAGGGATGCCCCTCGAAAAGGAGGCGTAAGAGGTGGCGCCACCCGACGAACTCCGGGTCCTTCTTGCGGTCGGTCTGCTCGAAGGCTGTGGCCCTCTTGACGGTGGCCAGGACGCGCTCCGAAAAGACCGGTTCGAGGACCATGAGCCGCAGCGCGAGAAGGGCCCGGTCGACGAATTCGGGGAGGACCTCGAGCTTGAACACCGTGTAATCCATGAACACCGTGGCCGAATAATCCGCTCCCAGGGACTCGATGAGATCGTCGATCTGGCCGCCGGAGAGGAGCTTGCTCCCCCGGCCGATCATCCTGGCCGTGATGGAGGCCGCTCCCGGCAACTCGGCGGGCGAGTCGGCCTCCCCGGCCCCGATGATGAGCTGAAGGGTGACCAGGGGACTTCCGGTCCTAAAGGCAACCGTCACCTTGAGGCCGTTGGCCATCTCGAAGCTCTCGAGGGCCGCCAGACCAAGGCCCTGCCTCGTTTCGGCCGGGGGCGGTGTCCGCCGGTATCTTTCCTGGGCTTCCAGGGACGGACCGAAGCCCAAGGCCCATGCGGCCGCCAGAACGACAGCCCACCTCGGGAAGCGGAGGGCGCCCCTCATCGCGGGCCCAGCCTCATATAGACCTTGTTCCTGGGCACGAAATGCCTGATGACGAGAGCGGTCAGGTTGCGGGCGGTGACCCGAAGATAGCTGTCCAGCTCGTTCGGCAGGGAAGAGAGCGGCCGGTCCGAGAAAGAGGCCTCGAGGAGCATGAAAGCCCTCTCCTGGCGCGTGGCCAGCCTCCGGAAGTAATCCGTTCTGAAGAACCGTTTGGCTTTCTCCAGGTCGTCCTCCGAGACCGATCCTTGACGGATCCTTTCGATCTCGGACATGACGGCCCGATGGGAGCGGTCGGCCATGACCACATTGTTGGTGAGGCAGAAGATCTTGAGAGCCCGGGCCGCCCCGCGCTCCTCGAGACCGCCGCTGACATGATAGGCCGTCCTGTCCTTGTCGATCAGCCGGGCCCGGAGGCGGGCGGTCTTGCCCTTGAGCAGGATATACTCCAGGATCTTCAGAGCATACGCGTCTCCCGGCTGAAGGGGATGGATCCTGTATCCGAGATGAAAGCCGGCCGTGGGCGCCGCGAGGTCCGGATGGAAGACGGCGACCTCTCCTTCCTGCTCGAACCGGGGCGGGAGCGGCGCGGGGACGTCGGGCCCCGGAGGAATGGATTCGAAATAGCGGGCCACCAGGTCCTTGGCCTTGGCGGCCTGGATGCTGCCGACGATGCAGAGAACGGCGTTGTTCGGCACGTAGAAGGCCCGATGGAAGGCGGAGACATCGGCGTCCGTGAGCCTCCCCATCTGCTCTCCGCTCCCGATCAGAGGGCGGCCGTAAAGGAGATCGGGATAGAGGAGCGTGTCGAAGATCGAGAAGCTCCCGATGATGGGCTCCGCGGCCATCTGGCGCAGGTGTTCCTCGAGGAGCCTGCTCCGCTGCTGCTCGATGGAAGCCCCCGTGATGCGGACCGATCTCATCCGGTCCGACTCCAGCCAGAGGGCCAAGGCCAGCTGATTCGAGGGCAGGGTCTGATAGAAGAGCGACTTGTCGAAGGTCGTCGTGGCGTTGAGCTCTCCGCCGATCTTCTGGATGTAGCCGACGTGCTGCAGAGGGCCGACGTTCTCCGAGCCCTGGAACATCAGGGTTTCCAGGAGGTAGGCCAGGCCTTCCTGTCCGGGCTTCTCGCGCACGGTCCCGGCTCTGTAGGCGACGGCCACGGTCACCAGCGGAAGGGAGTCGTCCTCGGAGAGTATGACCCGCAGTCCGTTCTTGAGACGGTATTCCTGGACCGGCAACGCCCACCCGGGCGCCATCGACTCCTGCCCGCCGGCCGGCAGAGCCGGAAAGAGAGCCGCGAAGGCCGCGACGGCGACGACCAGGGCCTCTTTTCTCATTCGGGTCTTAAGGGTCCGGAAGACGGACATTGAATTACATTAGCATAAACGGCGTCCGTTGAAAACCCCTGTGGTTTGTGCTATTTTGGCGACTCGGCCCATGGGGACCGTCCCAAGCCGGGCCGCACCTTTTGATCCTCGTTCACAGGGAGAAACGATGCTGTATGACATCAAGGACCTGTCCTTGGCCCGCAAGGGCCGGCTCCGTATGGAATGGGCGGCCCGCTCCATGCCCGTTCTGGGCCTCATCAAGGAGACCTTCGCCCGGACCAAGCCCCTCCGCGGCCTCCGGATCTCGGCCTGCCTCCACGTGACCTCCGAAACGGCCAACCTGATGGAAGCTCTCAAGCTCGGCGGAGCGGACGTCCGCCTCTGCGCGTCCAACCCGCTCAGCACCCAGGACGACATCCCGGCGACCCTGGTCAAAGACCACGGCATTCCGGTCTTCGCCGTCAAGGGCGAGAACTCCAAGACCTACTACCGCCACATCCATCAGGCCCTGGACCACCGGCCGGTCATCACCATGGACGACGGCGCGGACCTGGTCTCGGTCACTCACGAGCGCCGCACGGAGCTCCTCCCGGCCGTTTTGGGCGGGACGGAGGAAACGACCACGGGCGTCATCCGGCTCAAGAGCATGGCCCGCTCCGGTATCCTCCGATATCCCATCATCGCCGTCAACGACGCCCAGACCAAGCACCTGTTCGACAACCGCTACGGAACGGGCCAAAGCACCCTCGACGGCATCCTGAGGGCCACCAACGCTCTGCTCGCCGGGCTCAAGTTCGTCGTGGCCGGATACGGGATGTGCGGCAAAGGCGTGGCCATGAGGGCCCGCGGGGCCGGCGCCCACGTCATCGTGACCGAGATCAACCCGATCCGGGCCATCGAGGCCGTGCTGGACGGGTTCGAGGTCATGACCATGGCCAAAGCCGCGGCGGTAGGCGACATCTTCATCACCGTCACCGGCAACAAGGGCGTCATCCGCAAGGAGCATTTCCTGCGCATGAAGGACGGCGCGATGGTCGCCAACTCGGGGCACTTCAACGTCGAGATCGATATCCCGGCCCTGGAAAAGCTGGCCAAGGGCAAAAGGCGGGTCCGCGACTTCGTGGACGAATACATGCTCGCGAGCGGCCGGAGGGTCCATCTGCTCGGGGAAGGCCGCCTCATTAACCTGGCGGCGGCCGAGGGCCATCCGGCCATGGTCATGGACATGAGCTTCGCCAACCAGGCGCTGAGCGTCCGCTGGCTCGCCGAGCGGGCGAAAGAGCTCGACAAGACCGTCTACCCCGTGCCGTGCAAGATCGACGAGGAGATCGCCTCCCTGAAGCTGGCGTCCATGGGGGCTTCGATCGACCGGCTGACCCCCGCCCAGAAAAAATACCTGGCGGATTGGAAAGAAGGGACCTGACGCGGGCCCCCCTTCTCAGACGATCCCCGGGCCCCTCTGGCCGATGATCTTGAGATAGCGGCTGATGTTGTCCTTCATCTCCATGTCAATGACCCTCGAGGAGATCTTCAGGAACGTCTCCTTGGCTTTGTCGTATTCCTGGTTATTGAAATAGGCGACGCCCAGGTTGTAGTTGAAGAGGACATCATCGGGCACGACCCGCACGGCCAGCTCGTAGGCGGAGATGGCCCCCTCGACGTTGCCGAGTTTTTCGAGGACGACTCCTCTCAGATTGTGGGCCATGGCCAGCCGGGGCTGGATCTGGACGGCCAGCTGGGCGCTCTGCAGGGCCTCTTCCAGGCGGCCTTGGAGGACATAGAGCCGGGCCAGGTTAAAGTAGGGGAGCTCCCGGTTGGCGTAGCTCTGGTCCAGAAGGGCTTTCTGGAATTCGGCCTCGGCCCTGTCGAGGGCGTTCATTTCCTGGTAGACGGTCCCGAGATTGTTCCGGGCCTCGGTGAACTGCGGATTGATCTCCAGGCATTTCTCGAAGGCCCTGACGGACTCGTCGAAGTTGCCCTTCATCGAGTGGGCCAGCCCGAGGGCGTTCCAGGCCAGGTGATACCGGGAGCTCAGGGCGATCGTCTTCTGGAAATACTTGATGCCCTCGTCGATGTTGTTCTGATTGAGATAGAACAAACCGACGTTGTATTGATACTTCGGGTCCTTCTCCTGCGCTTGCCTCTGCTTGACTTCGGCCGAGGCGCAGAAAGCGAGATTCAGGCTCAGAGTTAATAGGCACAGGACGTTCGTGGCTCGCATCGATCTTCTCCTCTCACTCATTCTTCAGCTTTCGCGACATCAGGTCCGTCACCGCTTCACTCGGGGCCTTCCCGCGGTAGAGGACCTGGTAGATCTGCTCGGAGATGGGCATCTCGATCCCCCGGGTCCGGGCCAGACGCCTGGCCGACTGGGTCGTGTGGACGCCCTCGGCAACCATCTTCATGCCGGACAGGATCTCGTCGATCTTCCGGCCGCGGGCCAGCTGTTCGCCGACCCGGTGGTTCCGGCTCAGCTCTCCCGTGCAGGTCAGGACGAGGTCCCCGATGCCGGCCAGGCCTGAGAACGTCTCCTTGCGGCCGCCGAGCGAGACGCCAAGACGGGTGATCTCCACGAGCCCCCGGGTGATGAGGGCGGCCCGCGAGTTCAGCCCGAATTCCAGGGTGTCGCTGATGCCGGCGGCGATGGCGACGACGTTCTTGAGGGCTCCGGCCACTTCGACGCCCGTGACGTCGCGGCAGGTGTAGGCCCGCAGGGTTAGGCTGGAGATGAGCCCCTGGACGGTCCTGGCCGCCCTCATGTCCCGCGAAGCGACGACCAAGGCTGTAGGCTGTTGACGGGCGACCTCGCGGGCGAAGCTCGGCCCGGAAAGCACGGCCAGGCGGGGCCGGACATGGGGATAGAAGATCTCCTCCATGGATTGGCTCATGCGCCCGAGGGTCTTCTGGTCGAACCCCTTGGTCAGGCTGACGATGATCTGATCTTTCCGGAGGGCCGGGACGAGCTTCCTGTAGACGACCCGGCAGAACTGCGAAGGCACGGCCACGAATACGAGCCTGCCGAAGGCGGCCGTTTCCAGCAGGTCGGCCGAAAAATCGACGTTCTGCGGAAACGGGAAACCGGGGAGGAAGGTCTTGTTCTCCCGGCTTCTCAGGGCTTCCTCGAGGACGTCTTCCTCCCTTATCCAGAGCCGGGTCGGGAGGCCGATCGTCCCCAGATATCTGGCGAAAGCCGAACCCCAGCTCCCGCCGCCGATGACCGCTGAGTTCATGATGCTTTCTCCCCGAGCTTTCGTTCCTCGCCCCTGAGCAGGCGACCGATGTTCCCCGCGTGCTTGAGGACGATCAAGGCCGAGATGGCCAGGCTGAAAAAGAATACGCCCTTCGGTCCGCCAAAAGCGAGGACGAAGAACGGGTAGGCGATCGAACCGAGGATGGAGCCGAGAGAGACGAACCGGCTGACACCTGCCGTCAGGCCGAACACGAACAGGGCGGCCAGCCAAGGGCGCCAGGCGATGGCCGCATAGGCCCCCAGGGAGGTGGCGACGCCTTTGCCCCCTCGGAAGCCGATCGAGAACGGAAAACAATGGCCGAGCACGGCAAAGAACGCGCAGGCGGAGGCGAACACCGGGTCCCCGAGGAACTCCAGGGCCAGAAAAGCGGGCAGGAACCCCTTGAGGACGTCGATGGCGGCCACGGGGACGGCCGACTTCAGCCCCCGGACCCGGAGGACGTTGGTGGCCCCCGTGCTCCGGCTCCCGAGCTGGCGGATGTCTTTCCGTTCGGCGATCCGGACGAAGAGATACCCCGTGGGGATGGAGCCGATCAGGTAGGAGGCCAGGGCGAGCAGGAGTTTCATGACAGCGGATGCTCCGAGATCACCCGGTATCGGGCGCCTCCGGGACCGAGGAGGCTTTCGATGAAGCTCACCTTCCGGGCCTCCATTTGACCGAGAACGGAACCCGCGCGCTTATCGAGTTCCGCCGAAGCCTCGCGGACGCCTGCCGGGCCCCTGACCCGGCCCAGGGTCAAGTGAGGATGGAAGGCCCGCTCCTCGCGCGGAAAACCGTTCGATCCGAGCTCCCGGTCGATGTCCTCCTGCAGGGAGAGAAGGGCCGGCTGCCGTTCGACGCCGGCCCACAGGACGCGCGGGGCCGGCCCCTGAGGAAAGCTCCCCGTTCCCGCCAAAACCAGAGAGAAAGCCCGGTGCCGGGCGACGACTTTCGCCAACACCTCCTGGACCGAAGAAACCCCTTCCGCGCCCGTCTCTCCGAGGAACTTGAGGGTCAGGTGCATTCCCGACATGGAGACCCAACGGACGTCGGCCTTGGTCCTTTTCAAAGACTCGACGAGACGCGCCAGAGCCTCTTTGAGCGCCGGTTCGAGGTCGATGGCGATGAACGTTCTCACGGACGTGCCTGGCCCTTATTATATGTGCCTTGAGCCGTTTTGGCGAGCAGCGCTTTTCTCAAGATGTCCAACGCCGCCTGGGTGGACTGGAATTTGACCTGGCTTCTCCCGCCGAAAAAACACTTCCGGTGGACGGCGACGCCTCCGTCCCGGGCCAGGGCGATGTAGACCAGGCCGACCGGTTTTCGGGGCCTGCCTCCCTCGGGCCCGGCGATCCCGGTGATAGACAATCCGTAGTCGGCCCGGCATGCCTTCCGGACCCCGACCGCCATCTGCCGGGCCACGGCGGCGCTGACCGCGCCGTGGCGGTCGATCAAGGACGCGGGCACGCCCAGGCGGCGGACCTTGGCCCGGTCGCTGTAGACGACCGCCGATTCGAGGAAGTAGGACGAACTGCCCGGGACCTCGGTCAGCCGATGACCGAGAAGGCCGCCCGTGCAGGATTCCGCGCAGGACACTGTTTTCCCCTGGTCCTCGAGAAGCCGGCCGACGACCTCCTCGAGGCTTGATCCCGCGGAGGAATAGATCCAGGGAGAGAGCCTTCGGCGCAGTTTTGCTTCGAGGGTTTCAAGTAGGGTTTCGGCCTCCGGCCCCGGGCCCGGGCCCTGATAGGTCAGGTGGATGGAGAGGTCGCCCGGGACGGCCAATGTCGTGATCGACACGCCTCCGGGAACTTGCTCGTAGACGCCCTTGATGCGGGTCTCCATCCCGGACTCCCCGAGACCGGTCAGCTTCAGGACCCGGCGCACGGTGAGCCCACGGCCCAAGGCGGCCAGCCGGGGCAGAACGAGGCCTTCGAACATGGGCCGGAGCTCGCGGGGAGGGCCGGGCAGC
>Ga0194126_10010444_pt1 | contig 12155 bp, 11 predicted proteins | sample TA2KigC150mmetaG_FD_148641 | JGI IMG/M metagenome (GOLD analysis project Ga0194126, IMG submission 148641) | Freshwater microbial communities from Lake Tanganyika, Tanzania - TA2015035 Kigoma Deep Cast 150m | ecosystem: Environmental > Aquatic > Freshwater > Lake | place: Tanzania: Lake...
TACATCGCGTTTCTTGGGGGATCGTCTAGCGGCAGGACTACGGACTCTGACTCCGTCAACCTAGGTTCGAATCCTAGTCCCCCAGCCAATCAAATCAAGCCCTTGCGAGCAATCCAAGGGCTTTTTTGTTGCCTGTGGGACATTGGGGGGCACACTGGTCGGAAATCTGCTTTGTCATCGATACCGGCGAAGATTAAACTGATGTGGCCTACCTCATGCAGTGTACGCAATGCGGGGGTGGCATCTTCATGATGGTATCTTCAAACAATAATCGGAACAGAGGAGGAGAACAGATGAACCTACCCCAAAATGTTGGTAAAAACGACAAATATGCGCGCCTGGGTGTGGGCGGTTTGTTGGTGATATTGGCCATTACGGGAGCCATCGGCCCCTGGGGCTTTATCGGATTGTTACCCATCGTCACCGGGCTATTGAATACCTGTCCCGCCTACACCCTGTTGGGCATCAACACGGGCGGAAGTGACAAGGCTTCCTGATCCAGGAGGCCGCTTGAACGGGGGCCACTGAAAAGTGGCCCCTTTTTTTCATCAGGTTTTCCAGATGTGTCGTTTCAACCTGAACAGCCACGCTCTTGCCGACTGGCCGCCCGCCACTGAAAATAGCCAAATTTCGGGCTCGATCAGTACAACTGGCTTCGGTCTATGCACAGCCAAGTCAAGGCAGTCGATTTCTGGTTCGATTGGCTATGGAATCGATACAATCAAATCTAAAATCAATGGGTTGCGGAATTGCCTGTTTTTTGGACGATCCACCCTAAACCCTGACTGGCTTGCCATTCCACAAGCCTGCCCACAAAGTTATCCACAGAACCTGTGAATATCAGCATCGGGTGTTAGAGCCGCAGGTAACCCGGCCCCGAGACGTTCAGTTCCCGTTCCCGCGCCTCGGCGTCGGGAAGGTAACTGTTCAGCCTGCGCCGAAATTCGGCGTCATGTCGCGGCGAGGCAAGATGGGTGAGTTCATGGACGATGATGGTGTCGATCAGGCGCAACGGCAGTTGCAGCACCCGCCAGTTCAGCAGAATCTGGCCTTCTTCGGTGCATGATCCCCAGCGATGGCCCAGGTCCCTGACGTCAAAGGCCGTGGGCCGCAGGCCCAGCCGCCGGGCGGTCTGATCCAGACGCTGACCCAGCCAGCGAACACCCTCGATTTCCATCCAGGCGCGCAATTCGGCCCTCAAACGGGCCTGGCCTTCGGAATTTACGCACAGGAGGTTTCCCGCCCGGATGATCGGCGCCGCCTGGCTGGCGACGAACTTCAGCCGGTAGGCCTGACCCAGATAGAAGACGCTGTCCCCCGCTGTCAGCGGGGAGGTGTCCGCCACGGCGCCAGTGGCGGCGCGCGCGCTGTCCCGCAAGGCCAGCTTGCGATGCACCCAGAGCAGGCGGCCGCGCGCCCACTGTTCCAGGTCCTCGGTCGTGGTGTCCACCGGTGCATGCAGCCACAGCAGGCCGCCGCGATCCACCGTCAGCCCCAGCGAACGGCGCCGCGCGCTACGACGCACCTGGAAGCGCAATTCGCCGATGCAGAGCGTTTCCGGCGTCATCGCGTCAGGATGTCGCGATTGTGGTGCGCCAGCGCCACCAGTTGGTAAGCCAGTTCCTTGCTCAAGGTCGAATCGAGTCCACCTTCCAGCATCAGGAACCGGACCAGATGCCGGATCAGGCCGTCCCGCCGCGCCTCGCTTTGCCAGAAGCCCACCCGGCGAATCTCCTGGCGGATATGCGCCAGCAACTCCAGGGTCAGCGCGATCAGTTTCTCCCGGCGTGGCGCGTCGAACACGGCCTGACGTTGGGTAATGTCCAGCACCAGCCGCACGAAAGGCGTTTCCGACTCCGGGGACAGGCCGGGGAAGTCATCGACATCGCCCGCCTTGAGGGTTTCAATGTAGTCCCGCAAGGCCTCCTCCTGGGCATCCCAGTCATCCCTGAAAGCCTTCAGGATTTCCTCCAGCCGCTCGCTCATCTTCCGGGCATAGCCGGGATTCCGGTTCTCGAAGCGGGTGATGTGATAGCGGGCTTCGTGCTGCATCTTCAGGGCGCGCGTGCGAGGCGAGTCCTTGGCTCCAATGGCCCGGGCAAAATCGATATCGGTGATGGCGATGGGCTCGATTTTCGAGTCCACGCCGCGCGCGGTGACGTGCCTGTCGATCAGCGCCCGCACCTTGGCCGCCACGCCCAGCAGGTTCAACGCCGGGTCCCGGTAGAGATTCGCCGCCGCCTTGTTGATGAAGCCCAGCAGCTTGGCGTCGCGGAACATCTCGGGCGGCAGTTCCGGCCGATGTTCGAGCAGGCCCAGCGTCTCGTAGAACAAACGCAGCTTGTTGATGAAATCGGCCCGGATTTTCAGGTCCGCCAGCAGTGCGACGGCCTCCTGAACCTGATGCGGCAGGTCCGTCAGACCTCGCGAGGTGAATATCCCCATCACCCGCGCGTGCCGATCGCGCAGCTTGGGCAGTTCCGAATGGATGTCGAGATCGCTCCCGGCAATGTCCTCCCGGTCATATTCCCCCAGCGCCTCGTTCAGATGCCGGGCCACGCCGATATAGTCCACCACCAACCCGTAGCGCTTGCCGCCATAGGTCCGGTTGACCCGCGCGATGGCCTGCAACAACTCATGCGCGATGATGCGCCGGTCCAGATACAGCACCTGCTCGACCGGGGCGTCGAAACCGGTCAGCAGCATGTTGGTCACGATCAGGAGGCCCAGTGGATCGCTCTTCTCCGTTCGCCGCGGTCCCAGCGGCCGCTTGAAACGCTGGATGTGCGCCTCCTGGTTTTCCTTGGTCGTCCAGTTTTTCCAGTGCTCCGGGTCGTTGTGAAAGCCCGATACCACCACCGCGAACTCCAGCGCCCGGATCATCGCCAGATGCGGATGGGCCGCGATCAGAAAGCGCTGGCGGCGGCTGAGTGTCTCCAGAAAATCCTCATCGGCGGTCAGCCATTCCGGCGGCAGCGCCTCCAGCTCCGCGACCAGCTTGTCTCGCGCCAGACCCAGCTTTTCGTGATAGGTCATCGCCGCCGCGCGGCTGCTGGCCACCACCTGCCCCTTGAAACCCTCCGGCAGGATGCCGGCGACATAATGCTCCAGCATGTCCGCCGCCTTCTTCTCGATCAACAGCGGCGCTTCCAACACGTCGCCCTGCGTCGCGTACTTGGCCTTGATCTGGGCCAGTTCACGCGGCGTGTAGCCGCGAAACATATCCTCGAACAATGTATCCAGGCTGTCCGCGTCCTTGACCAGACCATCGGCGGTGCGGCCCTCGTAACGGATCGGCGCCGTCGCCCCGTCCTGCTCCGCGTCGCGCAACAGATATCGGTCGATGAAGTCGCCGAAGATGGCGCGGGTCTCGGTCTTTTCCTTCGCCAGGATGGGCGTGCCGGTAAAGCCGATGATGGCCGCGTTGGGCAGCGCCTTGCGCAAGTTCCGATGCAGCAGACGGCTCTGGCTGCGATGGGCTTCGTCCACCAGCACCAGAATCCGCTCGGACCGATTCAATTCCGGAAATCCCTGGAACGGCAGGGTTTCCTCCAGCATCATCTCACGCGAACCGGTCTGACGGATGGGGGACTCAGCGCCGGGCGCTTCCAGCACGCGGATTTCCCGCCGCTCCACGCTCAGGCGGACGCGCTCCGCCGTGCGCCGCGCCTCGGTATCCTGGTACTTCTGGATCATGGCGAACACCAGATCCGGCGAATCCTCCGCCAGGATGCGCTGGGTGCGCGCCGTCGCCGTCTCCCGGCGTTGTTTGTCCTCCTTCGAGGGGCGCACCGTTTCCCCGGTCAGCCGCGCGGTGTCGCGCAACTGCCGCTCCAGATCGGTGCGGTCGGTCACGACCACGATCTTGTAGCCGCTCAACGGCGCCACGGAGCGTATCTTGCGGACCAGGAACACCATGGTCAGACTTTTGCCCGAGCCTTGGGTATGCCAGATGATGCCGCCGCGCATGTCGCGTTCCGCGCCGGGTGTCGGGACCGCCCCGAGCAGCAGACGGCCGATCATGCGGTGCACCGCCCGGAACTGCTGATAACGCGCCACCACCTTGCGCGTCTTGCCATCCTCGGCCTGAAACAGGATGAAATTCTGGACGATGTCCAGCAGATGCGCCGGGCGCAGCATGCCCGCGACCAGCCTGTGCTGACTCGACAGCGGCTTGCCCGCCTTCGGGTCCGGGCGGAAGAACAGCGGGGTGCCGGCTCGGCCGGCTTGTTCCGCGCCCAGCGCGCGCCGCGCCTCGGCGGTCTCTTGCTCGGCCGCGTCGGCCCCCGCCGCCCGCGCGAGCCGTCCGACTTCGGTCGCCACCTGGGACATCGGCGCCGGGCTGGTGTCCACCCACTCCAGGTAAGCCTCCGGCGGCGCGCCCACGGCGCCGACCCGGGCCTCGAAGAAGTCGCTCGCGATGAGCAACTGGTTGGCGTGGAACAGGCGCTCCACGCCCTCGTGCTCCCGGTACCGATCCGGGTAGAGCGCCTGGCGCTGGTTGCTGTAGCGCAGCAACTGGTCGATCGCCTGCTCCAGCGGGCCATCGACAGCGGGATTCTTGAGTTCACCCAACACCAGCGGCAGCCCGATCACGAACAGCACCACGTCCGCGACGATGTGGCCCTGCCCGCGGGTCAGTTCCACCTTGAACTGGTTGATGACCAGAAAATCATTGTTCTCGGGGTGATCGAAGTCGATGAAGCGCAGCGGTTGCAGGCGGCCGCCATCCCAGCCGGGCAGACCTTCGGTGACGGTTCCCTTGAGCAACAGCTCGGTGACGTGGCGGTTGGCTTCCATCAGGCGCATTCCGGCGGTGGCCTCCAGTTGGCGGATGGCCTTCTCGATGCGGGCTTCGTCCAGTCAGGGCATGCCGCCCGGCATCCGGTTGATGCGATGCAGCGCGGCCGCCAGACGCGATTTCAGCAGCACTTGACGGAAGCTCTGCCGCTCCGTCCTGGTCGGATCGACCGTGTCGCCTTCCAGCCAGGTCCAGCCCATGGCCTTCAGTTGCTGGCAGAAGGGGCGTTCTACGAGGAGGGATTCCCATTGGGTTTTGGTGTCGCTATAGTTCATTTATTGAGAACGATACATGCTAGCAACCGTCGGTCAGTTTTGACTTTCAATAGCGGAAGCGCCATACAGGTCTTCAATAATCTCCTTAGCGATGCTTTCAGCTTCCGGGTAGCTTAATGGTGCTTCGTCAGAAATCACGCCAGCGGCAACTTCTTCAGGTCGGTATCGCGCAGCTCCAATCTCTTTTCTTGCCGCCTCAACATGCTCGGAAGAAGCCCCCCGATCTTGAAGGTCATTAAGAATTTGCTCTTGCCATACCGAATCTTCTGGGCGGCTCGGCCAATACTTGGTTTGAAGAAGGTTAAACCCATTCCGTTCAAAAACCGCAAGAATAAACGTAGCGCAAGTTAGCCCGTAACCTATAGGGTGGACTATGTACTGGCCCTGATCGTCAAAATAAATGCCTGTATAGCTAATGCCATAGGGTATCGATTTGGCATTTTGCTTTAGAAGCGCGATATAAGCCGCCATGAACGGTTTATTGATTTCATCAAGGCCAGATGGTCCCCAGTAATACTCTTCCGGTAGCGGTTCATCCTTTAGAATGAAATGCCATGCCAAGTGGCAGAATTGCGGCCCGGAATCGTCAATTCGATAAATCAAGCCTACATGCCGTTGCTGAGGCCGCGCCGGATTGGGCATTCCTATACCGACCGCAAGTATTTCCTCAGGATTAAAGGCTTGGTTGCTCTGGGACTTAACAGGCATCCGTCAAACCAACCCGCGAAGAATCGCCTCAGAATCGAGTTTTCGGCTGGTAAGTTCATCACGAACCTGCCTAAGAAATTTAGACCAATAAGGAAGATATTTACCCTTTAATAGAAAGGTTGTTCGGAGCAACGCGACCATCATTTCTGGAGCCGCATCTTTTACCTTGAAAGATTTAAGCAAAAAATTAACCTCATCAAAATAGCATTCTTTCAGCAAACTCGTAAGTCCAGCAATGACTGGAATAATGTCAACTGGCTTTAATGGGCCTCTGGCAGGTTGCATTGCAAGATCAAACCATGAAATATCAATGGATGGCTTTGCGGCAGGTTTAGATAATTTACTGATTTTGCGCTTATTATCTCTAATAACCCGCAGTTTCTCAATTGTTGGCTGGAAATCAGCAGGCGAGTAATAAAATGATTGGGAACCTTTGACGACAACTATCAGATTTTGGCTGAAAGACTCATCTCCTGATGTAGTCAGTTTATAAGAAACGCATGGGTTATCACGCAAGAGGGGTGGGATTGAGTGCGTTATGGAGGCGCTCCTGGATACAACTCCGAAATACCGATCCGGCATTGGCATGAAATTTGTCAAAACAGGATTTGGTTTCATAAAGGTTAAAGTTTAGTGTTTGGTTATCAACAAAATAATCCGCATCAATTATATATGCAGATTCCCCTTTTGGCTCCTTCTGCACAAGACCATGACGAAGGCTGAGTTGACAGTCGTCTAACATTAACCCAACGTATGATTGGGCAGTCAATACATTGGATTCTGGAACTTCACCATCTTCTGCTAGCTGATCTGGGATTATTGCGCTTAATAGAAAAGGTGCGATTAATTCACGCCATGAAACGCCCGATAAACCTACATCCTCCCGAATAATTAAGTCACGATACCGAAGTCCAATGCGAGTTATTAGCTTAATACCATATAGCTCGGATAAAACCAAAAGGGCTTGCATCATTTTGGGGATAAAATCTTCCCATTTTTCGTATTTATCACAAGTAAGGGCAATAAATTCACTGCTCAAAGATACACGCCACGACCTATCTATTGAAATGAAATGATACAGTCTCGTCTTTGGCAAGTCATTAGATACTGATTTGCTATCGCCTTGGGTAATTGTAAATAAGACAGAATCTTCTTGAATCTCTATAAAAGGATAAGTATCTCGTATTCTTTTATGATAATCGTATGGCAAGTGCTCATCTATTTCAAGAATGCGAGGGAAACGTACTTGCGCCACAACCTCAATAAGAGGATTCGGATTGTAAATAACTCTATCCCACTTTTTGAGATTCATTGCTCAATTTCCTCAGCTATGAAATTAAACATCTTCCTGGATGTTGGGCGAAGACTAAACCTATGCAGATCATATACGAGTTATCTATCACATTTACCCCAACCAATCCCAAGCCACCCCAGTATGCTCGCGGGTAAACAGATTCTCCTTCCGCCGATTCCACCTGCAAATCCGCGCATAGGCTTCCTTGGGATTAGTGGCTGGTGCGCTCTCCTTCGGGCCACCCCGATGAGCTACCCAATGCACTGTGGATAATAGTTCCATTCCATAGGGTGTTTCAAATCCATCCACCAACTTCATGATGCGGACAATCCGGGCGAGTGGTCACCCGCTGCTTTGAGCCAGTCGGCGGCGAGGGCTTGCGCGTCGTCGATCAGTTCGATGATGCGGTCCGGCTTTGGGCTGTCCCCGTAGCCGCGAATGTAGTGCCCCTCCAGGGTTTCCAGCACCTTGTTGAGATTGGGGCCGTAAGGGCCGTAGTGTCCGGCTTCGTGTTTCAGCCGTAACGCCTCCCCGGTGGCTTGCAGGAAATAGGCGAGCTTCTGCACTTCCAGCAGGCTAAGCCCGCCGTCTAGGGGTTGGTAATCGCCCATCAGCTTAAGGAACAGGGCGCGGGCATGGGTCAGCTTCGGGCGTTCGGTGTGTACCGGCATATCACCGTTCCTCCTGCGCTTGCTCTTCCTCCTTGCGAGCGCTGAACTCATCAACCGATGACAACATGCCTTGCATGGCGCCGCGTGCTTGGCAGGATGGCGCGAGCGGTTCCGGGTCATCAAGCGGCTGATTGAAGTCTGGAGCTATGGAGATTCTCCCTTTCAGCGCCCCAGCTTTGCGGGGTAACGGTATATCCAGGGCGACCCGCTCCCGCTGGGAAAGAAACTCCACGAAATCCAGCACTTCCTGCAGTTTCGGTTCGTCGAGGGCGTGCAGGCGTTGGATGATTTCTTGCGTGATGGCGGTTTTCATGGGTTCTCCATGGAAATCAAGGGGATGACTTCGCGGCCAAAAAAGCGTCGGTAAACGTGGAAATCGCTGTCCAGGGTCAACACCTGGCTTTGTGGATGGCGTTCGGACATGCGCACCAGGCAAGCATCCGCCAGCGACATGGGCACGTCACGGTATTGGCGGGTCAATTCGGCAATTCGCACGGAGTCGTCCGCCAGGCTGAAATCAATACGCAGAGCCTTCCTTGCCAACAGTTCCAACATGACCCCGGCATTCCGTGTCCCGCCATAACGAGTCAGCAGGAAGGCGGCTTCCGTCAGAACCGGCTCGCAAGTCCAAAAAGGGGCCGGAAACCTTTGAAACTGCTCCTTGGCCCAGTCATGGCGATGATCGGATTTTCGCAGATAGGCGACCAAGGGGCCGGTGTCCAGAATGATTCGGGTCATTCGCCGAAGCCTTCCAGGTGTTTCGGATGGGTAGAGAGGTCCGTGGGTCCACCCTCAACGCAACCGCAAAATTCCTGGGTGAGGTCGTAGAACGAAGGTTGAGGGGGGCGTTCCGTGGATGGGTCGGCTTCGCGGGTCAGCGGCCAGATAATCAGCTCGATCCGTTGGTGATGGAATTGCTCTGGGATGGCGATGGAGTCGGGCGCGTCTTCGATGACTTGGCGGAGCGGTTGCATGGCGGAATCTCCTACACGGTGAAAAGGTTCGAGGGTTGGCCTCTATCGTAGCGGGGCTGGGCATCAGGGCAGTTCCAGGTCGGGCGTGACGCGGACTTGGCCGGTGAGGAGGTCGTTCGATAACCCAGATTTCATCGTTAGCATTTTTTGTAGATGTTGCTTTTCACGAGTTATATCGGTATCTACTCCACTTATCAAATCAATGATTGCAGATTGCTCCAATACCCGTGGGAAACCGAAAACAAGATGATTTAATAGCCCTGTATTTAGATTGACCATCGTTGTTCCTACCGCTCTTGCTGCAATTTGCCTTTGCCCAATATTATGTCGGTAGGAAAGACTTAACCATTCAGGCAGAAGCTCTGTTGGCTTGAACCGCATTAACAAACAACCCGTTCCACATAACCATCCTTGCTCCGTGGTCGTTATGACCGCGCATCTTTCAAGATCCCCGCGACGTGCAAAAATCAGGTCGTTGATTTGAAGGTTATGACGAGACAGTTCGGACGCTTTGGTAGTAGAAATCCTTGCTATTTTGGTCTCATAAATAATGCCTTCATCAATATCTTGAGGCATTATGACTGGAATACCTTGGGTCGTATATTCAGAAGCATGCAGTTGGCTACCAAATGGACCTGTTTGAATATATCCTTTGCAACGCGCCAGCCGTTCACCTAAGGTTTCAATAGTCCAAGTTTTTGGAATGGCTCCAAAAATGCAATTGTGAAATTGATTCGGATTCTTCAGGGGATCACGCAATTCCCCATTCTCATCCACCCCGCACGTCAACAGGTCATGCAGCATCCCGGCGCGTATCTGCTTGAGCTTGGCAATCAGGGCTTCTGATTTTTTGATGGCGGCGTCGAGAGTGTTGAGAATAGCGGCAATTCGGGTCTGTTCTTCTGAAGCTGGGACACAAACACGGTAGGGTAATAGCTCGGAACGTTTGATGTGAGTCATCGTCGTTCCGTGAGTTTGGCGAACCATATGCTCAACTTCGAAGTTGAGTAGTTGGTAAAGAAAGTCTCTATCTACTCCAGGTTTTGGATTGACTTTATAGATGTGCTGATTCAGATAGGCAGGGCCACGATTCCAAATCTGCGCGAGTAATGTTGCACTCCACGAGAATAATAACTCTCCATCATTAATTTTGAAGGATTCGGGTAAAGTGCCAGTAAAATAATCTGCATCCGTATCCCTGTTGGTCATTTGAGCAATGCGCACAATGAGCGTACCTCTCTCTGACCAATCAGAAGGTTTAAACGCAAAGCCGTTTATATAGTCAGCCAGCGCCCCCAATGTTGTGTTGGTCCACGAAGCAGATTTAATGTGCTCCCCTGAAATCTGGTACTTCAGGTATTTTTCTTCCACCCCGCTCATTGATACCCCAGCCCCACCAAATACTTTTCTAATCGGCTTTCACACGCCGCCCGCTCCCGCCGCACATCCGCCAGCGTCACCCGGTATTTGTCCCACAGGGTTTCGACAAACCGAATCGCCGCCTGCCGCTCCCGGTTGGCGGCCTGATCCAATCCCGCCAGCAGATCCCGTTCGAGCAATTCCAGTACCAGGGTTTGCTTTTCCGCTTCGCTCAGGTCACCGCACCGCCGCTGCAACTCGGCCAGGAATTGCCTGATCAAGTCCCGGTAGCGGGCGCGGGCGGCGGCGAGCTGCTCTTTCAGGGCTTCGTAGGGCGCCAGGTCGGCTTCCAGTCCGGCGATGAGCGCCAGCACCGGCCCGACACGGGCTTCCAGCGCCGCCCGCTCGGCCTCCCTCACCCCCGGCCCCTCTCCCAAAGGGCGAGGGGAGTTCTTCTTCAGGGCCTTGTCGAGTTCTTTCAGGCGCTTCTGGTCGGCCTTGATCTCCGCCTTGGCTTCGCGGATGCGCCGTTCCAGGTCGCGGGCGTAATTCCAACCGTCGGCCTCTTCCTCGTCTTCCGGCGGATTCTGCGCTTCCCAGGCTTCCTTCTCGGCCTTGAGCCGGGCGATTTCCGCCTTTTCGTGGGTAATGCGCTCCAGGTAATCGGCCATGGTCGCCAGCACCAGCTTGTGGGCGAAGGGGTCGAACAAGGGGCCGCTGCCTTCGTCGTCGTCCAGGGCGTCGGCGATGGCGTCGATCCAGCCGTCGATAACCCCGGCGAAACCCTGTTCCATCAGGGTCTTGAGGTCGGGCAGGCTGTCGCTCCACCAGCCCGCCACCACCCCCGCCAGTCGGAAGCGATCCAGGACACCGGCGGGCGCCAGCGCGCCGTGGAAGGTGTCCAGGCATTCGGCGCGGACCCCGTTGAGGTCGCGGCGCTCGGGCAGACGCACCAGCCGGCCGGCATGCGCCTGCCACCAGTCGCGGGCGGCGGCGTGCAGAGCTTCGGTTTTGGCGAGCACCCCGGCATCGCCCTCGATCCGCGCCCGGATGGCGCTCCGCTCGGTCAGCATGGGCGCGAAATCGGCGTGGCGGCCCTCGGCGCGGGCGCTGAACATCCGCGCCGGGTCCAGGCCGATGGCCGCGAACAACCCGCGCCGGGCCTCGATTTCCGCCACCGGCACCCCGCCATGCAGATGGGCGCGGACATCGTGCGGCTCCGGCGGCGGGGCGTTGTCCACGTAGCGGCGGATGTTCAGGTTGCAATCGTTCTCGCGCAGTTCGTCCAGGCTCACCCGCCGGGCATAGGCCGGCACGTCCTCATGGCGCTCGAAGGTGGAGACTATCTTCTCGATATGTTCGGGTTTCAGGTAGTTCTGGGCGCGTCCGGCGTGGAATTCGGCGTCGGCGTTGATGAACAGGACCCAGCCCTGGCGCTCTGGCGGCTTGCGTCCGGTCTCGGGGCGCAGCACCAGGATGCAGGCGGGTATGCCCGCGCCGTAGAAGAGATTTGGGGGCAGGCCGATGACGGCCTCGATCAGGTCCTGCTCGACCCATTGCTCGCGGATTTTCTTTTCCTCGCCGCTCCGAAACAGCACGCCGTGAGGCATGACCGTGGCGACGATGCCGTTGGACTTGCAGACGGCCAGCATGTGCTGGGCGAACATGAGGTCGCCCTTCTTGCCGGACGTCGGGCACCAGCCCCAGCGGAAGCGCTCCGGGAACTCCATCTGGGCGCGGGTGTAGTTCTGGCTGAAGGGCGGATTGGCGATGACGCGGTCGAAGCGCTCCAGCTCGCCGCCTTCGCGGTGCAGGGGATGCAGCAGGGTGTCCTCGCGCTGGATGTCGGCGTCCATGATGCCGTGCAGGATCATGTTGAGCTTGCAGATGGTCCAGGCCGACACGTCCAGCACCTGGCCGGCCAGCCGCAGGTCACGGGGGTCGCCGCCGGATTGTTCGACATGCTCGCGCGCGAGGATGAGCATGCCGCCCGAGCCGCAGGTCGGGTCGTAAATCTTCATGCCCGCCCGCGGCTGGATCAGCCGCACCATCAGCCGGACGACGTCGCGCGGG
>Ga0194126_10010449_pt1 | contig 12151 bp, 12 predicted proteins | sample TA2KigC150mmetaG_FD_148641 | JGI IMG/M metagenome (GOLD analysis project Ga0194126, IMG submission 148641) | Freshwater microbial communities from Lake Tanganyika, Tanzania - TA2015035 Kigoma Deep Cast 150m | ecosystem: Environmental > Aquatic > Freshwater > Lake | place: Tanzania: Lake...
TGAACCGAGTAAGCAGTTCGTTCTCGTCAAAAACATTGAAAATTCTCAAGTTATAAAAACTGTCGGTGTTTATTATTGAATCTGCTATCTGTCGTTTGCTGTTGGCATATGGAGTATCACCGTGGTACATCTCTGCACCAGAACCAAACGATATCAGTTTTTTAAAATTATGTCTATTTACTCGCAGATTATTGTACATTGCTAGGTTTTTTTCCAGTACAGAAGAATCGTCTTCATGTAGCCTGCTACCACCAACAATAGCAGTATGCAACACAACATCAAACTCTCTCGGATGAAAGAACTCGCAAGTAGCGTCATAGTCAGTTAGATCGAAGTTTTTTCTTGTTATGACTGTCAAATCATGTTTGTGTTTGATGTTCTCATAAATGCTTTTTGCAATATAACCGTTTCCGCCTGTTATTAGTATTTTCATTTTAATAAGTTTATTTCTTGATAAGTTTGTTGCCAATTTTCAAATTTTATAGCCTTGTCATCAATGTATGCTATAGCATTTGGTTTATAAAAGGTTATATCATGTATATAGTCTTTCATTTTGTGTTTTTCCAACCACTCCCATATAAGGTCTACACCACTTTTTCCATTTATCAATGGTCTTTTAGGGTTTGCTTTACATGTAAATATTACTATTTTATAATATTCAGAAAGTTTTTTTACATACTCTAATGCACCGTCTATTGGGTTTCCGTAAATCGTTCCATCATGGAATCCCAAATTATTTTCATGTATTACTCCATCAAAATCAACACAAATGATATTTTTAATATCTTTTTCTATTTGTGATATAAAATCTTCGGTGTTCATGGTTTATTTGGAAAAGCAACAGGTATGGTCAAACCCAGAAGAAGAAAGAATGTTTCCGAAGGAATCTAGGTCTTGAAAAAAAATACCATCAATATTAAAATATGAAACTAAATCGTCTATTGTTTTGTGCTCACACAACAAATTTCTATCAGGCTGCATGTTCAATTTGCATTTGTTTCTACACACAGGGCTAGCAATAAAGAAATAAATTTTATTTACAGAAGTATTTTCAAGCAGTTTTCTAACAATTTTTGTGGTTTGACCTGTGAAAATACCCTCATCAACAATACCGATATTTTTTCCGTTTACCAAATCTGGAAGTACTCCCAATTTGGAATAGATAAATTGCTCTCTTTGTTGTTTGTTGTTTATGTCAAAACTTCTTCCAATCTCTGATTGTTTATAAAAAGCCTCTATGTACGGTTTGTTCAAACTGTGAGCAAGACCTTGAGCATAATATTTACCTGTTTCTGGAATTGGTACTATTACATCCAAATGGTCAATAACATTTTGAGGAATATTTGTTTTAAGAAGACTCCCCAATTTAAATCTCCATTCTGCTACGCTGCTGTTGTTAACAACCTCGTTTGGTTTTTTCCTGTAAATGAGATGCAAAGAACATCTTGCTTGTTTACTAACATAGGAGTACAAATCTCCATCAAAAAAATCGTTTACGATAAACTCTAATGTCACATCATTTGTTGTGTGGTTAAACACGACTCTATTTGTCTTGGACAAATTATTGACAATATCAGATATAATATCGTCGGCTACATTTAAAGAAAACGAGTTTAATTTTTCTTCTTCACACACACTAATCGCTGTTTTGTCTTTGTCCAACATCTGTATTGGATTTGCTTGTAAGTTTGAATGCAAGTATGTGCAATAAGAAGAAAATTCATAAATCAAATCTTTGTTCGGGTTTAGTACACCTTTGATTTCTTTCAGACGGGAGTGATACCAATCTCTACTAGACATGTTGCTCAGTTCGTTTTTTCCGTTGAGTTTTTTACAAATATGCAAAGGACTTTTGACAGAAATAAAGACGAACCTAATGTTGTCTTCTTTCAGTTTCTTTAATGTACTGAAAAACGCAGTATAATTGTATTGAGATAGAAAAAGAAGAATTTCACTTGTAAAAATTATAGTGTCTGAGTTGTGCAGATTCACTAGTGCCTTTATTTTTTTGTAAGGCTCTAGATCAATTTTAAAAGTTGTGCTGTCGATGCAAGAAAAATATTCTTCTACAAAATCGTGTTTGTAGTCTATCCTCTTTATGTTGCATTCTCTTTTCATTATCTCGTACAATCGTTTTGAAAACAAAAAATTTCCACCAAGCAAGAGAAAATTAAACTCTTGAGGCAAGAAAAGATTAACATCTTTATCAATTTTATTTTTCATAACTCAACTCTTGAACGAACTGTCTTGTAGTTCTTTTTCTGAAAGAAACGGATACATGTCCTCAAGAGATGGGGTTTGGAACTTTCCATCCTCTAGCATTTTAGATTTTAGTTTTGGCTTGAACTCTTCTTTTGGGTCTGTAACTATTTCGCAAATTAGAGGCCCATCAAAAGCATACGCTTCATTTATTTTAGTTTCTAGATCAACAGTATTTTCTACCTTTAAGAATTTGATCCCATATGCCGTTGCAATTTTTTCTGCTGATGGGAAACTGATGCCGCTATTTACATCTGCTCCACAATATCCCTTTTGATCGGCTTTGAACATTGATAATTGGGTTTGTTTGATGGAGTGATACCCACCATTGTTAATCCAAAACACTTTTATATTCAAATTATTGTGAACTATTGTTTGTAGTTCTTGGAGATTCATCTGTATAGAGCCATCTCCTTCAATACAAATAATCTGTTTGTTGGTAGAAAATGCAGCCCCGATTGCTGCTGCTATTCCATAACCCATACTTGATGCTCCAGCATTTGTAAATACTCTTTGACCCTTTTTGATATTCATTGCTTGTAATCCAACTACGCAGGCAGCACCGTTGGCTAGCACAACAATATCGTCTGGCTGAAGACGATCTGATAATGTTTTGATGAAAGAATACACACTCGTAGGAGATGCTTCTTTTACATTTTCATCCGATACTACTGGATATTTGTTGTTTATTTCAGAACACCATTTGTGCCATTTTGTTTCTGAATGGTGTATTGAAGAAAATTTAGAACCGTTCATAGATTTCAAGAAACTACCTATGTCAGAGTGTATCGGATAGTCTATCTTTACAGTGGGTTTAATCAGTTCGTATTTGTCAACATCAACCCCAATTTTATACGCATTTTTCGCAAAATTTTTCCAAGCATAACTTATTTGCCTGATTGAAAACTGACAGCCTATTGCCAAGACTAGATCAGCGTTTTGCAATACAAAATTTCCGCCTCTATCGCCAATTGTTCCTGGATGACCAGCGTAATGCTCGTGCTCTCTCCAAATCAAATCATTAGAATTCCATTCTGTTACAACTGGAATTTTAAGACGAGAAACCAGTTTTAAAAACTCATCATACGAGTCAGACATTCTTATGCCATACCCAGCAAATACTACTGGCTTTTTAACATTGTTTATTTTATTATAAACATCCTCCAACACATCAGAACTCAAAGTTTGTTCTGATAGATGTCTTGGTTTGTCTCCAACAAAATCATAGTGAACCAAATCATCTTCGTTTACCATAGCAGATTGAATGTCCAGAGGAATATCTAACCAAACTGGGCCTTTTCTGCCACTCTCAGCCAAATGAAGACTCTTTTCTAAATGGTATGCAATGTACTTTGGGTCTGTAATCATTACTGCGTACTTTGTCATACATTTCACACTATCGACTATATTAAATTCTTGAAATCCAAGTTGACGCAAAGGTAATGGTGTTGAATGCAAGGTAGTATCAAGATTCATCTGTCCTGATAGAACAACCATCGGAACCGAATCCAACCACGATCCCAATACCCCCGTAATAGCATTGGTAGACCCAGGCCCAGAGGTAACACACACCAATGCTGGTCTTCCAGCCAACCTAGCATATCCTTCAGCAGCCATAGCACACACTTGTTCGTGGTGAACATAAACACACTCGATCTTTTCGCTGTGACCAAAACTATCATTCATGTGCATTGCACCGCCGCCGGTGACTACAAAACACTTGTTGATGTTGTTCTTTGTGAAAAAATTAACAATATAATCAGAAACCTTGATTAGTTTGTTCATTCACTCAGCCTTTCTTAAAAAATTATTGTATAGTTTTTCGATCAACGATTGGTTGAATTCTTCACGATCATTTTTAGATTGAATTTTACTCAAAACAACATTCATGTCTTCCAAAGACAGTTCTGTTTTTTCCATGAGATATTCAGCATATGATCTATGAGTTTTTCCAAAAGCAGTTATAGCATACGCTGGTATGTATCCCCACGGTATATTCTTTTTTATATCTGAAATGGGATCATCAATCAACTTATAAACTCCTACAAGATCATAATATTTTCTTGCGGTTTCTAGATACCCCATTATGAGTTCAGTGCATAGATTACCTGGAACTCTTCCCATTCCTTGAATAGAACAATCAATGTATGCTGTTCTTGTGTCTTTGACCATTTCTATAAAATCAATAGCCAAAGCCAACGACATTGATAGGTTTTCGTGCAAATGCAAACACAAAGCAATATCTTTATCCAAAGCATTATCAAATATGAAAAACAAATCTCTTAGGTCTGAAGGAAACAGAGAACCAAAAGTATCTACAATATAAATTCCCTTTGGTTTGAACTTGTTCAAAACTACTAATAGTTGCTGTAGTTCGTCTGGTGAATAACTTAGAACATTTACAGGGTTAAAAAATATTTCATACCCATAAGACCGTGCAATCTCGGCTTGGTGTAACAGCAAATCCAAATCATTGTTATGGAAAGCAAAGCGTAGAAATTTTATGTTGCCATTACACTTTTCCAACTTTGATATGTCATACCAATCTGGTCGTATCATTAAACAAAATTGTTGATTTGGTTTTGCATTGAGAGTATACTCTTCTGCCTCTGAAACAAAATTGAATAGGGTTTGGTCTGTGGTATGATTGCCATTTTTCAAAAATCCTAACTCAATCATGTCCACATTAGTAGTTGATAGGTTGTCCACAATCTTGGTAATGTTTTGTTTGCCAAAGTTGAAGTTGTTAACATATCCACCGTCTCTTAAAGTACAGTCCAACAGTTTGATATTAGATTTGTTTTCCTGCATCACCATACGAACTTGTCCTTATAGTAATTTACTATTTCCGAAATCTCTTCTGCAAATACCTTGTCGGGAGTCCATCCCAAACTTCGCAACTTGGAATCGTCCAGAGCGTATCTTACATCCTGTCCTGCTCTGTTGAAAGAGAAATCTACATATTTTTCAATATTTTCTTCATTTATATTTTTCACGGCTAGTATTTTCTTTATTGTGTCTATGTTGCTCTGCTCGTAACCACCGCATATGTTGTATATCTCGTTGGTGACTCCACACTCAATAATTCTAATCACAGCAGAAGCGGTATCGGCAGCATGAAGCCAATTTCTTATAGGAGAACCTCTATTGTGAAGTGGTATTTTTCTTCCAAGATGAAGATACTTGCAAACTTTTGGTATAAGTTTTTCCACATACTGTCCAATTCCATAGTTGTTTGTTGGTCTTACAATAACATATGGGATGTTGTATGTTCTTGCCCATGCCAACACCAACATATCTGCTGCTGCTTTGGTTGCAGCATACGGATTGGATGGTTTTAGCAAATCGCTTTCTGTATGCGCTCCACTCTCTATATCCCCGTATACTTCATCGGTAGAGAAGTGTAGTAGTATTGGTTTCTGTAGATTCTCTTGTCTATAATTCTTTATGAGTTTTAAGATATTGTGAACACCATTGATGTTTGAATGGACAAAATCATCACTGTTCACTATGGAGTTTCCTACATGGGTTTCCGCTGCTGTGTTGATAATATAATCACAATCATACAAAAACTTCAAGTCATTGATATCGCAATGAACAAAAGAGAAGTTTTTATGCTTGTTGAATTCTTCTAAAAGTTGATCGTTGGCAGCATAGGTTATTTTGTCTACACCTTTTACATACCACCCTTTTTCAAGGCATTGACGAGTCACATAAGACCCGATAAAACCCAAACAGCCTGTTACATATACTATTTTTTCCATATTATAGACTAATTAATCTTTGGATTTTATAAATCTAACATTATCATAATACATTTCTTGTGTAACAATTCTTCCATGTGATCTATAAATTGCGGTATCTTCCCTTACTCTATTATTAGCATGAGTAATGTGAAATGGTTCGGTTGTATTATTATAAACTAAAATACATTCTTCTACAGGTCTATCATGATTCAATATATTTAATTTTAGTTCTCTAGCTTTAATACTGAATAGTGTTTGATCGTGTCTTCCCGTTCCCCATCCTTCTGGGCAAGTCCCATCATCAATAAAATTTGTTATTTCTTCTGCTAACTCATACATTGGCATAATATATTCTTCTTTTAGAGATCTAGAAACTCCTTGAAACCCTGCATCAATGCCGTATAGGGTGTCTTCAAGTAACCATTTATTTTTTTCAGAAGTTAAATTCATTTTTTTAATTATATGTTTTGGTGTCATCCATTTTATAGAACGGCCACAATCAGTTAAAAAATATCCATTTTGTTTTATATGTTCAAATAAGCCATTTAGTGGTCGCAATACTGTAGTTCCAGAATCTGCATAAACAACATAAGGAAACATATCCAAAGATTGTTTAATAATTACGGGTTTCCAAGAAAACATTCCTTTTACCCATCTGTCCCAATTTCCATGTTTTGCAGAAAATAATGGAGTAGTTATTAAAGGATTAACTTTTTCTACGTCAAAAACTTCTACACGATCTATTATTGATAATTGGTGTAATTGATCTTCAGTAAGACCTAAATTATAAACAGCAATTTTTTTTAAATTTTTATCATTATGTCTAAAAATAGAACCTATAAGATTTAATAATATAATAAAATGCTGATCATCCGCTGCAGTACAAAAATACACAATAATCTCCTTTATTCATATGTATAAGATCACGCCCCAAATATTAAATTTTCACCAGTATATAACTTTCATATTAGTCTTCTTTCCAAACAAGATAACTTTTTGTTGTTCCCCAATAACCAGTAATCAAAGATGAAAGATGCATTGGAAAATTTTCTTTAGGCAAAGCAGTTATTATTTTCCATCTTTCTAAAATTTGTTCATGACCACTATACCAAGCGTCTTTAAATTTTACATCTTTTTCAAAATAATAATTATAATGATCAAATTTAGGGGTTAATAGTTTATTTTTTTTATCTTTACAACCAGCTAAAGTTGGTGGTTCATGTCTTTCAAAAAATTCATCTTCCCAATTCCAAAGACGAATTATTCCTCCATCCCCAGCCCATTCTCCAACTGGTTTTATGTTTTTACCAATATAACAATTTGATTGAAACGCTCCAACTTTTACATCGTCTTCTATCATTTCTCTTTCTGCTTGATTCATTGCCTCTGCCGTCCATTGTTCATCGATGTCAAATTCCCAAAGAAAACATTTATTTGTTATTTTTTTTACTTCTTCAATTGCACGATTTACTTGCACATCTTTGGAATGCCAAAACCCATCAGAAGGAATATACACCAATTTAGAGTTTTGTTGTGATAATTCATATAAAAATTCTCTAGTTCCATCCACACTACCACCATTTTTGTGGTATTCGTCTGGCATCTTCTTACACCATCTAGTGCTTTGGTTTGATTCTGAAGCTCCTTCAACCACAATCCATTTATCACAATTATTTAAAATAAATCGATACTGATCATTATGAAGTAAGTGATGTAAACCATTTAAAACGATACTAAAGACTATTCTCATTGTTTTTATTCCTATCTCAATTCACTACTCATCTCAAATACTACTTTCTTCTATTTCAGATAAAAATTTAACTGATTTAAAATTTGATCCATAATTAAATGTTTCTGCTGGACTCCACACAATAAAATTGTTAATGTTAGGTAATATCCATTTATTTATACACAAATGTAAAGGACCTGTGTTTACTGCAATAATATTTTTAACATTCTTTGATAATCTTGCTATTTCTACAACAGAAAGATTATAATCTAAAGTACATGGTGTATCGATTGCTTTAGCTGTTGTAATAACCGATTTATTGTGTGCTTTTAGTTTTTTCATCATAGATACAATTTCTTCTTCAAAATTTGGAAATGGTATACTTTGATTTTTGCTGTTTATAAAAAGATAATCATAGAATTCATTATGTTTGCACGGTTTATTTAAGACTTCTTCGTTATAAATCATATCCATTTTAGTAGAAAATGGACATTTTATCTCCATTATATTTGATAAAATACCAGCAAGCAATAAGAAAAATGTACCTTGGTCGGAATCTTTACCAAACATTTCTTCTGATTTTTTACAAATATTAACGTAATTGTAAGCACCAATCCAAGTGTCTATCGACTCACCAATTGGGCTAGTTATTAATTTAACGCCATCGAAATCGTGAATAAACTCCTGTAACTGTTTGTGATAATCACTATTGCATAAAAAATTAAATTGGATATTATTGTGTTTTGCAGCATTAATTAAAAAGTGCAAAGCTTGTATACAATCCCCTAAATGATATAAATTGTGACAATTTATCGTTCTCATTTTAAATCCTTAAAATATTTATCTGCAATAGTTTCAATATAATCTAATTGTTCAGTTGTAATTACTGGACTGGTACCAAGGAAGAAAGTATCTGTTGTTACTTTTCTTGCGTTTGGATAATTATTAATTACATCGTTTATTTCCATAAGTCCAGCATATGCGGGTTGCAACATAATATTTCCTGCAAAATATGGTCTTGTTTGAATCTTATGATTTTCAAAATGGTCTACAATATCCTTTCTCTTGAAAGGAGCACCATCTTTAATGGTTATTGCAAAAGCAAACCAAGCAGGGTCTGCTCCTTCTGTTGCTTTTGGTAATATAAGATGGTCTTGGTACTTTGAAAAGATCTGAGTCAATCGTGCATGATTAGCATTACGCATCTTAATAATTTTAGGTAACTTCTTTATTTGAGCCAGGCCCATTGATGCTTGAGAATCTGTTGGTTTTAAATTATAACCAATCTCGTCGTAAACGTATTTGTGATCAAAAATTTCATCGGGCAAAGCAGGAAGCCAATTTGAAAACCGAGTTTTGCACATACCATTCTTTAGCAAATTAGCCTTTTGGCCCACACAATAGCAGCCTCGTCCCCATTCTCTAAAACTTCTTACAACTTTTTCTTGATGCGGAGTATTACATGCAACGAATCCGCCTTCGCCCATAGTAATATGGTGAGCCGGATAGAAAGAAAAGCTTGCAAACTCTCCGAAGCTTCCTAGTGGTTTGCCTTTATAGGTAGAACCAAGAGCATCACAGCAATCCTCTAATAAGATTAATCCATATTCGTTTATGATCTCCATCAAACGATCCATGTTTGGTGGATTGCCCAATACGTGAGCAAACGTAATAATTTTGCAGCCTTCTTTTGCTCGTTGTTTTACTTGATTGAGATTTAAATTTAAAGTATCTAAATCGATATCCACAAATACTGGCTCAAATCCTACTTGAAAAATTGGATTGATGGTTGTTGGGAATCCAGCAACGGGGGTGATTACTTTTGTGCCTTTAGGAAAGTTGGTAAGTCGTTTGGATGTCAGAGCAGACATCATCAACAAATTTGAACTACTGCCACTGTTTGTTAAAATACCAAAGTTTTTATCCACTAAGCGTGGAAAGATTTGTTCGAAACGAATACCATTTTCGCCCAATACTAGCCAACCTTCTAAAATAGTTTTAATTGATTCGGTATATTCTTCAGTATCAAAATATGGACCGGCATATTGAACCCAATCTTGACCTGCAACCCATTTCTTGGTTGCATTTTTTTCATTAATAAATTTTTCAATTGCTTTTAAAATTTCATCCATATTTTTATTTTATAATTGAAATATTGCAGCCCCCATTACGAAGATACCAATTTTCCCACAATAAGGTTGAATTATTTTTTAAATCATAATAGTTTGTAAAATTTTTGATATCATTTATATCATCTAAAGCAATTATTGCTTTTTTTGTTAAAAATGGTCGAACACATTTTAGTTCAGACTCTCCCGAAAAGGGAGAACCATCTATTAAAACAAAATCAAATAATACTGAATGATTCTTAGCGATATCTTCTATTGCATTTGTTTGATATTGCTTAGATGTGTCCACACATTCATTATACCAAGTTAATATTAATTCTAGTGGATACATATTTAAATTGGTTGGTGTTGTTTTATAAAAGGCTTCTACTTCAGACCAAGGCATCCAAGAATCTACTAAAGTGGAAGTTCCATTGACACCTATACCTCCTCTTTTTAATAGGTTCATTTGATGTTTATAAACTCTATCAGGATGATTTTCTATACTAAATAACTTTTTAGTTTTTATACATTGAGTAGAGCCTTCACCTGTTCCCCCACCAATTTCTAAACCAATATCACAATTTTCAGAATATTTTGCAAGATTTACACCAAACTCATCATTCATTGAAATTTCTATCATTTTATACTTTCTTTGTAAAAATATACCTATCGCCTATATTTCCGCCCGTGTGTTTTGATTCTGCGTAATTATAAATTTGCTTTTGGAGTAGAAATTTAGATTGTAAAACTTCTAGTTGATCTGTGTTATGCCTAATGTCTAGAATTAAAACACCATTTGGGGTTAGAACTTTATCCATAAGATCGATGTAGGTGCTTACATGAAAATGCCAACCACATGATAAGAAAGACGAAACTATATCAAATTTGTTGTTATATAACTCTTCATAATTTGTAGTTTCATATAGATAAATTTTGTTTTCGTCTACACCACTGTTAGTTAAAGTTTCTTTAGCAGCTTGCATACTGTTATAGCATTTATATTTTTTATTAAAACCAGAGATTTTGTCTGTATTCAGTTCCGTTTTATCTAAAAGATAAACATCGGGTGATTTATAATAATTATATAAAAAAGTATCAATTAATGCTAATCCGCAACCAATGTCTAAAATTTTATCACAGGTTTTTGGTAAAAATTCTTTAATCATATCAAAGTCTTTTTGAACCATTGATGTTAAGGCATTATCGATTTCAGTTTGATCAGAATTGGTTGTCAAACTATATTCAGTTGTTAATCTAGTTCTTTGTGGAAAGAGATATTTTAAATACTCTTTATTAAAATTTTTAATTTGCATTATTTTTCACTCGTATTAGTGAATTCCCATTCCCCAATCATTCAGATTGGGAATATTATGTTCTTTAATCATTTCTTTGATGTATTTGTATTTGTAGCTTTCTTTGATATGTCTGCTGCTATAAATTTTTGGATCAATTTTTAAAGGAAAATTAAAATCTTCATATGTCCAATTAAAATCATTTACTGATGCATCATATGCACTTGAAGGTATAGTGTCAATACCAAATTTAATTCTATTCACATAATCTAGTATTTTCCAAAAATATTGTTTTACTGCAACAGTGTCTTTGCACAACCATTGTAAATGTGCTATAAACAGATTAGGAATATCAATAACTGCTTCTCGCTCAGGAACAGGCAAATGTTCAGAATGCATTTGTGCTGCTTTAAACATTCCTCTTTTGCTATAACTGCCTATTCTATCTTTGAGATTATATCTCCAAGGACCATCAACTCTTATTTGATTTTTATCTGTATACTGAATCCATCTAGAATGAAATAGTGTGTCTTTATTTGCATTCATTATTTGCTCTAATTCATTTTTAGATATTGTTCCATCAAAATATTCGTCTGTATCTAAACAAATAATATTTCCAGAATATTTAAACCCTTCATCGAATAACATTTGCCGTTCATTTGATTCTATAGATAATTCACTATCTTTTAGATCATTTTGTAAAACACTTAAAATATTAAATTTATTTTTATTTGCTTCTAGATATTCACTCGTTCCATCAGTAGAACGGTCATCTAAAAACACAAAACCATCTGCATATTTTTGCCAGATAGGGAGCATTTCTTTTAATAAGAATAATTCGTTTTTAGTTCTTGTTATTTGAACAATCATAATATCAACAGGTCAGTATTCTATTTAGTAATGATTCACAATATTTTTTGGCGATTTCAAAATTAATATTAATTTTTTCTATATTAGAATAATAATACTCTTCAGTATACTCTGTTACTAAAAGATCTTCTGGTTTTATCCAAT
>Ga0194126_10010455_pt1 | contig 12146 bp, 10 predicted proteins | sample TA2KigC150mmetaG_FD_148641 | JGI IMG/M metagenome (GOLD analysis project Ga0194126, IMG submission 148641) | Freshwater microbial communities from Lake Tanganyika, Tanzania - TA2015035 Kigoma Deep Cast 150m | ecosystem: Environmental > Aquatic > Freshwater > Lake | place: Tanzania: Lake...
TCCGGTCATGCCCTACCTCCGCTTACACATTGAACCTCTCAATATACTTTGGCACGATTCAGCAAATCCAAATGCCGTGACTTTTGAACGATACTAATTTTTTACCACTGAGGAAATAAAAACGTTGATGGATGAAGCCGGTTACATTAATATAAAGATCAAAGAATCCCTTGGAAACCCAACCACCGCATTAATTTTTTGCGCAGAAAAGGGATAATGGAAAATAGAGATAAACACCAAATAGAGCAAACCCAGATCTTCGTGGCACGCTTTCAGGATGAGGGACGTGAGCTACTGGTGTCTAACTTGAAGGTTGTCCTTTCCGCCGGAGCGCTTCTCTACGCAAGCTTTTATGGGCTCGATTATGCCTTAGCACCAGAAAACCATATAACCTTCCTTTGTTTGCGGCTGTTTGTCGTATTTAACCATCTTGCTGGCGTCGCTTTACTGTTTTCAAAATTCGGAACTAAGATAGCTGCACCGCTCTCAATCTGGGAAGCTAATATCTCAACCTTGGCTATCGCCATAATGACCATTTTTCTCGGTGGATTTCAGAGCAACTATTATGTTGGGATTGTTTTTGTCCTCTTCATAACCGGTTTGTTCCTAACTTGGACTGTCAAGGTAACCATTCTTAATGGACTGCTGGCACTGTTCAGTTATTTCGTGGTCAATGTTTTTTTTAGCCCACCGCAATCACTGAAGCTTATCGATGCCGTGTCACCGTTCTTTTTTATAGGCGGATCAGTTTTCCTTACTGCATTTGCAAATTACAGCAAGGAGACCACCAGGCGCAGGGATCTTAGCATGCGGATGCAGATCGAAAAGGCCAATGAGGAGCTCAAGGAGCTCGACAACGCCAAGATGCGGTTCTTCTCCAATGTCAGCCACGAGCTCAGAAGCCCGCTGACGCTCATCCTCGGCCCCCTGGAGACCCTCCTCAAGGGTCAGCAAAACCAGCAGGACACGCGTCCCCTCCTCCAGGCAATGGAGGGGAACGCCCGTCGTCTGTTGCGTCAGGTCAACACCCTGCTCGATTTTGCCAAAGTCGACGCCGGGATGCTCGAGTGCAAGTACGAATTCGACAGCATAGGCAGGATTATTCAAGGCCTCGCAACGGCAGCCCGGCCGCACCTGGCGAACCGGAAAATCGACTTGGTCCTGGAGGGCATCGAGACCATCCCCTACACAACCTTCGATCCGGACAAGGTCGAGACGATGATCGCCAACCTGCTGTCCAACGCGATCAAGTTTACTCCCGACGGGGGACGGATCACGATGAGGACCGCTGAAGAAGGGGGAATCATCTGGTTTGAGGTTGAAGATACCGGCATCGGCATCCCCGAGGACAAGCTCGACGCCGTCTTTGAGCGCTTCGTTCAGGTCGATGACAAGCACAACCGGCGTCAGGAAGGAACCGGCCTGGGCCTGGCCATGGTCAAGCAATTGGCCAAGCTCCACGCGGGCAAGGTGACGGTTCGATCGAAGTTGGGCCAGGGGACGACCTTCCGTGTCGAGCTCCCGAAGGAGGGATCCGATTCCAAAGCTTTGGAACGGCGGCGGGTCGTCGGACGCAGGCATGAGGACCAGATCTCCTATGCCAGGAACATGGCTCTGATCAGCACCGCCGCTGAGGAAAAATCGGGGACCCAACAGGAAACGCTCCTGGCCGATGTCCTGAGGTCCCGGTTCGGAGATAACCGCGATATTGCCGATAGAGTCCGGAATTCAGCCCCGCCGGATGCACATAAAGTGCTGGTTGTCGAAGACAACCCCGACCTGCGCCTCTTCATCGCCACGAATCTTGCCGATGATTATCAAGTCGAGTTGGCCAAGGATGGCGTCGAGGGTCTCGAGTTGGCGAAACGCTGGGTCCCGGATCTGATCGTTTCGGACATTATGATGCCCCGGATGGACGGCTACGAACTGACGCGACAGGTCAGGAAGGATCCGTCCCTGTCCCAGGTTCCGGTGATTCTGGCAACCGCCAAGTCGGGCGGCGATGCCGTTGCGGAGGGGCTGGAGGTGGGCGCCAACGACTATCTGGCCAAGCCTTTTGAAATTCGCGAGCTCAAAGCCAGGGTTTCGGCGCAACTTCGGACGCGGCGTTTGGAGAGGAATTTGAGTGAGCGGGAGAGCCGTCTGGCTGCGATCGGGCAGATGACCAGCGCCATTGTGCATGATTTGAAAAACCCGCTTTCTTCGATCATCGGGTTTGCCGAGCTCACCAGGCAGGACGTTCTGTCAGGAAAAGAGTCCGCGATGGTGACCCAAGACCTGGAGCCCGTGATCAGCGAAGCCAATCGATTGAGCCATATGATTGCGGAGGTGCTCGATTTCGCCCGCGGCAGCTCCTCCGAACTGAATCTTGTGCCCACGGAACTGTCGGGTTACCTGGAGACTGTGTGCCTGCCCATGAAGCAGAAATTGGCGGCGATGGGGATAGAGCTGATTTTGCAGCATGAATCGGGTATCAGCCCCCTTGTCAACATCGACAACGACAGGATGCTGCGGGTGATCGAGAACCTCATTCGAAACGCCCAGGAGGCGATCTGGGCCGGAGGCCGGGACGGTCGGGATAAACACATCTGGATCACGACCCGCTCCGCTGATCGCTCGGTGAGCATAAGAATTGCGGACGATGGTCCCGGCATCCCCCCGGAGATGATCTCCAATATCTTCGATGCCTTTGCCACCGGGAAAAAGCGAACGGGAACCGGTTTGGGCTTGGCCACCGTCCGCAACCTGGTGATTGCCCATGGAGGGGAGATTACCGTTGAGGCGAAGGGCGCCGAGGGGGGGGCTGCCTTTCTGTTTACATTGCCCAAAATCCCCGATGAGAAGAAATAACCTGCTGCGCCGGCCTCCCCTTTCATTCGATCGGTCGTAGCGATGCCCCCCGCCCGCAGGACGGTAATGCGGGGGTTGCATTCCCGGACAGTAAGAAAAGCACATAAAAAAAGGAAAATATATGGAAAAGCCCAGCCGGATTCTTGTCGTTGAAGACGATGCGATGAACAGCCGTTTGCTTACCACGATTCTCACCCGGCTGGGATACAACGTGGAAACCGCTTTTGATGGGATCACCGGTTTGGAGAAAGCCGAATCCTACCCTCCGGATCTGATATTACTCGATCTCCAGTTGCCCAGGATGGATGGGTTCGAAGTGGCGCGCCGCCTGAAACTGGCGGAAAAAACGAAAGTTGTTCCGATCGTCGTGGTTTCGTCCTTTGCCGAGGTCGAAAACCGGGTCAAGGCCTTTGAAGCGGGCGCCGATGATTTTTTATCAAAACCCGTCGATCAGGTTGAACTTCGAGCCAGGGTTCAGTCTCTTTTAAAGGTGAAGCTGTTCAACGATCACATGGTGAACTACCAGAAAAACCTCGAGGCCGAAGTGGACAAGAGGACCCGGCAGCTGAGTCAGGCTTTTGAGGAGTTGAAAAGCGCGCTTGACAAAGTCAAACAGGTTTCGCTCGACACCGCGTTCCGGCTGGTGCAGGCGGTCGAAAGCAGGGATGGTGTGACGGGGGTTCACATCAGGAGCACCGGATACTACGCCGCCGCTATAGCAAGGGTCCTAGGCCTTTCACCGCAAGACATTGAATTCGGCCTCTATGCCGCGCCGATGCACGATATCGGTAAGATTGGGATTCCAGACCGGATTCTGCTTAAGCCGGGACCGCTTGATCCGGAGGAATGGAAGATCATGAAGTTGCATACCGCCATCGGCGGAAGAATCCTGTCAAATTCGGACTCGCCGGTCCTGCAAATGGCCGAGCAGATCACATTGACCCACCATGAAAAATGGGACGGGTCCGGATATCCCGATGGATTGAAGGGTTCCCAGATTCCTCTCTGGGGCCGGATCGCCGCGATCGTGGACGTCTTCGATGCCCTGACCAACGATCGTCCCTATAAGAAAGCGCTGCCCCTCGATCAGTCGCTGGAAATTTTGAAAAAGGGGACGGGCACCCATTTCGATCCGGAGATTTCCCGGGCCTTCTTCTCGATCGAGACGGAGATTCGCTCGATCTTCAGGGAAAATGAAAATCCATCTTCAAAGGGAGGGTCGACTTGAAACGGTTGTAATCCCTATCCTCGGCCCTCACAAAAGTAAGCTTTTTGTCAAATCAAACCCAAGCGGGAGGAGAGAAAAAGATGACCGTTGATCGAGTGAGCGGCGCCTTCCTGGTGCTATTGGGATTGCTTGTCGTCTGGGAAAGGCGGGTCCTGCCGCTGGGGACGGCCAGCCGGCCGGGCCCGGGGTACGTGCCGCTGATCCTGGCGCTCCTGTTGGTGATCTTCGGCGTGATCCTGATTGCCCAGGGAAAGGGGTCCAAACCCCTGCGTTCGCTTTCCTGGGACGAGGCGCCGCATGCGGCTGCGATTCTGGGCTGCTGTCTTTTTATCTCCGTCCTGCTGGAAACCATCGGTTACCGCGTGACCATGCTGATCGTCATGGGATTTCTGTTCGGCGTCATGGAACGGATAAAGTGGTGGCTCGCGCTGATGTTGACCATCGGCTTTTCCTTCGGCACCTTCTGGCTTTTTGACACCCTTCTCAGGGTGCCCCTGCCGAGAGGCGGATGGGGGTTTTAATGGAATCGATCTTTCAAAATCTTCTGCTGGGTTTCGCGACGGTGTTTACGCCGACCAACCTCATGTACTCCTTTCTGGGTTGCCTGATCGGGACCATGGTAGGGGTTCTGCCGGGTGTCGGCCCCCTGGCCGGGATCAGCATGCTTCTGCCGACCACCTTCGGACTGCAGCCCACCTCGGCGATCATCCTTTTGGCGGGCATCTATTACGGCGCCATGTATGGCGGGTCGACCACCTCGATCCTGATGCGCATCCCCGGCGAGGCGGCCTCGGTGATCACCTGCATCGACGGCTACGCGATGGCGCGCAAAGGCCGCGCCGGCCCTGCCCTATCCATCGCGGCGATCGGCTCGTTCATCGCCGGCACGCTCAGCGTGTTCGGCCTCATGTTTCTGGCCCCGACCCTGGCCTCCTTTGCCCTCGGCTTCGGTCCGCCCGAGTATTTCTGTCTGCTGGTTTGCGGCCTCGTGGTTCTGAGCTACATGACGGGCGGATCCATCGTGAAGAACCTCGCGATGATCTGCCTTGGTCTATTGGCCGGCATGATCGGCATCGACCAGATGTCGGGCTATTTCCGCTTTTCCTACGGGGTGACGGCCCTGGGCGACGGTATCGGCCTCGTCCCTGTAGCGGTGGGTCTTTTCGGGATCGCCGAGATCTTGGCCACGGCGGGCAGCCAGGATATCCGCGAGGTGCTCAAACCGCGCCTGCGGGACCTGCTCCCCTCGCGGCAGGAGCTCAAGGATTCCATCGGGCCGATTGGCCGGGGGACGGTCCTGGGGTTTCTGATCGGCATCATTCCCGGATCGGCCCATATCATCTCCACCTTCGTGGCATATGCGGTGGAACGGAGGCTCTCCAAGCACCCGGAGCGTTTCGGGGAAGGGGCGATCGAGGGGGTGGCCGGTCCCGAATCGGCGAACAACGCCGCCAGCCAAGGGGCCCTGGTTCCCATGCTGGCGCTGGGCGTCCCGACAGGCGCCATCCCCGCGGTTCTGCTGGCTTCGCTCATGGTCCATGGGATCACCCCCGGGCCGCTGTTCATCAAGGAGCGGCCGGATATCTTCTGGGGTCTCATCGCGAGCATGTATGTCGGCAATACCGTGCTGCTGATACTCAACCTGCCGATGGTTGGCGTCTTCGTCAATTTCCTGCGCATTCCCTACCGGATCCTCTATCCCATCATCCTGCTGTTTTGCCTGGTGGGCGTTTATGCGGTCAATTCGAGCATCATCGACGTGGTCATCATGAGCGTGATGGGGCTTTTGGGCTACCTGCTCCGGAAATTGGATTTTGAAACGGCGCCGCTGGTCTTGGGGGTTGTTTTGGCGCCGATCATGGAGTTCAGCTTCCGCCAGGCGCTGGCCATGTCCGGCGGAATGTACGTCATTTTCATCGAGAGGCCGATCTCGGCCACCTTCCTGGGGCTGGCGCTTCTGATGATTCTGCTGGGGCTCAAACCCCTCTTTTTCAAGAAGAAGGATTGGCGCGAGCGTTTGACCGAAGCGGAAAAGGGCGGCTGACGCCCTTAGGACCTGCCCCTTTCCAGCGCGATGACGCCGGTTCGGGCAAAGTCTTCCATCCCCAGCGCCTCCAGTCCGGTCAGGATCTCTTCGAGCTCCTCCTTGTCCCCGGTAAATTCCAGGATGGTTGCGTCGGACTGCTCGTTTACCACTTTGCCGCCGCGGGTCTCGACGATTTCCCGGATTGCCGCTTGCCGCTCCTTGGTCCGCGGGATGCGGGCGATAATCATTTCCCTTCTCACCGCATCGGGCCGGCGGAGCCTCTTGGCTTCCAGTACATCGACCAGGCGGTTCAACTGTTTGATCACCTTGGCGATCGTATCGGGGGTCGTCAGGGTGGTGATGATGATCTTGGTGACGGCCGGGTCCCGGGTGATGTTCGCCGAGATGCTTTCGATGTTGAACCCCCGGGCGCTGAACGTGGCGGCGATGCGGGCCAGGACATCGGGCCTGTTGTTGACGATCACGGCTATCGCCCGCTCTTTAAACTGGGTCGGCATGATTTTTCCCTTTCTCTACTGATCGTTTATGCCACGGCGGTGCGGATCTTTCCGAGGGCCATCTCCGTCAGCGGCGTTCCCGGCTTCACCATCGGAAATACATTTTCCTCCGGCTCCACGTGGAAGTCCATCACCACGGGTCCCGGGGTTTCCAGCCCCTCCTTGAGGACCCGTTTCACCTCACCGGGTTTGGTGGCCCGCAGACCCTTGATGCCGTAAGCCTCGGCCAGCTTGACGAAGTCGGGGGCCTGGGTCATGTCGGACTGGGAATAGCGACTCCCGTAGAAGAGCTCCTGCCATTGGCGGATCATGCCGAGGTAGAGGTTGTTCAGGATGACGACTTTGACCGGCAGGCCATATTGGACAATCGTCCCGAGTTCCTGGATGTTCATCTGGATGCTGCCGTCTCCCGCCACATCGACCACGGTCCGGTCCGGGCAAGCCACCTGGGCGCCTATGGCGGCGGGGAGTCCGAACCCCATCGCCCCCAGTCCCCCCGAGGTGAGGAAGGTGTTGGGCTCGTCGAAACGGTAGAACTGGGCCGCCCACATCTGGTTCTGCCCCACCTCGGTCGCGACGATCGCCCGCCCTTGTGTAAGCTGATGGAGCCTCTCGACGACATACTGGGGTTTGATGTTTTGATTGCGGCAATAGCTCAGGGGCGTTTCCGCCTTCCACTGGCGGATCTGGTTGCGCCATGCGTGGGTGTGCCCTTCGGGCCGGGTCAAGCCGCGTGCGCTGCCGAGGCGAAGGAGGGTCGAGAGAGCCGGGGCGCAGTGGCTGACGATGGACAGATCGGTCCGGATGATCTTGTCGATCGAGACGGGATCGATATCGATATGGACGATCTTTGCGCGGGGGGCGAATGCATCGACCTTCGACGTCGCGCGATCGTCGAACCGGACTCCGACGGCCATGAGCACGTCGCATTGACCGACGGCCATGTTGGCGTAGTAAGCGCCGTGCATACCCAGCATCCCGGTCCAGAGCGGATCGCTCGCGGGGAAGGCGCCCAAGCCCATCAGCGTCGACACGACCGGGATCCGAAACATTTTTGCGAAGGCCCGAAGCTCTTCGGAGGCCTTTCCAAGAATCACCCCTCCCCCGGCGATGATGAGCGGTTTTTTTGCCTTCTTGAGCAGTTTCAATGCTTCGGCGCAGAGTTCCTCGAGATCCGGACAGGTCTCCGCTTCGGATGGAAGCGCGGTCCTGAATCGATCCGTTTCGATGACCGACTGGATCACATCCTTCGGCATATCGATGAGGACCGGCCCCGGCCTTCCCGAGCGGGCAATGTGAAAAGCCTCCCGGATCGTCTTGTGCAGATCTCCGATCTGCCTCACCAGGAAGTTGTGTTTCGTGCAGGTTCGGGTGATGCCGGTGATGTCCACTTCCTGGAAACCGTCGTTGCCGATCATGGCCGTAGGGACCTGCCCGGTGAGGACGACCACGGGAATGGAATCCATGTAGGCGTTTGCAATCCCGGTCACGGTATTGGTGGCGCCCGGTCCCGACGTGACGAGACAGACGCCAACCCGGCCCGAGGCCCTGGCGTAGCCGTCGGCGGCGTGGATCGCCCCCTGTTCGTGGCGCACAAGGATGTGCCGGATATCCTGACGGAACATCTCGTCATAAATATCCATGACGCATCCTCCCGGATAACCGAAGAGGGTATCGACTTTTTCTTCTTTCAATGCCGTAAAAAGGATCTGCGATCCGGTCTGCTGCATGGCTCTTCTCCTCCTGTTTCTGTTTTCCCCAAATAAAAAAACCGTTACCAGGGCTGGTAACGGTTTTTTTGTTGACTCTTCTTTAAGAACAGACCATCACCCAGCCCCTATGCAGGAGGGAATAATAATCCCGCTAATTATCGAAAGCGGCACGGTGCAGGAGATGGTCATAACCCTTTCCATATAGTTCCCTTCACAAAATATGTGTCTTAAATATCAATCCCCATTTAGATTGTCAAGCGGATTTTTTACGTGTCAGTAACAAATGATATGTCCGGCTTTTAGCACAAGATCTGTCCGGTTTGTTAAAGTCACTTAGGGAGGTGACGGCTGAGGCGGACAGAGATGCGCCCGTTTCCCGGATGATTCGCAGCAGGTCCTGCTGGATTTGAGCCCTGGGTTCATCGACTTCCGCAAATCCGCCGGCGGAAAGTACGAAATGCGTGATCCCTTTTCGGGTGCATTCCGACAGGGCCTGGGGACAGCTTTCCGCGGGGAGGATGATGATCGCAAGCTCGATCCCTTCGGGAAGAGCGTCGATCGACGGATAGACCTTGAGGCCCAGGATCTTGTCGCCTTTGGGATTGACGGGATAGATGCCGCCCGCATACCCGTTCGCAAGGATATTTCGAACCACTTCGAAATCCCGGTCGCCTCCGGTCCCCGCCTCAAGCTTTTGTCGTCGAGGCGGGGGGGTGGGGGTGGCGCTTGCCCGAAGGGGATGCGAAGTAGAGGCGAAGCGGCCGGACAACTATCCGATGGTGCCGGACTTCCGCATTCGTGCGATGGCCTCTTCCGGATACCCGAGTTCCTTGAGAAGCTGATCGGTATGCTCGCCAAGCCGGGGGGCTCTGCAGCCGATCTCCTCCTTTGTCTGCGAGAGCTTGATGGGATTGTTGACTACCTTGATTTTGCCGTAGTCCGGGTGGTCCCATTCCCGGAAAAAGTCGTTTGCCCATGCCTGTTCGTCCCTGGTGGCCTCCAGCGGGGTCACTACCGGCGACCAGACCAGCCGGGTGGTCCTGAGGGCTGCGATCCACTCGGCGTATGTCCTGGTCAAAAATACCGCATCGATGATCTTTACGAGCTCGCCGGCGTTCTCCATCCGCGCGTCATAGGAGGCGAATCGGGGGTCCTTTTCGATCTCGGGACGTTCTATGGCCGCGCAGAAATCCGCCCAGTAATTGTCGGAGTTTGTCATCCCGAGCATGATCCAACGCTTGTCTTTGGTGGGATAGACGTTGCGGACCGGATTTCCCATCGTCTTGCGCTGGGGCCGCTTGGCATCACGGCCGGTGATCAGACAACCGGAGACATCGAAGCCGAGCACCCAGGTGGCCGTGTTGTAGAGTGATATGTCGACCTGCTGAGCCACGCCTGTCCGCTCGCGGATGAAAAGGGCGCTCATGACGCCGGCCAGAAGACTCAGGGCCGTGATGTGATCCCCGTAAGCGGGACGCGAGATATTGGGGGCGGTGTCGGAATCGTGCATGAGCTCCATCACGCCGCTGCGCGCCCAGAAGGCGACCGAGTCATACCCGCCGATGTTCTTTTCCGCGCCTCTTCTCCCGTACCCGGTGACGTTGGCGTAAATGATCTTCGGGTTGACTTCGCGGGCCTTTTCGTAGGTCAACTGGAATTTCTCCATCTCGTAAGGTCGCATATTGTTCATGAACACATCGGCGGTGGCGATGAGCTTGTGGATAACGGCCTGCCCTTCGGGCGAGCCGAGGTTGATGGTGATGCTCTTTTTGTTTCGGTCCACATGCTCCCAGAGATAATTGATCTCGTTGGGCTCGGACCAGCCGGACATGCCCTGGGCCACCGAGTAGCGCTGGGCGTCGCCCTTGCCCGGCGGCTCGACGTGGATCACCTCCGCGCCCCACCCGCCCAGCAGGCTCCCGACGATCGGCATGGCGACGGCCCCGCCGATTTCTATAATCCTGATCCCTTTGAGTTCACTTGCCATTGCCTCTCTCCTCTTTTCCAGTTATTCCTCTATATTTTTTTCACCAGGGTTTGATTACCTAAACCGGATGAACAGTAAAACGGTCCGCGATCGTTCGGCAGTCCATACCGATTCTTTCCTTTGGCGTCAAGGGAGATTTGTTTTGCTTTTAATGAAGGTGCCGTTTTCGTACTCCTCGAAGGCGATCCGCAGCTCCTCCTGCGTATTCATCACGATGGGGCCGTGCCAGGCGACCGGCTCCCCGATCGGCTTTCCGGCCACGAGGAGAAAGCGGACCGGCTCCGCGTCGGTGGATACCTCCATCTCCTCCCCGTCGGCGAACAAAACAAGATCCCCGTCGGCCGCAGAAGGACTTCGCCCTGCATCGAAAGGATTTTTGCCTTCAACGTGGTCGAGAACCCGGTTATTTCCGTCAATGAAATGGCCGCGGCCTCCGATCACGTAGGCAAAGACCCTGTGACCCGGATGGGTCCGGTGGGTGAACCTGGTCGCGTGCGGCACCGTGACGTCGAGGTATTCGGGGTCGGTGACGATGTCCCGCACCGGCCCCCTGGTTCCCCCGACCTCGCCGCAGATGATCCGGATCGTGGCGCCGGTTGCGCTCCGGATTTCCGGAATCTGACTGCTTTTCACCTCGCGGTAGCGGGGATCCATCATCTTCCGGGAGGCGGGGAGATTGGCCCAGAGCTGGAAGCCTCCCATCCGGCCTGCGACATCTCCTTTGGGCATCTCCTGATGGATGATGCCGCTGCCGGCCGTCATCCACTGGACATCCCCGGGGCCGATTACCCCCTGGTTCCCCATGCTGTCCCCATGCTCGACCCGCCCGTCCAGGATGTAGGTGATCGTCTCAATCCCCCGGTGGGGGTGCCAGGGGAATCCCTTCGAGTAATCCCGGGGATCGTCGGCGCGGAAATCGTCCAACAGCAGAAAGGGATCGAACTCCGATCCCCTGTTGAAACCGAAGAGCCGCTTGAGCCGGACTCCCGCGCCTTCGAGGACGGATCTGCCCCTGATCATCTTGCGGATCTTTCGGATTTCTCCCATATCATCTCCTCCCAGAGGGTTTCCGGTCGCTCTTCAGCCGGCGATGCCGGTACTTCTCGTCCGCCGGCTCCTGTCCCATTTTAACAACTTTCAGGGCTTTTTACGAGGTCGTTGTTGCTGTTGTCAAGGGCATATGGAATTGTCCGTTTCCTCCAATGGTAGGTATCGCCCCCCAATTAGCCTACTATCGACCCTCATTGTTTTCCTCTTTCATTCAAACTATCTTCAAGCCACTCGCTTTGTCTGATATGAGAACCGGCGCCGGACACTCTGGAAGGCGATACCGTAAGCGGACCTGCTTGGGTTGAACGATCGATCACCTTCATCGAAAAAGGGGAAATCGACATGGATGAGAAGGCGTCGGAGTTCAGGTGGCAGCAGCTTCAGTCTCACATCGAGGGATTTCTTGAACAAGCTCTCAAGAACGATATACGCAATATCGAATACAAACCTCGTTTCATTGTTCCCCTCCTGGCGGCGCCCTCCGAAGAACATACTAGAGACGAACGGCGGGAAGCCGCCAAATGAAAGAGCGGATGCCTCATCCAGGATCGGAAGACCTGCATTTTTCTCTGGCCATTTTGGGGATGTATGGTTTATATTCCTCGGCGGCCGTGGCCGTCGCCTGAATCTTGGAACGGAGGGGTAAAATTTTGGTAACGTTCAAAAGTTCCGGCATCGTTACGAAACCGCTAAAATCTCAATGTTGAAATAGCCCTTGATGCCGAGTTTTTCTTTCCAGTATTTCTCCCACTTGTCCCTGGAGTATTGTCTGATC
>Ga0194126_10010456_pt1 | contig 12145 bp, 13 predicted proteins | sample TA2KigC150mmetaG_FD_148641 | JGI IMG/M metagenome (GOLD analysis project Ga0194126, IMG submission 148641) | Freshwater microbial communities from Lake Tanganyika, Tanzania - TA2015035 Kigoma Deep Cast 150m | ecosystem: Environmental > Aquatic > Freshwater > Lake | place: Tanzania: Lake...
TAGACCTCTTGCATAAGTGAGAATTGTGCCATAATAGGCGCATGAGATACGAAACTGTTCAGAACCTGAAAGACGAGGATTTCAAAAGGTCAACCGGCGTCCAACGCAGCACATTTGCGAAGATGCTAGAAGTGGTTGAGAATGGCTGGCGAGATTTTGGCAGGCCACCGAAGTTGAGCCGGGCGGATCAGCTCTTGATGACTTTGATGTACTGGCGAGAATATCGCACGGAGTTTCATATTGGTTTGACCTATGGTGTCAGTGAATCAACCGTGTGCCGCACGATCCAGAAGGTTGAAGATGTCTTGATCCAATCCACGCAATTCCACCTGCCTGGCAAGAAAGCTCTGCAATCCAGTGATACCTTGATTGAAATTGTGTTGGTGGATGCCACGGAGCAACCGATTGAGCGTCCAAAAAAAGACAACGCCGGCATTACAGCGGCAAAAAGAAGCGTCATACCCAAAAAGCGCATTTGATTGCCAATCTGAGCAGTGAGAAGATCCTGACGACCGCATTTGGCTATGGTAGAAAGCATGACTTTCTGTTATTCAAGGACAGCCGTACGGCAATCGCACCAAGCATCGGCGCTTGGGCAGATGCCGCTTATCAAGGCCTGAACGAACTTCACCCGAATAGCAAGACACCTGCCAAGAAGAGCAAACTGCATCCGTTGAGCAAGGAACAGAAGGCCAGCAATCGAGCATTATCACGTGAGCGCATTCTGATCGAGAACATCATCCGCAGATTGAAAATCTTTCGCATTTTGAGTGAGCGCTATCGGAATCGTCGCAAACGCTTCGGCCTGCGCTTCAACTTGATTGCTGCCATCTACAACATGGAACTCGATCATCTTCACTAACCTACTTTTGCAAGAGGCCTAATGTAAAAAAAAGGCGCTAGGAGAGCGCCGTACTGCAATTACCCAGGCAGGTTCGTGTGAAGGTATTCCATTATCTAAAGAAATGGCGGATGGAGGGCATCCATCCGCCGGGATTGCGGTATCCAGAGGCAAGAGCGGGTAAGTCCACACAAGTAGTGGGAACGTTGGGCGACCTATAGTTCTCCAGGCCCGATCCAGTTACCCGATCCTGCCTCCCTTGGGTTGCGCTTTCATAGTTTCGACGACAGCCTCCTTTCCAGACTGGAATGAGTCTGAATCCATGATACAACTTTTCGGTCCTAAAAACATTAAAATCCGGCATCAATTTTGTTAATTTCCAACGGCGAGGATCCTCGAAGGCATACACAATGGATACATTATGGTGCAATCGTTTTGATTGGATTCCTTGAAGCATCCGCACACTGCCACCCATGAATTTGACGAAAAAGCCTCCCTGGAGTATATTTCTCCCTGTTCACACCCATCTCGGGGTATGTGGCAAATAGTCATGCCGGTTATGGACCTGTTCATGAAAAATTACAGTTTTTTTGTTCGAGTATCGATAATTGCAATTGTAATTGTCATCTTGAATGGCTGCTGTCCATCGCTTGGTCGATTGTCAGTGACTCCAACGCCCTCCTCTTTTCAATTGGAACCCGTCATCGCAGAGACAAGAACGCCCACATTGCCAAGCACGCTCACGTTGCCAATTACACCCATGTTGCCAAGCACACCTACAGCAACACCAGACTTTTCGACCATCAGGCTGGAAAGCGCTTCAACCCAGTAGCAGAGATCGTCCACTGTTTTTTTGTATATTGGCAACCTGCAAGGCGAATTCTATGGGACGGCATATATCTCGGACTATTACTATGATTTCGTCTGTGGTAGGGATATCAATCATCCCGAACATCTTATTTGTAGAGGTCCGGCTTTACCATTCGGCAAGAAGATCTTCTACCGCCTCTTTTCTCTTCCAGAAGAAACGACCGCGTATGAGAACTTCATCATGTTTACCGGCGTAATCCCATCGCCGACAGGGGTTGCGTGTGAAATAGAACCCTTGTGGCTCGTTCACGGGAAAGAGGTTGGGTGTTATGCAGCTACGTGTTGGCAGAACGGTTCCTACCTCGGCGGGACGGAAAATACATGCGAAACCCCCTGGCCTTACGAATGGATGTATACATATCCATGAAAGAGACGAGGCAATAAGTGGGTGGATGAATTTGGACTAGCCTGGCTGGTTCTAAATTGAACCTGATTTCCAACGACCGAACACCGCATGTGAGAGCAGGCGTTGTTTGCTTGTTTCATCCGTTACTAATTCCCCGCATTCCACAGCGCCTGCCAGGCCTCTCATTTTCTCTTCCATCAAATACAACAAATGAAGCGCCGACACCTTAACTGCGTAGACCGTCAGGATCACGAACATGGGATGATCGCTGAGGATTTCACGACAGGCATGCAGGAGGTCAGGGAGGTTCTTATAGACCTCCCAAACCTCGCCTTTTGGACCTCGCCCGAATTTGGGAGGGTCCAGCAGAATTCCATCGTACCGAATGTTACGCCTGGCTTCCCGTTGTACGAATTTTACAGCATCATCCAGGATCCAACGGACGCTTCTATCCTCCAGCCTGGAGAGGGATTGGTTTTGGCGCGCCCAGGTGATGGATTTTTTCGATGCATCCACATGTGTGACCACTGCTCCCATGGCTGCCGCGGCCAGCGTCGCGATACCGGTATACCCGAATAGGTTCAAGATACGGGCAGGTTCGTTTACCATGCCATGCCGCTTCTGGAGCAAACCTGCCATCCAATCCCAATGGACGGCGCATTCTGGAAATACTCCCAAGTGACGGCCTGGTGTGGTCATCGCCGTGAACTGCAGGTTGGCAGTAATGGACGGAGATGGTGAAAGGGGATAACTCATCTCCCATTTTTCGATTGTTGTCTTCCGATACTTCCAGTGACCTCCGCTTTCCTCACCGCTTGGGACAAAGACCGCATCTGCTGAATCCCACATCCTGGAAGGCAGGCCGCGCGACCAGAGAGCCTGAACCTCGGGCCGGATGAAGCGGTAGGGTCCGAATCGTTCCAGTTTCAACCCGGCGCCGCTGTCGAGTAACTCGTAATCCTTCCAGTTGGGGGAAGTGAGTATTTGGATGTCAGGGGGCATGATTTGTGATTGGCGAATCCCAATTTAATACTTGCAATTCACACCGAATCTGGGTAGAATATGGGTGTCAGTGGGTCGTTGTGGGTCGTTGTGGGACGAGCGCCGGTTTTCCGGCGTTTGTCAATTAATGGAGCGCTAGAACAAATGTTTTTAGGTCAATACCATCATACCTTCGATGACAAGAATCGTCTGACAGTTCCGGCTCGTTTCCGTGAACTCCTGGCAGATGGCGTATTTGTCACCCAGGGATTCGACAAATGCCTGATGGTGCTGACAACCTCTGCCTTCGAGCAACTCTATGCGCGTATCAACGCCATGAATATCGCAGATCCGCTTGCCCGCAGCCTCCGCCGTATAATCCTGGGAAATGCCTGCCAGTCTGAAATCGATAAATCCGGGCGCATCCTCATCCCTCAGAACCTGCGTGATATGGTGGTGCTGGAAGGGGAGGCGGTGATGGTGGGGCAGGGAGACTACTTTGAAGTCTGGTCGCCGGTCCACTGGCAGGAGGAACTTACGAAACAAAAGGACGTAGACGACCAGCGTTTCGCTGCATTAAACCTGACGACGCGCTGAGATGACACTGGCGCATGAACCTGTACTTTACCAACAGATTATAACCGCTTTACACCCAAGAAGCGGCGGCCTCTACGTGGATGGGACATTGGGAGCGGGCGGTCATGCCCGTGGTATTCTGGAGGCCTGCGCACCGGCTGGAAGCCTGATCGGTCTTGATGTAGACCCGCAGGCTCTGGCGATTGCCCGTGAGACCTTGGCTCCTTACGGGAATCGTTTCCGGCTGATCCAGGCCTCCTATACTAAACTCGGACAAATTCTGCACGAGATCACCTCGCCCCCGCCTGATGGCATCCTGCTCGACCTGGGAGCGTCGTCCATGCAATTCGATACACCGGAGCGGGGCTTTTCCTTCAGGGATGATGGCCCGCTCGACATGCGGTTCGACCCGAGTATTGCCCGGACAGCCTCGGATATCGTCAATACATTTCCGGAGAAGGACTTAGTGGATATTCTCTACCGCTTTGGCGAGGAACGCAACGCCCGGCGGATCGCCCGAGCCATCATCCGCAACCGCCCAGTGTATAGGACCCGGCAACTGGCATCTGTAATCGAATCCGTTTCTTCCAGGCATGAGGCCCAACACCCGGCGGCACGCACTTTCCAGGCTTTACGGATCGCAGTTAATGATGAACTCGAGGCCATAACACGGGTGTTGCCACAAGCGGTGGATGCCATCCAGGCAGGTGGAAGACTGGCGGTTATTTCCTTTCACTCGCTGGAGGACCGGATTGTGAAGGAATTCATCCGGCGGGAAAGTCGGGATTGTCTTTGCCCCCCCCGGCAGCCAGCCTGTACCTGTGGACACCAGGCAACCGTCGCAGACCTGTCACGCCGGCCAATCACACCAGCGCCCGAGGAGATCCAACGGAATCCACGGGCACGCAGTGCAAAACTAAGGATTGCAGAAAAACTCGTACAACCTGGCACGATGATATGAATCGAATAAACCACATCTTCCGCACTTACCGCCAAGCCCTCTGGCGCACGCAGCGCCAGTGGATTGGTTTGTTTTTAATCAGCCTGGTTGTCGTAGCGATGGTGGCTGCGGTATACCTGAGTGTTACAGCGCGGGCTGGGATCGCAGGACGCCAGATCCTAATGTTACAGGAAGAGATTGCCGCCCATGAGCGAACCAACGCCGACTTGGAGACCGAACTGGCCTCCCTCAGTTCGACGGCTGCCATGCAAGAAAGGGCGGCGGAACTCGGTTATCGCCCTGCCGAACCCGCTGACCTGACTTATGTAGTTGTGCCCGGTTACTCGGTCCCGACCGGGTTGGCCATCGTTGTGGAAGGTGAAGAACGATCCGGCCCGTTGGCGGTCGGTTCCGAATATACAGAATCCCTTTTCGAATGGTTCAACCGAAGCATGAATGGTCCTGGTCTCGCCGGAGTCGAAAGATGAACCACGAGAACTTGTGGCGTTATCGCACGATCCAGGTCCTGATGTTGTCGATTGGGTTGGTTATCCCATTCCAGATGATCCGCATCCAGGGTAAGGACCAGGCGCCTCCGATCCTCGAGAACACCCAGCCATTCCAGGGCGCCGATAGGATCCTTTACCCGCCGCGGGGAGAGATCTATGATCGCAATGGACATCTCCTGGCAGGGAATGAAACTGTCTATGAAGTCGGAGTGGAATTAAGGGATGTCGAGAATCCAGAGACCATTGCACTGGCGCTCAGTGTCCACCTCGGGCTGGATTATGATGTTGTTTACACCGCCATCACCGAGCCACCCGAATACCAGGTGTACATGAGACTAACGGATTACATTCCCGCCGCCAGTATTGCTGAACTGACCACCCTCGCCGGGAAGTTCGAAGAGGATGGTGGCAACCTGAGGGATCAGAACCGCCCGAGCCTGGCTGGTTTGACATTCAATCCTCATCTTCAGCGCAGTTATCCCGAGAGCAGTATGGGTTCGAATCTCATCGGTTTCGTTACCAGTGAAATGCGCGGCTATTATGGGATCGAAGAAAAATACAACAGCATCCTGGCTGGATCGCCTGTCGAAGTCTGGATCTCCTCCAATCCGAACGACGCATTGGACCTGCCTGAGATCCCACCGGGCGCGACTCTCGTCCTGACCATCGATCGTGAGGTGCAGGCTGCGATCGAGGAAATACTCGATGCGGCTTTACTGACCTATGGCGCTGAGTCAGGTACGATCATCGTGATGCAACCGCAGTCCGGGGAAATCCTGGCGATGGTCACCACGCCCCGCTTGAATCTCAACGAATATTGGAATTATGCGGAAGTATTCCCTGGCGAAATCCCTTTCAACCGGGCAATCAGCCAGGCTTATGAACCAGGGTCTGTTTTCAAGATCCTCACAATGGCTGCGGCCCTCGATGCGGGTAGCGTTACGCCAGGGACGACATTTCCGGATCCCGGTTATTTCATTTATGGTGGAGCGACCATCCGCAATTGGGATGGAGGCGCCTGGGGTGTGCAGGATATGACGGGTTGTCTCCAGCATTCGCTCAATACCTGCCTGGCGTGGGTTGCAACAAACCTGAAGAGCGAACTGTTCTATCGCTATATGCAGAGTTTCGGTCTCGGTCATGCGACCGGCATCGATCTGACCGGTGAAGAGACCGGGCGATTGAAACTGCCTGGCGATTCTGATTGGTACCCGGTCGATCTGGCGACGAATGCATTCGGCCAGGGTGTGGCAGTGACCCCGATCCAGATGGTCATGGCAGCATCAGCCATCGCCAACGAAGGACAGATGGTCTACCCGCACCTGTTGAAGACAATGGTGCAGAACGGACGGGTGCGCCATGTAACTGCACCGCAGGTCGTGGGGTCGCCAATTTCTGCCCAAACAGCCCGGACCCTGACCGAGATGCTGACCATCTCTCTCGAGAACGAAGCCTCCTTATCCCTGGTAGAGGGTTACCGGATCGCCGGGAAGACCGGCACTGCCCAGATCCCGACACCCTATGGTTACAACCCGAACCAGACCAATGCGTCGTTCGTGGGCTGGGGACCGGTGGATGATCCGCAGTTCCTGGTGTATGTCTGGATCGAAAAACCGAGCGCATCCATCTGGGGCTCGGAAGTGGCTGCGCCGGTCTTCAGCCAGGTGGTGCAGCGCCTGGTGGTACTGATGGATATTCCTCCCGATTCCATCCGGGATCAAGTGACGGCCGGACCATGAGGCCCAAGTGTTGACCCTTGTCGATGTGATCGAAGCCCTGACCAACTCCCGCCCTGCGATGTCCCTGCCGGTCATCACGGAGGCGGCAATCGATTCCAGGCAGGTGATCCCAGGGTCGCTATTCGTCGCCATCATGGGTGAACGGGTCGATGGGCATGATTTTGTCGCCGATGCATTCCAGCGCGGGGCCTCTTTCGCTCTTATCCAACGAGACCTGGCCGGTGGCTTTCAGACCCTCGACCTGAGACATGCTCCAGCGCCGGACAGTCTCGTCCAACTGGCTGAAGCGCCGCTCTGCCTGCGTGTGGACGATACGCAGGCTGCCTTGCAACAGATCTCGAGACTCTGGCGGCGAAAACTGGAACTGCGCGTGATCGGTATCACCGGGTCGGTAGGAAAATCGACCACCAAGGAAGTGATTGCCGAAGTACTCAGCCAGAGATTCCGGACATTGAAAAATCCCGGTAATCTTAACAACGAGATCGGGCTGCCGTTGACCATGCTTCGCCTGGGATCCGGTTACGAATACGCTGTCCTGGAAATGGGATTCTATGTCCCAGGCGAGATCGCCTTTTTGTGCGATCTGGCCCTGCCCCAGATCGGAGTTGTGACCAATATCGGGACCGTACATGCGGAACGCGCTGGTTCACAGGAAGCCATTGCGCAGGGAAAAGCCGAACTGGTGCAGGCTTTACCGCCTTCACCAGAGGGAGTGGCAATCCTGAACTATGACGATCCCTGGGTTCGACCGATGGCCGAGAAAACCCGGGCACGGGTCTTCTTTTATGGTCTCGATCCGGCATGCCACCTGTGGGCTGACCATATCTCCGGGATGGGATTGGAAGGCATCCATTTCCACCTGCATTACGGCCGGGAGACCCTCCACGTACGGGTACCGATGATCGGACAGCATTCTGTTCATACCGCCTTGCGGGCTGCTGCCGTCGGGTTGGTGGAAGGGCTGAACTGGCAGGAGATCCTGGATGGCCTGCGGGCAGGGCATACCCAATTGCGCCTGGTAGCCGTCCGGAGCGCCAACGGCGCGTTGTTACTGGACGATACCTATAACGCCTCGCCCGAATCCACGATCGCGGCCTTGAACCTCCTCTCGGAAATGGAGGGACGGCGGGTGGCGGTCTTGGGCGATATGCTGGAATTGGGTCCCTATGAGCGCCAGGGACATGAACTGGTCGGGATGCGCGCTGCTTCGGTTGCCGACCTGCTGGTCACGGTCGGGGAGCGCGGGCACATGATCGCTGCCGCAGCCCGGCAATCCGGCTTCCGGTCCGCCAAAGTAACGGAATTGGAAAACACCGACCAGGCAATCGGTTTCCTGGCGGAACATCTTACTGGGAAGGATGTGGTGCTCGTCAAGGGCTCGCATGGCATTCGCATGGACCGCATTGTTTCGGCCCTGGAAGGTGAGTCATGAAAGAATCCGCCCTGGTGTTGAGCCTGGCTGTGTTGAGTTTCATGATGACTGTCATCTGGGGCGGACCACTCCTGCGCATCCTGCGTCATTTCAGGATCGGGAAGCGTATCCGGGTGGAGGAGCCTGGTAAGCACTTCATGAAGATGGGAACGCCGACCATGGGCGGCGTGATGTTCGTCCTGCCTGTCGCCATGTTGACCATCCTGCTCAATGCTGTCCAGGTGCTTGGGCTGGATGTACTGGGAAAATCGGTGCTCGTGCCGCTGATTGCGATGATGGCCTACACCCTGCTCGGCGCAATCGACGATTGGGAAGGCATCCATGGCAAGCGCAAGGGCGATGGGATGCGCATCCGTACCAAGTTCATCGCCCAAATCGTGCTGGCGTCGGGATTGGCATATGTTCTAAAATACATGCTGGGTGTGCCCGACATGTTCCTGCCGGGATTGAGTTTCGAGATCGACCTGGGTTGGGCGTACATCCCGGTTGCCGCATTCATTATCGTCAGCATGTCGAACGCGGTCAATTTTACGGATGGTTTGGATGGACTGGCAGGGTTGATATCGGCCACGATTTTCGCCGCGTATGGCGGGATTGCCCTGATGCAGGGCCAGCCATTCGTCGCCCGTTTCTGTTTCACCATGGTAGGAGCGTTGTTCGGTTTCCTCTGGTTCAACGTTCATCCCGCCCAATTGTTCATGGGCGACACCGGGTCCCTCCCGCTCGGCGCAACGATCGCGGTCGTTGCTTTGATGACCGGACAGTGGGCGCTCCTGCCCGTCATCGCTATCATCCCGTTCAGCGAGGCGGTGAGCGACGTGATCCAGATCGTGTATTTCAGGCTCACAAAGGGCCGCAGATTCTTCAAAATGGCGCCCATCCACTTGCACTTCGAATTACTGGGCTGGAGCGAGACCCAGATTGTACAAAGGTTCTGGTTGATCGGTCTCCTGGCAGCCATGCTGGGTGTGGGATTGGCGCTGGTTTAATGATGAAAACAGACTGGACCGGCAAGCGTGTGCTGATCATCGGAGGCGCCCGCCAGGGACTGGCAGCGGCGCGCTGGCTGGCGCGCCATTCAGCCCAGGTCACCATCAACGACCGCCGCCCGCCGGAGGAAATGGCTTCCGCCCGCCGGGAGATGGCTGGCATCCAGTTGGTATGGGCGCTTGGCAGCCATCCTGTGGCGTTGCTCGATTCCGCAGATTTTGTGGTGATCTCCGGAGGGGTGCCACTCACCAACCCGATCGCAGCCGGCGCCCTGGCACGCGGCATCCCGCTCACCAATGATACCCAGATCTTCCTCGAGCAGGCGCCCTGCAAGATCATCGGCATCACCGGCTCGGCAGGCAAGACGACCACCACCACCCTGGTCGGGCGGATGGCAAAATCCGCCCTGGGAGACAAGGCGGTCGTTGGCGGCAACATCGGCGACCCACTCTTGAACCATGTGGATCAAATGACAGCGGAACATCTCGCCATCCTGGAGATTTCCTCCTTCCAGTTGGAACAGATGCTACTTTCGCCCACCCTGGCCGCCATCTTGAACATCACATCCAACCACCTCGACCGCCACGGCAGCATAGAAGCCTATGCGGCAGCCAAGTACCGTTTGATCCAATTCCAGGGACCACGGGACTGCGCTGTCCTGGGGCGGGACGATCCCGGAGCATGGAGACTTCGGGAATCGGTCAAAGGCGAGTTGCTATCATTCGGAATGTCCCCTCTGCCAGCCGGAGGCCAGGGAGTATTCGTCCGGGATGGATTGATCATCCATAGTGCAGCGGGACGGGAGACCACCCTGTTGGACGCCGCCGAGATCCAACTGCGCGGCGGCCACAACCGGTTGAATGTCCTGGCCGCCTGCGCCATCGCCTGCGCCGCCGGCTTGCAACCTGACACGATCCGGGCGGGAGTGGCGGGCTTCGGCGGGGTACCCCACCGCCTGGAATTGGTCCGGCAGGTAAACGGCGTCTGTTGGTACAACGATTCGATCGCCACAGCCCCCGAACGCACGATGGCGGCCATTCGTTCCTTCGAAGAACCGCTTGTGCTCCTTTTAGGTGGCAGGGACAAGCAACTTCCCTGGCAGGACCTGGCTGCCCTTATCCGCCAACGTGTGGACCATGTCATCCTGTTCGGCGAGGCAGCGGGGAAGATCCAGGCTGCACTGGGCAAGCCGGCATCCGGTCAACGCCCATACACGCTCGAACAATGCACCAGCCTGGCGGAGGCTGTACAGGTAGCCGCCGGTGTCGCAACGATGGGAGATGTTGTTCTGTTCTCACCCGGCGGCGCCAGTTTCGACGAATTCCGCGACTTCGAAGATCGCGGGGAACGGTTCATCCAATGGGTATCGGAACTTTCCTGAACCAACCGATAAATCCAACCCTGGCAACCAAGCGCACCAAGCCGTTGGCCACAGACGTGCCCTTGCTGCTGGCGGTCATTGCCCTGGCAGTCCTTGGCCTCTTGATGGTGTATTCGGCTTCCTGGGACTTTTCGATGCAACTCTATGAAGACCCTGCCTACATGTTCAAGAAACAGGTCTTGTGGATGATGCTCGGTGCGCTGCTGGCCTTCATCCTTACCCGGTTTGACTATCATCTCTGGAAAAAATATGCCGTCTACCTGATGGGGTTGACGGCGCTGCTGCTGGTGGCGGTCTTGATCAACAACGAAGTCCGCCTGGGCGCGGTACGGACCTTCTTCGGAGGTTCCGTACAGCCTTCGGAACTGGCAAAACTGGTGACAGTTCTCTACCTCTCGGTCTGGCTCTACTCGAAGCGGGAACAATTGCATGACATACAGCTCGGCCTGATCCCGCTGGCTGTTATCCTGGGGATGATCGGCGGCTTGATCTACATCCAGCCCGACTTGAGCGCCACCGCCACCATCTTTTTGCTTGGCGGCCTGCTCTTCTTCCTGGCCGGGGGGGACCTGCGTCAGATTGTACTGTTCATGATCGTTGCTCTGGCTGCGGGCTGGGTGGTCGTCCAGTTCAGCGACACCGGCCAAGCCCGGCTTATCTCTTTCATCGCCGGCCTGAAGGACCCGGTCCAGGCTGAGTACCAGGTGAGGAGATCCCTGGAAGCCATCATAAATGGTGGATTTTTCGGGGTGGGCATCGGGCGCTCGGTCACCAAATTGACTGGCTTGCCGTTCCCGCCCACCGACAGCATCTTTGCCGTCTTGGCCGAGGAACTGGGACTGCTCGGGGCCCTGGGTTTGATCGGCCTGTATGGCATCCTGCTCTGGCGCGGCCTGCGCATCTCCGACCAGGCGCCGGACCAGTTGGGGAGGATGCTGGCGGCGGGTTGTACCTTCTGGATCGCGATGGAAGCCCTGATCAACATGGGCGTCCTGGTCGGATTGCTGCCGTTCGCAGGCAACGCCCTGCCGTTCATCAGTGCAGGAGGCTCGAACCTCCTGTCCACGTTCGCTGCGATCGGCATCCTGTTCAATATTTCCCGGCAGGCTGGAGCGATGGCTCCCGCTGGATCCGCGGAACGGAGGAATTACGGTGCGACTGTTGATCTGCGCCGGCGGAACGGGCGGAGGCGTATATCCCGCCCTGACTGTCCTGCAAGCCGTTAGGGACCGCGCCGAGGTACTGTGGGTCGGCGGAGAAGGCGGAATGGAGGCCGCGCTCGTTCGACGCGCAGGTGTCCCATTCCAGAGCATCCCGGCTGGCGGCGTGCATGGTGTGGGTGCGGCCCACCTGCCCGGCAACCTGTGGCGGTTGCTGCGAGGGTATTTCGCGGCGCGGCGCATCCTGCGCGTTTTCAACCCGCATGTGATCTTTTACACCGGAGGTTATCTCGCCGTTCCCATGGCCGCTGCCGCCTGGCGTTACCCGACCCTGCTCTATGTGCCCGACATCGAGCCGGGGCTGGCGTTGAAAACGATTT
>Ga0194126_10010457_pt1 | contig 12145 bp, 12 predicted proteins | sample TA2KigC150mmetaG_FD_148641 | JGI IMG/M metagenome (GOLD analysis project Ga0194126, IMG submission 148641) | Freshwater microbial communities from Lake Tanganyika, Tanzania - TA2015035 Kigoma Deep Cast 150m | ecosystem: Environmental > Aquatic > Freshwater > Lake | place: Tanzania: Lake...
GGCCTATGATTTAAAGAAGGGGCAAAATGGCTGACCTGGCGAAAGCAAAAGAACAGTTCAGGTTTTATACCCGGCTGCATTTATCCGAGCTTACCGGATTAAGGGCATCCACTTTGAGCCAGCTGGCCAATCTTATCAAAACAGTGCCTGATTCCTGCATTTATCATCATACCCACAGGTTCTTACAGCAGCACCAGTATCTCTCTCCGGAGCCCCCTAATGATTTTGCCTATTGGGCAACCCAGGTATTAGGCGAAGACCGGCTGGGCGAAGAGCTTGCCAGTATTGATACGGTCCAATATTCCACTTTAAAAGAACTCAGGGAAAAAATAGTTTCTACAATTGAGAAGAATTTAGAGGAGGACAAATTCGCCAAGCTCAGGTTCGCGCATTCGGGTGAAGAGTTCCATTTTGTTAAGTCGATAAGTTTTGTCCTGCCTACGAACCACATTGTCGGCGACCTGAAGGAATTCATAGAGGCGCTGAAGAATGTCACTCTTGATTCGCTTTATTTCCATATATTCGAGGCGCGCTTAAGGCTGGGGCGCGGGACTAATGATTTCTCAAATTGGATTGAAAATTCGCTGGATGATAAAAATTTGGCGCAGCAAATAGCAAAACTCGACCCGTATACTTTTACCCTCGAAGATTTAAGAAAAACTATCATTAAGATCACAGAAAAAAGGATATTTCTTTAATATGCCTAAAATTGAAGAATATATACCTATAGTCGGCCAGTCCGTTATCGACGATCTGCGGCTTTTGTCCGGCCGCCTGAAGGATAAAGTCGTCCAGCATGTTAATTCCACTGCTGTGGGCGGAGGCGTTGCGGAGATCTTAAGCAGGATGGTGCCTTTGTTAAAGGACCTGGGGGTAGATACCAGGTGGGACCTGATAAAAGGAGGCGAGGATTTCTTTGAAGTGACAAAGAAATTCCATAATGTCCTGCACGGAAGGCAGGACGAACTGACACAGCGGGATTTCGATGTCTTTATGGCAACAAGCCAAAAGAACATTGATGAAGTCAATATTTACGGTGATATTGTCTTTATACATGACCCCCAGCCGATTGCGCTCATAAAGAAGAAATCACAAAATAAATGGGCCTGGCGCTGCCATATCGATGTCTCTAATCCTAATCAAAAAGTTTGGGATTTTCTGATGCAATTTATTCCGAATTACGATGCGGCTGTTTTTTCAGCCCCGGGGTTTTCGCAAAGATTATCCATAAGGCAGTTTTTGATCGCCCCTTCCATTGACCCTTTAAGCGACAAGAATAGGGAGCTGCCGGAGGAAGAGATCAATGCGGTATTGGCAAAATACGGCATAAAAAAAGATAAGCCGATCATAACTCAGATTTCCCGTTTTGACCGGCTTAAAGACCCGTTAGGGGTGATTGAGGCATACCTGCGCGTTAAAGAGCATGTTGATTGCCAGCTTATTTTAGCAGGCGGCGGCGCCTCTGACGACCCGGAAGGAGTCCAGGTTTACGAAGAAGTAAAAGAAAAAGCAAAGCTCGATAAAGATATACATATTTTATTATTGCCGCAAAATGATTTGGAAGTAAATGCCTTGCAAACGGCATCTACTGTTATCATTCAGAAATCAATAAGGGAGGGGTTTGGCCTGACTGTTGCCGAAGCCCTCTGGAAGGCAAAGCCGGTAGTTGCTTCAAATGTGGGCGGGATTCCTTTACAGATCACCCATAAATATTCGGGGCTCCTTTGCCATTCGATTGAAGGTGCTGCCTTTGCAATAAAGCAGCTTTTGAACAGCCCTGATTATGCCAAAAAACTCGGGCAGAACGGCCGCGAGCATATCAGGAATAATTTTCTCCTAACCCGCCATTTGAGGGAATACCTCTTGTTATTCCTTTCCATGTACCATCCGGAAGACCTGGTTTACTTATAATACAAATAAAAAACCCCGCCCTTCCTAATACTTCTAAGGAAGGGCGGGATATTGTGTGCGTAGCTCTATAGTTTCACAACTCTTACAGCCTGCTCTCCTTTGGGGCCTTTTTCGACCTCAAATTCAACCTCTTGTCCATCGGTTAAAGATTTGTATCCTTCGCCTTGGATCGCACTGTGATGCACGAACACATCGCTACCTGATTCCGGGGTTATGAAACCATAACCCTTTTGGTTTGAGAACCACTTAACTTTACCTTTTGCCATTGTTTACTACCTCACTTTCTTCGATATTATAGTAAATAATGGCAGATATAAAAAAACCGCAAGGTTAGTTATTCGCGCCTTACGGTCAGACCATCCTAATCCCTTATTTACTACGCTAATAAATATAACATATTATTTTTTTTTGTCAAGTAATTGTTTTGGAAAAAATGCCGTATTCGTATATAATAGGATAATAAGATCTTCTCAGAAAGAAAGAGAAAGGAGATAGAATTATGGAGAATAATCGGGAAACAAGAAAGAAAAATAAGTTGCAACTGTTTTTTTCTCGCTTGGCTGAAAAAATCGACAAGAAAATGGAAGAGAAAGCAAAGGAAAACCCTTGCTGTTGTAATAGGGATAAGTCAAAGGACAATCAATGTTGCAAATAAGCGTTGATTGGTTCTTATATTCTATCCTGGGGCTTCCTCACTTCAAATGGGTTGAGGCTCTAAACTTTTTTATCTATGATTCCCTTAAGATATTACTGCTTTTGTTTGTAATGATTTCGTTGATTGGGTTTTTGCGGAGTTTTTTGTCTTTAGACAAAATCAGAGAATGGATAACGCAAAAGAAAGGGCTGGGTAATTTCTTTGCGGCTTTGTTCGGGGCAGTAACCCCGTTTTGTTCTTGTTCCTCAATACCTATTTTTATCAGCTTTTTAGAAGCAGGGATCCCCCTTGGCGTAACATTTTCATTTCTTATCACGTCTCCCTTAATTAATGAGTATTTGGTTGTGTTAATGCTCGGATTTTTCGGGTTGAAGATCACTCTTTTATATGTTATTAGCGGCATAAGCATCGGAGTCATCGCCGGGATTATCCTTGGCAAAATGAAGCTTGAGCATTATCTTGAAAAAGATATAGTTCCCGTTAATAGAGAAGAGGGGTATTTTGTTAAGTCCGGGGGGATAAAACAAAGGATTGCTTTTGGCGTATGCGAAGCAAAATCAATAATAAAAAAACTCTGGCTTTGGGTATTAATCGGTGTAGGCATAGGGGCCTTGATCCATAATTACGTACCTGAATCAATGGTCCATTCGATAGTCAGTAAAACAGGGTTTTTTTCCGTGCCAATTGCTACTATTATAGGTATTCCGATGTATGGCAGTTGTGCAGCAATAGTGCCTATCGCAGTTGTCCTGTTTCAAAAAGGGTTCCCCCTGGGGACTGCTTTGGCGTTTATGATGGCAACTGCGGCCCTGTCTTTACCTGAGGCAATTATGTTAAGGCGGGCTATGAAACTGAAATTAATTGCAATTTTCTTTTTTGTTACCGCGCTGGCAATTATATTTACGGGGTATTTGTTTAATTTGCTGCAGAAAATAATGGTTTGATATTAGATTTATGCGGGAGGAGGGACTTGAACCCTCATGACTTGCGTCACTGGCTTCTGAGACCAGCGCGTCTGCCATTCCGCCACCCCCGCGAAGTTCTTTAAGTATATCCCAGCCCAATTATTCTGTCAAATTGTTTTCAATAAAAACGAAAAATCGCTTGACAATCTTTACCATAGGTATATATTAATACCACTTATTAAAAAGTTTTATAAAGTATTTGTAATCTCACCAGAAAAGATGAAACAAGCCACGGCATCAATCAAAATCACCCTTTTTAGTTTAATATTTCTTTATTTCTTCATCCCATTTTCTTCTGCTTTGGCTGTTTTTGACCTTTCTTACAATCTTACCGAAGGCGGGACCAACCGATTAGAGCTGGACCAAAAGAATCAATATAAAGGCGTGCGGCTGAATATCAGTTCAGATATTTCTGTGCGTTATGAAGTGTCTCAGCGTATTGTCCAGCAGCTGGAAAGCAGGGACAAGCCGGGTTTGAGCATCCGTGACAATTTTGTTTTTCGCGGCTTAAGAGGGTCCAACCGTTTCGGCGACCTAAGGGCTTCGTCGGCAGATACGCCGTTAAGGCAGGAAGAATTGCTTTATGTTTCATCTGTCTCGGGAAATTCCGATAGTTTCACGCTGGTTTACGGTATTATCCGGCCGGAAGAATTAGAGCCGGGAGATTATTACGGCAGGATCGCATTCACTTTGAACCCCATGGGCGGGACAGTGCAGCAGGCAACTCAAATATTGGAAGTGCATGTCAGCATATCCCGCGAGCAGGCGGCAAAACAGCAAATAGAAATTACTACTCCCACCGGTTCAAAAAGGGTTGTCCTTAATCCAAAAAAAGATTTAACAAGGGCTGCTTCCGTTATTATTAAGGTTAACGGGAAATTCAAACAGCCGTTTACGATAAAACAGGCATTGATCCAGCCGCCCGAATCTTTAGACGGCGAAAGGTTAAGCAGCAATGCCCTGAGTTTTGCGGTAAAAGATGCGGTAAAGGGCGCCCCATTCAGCGGCCTGGTATCTTTAACGGCCTTTCCGCAGAATATTTATAAATCAGCTCCCGACGCGGAAACGGACAACAATATAACCGTTGTCTATAGCTTAGGGGATCTGTCGCAGCAAAAAGCAGGCAAGTACCGTACACGCATACAGTATTTATTGGAACAGGCAGGGGTTGAATCAAGGATCGAATCACTGGAACTGGATATAGAGAACGACCCTGTTTTTGATTTAGTGGTTGTGCCTCAGGACAATAAATATATCGTAGAATTCCGCGGGCTAAAACCTAAGAGCCCGCCGCAGATAAACGAAGTGGTCATTGAGATTAAGACAAACCTCGGGAAAAGATACCAGGTGGTCCAGGATATATCTTCGGAATTACGGAACAAGGAAGGCAGGGCTATCCCTGGGCAATTCTTTAATTTTGAAACGCGGAGTTTGGATACAAAGGGAAAATTGAATTTTCCCGTAAAACAGCAGGTAAAAAGCGGCGGCAGCACCTTGTTTATTTCGGATGAAAAAGGGTCTCCCGATAAATTCAAGGTTATCTATGAGCTGGGTTGTTCGGAAGAAGTGCAGCCCGGTGATTATTCTGCTAATGTGGCTTATTCACTGCTTGAAATATAAAAGGAGGAAGGAAAATGGGTAAAAGATTATTGGTTTTAACAGCAGTTTTCTTGCTGGGTATCGTAACACTCTGCTCTGCCGCTACAAATATCAGGATCGCGGCAAGCGTAGGGGAAATTCATCAGATGAACGTTGTATTAAATAAGGTGGTGGGAAGCACCTGGACGCCGATCGCTAATCTTGCCGGAGAAGGTATGGATTTCGGTTCGCTTACAAAGGGAACGGATAATGTTTTCCGCTCAACCGCGTACTTTGTGGTGGACGCGCCGGTTACTTCTAACCGCTCGACCTGGACAATAACCCATTCCGCCAGTGATTTTACCAACGGTACTTCTAATCTAAACACTAACACCAATGTAAAATTTGTTAAAGTTGACAATTCAACCAATGCGGAATCACAATTGGCAAGTAATGGTTTTATAAGCTATCAGTTAGCGAAGACCAGGGCACCGGTCCAATCAACAGAGCTTACCGGCGGGCGCCTGCGTCTTTATTATTCTTTGGCAGGCGGCTCAGGAGATGCATCAGGGGTAAGCGTTATTACTACATCAACTCCTACCGGCACCTATACCGGAACAGTCACCTTGACCCTTTCACCGTAATAATCCGAAATCAAAGCCCGGCCTTTAAACAGCCGGGCTTTGATCAAGACAATGAAAAAATACATAATCGCATTATTCTTTTTTTGTTTGTTTGTTTTTAATTCGGTTTCGGCAGTGGAGTTGCCGGCTATCAATAAATCCAAGATCCGGCTTTCTATCGCACCTGGCCAGTCCGATTACGGCGAAATAGTGATCGAGAATACAAGCGAAGAGGCCAGGTCAATGCGCGTCTATCTTTCGGACTGGTATTATTTGCCTGATGCCAACGGCAGCAAGGAATTTGTCCCTGCTAATACTACGCCTCAATCATGCGCATCCTGGATCACGTTTTCACCGGCTGAATTTACCCTCGGGGCCTTTGGCAAGCAAAAAGTAAATTATTCGGTGCGCGTCCCGGAAGGCGCAAGCGGCGGGCATTACGCCGGGATGTTTTTTGAGAGCGTATTCGGCAAACTTGAAAGCCAGCAGAAAGAATTTAAAGCCGGCATGAATATAGTAATAAGGATTGCTACGCTTTTCTACATTGAGCCCAAAGGGACCATCAAGAGGGAAGCATCAATCGATAACCTTGTTATAAAAAAAGAAAAAGACAGTTTTTTTGCCATGCAATTAGATTTTAAGAATACCGGCAATGTCGATATTACATGCGGCGGGACTTTTCATATTATGAATGACGAAGGTTTAGTATTGGCGCGCGGAGAATTTAATGATGTCTTTACCTTTCCCGATGGCACCGCAAAGCTGTCTGCTGTTTGCAAAGAGCGCCTTTTAAAAGGTAAATATGACCTAATACTTACCTTTAATTTGGGTAAAGCCCTTGAAGAAGATAATTTTGGAAGAGGGCCGGTTGTTACAAAAGAAACCGGGATAGAAGTTGAGGCAGGCGGCTCTGTTTCGGTATCGGGCCTGTTGAAATGAAGAAGCTTTTTATCTGTTTTTGTTTAATATCTTTTCTCTCCATCCAAATTTTCCCCGCCTACGGATATCAGATGATCCCCGACCTTCTTTTTAAGACAGGTGTTTCTTTGTATAAAGAAGGAAGGACTGATGAAGCGCTGAGCCAATTCAAAAAAATATTATTGATCGACCCGGATTTTACTCCTGCTTTGGAATATATCAGGAAAATTGAAAGTGGGGGCGCGGCTGTGGTTAAGTCGGCGCCTGTATTAAAAAGGCCTCTACCGGTAAAATTATCTCCGCCTAGTTATCCGGCAAGGCCTGCAGCTAAAACTCCTGAGGCGCCGGCTTTAGTTGAACTCGGCATCCAGCAGGACCTCACGCAGGAAATAGTAGAGATAGAACAAGATAAGAACATAATCGTCAAGGGCCGCAATATCAAAAGATTCCTGGTAACCTCCCCTAATATTCTTCAGGCTGAGAAAAAGAACGCAGATGAATTAGTGGTAACGGGAAAAGAAGTGGGTTATTCTTATCTGCAGGTCTGGGATGAAACCGGCAGAAAGACCCTGGAATTTTTTACAGCTTACCCAAAGCCCGATATCGAGACCCTGGATTTAGAGATGCGTTCGGCAGAAGAAAAGGCGCAGAACTTTAAATTGGGCTATACTTTTGACTGGTCGCTATATGAAGAGGGCAGGAGCTTAACTACACTGGCCAGGTCCAGCTATTCATATATCCACGACTTAACGCTTGCAGGAGAAACTCCTTATGGAGACCTGGATTCGGCGCTGTCAATAAACCGTTTTGATACAAAGACAGAATTAGGCCATTATACAATAGGCCTCACTAACGGCAAGTTCGGCCCATTCAGCGATTTTACTTTACGGGGCTTTGATTTTTTTGATCTACCGCCTGATTTTTCCAATCTTGCCTTTCCCGGCATAAGCTTAAGGGGGGCGATGCTTGCTTCGCCGGCGTTTGATAAAAAAATCAACTACACGGCTTTTTACGGCCAGGAAAACTGGTCTGGTTTCGGCAACCTTTCTCCGGAGATAAACAAAAGAAGAGAGTCCTACCTCGACGGCCTGAACCTTAAATACATCCCTGACCCGGGCAAGCAGGAATACCAGTTTACCGCAGTGCATGGCTTCGGCAAGGACAGAAGTAAAGACCTCGGCAGTATGAATTATGACCTGTTGGGAAAGTTTAATTTTCAGGATTGGAAACTGAAGTATGAGGCGGCAAATAATTCCGAGGCATTTGCCAATATGTTGAATGTAAATTATGTCATCCCTAAGCTTAACTTCGGGGCGGAATTCAGGAATATCAATAAAAAATTCACCAGCTCCACCGGGAGCAGCTCAAACCAGGGTGAGCTGGGCTGGCTCTTTAATTTGTATTATGAGCCGAAGGATAATCTTTCGATGCAGGCAAATTTTGACCTATACCGCGACAGGTTATACCCTGCGCAGGACAGCGACAGCCGTTTTAATCAGGACCTTGACTGGGGCCTGAATTACAGGATCGACCCGAGCTCATCGCTCAGGATGAATTATTCTTTTCAGAACGACCTGGGCAAACTTTCTCAATACCGTTACCAGAACGGCAATATCGGCCTGACAAAAAATATTAAACTGGTCAAGGATATCAACTTTTATGCCGATTATTACCATCAGGAAAATACAAACTATGCCGCGCACAGCTCCGATTATGTGAATGACCGCGTTTATGCCGGTATAAGGGTCAATCTCTTCCGGCCGCTGTATTATTATATCAATAGAGAAATGAACTGGCTCAGGGAGAGTTTTACCGGCAATCGTTCTAAACCGAGCGCATTTGAAACCGGCCTTGATTGGTCCAGCCAATTGGGGAAAAGCCCCTGGTATGGGTCTATGCGTTTTACTTATCGCGATGAAGAAGACACCTTGTCTAATTTAAGCTTCTTAAGCGGCGAGGACTATATTGAAGGTTATTCGGAGCTTTCTTACAGGCCTACTACTGATTTTGAGATGTACGGGTCATGCCGGATGCGCAATGTCTGGGCGGATAACCCGCGTACGGAAAAACATTTTGAGGCTAGTATCAACGGAGGGATGCGTTACCTTTGGGATACCGGCATCAGCTGGCAGCCGGTGGGCATCATCGACGGCTACGTATTTAAGGATTATAATTCAGACGGCATTATGGAAAAAAATGAACCCCCGGTAGGCAAAGTGAAGGTATGGCTCGGCAAAAACAGGTCGGCTGAAACCGATATTTTAGGTTATTATATTTTTGATAATGTGCGCGGCCGCCGGGCGTTTGTCAATCTTGATACGGCGACTATCCCCGAAGGGTTTGTCCTTACTGTTCCGGCGACACAAGGCGCTTTTATAGGCCAGGGGCAGGCCGCCCGCCTTAATTTCGGGGTCGCTTCGAGAACGGAAATTTACGGGTTTGTATTTTTGGATATTAATGATAACGGTATTTTTGATAAAGATGACCCCAGGATAAGGAATGTGGTTCTGCGTTTGGAAGATGATACCATAAGAGTTACTGATGCCAGCGGAAGATATTCATTCTCCAGTGTCAAGCCGGGAGAGCACACAATACAGTTGGACCTGGAGAGCTTGCCGGTTTATTATCTGCCCAAGGTGCCCCTGTCAAAAAAAATCACCCTTTCTGAAGGGGTGAGTTATCCTTACAACATACCGGTCAAGAAAAATCAATAAAGATAATTTAGCGGCTGTAGATAGTTGTAACGGCTACGGCCTGCGCTTCTCCTTTCACCAGCCGGATCTCTTCTTTTTTATTTTCAAAAACTACCGGATTACCGGAAGTTTCTTCCGCGGGTTTAGCTGAGGCGTTTTCTTTAACCAAAGGCACATTAACACCGGCAATCTCAGGGATGGTGCAGGATATTCTGACAGAATAACTATCCTGAGCATAAGATAGCGGCATATATATCACAGCCAAAATTGCCAGTAATATTAAGGAAATAACCGAGGTTTTCAGCATCAAACCCTCCTAAACAAAATATAGCATGCAGCCATGGCCGTTTCAAGGAAACCAGGGATAAAAAGAATTGCCCGTCGCATTTTTTCCTGTTATAATAACCTCTTCCACGCCGGGTGTGGAAGAGGTTAAAGAGGAGTAAGTTATGTTTTTAGAGTCATTTAAGGTCACCGGCCTTGCGGTTACGCAAATATTTATCCTTGCTGCAATCGGCTATATCCTGGTGAAAAGAAATATCTTAGGAGAGGCATGCCTTGATACTTTAAGCCGCCTGACAATCGAGATCACCCTGCCGATACTTATTTTTTGCCAGTTGATCAAAGATTTTAGCTTTACCCTTTTTCCCAACTGGTGGATTTTTCCGTTGATAAGCGTATTGATCACGGCATTGGGGCTTGTTATCGGAAAAGTTTTTTCCGTATTTATAAGAGGAGAGGAGCATAAAGTCCAATTCATGGGCCTGGCTGCTTTTCAAAATTCAGGATATCTTCCGCTTGCGCTAGTCGCGGCACTGCTGCCCCAGGATAAAGCCGGGACAACATTTATATATTTATTCCTGTTTCTTCTCGGGTTTAACCTGGTCATGTTTTCTTTCGGGGCCCGAATGCTTGAGTCCAATAAGAGCAGGAAATTTGATCTATTAAGTTTGTTCAGCCCGCCCGTAGTAGCTACGCTTGGGACGCTTTTTCTGGTGTTTATCGGAGCGCCAAAATTGGTCCCGGAGTTTATCTACCGGCCGCTTAAGCTCGTCGGTGAATGCACCCTGCCGCTTGCAATGATCGTAGTCGGTGGCAACCTCGCGCAGATACATCTGGGCAGGATCAATTTTAAAGCCATTGCTTTGCTTGTTTTGGCGAAGCTGATACTTTTACCGGCATTCGGGCTTTTGTTTTTCAGGCAATTCCCTGTGCCGGAGCTTATCGGGTTATTGATAATTATTGAATTGGCAGCGCCATCTGCGACCCTTTTGTCGGTTATTAACCGCCTGCAGAAAAAAGAAGACCTGTTGATCGGGCAGGGGATATTTTTCGGCCATCTCATAAGCCTGGTGACGTTACCTGTGTTTTTAAGTTTATATTTCAGCGCTTATATGGTAAAATGAAAAACAGTACCGCTACAAATAAAAAAGCATACAGGGATTACGAGATAATTGAATCTGTTGAATGCGGCATCGAACTTAAGGGCTCGGAAGTAAAATCCTTAAGGGCAGGTAAGATCAATCTTGATGATAGTTTCGCCAGGATTGAAAAAGAGGGCGTTACATTGTATAATACACATATAAGCCCTTATGAGCAAGCCAGTTACATGAATACCGACCCCGTAAGGCCGCGCCGCCTGCTTTTACACAAGGGGCAGATTATTAAGCTGAGCGCTAAAGTCAATCAAAAAGGGTTTACCCTGGTGCCGTTAAAAGTTTATTTTAACGAGCGGGGATTTGCAAAATTAGAATTAGCTCTTTGTAAAGGAAAAAAGCTTTATGACCGCCGGGAGGACATCAAGCGGCGGGAAACGGACCTTGCCCTGAGAAGGGTGATTAAAAGCAGAAGGAAATAAAATAGGGGGTGAAAGGGTTCGACTTAAAGCAACTGGGTAAGGGCAGCATGCCGCGGATGCAAGGTAGGCCGCGTTAACAATCCTTGCACAATACAAACGCAAACACACCAGTGTTCAGTCGTGCACCAATGGCAACATTGATGCCGGCTGGCGTTCCAGCCTTAGGGTTTAATTAAACCCTAAGCCACTTTTCGTCTTTCCTACGTGGCGAAAAAGTGCACTAGTAGGATAGCTTAGGAAAATTTGCCTTTGGGGCCTGAGCGAAATTCAAAAAGGCTGCGTCTTGCGCAATCTTGTTCACTGGAGTGCGCAAGATTAAGTTTAAAAAATGAACTAAGCATGTAGCGGCTTTTATCTGGTTATTTAAGGACGGCGGTCCAATTCCGCCCACCTCCACCAAAAATTTCCGACGCAGAGTGCATACCAGATATTTTATGACAAAATTATTTAAATTATTATTACTAGTTACCAGTTGTTGTTTACTGGTTACTTTATTTTCCGGCTGCGGCACATGCCCTGTTAGGGAAGATCTCGTTACTTATGATATCAAGGGCACAACGTATGTCCCCTTGATACCTTTATGCGAAAAAAGAGGAGTTGCCTGGGAATACGACACTTATTCCAAAACTATAAGCTTGTCAGGAGGGACGCATAAAATAAGCTTAAGAGTCGGCGATGCCTTAGCGCTGGTCGACGGCCGGCCAGAACACCTGCGCCATCCTGTAGAGATCTACCAAGGGGTAATTGTCGTACCTTTAAGGTTCAAAGAACTTGTATTTGACGATTTGTTTAAATATTCCCCGTGTACTGTTGTAAGGCCAAAAGGCGAATTCCCCCTGACTTCAATAAAGAAAGTCGTAATAGATGCCGGGCACGGCGGCAATGACCCGGGAGCTATCGGAAGGACCGGCCTGCGCGAAAAAGACGTCAATCTTGATATTGCA
>Ga0194126_10010460_pt1 | contig 12142 bp, 12 predicted proteins | sample TA2KigC150mmetaG_FD_148641 | JGI IMG/M metagenome (GOLD analysis project Ga0194126, IMG submission 148641) | Freshwater microbial communities from Lake Tanganyika, Tanzania - TA2015035 Kigoma Deep Cast 150m | ecosystem: Environmental > Aquatic > Freshwater > Lake | place: Tanzania: Lake...
ACTTGTCCTTCTGTTTGAAAAGCCGTCGCTGCGCACGCGTGTTAGTTTCGAAGTGGGGATACGGCAACTCGGCGGTTCTTGTCTTTACCTGTCTCCTGAGGAAGTGGGGCTGGGAAAGCGAGAGCCTGTGGCAGACATAGCGCGGGTGCTCAGCCGCTATGTTGACGGCATCATAGCTCGTACCTTTGCCCACGGGACTTTGCAGGCGTTGGCACGCTATTCCACTGTGCCTGTAGTCAATGCACTCTCTGACCTGGAGCATCCCTGCCAGGCGTTGGCTGATGTGCTGACTATCCGCGAGAAAAAAGGAAAGTTGAAGGGTCTGGCGCTGGCCTATATCGGCGATGGCAACAACGTGGCACACAGCTTGCTGCTGGCGGCTGCGCTTAGCGGGCTGAACTTCAGAATCGCATCTCCGGAAGGCTATGAGGTGAGCAAGGACGTACTGGAGACGGCCAAGAAATTTACAGCCAATAGCGGCAGCCAGATAGTCTTGACAAAGCATCCTGTCGAAGCGGTGAAGGATGCGGACGTGGTCTATACGGATGTGTGGACTAGCATGGGGCAGGAAGCCGAAGCGGAACGCCGGCGCAAGGACTTTGCAGGTTATCAGGTTGATAGCAAATTGCTGTCATTAGCTAAGAAAGATGTTATCTTCATGCATCCCATGCCAGCGCATCATGGGGAGGAGGTGGCTCAGGGGGTGCTGGATGGGCCGCATTCTGTTGCTTTCGACCAGGCGGAGAACAGGCTTCACTTGCAGAAAGCGCTGCTGGCGGAGATGTTTGGCTAGGTTGGACTGAACCGGCCGCAGGTGTTATCCTAAGAAGACCCCCTTTTTCTTAATATTAGGTATTTGTTTAATGGTAAGAGATTTATGAAACCAGTTGTAGCTATAGTGGGCAGGGCTAATGTGGGTAAGTCCACGCTGTTCAATCGGCTAGCAAATGAGAAGCTGGCTATTGTGGAAGACCTGCCGGGGACAACACGTGACCGTGTCTTTGCTGACATTTCCTGGCAGGGTAGGGCGATAATGCTGGTTGATACTGCTGGCTTGGAGCCAAAGCCTGGCTCTTCCCTGGCGCAGAAAATCAAGTATCAGGTAGAAGCGGCTATTGCCGAGGCTGATGTGCTGGTTTTCATGGTGGATATCAGGGATGGAGTTATCGCTGCCGACCAGGAGATAGCCGACCGACTACGTGGTCGGGGGAAGCCGGTGATTTTGGTGGCCAATAAGGCGGATAACGTCAAACTGGAGAGCCAGGGAAGCGATTTCTATCGATTAGGGCTGGGTAGCCCGGTGACTGCAAGTGCGCATCATGGTCGTGGTGTTAATGAGCTAATGGACAAGGTGATTTCGCTTTTGCCTCTACCCGTGCCAGAAGAAGCCGAGTACGAAATGCCAAAGTTGGCTATTGTGGGACGGCCCAATGTGGGCAAATCTATGCTGCTCAATGCGATAGTTGGCGAGGAGAGGGCTGTTGTGGACGAAGTGGCTGGCACGACCAGGGATGCTGTGGATACCGTTTACCAGTATGGTGACCAGAAGCTGCTTTTGATTGATACGGCGGGTGTCAGGCGACGGGGGCGAGTAGGGACAGGGGTGGAGTACTACAGTGTGATTCGAACCTTGCGTGCCATAAATCGCTGCGACATTGCCCTGCTAGTGACCGATGCCACCGAGTTCATCGCTGCTCAGGATATCCATATCGCTGGCTACATCAAGCAGGCGTGTAAGGGCATGGTGTTGCTGGTGAACAAGTGGGACCTGGTGTCAGATACCCCGCAATCAGCCTATGCTGAGCAAATCGAGCAGCGTTTGAAGTTCATGTCACACGCTCCTGTACTTTATGTCTCGGCCAAGACGGGGCGAGGCGTGAATGCCATAATACCTAAGGCTATGGAAGTATGGCAGGAGAGACAAAAACAGTTGCCTGACAAGGTGATTGATACGCTGATAAAAGAGGCTTTCCTGTCTCATACCCCGCCGAGAAAGGGTTTCAGGCAATTGGAAGTGGTGCGGGCGTATCAGTCCGGCGTCAATCCTCCTACCTTTGCACTTTTAGTTAATGACCCAAAACTGGTACACTTTTCTTATCAGCGCTTTTTGGAGAACAAGCTGCGACAGACCTTTGGCTTTTCCGGGACATCGCTTCAACTTCTTTTTCGAAAGGCCAGGTCGCAGAAACGCAGAAAAACAAGGAGTGGGAGAGCATGATAATCGGTAAGTTTGTGATTGTAGCTGTAATGGCTTATCTGCTGGGTGCTATACCCTTTGCATTGATTGTAAGCAAGAAGATGGCTGGAGTAGATATTTCCAAGCACGGCAGCGGCAACATCGGCGGCACCAATGTTTACCGTGTTTTGGGCCTGAAGCCGGGTGTCGTAGCCATCATCCTTGACCTGGCCAAGGCGTTTATTGCAGTGACAGCGGCCCGGTACATAGTCGGTGACAGCGTGTTGATGATGGCTAACATTCCTATAACCTGGCAATGGGGCCAGGGTCTGGCAGCTATCATGGTTATGGTGGGCCATAACTGGTCGGTTTACATCAAGTTCCGTGGTGGCAAGGGCGTAGCCACTTATTTTGGAAGTTGGTTTGCCATGTGGCCTGCCGCAGCTCTGGTTGCCGGTGTAATTCTGCTTTTGACGTTGCTGCGCAGCCGGCTCATGTCATTGGGTTCTCTGCTGGCTGCTGGTGGAGTGCTTGTGCTGTTCGTAGTCCTCACCTTCGCCTATGACTTCCCGGTCATATATCTGGTCTATAGTGTGATAGCAGCAGGCTTAATCTGCTATCAGCACCGTGCCAACATCAACCGGTTGATGAGCGGCACCGAGCTACGCCTCAGATAGCCATCAAATTGCTTGAGTTTCTTGGGTCAATTACCTTAGAGCATGGCTAAAGTTGCTGTTATTGGTGCTACCACCTGGGGTACCACCCTGGGCTGGTTGCTGGCGGGCAAAGGAATCGATGTTAGCGTATGGGCCAGGAGCGAGGCCAAGGCTGTGGAATGCCGCCGCCAGCATCAAGACCGCCTATTGCAAGCAGACTTAGGCAGGCATCTAACCTTCACCAGTAATGAGGCCGAAGCATTAGGCTCCGCTGATTTTGCCATTTGTGCTGTACCGGCGCAGAATATGCGCCAGACTGTGAGGAAAGTTGGGGAGTGCTTGAAGCCTACTACCGTGGTGGTCAGCGTAGCCAAGGGGTTGGAGGCGGAGACCGGCAAAAGGATGTCAGAGGTTATAGCCGAAGAGATTGTTGTTCCTTTAGCACGGGGAGTGAGCGTTCTTTCCGGCCCTAACCTATCGAAGGAGATAGACCAGGGTTTGCCGGCGACATCGGTGGTAGCGGCTGAAGATATCGAAGTGGCCAAGATGGTGCAGAAGCTGCTGGAATCACCGCATTTCTACCTCTTTGTCAGCGATGACCTGGTAGGTGTGGAACTCTGCGGTGCGCTGAAGAACGTTATTGCCATCGGGGCCGGGATACTGGATGGCCTTGATTTAGGCAATAATGCCAAGGCGGCGTTTATCACTATGGGTTGGAACGAGGTTGTTTCACTGGGCAAGGCGATGGGTGCCAGAGAGGATACCTTTTATGGGTTGGCCGGTTTTGGTGACCTGATAGCCACGGGGAATAGCCCTTTGAGCCGTAACCACTATGTGGGCTACGAATTGGGGAAGGGCCGACCCCTGGGTGAGATTCTGGCTTCTATGACTAATGTAGCTGAGGGGATAGACACTACGGTAGCGGCATACCGTTTGTCCAGGCGGTTGAGATTGGAATTTCCGACGATTGACCTTGTCTATAGGGTGCTGTTTGAATCCCTATCGCCAGCCGAGATATCGACCAGGTTGAGAAATGGCTTTAGGCCTGAGGCGGTTACCTAATCTTTTCGACGCTCGGCGTATTAGTCGTGGTCTGACTTCTGATGCGATTCCAGCTTAGGCAAGGTTTTGGCCAGTTCTTCGAAGAGCTTCCTCTGCTTTTCGTTGAGCGACTGCGGGGTTGCCACGCGGATGGAGACCAGTTGGTCTCCTCTGCCTTTGCCGTCTAGCCGAGGCACTCCCTTACCTTTTATCCGCAAGATTTTGCCTTCCTGGGTACCGGCGGGCACTTTCAGCGTGGTGGTGCTGTCGTCTATTGTGGGCACTTCTATTTCGTCGCCCAACGCTGCCTGGGCGAAGTTTATGGGCAACTCGTAGGAAATGTCATAGCCTCTGCGCTGGAATAGCTTGTGGGTTGCAATGGAGAAATTGATATATAAGTCACCGGTTGAGCCACCGTATATGCCAGCATCGCCTTCACCGCTGAGACGCATCTGGTAATTCTCGTCTATTCCTGCTGGTACGGTGACTGTCAGCTTACGTTTGACCTTTTGTCTACCGTTCCCCTTGCATTTGTGGCAAGGCTGGGTAATTAGTGAGCCTTCGCCATGGCACTGCGAACACGTGGCTGTGTGTGTGAACCTGCCGAAGATGCTCTGTTGAACGCGTCGAACCTGGCCGTTGCCGTTGCAACTCGGGCACTTCTGGGGGTTGGTGCCTGGCTCGCTGCCGATGCCGTGGCATACCTGGCAATTTTCGACGCGCCAGATATCAATTTCTTTTTCTGTGCCAAAGACCGCTTCTTTGAAGGAAAGGTCAAGGCTGGTACGCAAGTCATTGCCTTTTCGGGGAGCGCGACGGCGAGCAGTAGTTGTTGCTCCTCCGAAGAAGGCCTCGAAGATATCGCCCAGACCGCCGAAGGTGAATTCATCGAATCCTGACCAGTCTGAGCCGAGCACACGGCCGTAGCGGTCGTATTGGGCGCGCTTCTCCGCGTTGCACAGGACCTCGTAGGCCTCATTTATTTCTTTGAACTTATCTCCGGCCTCGTCAGACTTGTTATGGTCGGGATGGTGCTGAAAGGCCAGCTTGCGGTAGGCCTTCTTTATTTCCTCCTCGCTGGCACTCCTGGGAATTCCCAGTATTTCGTAATAGTCCTTGTTCCGTGGCATAGTAAAGTCCTCAACACTCCAGTATAGCTAATGTTATGAGCCAGTGACAAATATTAGATAGGGCATCGTTCGATGTCGGCGATGTGCTAGCCACTGGCTTCCCCTAAGGTTTGTCTAGCAGTCTGTGGGTAGTGTATGATTATTTGCCAGATGAAAAAGAAGCTCAAAAAGGCTCTTTCCTCGCGTTTCAAACGGAAGATAAGCGACCAGAGGTTAGTAAAGGCAGCCGTTATGTTGCCCCTTTTTTGCAAGGATGGACAGTATCATATACTGTTCACGCGGCGGAGCAATGAGGTCATGCATCATAAGGGTCAAATTTCGTTTCCCGGTGGTGCCAAACATGGGGACGATGCCAGCTTGCTGGATACAGCGCTAAGGGAGAGCTGCGAAGAGATAGGGCTGCAGGCGAGAGACGTTGAAGTCCTGGGTGAACTGGATGATGCGCCCACTTCCACCTCCAATTTTGTGATTTCGCCGTTTGTTGGCTTCATCCCTTATCCCTATGATTTCAGAATCAGCCGTGGCGAGATTGACGAGATATTTGATGTGCCTGTTTCCATGCTGCTTGGGGATACCAATTTCAAGCAGGAGCATCATCATATAGGGGGGCAGGTCTTTACCACCTATACCTACGAGTACGGCGGTCGGGTTATCTGGGGTGCTACGGCAGGCATTTTGCATCAGTTCCTCGAGATTTGGAAGGCCGTGAGTGGAGCCCAGAATTAGATTTCTTAGCTTTTGATTTCGGCCTTCTTCCCCTCGGCCAGTTGCTTTGTTTTTACCTTAATAGCCTTCGGTTTTACATCTTCGGCCTTGGGAATAGTCAGGGTTAAGACGCCGTTTTCCAAATTAGCCTCAGCCTTGTCAGCCTTGAGGCCATTGGGGATAGTCAGACTGCGGGCGAAGTTACCGTAGTAGCATTCCTTTCGGTAGTACTTCCCTTCCTTGGTTTCATGCTCCTCTTTGGTTTCCCCTTTGATGGTCAGGGTGTTGCCGGTAATGTTGATGTCCAGGTCTTCTGGCTTGACGCCTGGCAAGGTTGCCTTCACCACTACCTCATCCGGGGCTTCATACAGGTCGACCATTGGCGCTACAGCCTCACCACCCGGCGCAACCGCGCGGAACGGCCAGAAATAACCATCCTCCCAAAACCTGTCCATCGCCTCCCTCATAGCCGCAAGCTCCCTAATGGGTTCCCATCGTGCTAGCTGCATAGTTTCTACCTCCTTTTATAATTTATTCTGAGCTATAATATATAATTACAAAAATATCAAGAATATCTAATAATTAATTATCAATTTATTTCATTATGCAGTTGACAAATATCTAGAGAGTGCCTATAATTATGTTTCAAAAGCGTGATAAAAGGCGGATGTTATGCCAGGTAGAGATTACTATTCTATTCTGGGAGTGAGTCGAGGCGCTGCGGACAAGGATATTAAGCAAGCCTATCGCAGGCTTGCCCGGAGGTATCATCCTGACGTCAATCCTGGTGACAAGGCGGCTGAGGCTAAGTTCAAAGAGGTGAATGAGGCTTACGAGGTGCTTTCCGACCCAGAAAAGCGTAAGAAATATGACCAATTTGGAGATAAGTGGCAGTTTGCTGACCAGTTTGCCAAGGCTGGGCGGGGTGCTCAATATGACTTCAGCAGGGGTGGAACATATACCACCCATGATTTCGGCGACCTTGGTGATTTAGGCAGTATCTTTGAGGGTGTCTTCCGTGGTTTTGGCACTGGTGCAGGCACGGTTCGCCGTCCTGCCAGGCCCAGGAGTGTAGAGCATCCGGTGGAGGTGACACTGGAGGAGGCATATAGCGGGACGACTCGCGTGTTGCAGTTGGCGAGCGAACAGCAGTGTCCCACCTGTGCTGGCACAGGCAGGGTGCGTGAAGGCAATAGAACCAAACTTTGCCCTGTGTGTGGTGGTTCGGCTGTGGGGGGGAAGCCGAAACGGCTGGAAGTTAAGATACCGGCCGGGGTGACTGATGGTTCTAAGGTACGAATTGCTGGACAAGGCAGCTTGAACCCGGATGGTACCAGAGGGGACCTCTATCTAGTGGTGAAGGTGCTGCCTCATAGGCTCTTTGAGCGGAAGAGCGACGACCTTTATGTAGATGTTGCTGTCCCCCTAGTGGTCGCTATGCTTGGCGGCGAAGCGGAGGTGCCGACCCTGAGGGGGAAGGTGTCTCTGAAGATACCGCCTGAAACAGATAACGGAAAAGTCTTCCGGCTGAGTGGACAAGGGATGCCGCATTTGGGCGATTCCTCGAGGGGTGACTTACTAGCCAAGGTGAAAGTGGTGTTACCTAAAAATCTCACTCCACGGGAGAGGCAGCTTTTTGAGCAGTTGCGGCTAACTCGTCCGAGGTGAAGTCTTGCTAATGGAGAATTTGGGTGATAAGATAGAATGGCTTTACGAGATTCTGAACCCAGATATGTGATAAGTATAGCAGCGAGGATAGTGGGCATCGAGACCCATACCTTGCGCTATTATGAGAGACTTGGTTTAGTTCAGCCTTACCGTTCCGGGGGCAATATTCGGTATTATTCCGAGGAGGATATCGAGAGGCTGCGCTATATCAAGACTTTAACCGAAGACCTGGGGCTTAATCTGGCTGGAGTCGAGGTGGTTACTCGCATGGCACAGAGGATGGCAGAAATGCAGCGGCAGATCGCAGAGATGGACTCTGAGATCGAGCGCTTGAAAGGAATTGAATCCGGGAAGAGACAAAAAATTCATGAAAGGAGCAAATGATGCCGAAAACACAAACCAAGCTGGAACCAGCGAAATGGCAAATTACGGCAACCACTATTCGTTGTGAGATGGTTGACGACTTTGTCACCATCATGGTCAATAAAGACTGGACGGTCAAGTGTGCCTGGTTTAGCAGGTACAAGCAGAAGGCGCTTGAGGACAAGAAACACAAGTTCGCTAAGAAAATCAATCAGAAGATTGAAAAATGCCAAGGTCCTGAGTGTTCCTATCAGACCGATTACAAGGATAAGCTGATTAAGGAAGAGACCGGCAAGTAAAGTAAATACTAAGGATACATCGTGAGACCTGAGAGGTTTACCGAGCAGGCACGGGAAGTGCTGTCTGCTTCGCAGGAGCTTGTGCGCCGCTATCGCCATAGCCAATGGGACGTGGAGCATATTTTGTTGGCTTTGCTGGAGCAGGAGAGCGGCCTGACCAACGAAATACTGCAGAAGCTGGGTGTTGATATTGGAGCGGTGAAAAAACGGCTCCATACCAGCCTGGATAGCGCATCCAAGATGGCCTACGAAGCTGAGCAGATATATGCAACGCCGCGGATAGCGCGTCTGCTGGACAATGCTGCTCGCGAGGCAGACAGGCTGAAAGACGATTTCATTGGCACTGAGCATGTGCTGATTGCCATTCTCGCTGAAGGCAGGGGCGAGGCTGTATCTATTCTGAGGGAATTTGGTGTAGACCAGGAGAAAATATACCGTGCTCTGCAGGAGATACGCGGTGGACATCGCGTAGATAGTCCTTCTGCCGAAAGCAGGTATCGGTCTCTGGCTAAGTACGGCCGTGACCTTACCGAACTGGCCAAGCAGGGCAAGCTTGACCCTGTTATTGGCCGTGAGGACGATATAAAGCGGGTAATGCAGGTTTTGACACGTCGTACCAAGAATAACCCGGTTATTATCGGCGAGGCTGGTGTGGGCAAGACTGCAATCGCCGAAGGCTTGGCCCAAAAAATAGTATCTGGTGATGTGCCAGATTCCCTGAAGAATCGTAAGGTCATTGCCCTGGACATGGGGTCACTGGTTGCTGGCAGCAAATTCCGCGGCGAATTTGAAGAAAGGCTGAAGGCGGTGATGGACGAAGTCCGCCAGGCGGCTGGCGAGGTTATCTTGTTTATCGACGAGATACATACCGTTGTTGGTGCTGGGGCTGCTGAAGGTGCTATAGATGCCAGCAATATGCTGAAGCCAGCATTGGCGCGTGGTGAGTTGCAGTGTGTTGGCGCCACTACATTGGATGAGTACAGAGAGCATATTGAAAAAGACAAGGCACTGGAGCGCCGGCTACAACCTGTGTTCATTGGTGAGCCGAGCATTGAGGCTACCATTGAGATGCTGCGTGGTCTTCGACCCAGATATGAGGCGCACCACAAGATAACAATTGAAGATTCAGCTCTGGTGGCTGCCGCCCGGCTGAGCCAACGCTATATCTCTGACAGGTTTTTGCCGGATAAGGCGATAGACCTTATTGACGAGGCTGCCAGCAAGATGCGAATTGACATGGAAAGCAAGCCAGACAGCATAAAGGCTCTGGATGAGAAGATTAAACATCTTTTAGACCAGGAGGAGTCAGCCTCTCAACGAGCGGACTACGAAAAGGCTGCTGAGATGCGGGCGGAGAGGTTGCGGTTAGAGTCGGAGCGCGATGAGGCTGAGGTGGAATGGAGGCAGGAGAAGAAGATCGATGGCTCGGTGACCGAGGAGGTCATTGCCGAACTGGTTTCAAAGTGGACTGGCATTCCTGTTTCCCGCATGCTGGAAGCCGAGGCTGAAAAGCTGCTCCACATGGAGGAACGGATACACGAGAGGATTGTAAATCAGGATGAAGCGGTGGCTGCTATCTCCGAGGCGGTGAGGCGTGGTCGCGCTGGCTTGAAAGACCCTAAACGGCCTATAGGGAGTTTCATATTCCTTGGCCCCACCGGCGTGGGCAAAACCGAGCTGGCCAAGGCGCTGGCTCAGTTTCTCTTTGATGACGAGGATGCCATGATTCGGCTTGATATGTCCGAATTTATGGAAAAACACACGGTGTCGCGTCTTATAGGAGCCCCGCCTGGATACATAGGCTATGAAGAAGCTGGCCAGCTAACTGAGGCTGTGCGCCGTCGGCCCTTCAGGGTCATACTCTTCGATGAGGTCGAGAAAGCTCATCCAGATGTCTTCAATATTCTGCTCCAGATACTAGAGGATGGCAGGTTGACCGACGGCCATGGTAGGGCCGTCGACTTCAGAAACAGCGTGGTCGTCATGACCAGCAATCTGGGCACGCAGGAGTTTCAGCGTCAGGCTATAGGCTTCACCCGCCAGGACAAAGGGGAGCAACAACGCCTGCGAGGTACAATAGAAACTGCTCTGAAGCAGACCTTCCGGCCCGAGTTCTTGAACAGGATAGACGATATTATTATCTTCCAGCCATTGACTGAGGAGCACCTGAAAAAGATTGTAGACCTGCTGTTTTTAGAGGTGGAGAAGAGATTGGCTGACCGCAATATCGGGCTAGAACTTGACGATGAAGCTAAGGAATGGCTGCTCAAAGAAGGTTATGAGCCGGCTTTTGGTGCTCGACCGCTGCGGCGTGCCATCCAGCGTTATGTTGAGAACCCGTTGTCAAGCAAGATATTGAGCGGCGAATTTAAAGACGGCGATCGCATCTTTGTGGGTGTTGAAGGCGATAGCCTGAGCTTCAGCACTAGCAAGAGGAAGTCGAAGGTGGGAGCGAGGAGAGGCGCAAATACGCAGGCGCTTCCCGATTCTGAGATATAACTGCAGGAGAGCCAGCGCTATAACCAGCAGATGAGTGACCATTCTGAAACTGTAGCCACGAGGAAGGCAAAGCTCAGGGTAAGAGATCTCGTCGTCGGTATTCTGGCGCTGGTGGTTACCATAGTTGGCTGCGTTGCCGTAGTCTTTTATTGGGATTACATCAGCCAGGTTAGGCAATATGGTTATATCGGTGCCTTTGTCATCAGTGTCCTGGCGGGGGCGTTCTCGTTTATACCTATACCTGGCATTTTGGTGGTATTCACTCTGGGCAGCCTGCTCAATCCGATTCTGGTGGGGATAGTCTCCGGACTGGGCGAAGCTTTGGGCAGCCTGGCTATCTACCTCACAGGCTATGGTGGCAGAGTGGCGGTCGAGTCTCTAAATGGGAGGTACGTCGCCAGACTGGAGAAGTGGCTAGGGAGCCACGGTTCTTTGACCGTTTTTCTCATGTCGGTAATACTTAATCCCTTGTTTTATCCGTTTACGGCACTTGCTGGGATGCTTCGCTTTGGATTGTTGAAGTTCTTTCTTTTGTGTTGGGCAGGCAAAGCCATAAAGAACGTGGCGATTGCTGGCGTAGGCTATATTGGATTGCGTACCATACTGAACTGGTTAGGAGTGTTAGGAATACCATGAGCAAGGAAGCAGCGAAGAGCCGGAGAACTACAGTGGGCAGGAAATCGGTGCGAACTAAAGCGACACGCACGAAAGCTGTGGCAGCGAAAAAACCTGGTGTGGCCAAAAAAATTAAGCAGACTGCGGTAGAGCAGAAAGCTACAGAACCTGTGAAAGCGCCAAAGCAAAGGAGCTGGCGCGTGGCCTTTTTCCTGTCCCTCTTTCTTGGTCCCTTTGGGGCTGACCGTTTCTATATTGGCAGAACACGCTCCGCGATAGTCAAGCTGGTTACCTTGAGCTGCTTTGGTGTCTGGTGGCTTACCGATTTCATTCTTATTGCCAGTGACTGGCGCAAGGATGCCTGGGGTTGGCCTTTGAGACATTAGCTTATACAAGTTGTTTGCTAGCCGGAACCTTTTTGTGTTAAATTAGAGAGCGCTTCGGTGGGGCTGTAGCTCAATTGGGAGAGCGTTTGACTGGCAGTCAAAAGGTAGTGGGTTCGAATCCCATCAGCTCCACCAAAATGCTAATGTTCTTTCTTTGTATCCTGCAGAGTGAACAGGCTGACCAATACTATATTGGTTCCACAAAAGACGTATCCACCAGATTAGCTGAACACAATGCTGGTAAGACTCCGTCTACAAAAAGATACCGTCCCTGGAGAGTAATACATACTGAAGCCTACTGTACACTCAGCGAAGCAAGACAGAGAGAACGGCAGATTAAGTCTTGGAAGAGTCCAGCCTATATGATTAAGACGCTGGGGTTAAGTAGCTGATATGGGAGAGCGTCCCGATTGGCATCGGGAAGGTAGTGGGTGCCGATTTTATACGGCATCCCGTATGAAGTATGAATCGGGATTCGAATCCCCTCAGCTCCACCAGCCAGATATCTGAAGCCAAAACAGAAACCATTCCGGATAGTTCCCGAACCGCCTGCCTTGCCAGCTTTTAACGCGAACGGTTAATAAAATTCCAGATTAACAGTGGC
>Ga0194126_10010465_pt1 | contig 12140 bp, 10 predicted proteins | sample TA2KigC150mmetaG_FD_148641 | JGI IMG/M metagenome (GOLD analysis project Ga0194126, IMG submission 148641) | Freshwater microbial communities from Lake Tanganyika, Tanzania - TA2015035 Kigoma Deep Cast 150m | ecosystem: Environmental > Aquatic > Freshwater > Lake | place: Tanzania: Lake...
TATGTGCAGGAGTTTCATAAGCTTGTCAAAGCATGCAGCCTTGGGCAGATCCGGCTTGTACCCCTTAAAGGTATTGCTTTTTTAACCTCACTATATGCACATAACACCGCGCTGCGTTCTCTTTCAGACATTGATATCCTGTTTGAAAAAATTGATATCGAGCGTGTTGAAGATATTCTTGTTCCCTTGGGCTATCAGACCGAACACATGGATGCCAGAGCTGAGAGTCGAGCATTTCATTCGGCATACGGCCGCAGGGTATCGGGTTTCACTCTCCTGATAGAGGCTCACTGGGATTTTGATTATGCGGACTCCCCTTACAAGATTGATATTGCGGATATGCGGCAGCGCAGCCGTGAGATAAAAACGGATATCGGCACATACTATGAGCTTTCTATTGAAGACACTCTGATACTGAACTGCTTTCACATCCTGCGCCACATACCAAAGGGGCCGGATGTGCTGCTGTACCTTAAGAATTTTTGTGATATCGCTTTGCTGCTCAAAATGCATGGCGGCACTATTGACTGGGAATGTATTCTGCAGCGATCAAGGCACTATAACGTTATTCGCCCTGTCGGAATGGTGCTGCTGCTTGTGCGTGATTTGCTGGGGGCGAAGGATATTCCTTGCACGGTTTTTAAAGCATTACAGGCCGAAGGTTTTCAGGAGGACTTTGCGGCCTGTGCGGTTCGGGAATACATTTTTAACCCTTCTAAAGCGGAAAGAAAATCGCTGCCTTTCTTGATGGTTGATATCGCAACAGCAGTGGGCCTGCGTGAAAAAATCAAAATAATTATAGGTGCCCCAAAGATTTTTCTTTCGTTATACCGGGCGAGATATTATGAACGCTATGGCCGCTCAACCCCGAGAGCCCTCGCACATATAACGTGGTATTATTCTCGCAAGGCTGCGGCTGCGTTTGCGCTTTGGGTACGTGCCCCCCGCAAGGCCGCCCAGCTTCAAAAAAAGAGCGTGGCTGTTAACCGAAAAACTCAGGCAGCAATCGATTGGCTTAGGGGATAATTTGATTTGTCTGCGGGATATAGTGGTTTAAATCATATTTCTAAAATAGCAATAAAAAAATTAAAAAGGAATCGTTGCTATGACTAGGAAGATTGGAATAACCGGCATAGCCGGGTTTGTCGGTTCGCACCTGCGAGACAGGCTCGCCAGGGAGAATGTTTTTGAGATTCTGCCCTATGAAGACAGCTATTACGATAACCCCGCTAACCTCTCAGCTTTTGTCAAAAATGCCGACATTATTGTCCACCTGGCCGGGGTCAACCGCGATGAACCCCAGGTGGTCTATGAAAAAAACATAGTTCTGATGGAGAAGCTCCTGGCCGCTGTCGATGCTTCCGGCAATACGCCCTATATACTTTTTTCTTCCAGCACACAGATTGAACGCGACAACGAATACGGCCGCGGTAAGAAGCGGGCGATGGAGCTGCTCGAGCAGTGGAGCAGGGGAAAATCAGCGCCGGCTGTTTCCATGGTAATACCAAACGTGTTTGGCGACGGCGGTCGCCCATTTTACAACTCGGTTGTTGCTACATTCTGCTATCAGCTCACCCACGGTCAGGATCCCACCATCCAGCAGGATGGGCTGATGACGATGATATACATAAAGGACCTTGTGGAAGAGATATGGCGCTTGATACAGACATTGCCTGCGGGCTATCACGTTGAGCATATCCAGCCCCGTGCCGAGATAAAAGTATCTGCAATTCTGGCCCTGCTGAATAAGTATAAGGAAAACTTCTATGGCAGCGGCATGGTGCCGGCAATTAAATCAGAATTTGAGCGCGATCTCTACAACACTTTTATTACCTACATGGATGCCGCTGACTGGGAGCGGCACCTGAAGCTCAACACTGATGTGCGCGGCAGCTTTGTTGAGGTGTTTAAGCTGGAAAACGGCGGGCAGGTTTCGTTTTCGACTACCAGGCCACGAATCACCCGGGGCAATCATTATCATGTCCGTAAAAATGAAAAATTCTGCGTGGTCAGCGGGCAGGCGAGCATAAAGCTGCGTCGCATCGGGACCGATAAGGTTATCGAATACCGGGTGTCCGGCGACAAGCCATCGTGGGTTGAAATGCCCATATACCACACCCACAATATTACTAATGTAGGAAAATCGGAACTGGTAACGCTTTTCTGGATCAACGAGCACTTTGACCCGAGTGACCCGGATACATTTTTTGAGGAGGTCTAAATCGTGAAGGTTGTAACTATTCTCGGAACGCGTCCTGAAATTATCCGTCTATCGAGTACTATGGCCCTGCTGGACCGGCATATTGATCATGTGATTGTTCATACCGGACAAAACTGGGATTATGAGTTGAATGAGATTTTTTTTAAAGACCTCAATGTCCGCAAGCCCGACCATTTTATGAACGTCGATACGTCGAGTCTTGGCCGGGTCTACGGCGGCATCCTGATAGCAGCCGAGGAGATTCTAAAAAAGGAAAAGCCTGACGCTGTTTTGATTTTGGGCGACACCAACAGTTCAATCGCCGGCATCATGGCAAAGAGACTGAAGATTCCAATTTTCCATATGGAAGCGGGTAATCGCTGCTTTGATCTCAATGTTCCCGAGGAAACCAATCGCAGAATCATCGACCATATCAGCGATTTCAATCTCTGCTACACAGAGCACGCCCGACGTCATCTTTTGAGTGAGGGACTGCCCCATCGGCGAATTTATGTGACAGGCTCTCCCATGCGCGAAGTTTTAAATACGCATATGGATCGAATACAGGCCTCAGGAGTTCTTCAGGAACTGGGCATTGAAAAGGAGTGCTATTTTCTTGCAAGCATTCACCGGGAAGAAAATGTTGACCGGAGGGAAAGCCTGACAGCCCTGCTCGATTCCCTGGAGGCCCTGGTCGCACGGTTTGGCTGGCCGGTGATCGTCTCTACTCATCCCCGCACCCGCAAGCGGCTTGAAACGCTTGGCCGCAAGGATATTTCCAGTGCAATAAAATTCATGAAGCCCTTCGGATTTCTCGATTATGTACATCTGCAAATGAATGCGGCCTGTGTACTCTCAGACAGCGGCACTATCTGCGAAGAGTCTTCAATGCTGAAATTTTCGGCAGTAACCGTACGCTGCGCGCTTGAGCGGCCCGAGGCCATGGATACCGGCTCAATCGTACTGACAGGCCTCGACGCCGGTGTTATTGTTAAGGCGGTTGAGGTGCAGATGTCTCCCGACATACGCGCGCAGGGCATGTGTGTGCCCGACGATTACTGCACTACCAACACATCCCATCGCGTTCTGAAAATTATTCTGGGGACAGCCAGGCTCAGCAACACCTGGCATGGTATTCAGTACAACGATTTGGCGTAAATAATGCGTATACTTTTTATCGCTCAGAACTTTCAGCCGGAGCCGAATTTTTTTTTCGGCCTGCCTTTCGCCAGAGAACTGCAGCGCCGCGGGCATCAGGTACAGGTCATAACTGGATTCCCCAATTATCCTTCCGGAAAAATCTATGATGGTTACAGAATCAGGCCAATTCAAAAAGAGATCATGGCGGGTGTCTCTGTCTACCGCTTTCCGCTCTATCCCAGCCATGACCGCTCTTCAATAAAGAGAATTTTGTGCTATTGTTCACTTGCACTCTCGCTGGCTTTACTCGCACCTTTTTTCGTTAAGCGTGCAGATATTGCCTTTGTTGTTCAGGGCCCGGCGACAATCGGCCTGCCGGCTATTATTATGAAATGGCTGCGCAGCATTCCCTTTGTCTACAACATTCAGGATCTGTGGCCGGACAGTCTGTTGTCAACCGGTATGTTCAACAGCAAGGTGGGTCTGAAGCTTGTACACGAATGGTGTAATTTTACCTACAGGCAGGCTTCAAAAATTACGGTTATATCTCCCGGCGTTAAGCAAAGGCTGATTGAACGCGGTGTGCCGGAAAACAAAGTCGATGTTCTGTATAACTGGTGCGATGATGAGCTGATATGCCGCGATGAGCCGGACGCACAGCTGGCCCGCAATCTGAATTTGGCTGGTAAATTTAATATCATTTTTGCAGGAAACATTGGTGCAGCACAGGCGCTTGATGCAGTTTTTGAAGCAGCGGCGTTGATTGAGCCGCGTTACCCGAATATTCAATTTGTGTTCATCGGCGGCGGTACGGATGTTGAAAGGCTTAAAAGCCTGGCAGAGGAGAAAAAGATTACCAATGTGCTGTTTTTGCCCCGCATGCCCATTGAAGACATAGGAAATGTTTTGCGTTTGGCGGATGTGCTGCTTGTGCATCTACGCAGGGATCCGCTGTTTGAGATTACTATTCCCTCCAAGACTCAGGCATATATGGCAAGCGGTCGGCCGATAGTAATGGCTGTTGAAGGTGATGCAGCTGGTTTGGTTTCTCGTGCGCAGGCAGGTATCCCATGCGAGCCGCAAAATCCTGGTTCAATTGCTTTTGCCGTTAAGAGGCTTTACATGATGGCAAGAGAAGAACGGGAGCAGTTCGGCATAAACGGAAGAAATTTCTATGAGCGTGAATTATCTTTTAAGCCGGCGGTCCGTAGATACGAGAAAATCTTTTCAACACTTATGGCCCCCGTTCAAAAGCCATCAGGGGGAAACTGACAACTAGCGAGATGGCGGGTATTCTCCTTCAACAGCCGGCACAATTACCTGAACAGGGCTGTGCGCCTGAGCAGGCAATAAGCGGACATCAAAGTCTTTGGTAGAAATTCAGATGTCGGATACTCATCATGTGCATGTAGGGGGCCATTCATTATTGCATTCCAGTCCTCCAGCGTCAGCCCCAGTTTCTTAAGCACAAGATTACGGTCTTCCTCCATCATGCTTTGAGTATACGCAGATGTCTGTATTTCCTGAAGCGCGGCTTCGCGTGTCATCTGCCCGCTTAGTATTAAGCTGGAAAGGTGCGCCAGGCGTTTGTCATAGCCAAATTTTGCGGGCAGCCACCACCCCTGAAAAAATCGGGTCCAGCGCGATTCGTAATGCTTCCCGCCATAATACTGCCAGCCAAACTCCCGCTCGAGAACCTGCATGGCCTCCGTCCTGACATATGGCAGGGGATCCAGCAGATTTACTTTTCGCATGCCCCGCAGCAGCATGTAGAGCAAGCCATATTTCACAGAACTCATAAGGGGAAAAGAGCCCAGCGGCTTTTCTCCGTATTTGCGATGAATCGCTTTAAGATGCCGCACATCAGTGGGGGTATATCCCCAGGAAGGTGGTAAGACGGATTCGCACGCATAGTTGTGCCCGCTTAAAACCCACTTGATTCGATGTTTATCCGCCAGTCCGTAAAATGCAGAAAATATAACATGATCCTGCGGGATATCCTGATTTGGAACACCAGCCCTTAAGAATGCACGTTGCAGGTCCGCAATTTCATCCCAGTCTATAACAACTGTAAAAAGATCGAATCCAGTTGCCTTGATGATTTTTTCGATATTTTTTACGGCAATATCGGAATTCCACCCGGCGTCTGTATGAACAACTAACGGACGGAGTCCTTCCTTCTTGGCGATGTAGGCAAGGTAGGAGCTGTCCACGCCGCCGCTCAAACCGAGAGCACAGTCATACTCTTTTCCTTTTCCATCCTCCTTAATTCTGCGGATAAGTGCCGCGAAAGCACTCGGATTTCCTGAGGGGTTCCAGCGGGGCAGAACCTTTTCGCGATAAAAGTGAACCCAGCTCGACACCCCGGCTTCATCAAAGGTAATGTCCGGATCCGTCGTATCCATTATCGTAACAGTACACCGCTGAAAACCGGGTTCACCCGGGCGTATAATTTTTTTAAGCATCAACGAATCTCCTTGAATACGCTGTTCCGGGCCGGATAGGTGATAAGAACAGCCCGGTGTTTACCCTGAAACACAAAAAAGCTTCCGCCGGCTACTGCTGAGGCTCCGCCCTTATACATGGCATCACGGAAGTGCTCCTGTGTTCCTGCCCCGCCGCAGGCGATCAGCGGGATCGGCACAGCATCGGCCACGCATCGGATAAGGTCAAGATCATAGCCCTCCAAGGTTCCATCACGGTCGATCGAAGTCAGCATGATTTCGCCCGCACCCAGATCAGCGGCTTGTCTGGCAATAGAGATTGGATCAAGTCCTGTCCCATCTCTTCCGCCATTGACAAACGCTTCGTAGCGTCCGAACAGCTTGCGCCGGACATCAATGGACACAATAATGCTCTGCCCACCGAATTCTCGTGCAGCATCACGAATCAATCCTGGGGTTTTTGCTGCCTGGGTATTTATGGAAACCTTCTCAAAACCCGCATTGAAAAGCCGGCGCATATCTTCCAAATTCCGTATCCCGCCCCCGTAGGCAATGGGCATGAAGCACTCACTGGCAAGCTCACGAAGAAAATCAAATGGCGGGGGCCGGTTATTGGGGCTTGCAGTTATATCAAGGAATATTAACTCATCAGCTTCTTTTTCATTGAACAGGCGAACGGTATTGAAACAGTCCCCGAGGTAAACGGGATCCTTGAACCGGCGTGTTTTTACAAAACCCGACCCCCGAATCAGGAGCACAGGAATAATGCGCGTAAAGGCCATACCAGTACTTTGCTAAGGTGATGATGGATCCCTTGCGAGAAATGCTTTAAAAAACTCCAAGCCAAAGCGATGGCTTTTTTCAGGGTGAAACTGCGTGCCCAGTATGTTGCCGCAGGATACTGCACTTGTGAATTCAAATCCGTAATTTGTGGTCGTCAAAATATCTCTGCTATTATTACAGCGAACATGGTACGAGTGGACGAAATAAAAACGCTTTTCCTGTTCAGGATTAGAAAAAAGGGGGGTTTCTTTGGAGGCACGCACAGTATTCCATCCCATGTGAGGAATTTTAAGTTTTTGATTCGCATCAGAAAAACGAAAACGGATTGTTTCCGCATCAATCCACCCGAGTCCAGGCTCAAGTCCCTCCTCACTGCATCTGGAAAACAGCTGCATGCCGAGGCATATTCCCAGAATCGGCGTGCGCTCCTGTATCACTTTGTGGTTGAGAATGTCCAGGTAGCCCATTTGCCGAAGGTTGCGCATGCCGGCATCGAAAGCACCGACGCCGGGCAGTATCAGGCGATCAGCCGGGAGCAGGTCGTCAGGCCGGCTGGAGAGCATGACTTCGGTGCCAAATTTCCGGAGCATGTTTATAATAGAGCCCAGATTGCCCATGCCGTAATCTATTACAACTATCATGCAAAGTCACTGCCTGCAAGGTGTTTAAATGAAAACCCGTGTTTGTAAATGTTGCGAATTCGTCTCGCCCACTCCCCCTTTTGTAATGCAGTGCTTTTGCAGGGTAGCGTGTTAATCCACATTTCAGACATGTTATGCGGGCTTAAGCCTTCCCGAAGGTGGAGACTCCCCGTTTTAGAAACGGTTGTTTCATCTTGTGTTTTATGCGCATAGTTTTTCAATAGATGAAATAAACTGTGGATAGTTCCTGCTTGCTGAAAAACGATCCTGCCAGCTCTGTCTTGTACTGAAGCATAACTCTGCATATTGTGAGCTTTCCATACGGGCGATTGAGATAATTTCATTTTTAAGGTCATCAACTGAAAAATCATGGGGCAGGAGTTTTCCATTCATGCCGGGCGTGATAATTTCCTCAATGCCGCCCACGCGCGGGCCAATAACCGGTATGCCGCAGCAGTGGGCCTCCATCATGCTGACAGGGATGCCCTCAGAAACACTTGCATTAACAAGTACATTGAAGTTCTCCGAGCGGTATGCCCTGATAACGTCTTCATGCTTCAGATCACCCAATAAATTGAAGCTTAAGTTTCCCTTCCCGTGAAATAGCCGGGCACACACATCTCTCAGTTCTTCCAGGCCCGGGCCGCCGCCAAGGTGGGTCCAGCGAACAGGGATATCACTGATGGCGCTGAGGGCTTCAGCTATAAGATGAACCCGTTTTATTGGGCTTACATACGAACAACTCACAACCTGAAAACAGGCATCGCGCTTCGGAAATCGTCCGGTAAAATGGTCAGGTATGCCCAGCTTCGCAATACTGACTTTCTCCGGCGGGCATTTCCAATGTGTTGTTGAATAACGCACCCCGTTTTCCGATATCGGGAACACATGGTCACACGCGGCAAGCAGGTACCTTCGAAACGGGAGATAACAACTTGGATGTGCGTGTTCATACAGATCAGAGCCGTGAGCCCTGGTGACGATAACAACGCGTTGGGCTGGAAGCGTCTTTTTTATTTGGACGGATGCATGCGTTGAGGGGCCGCACCAGTAGTTATACAACACTACCGTGTCATCTGGCTTTATTTCCTGTTTTGCGAGAAAGCACCTGGCGCCTCGATAGTATCTTTCCACAGCCTGTATGTGATGTGCAATGCTCACCAGACGGTTTTTTAAATGTTTTGGGTTCCTGATACTACATGCAATAAATTCCCGCAAACACCACCTGTGGCGCAGGCCGAAAAGCAGAAACCAGTATCGCTTGATTATTGATATATTGGGGCAAACTGAATAGGCATCAATGTTTGCAGCGAGAGAAATATGCCCCTCTTTATGTTCAGCCAGGCTGACGATTAGTATTTTTTTGGCTGAACCCCAGAAGGGAATTTCGTCCTCAACAAACTCAGGAACTGTACCGAATGGTGAGCGATAAGTAAAAATTACAACAATTTGGCTCGGCATAGCGGACCTGTTTATCGTTTTTCAGATTGCAGCAGCCGGGGGGAATGAAGGTTTACAAAAAAGGTTCGATCCTGCGCAGCCACTACACTCTGCAATTACTGATTTTTTTTGACGTTTAATGCCCACTGCAGGACAAAAGCATCCCCAATTGATGTCTTGTATTTGTTCGGCCCGCAGACAACAACATGCAATGGTGCTATTAATTGAAATAGATCAGTCTTAAAACAGGCTGACTATAGAACAGGGTGGTGAGAGTGTCAAGACTAATGTCGTAAACGTCACAAAGTGGTCAAGCATAGGAGCAAGGAATGGCAGATTTTCCCAGCGTTATATTCCCAGTGATGGGTTGTTCTGATTATCTATGCGTATTGCTGGTATACTGGCAATTATTGAGTTTAATCTACAAAATCAAACCACGACTTGCTTTTCACTCAGGCGTATCTCTTGTAATCCAAGTTTTGTAATTGCAATTACACTTAGGCTCATCCCCCCCAGTGTTTTGCTCAGAAGCCAGGGGTTTCTTTTTATAAGGAAATACCGTATGGGAAACGTCAGTCTTGAAAGCAGCGAGCATGGAGCAAAAAGGCATGTGTATTCATAGTCGATCACCCGAAGCCCTGACAGGGCCAGTAAATTTAGCGCGGAGGCCGTGTCAAGAAACAGCAGGTGACCCGATTTGTGCAAACCCCAACGAAAGCCATCGCGCATTGCAACATTAAAATTGTTGTCCAGGGGAATATGAAAACCGATGAACTTACAACGTTGTGCAACGCTTTTTATAAACTCGATTGTGTCCGGAACATGCTCAAACACGTCAAAAAGCGTTACAATATCCACACATTCATCTGATTGACAGAAGTCCCCCCAAATATATTCAATGCCTTGGTGTGTAATGTTATTGACATGCGGAGATACATCGTATGCCTTAAATTGTACATTTTCAAAACCGCCGTTTGTTTTTAAAAAATCTGCGATTAATTTTATAATATCCCCTGATCCGCAGCCAACATCAATAAATGACTTAATCCTCGGATTGTAGGCTTTGATGAATTTTGAAAAAATCTTGATAAAATTTTCAGCTTTAAACCCAGCATCGGCACTGTATCTGGACTCATCAACAAAATAGCTTCCCTGGGAATACTCTGGAATTATTGTTGATCCAGCATTACGTGATTTACAGCTCTCAAGGTCCATTGGTGACTCCTGCTCTTAAACGCATTTGTTATATCATTAACACTCAGGCGATCTGATGAGTAAGGCTCTATAACAAAATGTTTGCCGCCTGATCATCCTTATGAGCAACTTTTAAAATAATTTCTTCAAGCAGTTTTCCATAATGAGTCCAATTATAAGTTTTTTGTACAGCACGAAGAGAGTTTTGTCCCATTTGGCGGCATATCGCCGGGTTTTCATGTAAATATCGTATTGCTTCAGCAAGGGCCTCTGGGGTTTCGTCGGGGACAGAGAGACCGCATTTTTCTTCGCTGATTATTTTTGCTATTTCGGGATTAAGGCTGCTACCAATTACAGCCATGCCAGCCGCCATATATTCAAAAAGTTTATTCGGCAACGCGGGAAGACCGAAGCCTTTCATATCTAACCTCGTGATACCGGCACAGCCTTCATTCAGTTTTAAAAGTGCCTGCTCACGGGGAAGCCAACTTAAAATACTAATACTTTCTCCAAGGTCCGTTTCGGCTATACGCTGTCGAAAGCTACGTGGATCTTCAGAGCCACCGATCACAATGATACGTGCAGAGATGTTCTGTTCTTTCAGTCTTTTTGCTGCACCAAGGAGTATATCTTCCTGTGCGGACCCGCAAAACGTTCCGAAAAACACGAAAGAACTTCTAGAGACACTCAAATCTAGGCTTGGGGCCATATCTTCTATGCTGGGTATAGCATAACTGCATAAATTGTGTTTTGCATAATACTGAGACATGGTCTCGTTGACCGAAATAACAGCAGCACATTTTTTTACCATACGGTTAATCAGAAACGTTATGGCAGTTCTGACTATTTTTTTGTATAGACCGCTCTTAAGTCTGATATTAAAGTGTTCGCCATACCATTCGTGGCAGTCGAATATGCTCTTTGTTTTTTTTATGGATCTTTTTATGCATAGGGCAACATACAGAGAGTCCGGCTCTGCGGCAATAATAATATCCGCTTTAGCCTGCAGGGCTGCCAGTCGGGCATTTTTAAATGATTGAATTCTCCCCAGCCACCCGGGTTTTTGAGGGTACCCAAGCAATTGAATACCGTCTTCGGTGATGATATTTTGAACATTAGGATGGATATTGATTACAGAATGCCCGTTTTTTTTCAGGGCTTTGCTTATCTTATGGTAAACGCGCCTGTCCATAGGGGGGTGCTTTGTGCAAAGGTAGGCAATTCTCATGTGTTTCCCTTTGTCATGGGTTGGAGATATTTTATGGGTATTAAGAGGATGCATCGAATTTAGAAAATATACACCTGTAATGCTCCGCGTGAGTTCTCGCTATATGTTTTGTCCTGAGGCTAAAAAGTATCGGAGTGCTTCAATGTATTTATGATTGCTGCTTTTCAATGAAACTATCTGAGCCTGTCATGCGTTATGGTAAAAACTCTTACCGGTAGCATTAAGACAACGGGCCGCCTTCAAAATTTTCCCAACCATGAGCTTATATCGTCAGGCGAAATGGTTTTTTTATTTTTAGAAATTATGGCCTCGATTTTTTTTAATTCAGCAACAGAAAAGTTGCCACACACTCCAACGTTTGGCAGCAGGGCTTTAAACCTGTATGCCCTGCAAAAGCGCGAAGCCATGCGGCGGTATGCAAATGTTTCGAAGTCATGAATAATAGCCAGTTTGGGATTTTGTTTTAAAACCTCTTTAATTGTTTCTGCCCGGTCATGTGCGGTTGTGGAATCATCAATAAAAATCAAATCATAATTTGCGATGGCTTCTGCGTTAGCACAATCTTTCATCTTTCCATTGTAGTAGTGAAGCTTAACGCGTAGATCGGGAGTTGTTTTTTGTTTTACAACATTGAACCATTCAAGGTTGTTTTCGTAAGAAACTATCTCTTCCATTTTGGGAAAAGCTTTTCTATTCAGGAATAAAAGCGTGCTATTTATTCCTGAGCCAAACTCAAGAACCTTCCTAATCTCCAAACGTTTGGACATCCCGATTAAGACGGGGAGATGAGTAGCGTGTGCGTTTTCAGCAATTTTTTCCAAAGATTGAGATCTAAAGATGTGCCAAAGTCGTCTAAGAATTTTTTCCATATAACAAACCCGTGGTAGATTTGATTATGTCTCAGTAGTTGGCGTAGTTTTTATAAAAAGTCATTTCAGCCGCTATTACAAAGTGCGCTAGTGGATCATGACATTTCAAATTTAGGGTACAGTCGTTTTAACTTAATACGAGCCTGATCAGTGGTAAATTGCCAGTCCACGGACTTTTGTTTTGTATTCCGCTGTCGTGCC
>Ga0194126_10010466_pt1 | contig 12140 bp, 11 predicted proteins | sample TA2KigC150mmetaG_FD_148641 | JGI IMG/M metagenome (GOLD analysis project Ga0194126, IMG submission 148641) | Freshwater microbial communities from Lake Tanganyika, Tanzania - TA2015035 Kigoma Deep Cast 150m | ecosystem: Environmental > Aquatic > Freshwater > Lake | place: Tanzania: Lake...
ATATGGAAGTTCAGGAGGACCGTTTCGAATGGATGGAGAGTTTGGTAAAATATACTGAAGAAAAAGCTCTGAATCCGCAGGGAGATATTGAAAATTATCTCTTTCGTATTGTTCAATATATCCAAGGGGTTGTTACAAACAAAATCGATCAATTGAACACACGGATATCAGAGCAAGCTCCAAATTCACAAGCCCTTGAACAATTAAAACTCAAGTACGAAAATTTGTTGGAGAGATTAAATCAAATACCAACGGAATAGTTTTATTTTTTCAATAAGTTAGTTGCAGAAGCTTGTGCCGTGGGCATAATCACTAAGTCATTGATGGTGACATGTGCTGGCCGGGAACAAACATAAGATACAGCGTCGGCTACGTCCTCCGCGTAGAGCGGAATATATCCCTGATAAATACTTTTTGCTGCTTGCGTATCTCCTTTAAAGCGTACCGTTGAAAATTCTGTATCTGCGGCACCGGGTGCTATGTTCGTTACCTTTATACCATAAGGTAATAAGTCAATGCGCATTGCTCGCGAAAGTGCATCCACTGCGTGTTTGCTCGCGCAATAAACATTCCCCCCCGGATACACCTCTTTTCCTGCAATACTCGCAATATTCACAATTTGACTATTCGGGTGATTTTTTAAATAAGGGATGACAGCTTTACTGACATAAAGCAGACCTTTCACGTTCGTATCTATCATTCTATCCCAATCTTCAGATATTCCCACATCAATTGGACCACGGCCTACCGCTAGTCCTGCATTGTTTATTAAGATATTAATTCCGCAGGTCACTTGCGATGGAAGCTTACACAATGCATTCTCGACCTCCCCCTCATTTCGAACATCAAAACAAGAAATGACGCATTCAACATTTGAATGCAGCGCTCCAAGTTCTCGCTGTAGTGATTCCAATCGATCTTGCCTCCTACCTGTTACGATGATATTTCTCCCTGTAGCAGCAAACTTTCTTGCAATGGCCTCTCCAAATCCGGACGTTGCTCCAGTTATTAAAGTATATGTTTGATTCATGCCTGTTTGTATTAGGATAAATTTAGCTTACCTTATTCGAATGCTAACAATATTGAACTTAAATGATTTTCGGTAATTGATAATTATCTCCAAGTTCCGAAACACTGTTAAAATACAATTCATTTATTCATTTTGTTTCAACATGACCGCTTCCTGAACACTTTATTGTATATTAAAGGCAAAGTACGACAACTTGTCAGTAATTTCCTAATGGCATAAGGATTGCCATAGAATTGGCTAAAAAAAGAATTATGAAAACCGGACAAATTAATGTTCAAACGGAAAATATTTTTCCAATTATCAAAAAATTTCTTTATTCAGATCATGAGATTTTTCTCCGCGAACTCATCTCGAATGCTGTCGATGCCTCTCAAAAGTTGAAGGTTTTACTTTCTCAGGGTGAATTTAAAGGAGAAGTGGGTGAATTAAAAGTAGAGGTCATTCTTGACGAAAAAAAGAAAACGCTCACGATTAGAGATAATGGTATTGGCATGACCGCGGATGAAATTGATAAGTACATAAATCAAATTGCATTCAGTGGAGCCGAGGAGTTTGTGCAACAATATAAAGGTAAAGACGGCGCAGATCAGATCATTGGGCATTTTGGTTTAGGGTTTTATTCTGCTTTCATGGTTGCAGAAAAAGTCCAAATACAAACGCTCTCTCGGCATGTGGGAGCAGAGGCCGTGCAATGGGAGAGTAATGGTTCGCCAGACTACACCATTGAGGAAATAACCAAAGATTTTCGCGGAACAGATATTGTTTTATTTATCTCAAAAGAGTCTAAAGAATTTCTTGATAAAAGTAGAATCCAAGGCATCTTGGATAAATATTGCAAGTTTTTACCCATTCCTGTCGTATTTGGAACTAAAACAGAGTACATTGATTCTCCAGATGGTGAAAAAGATGACAAAGGAAATATTAAACGTGTGGCAATTGAGGTTCCAAATCAAGTCAACAATACGAACCCAGCATGGACGAAAGCGCCGGCTGATTTAAAAGATGAAGATTACGATGGATTTTATCGCGAGTTATATCCCATGACTTTTGATAAACCCATGTTTCACATCCATCTAAATGTAGATTATCCTTTTAATTTGACAGGGATCCTTTATTTTCCAAAATTGAAGGAGAACATCGAGGTTCAACGAAATAAAATTAATTTATATTCTAATCAAGTTTTTATAACAGATAGTGTAGGAGAAATTGTTCCTGAATTTCTGACCTTACTGCATGGTGTTATCGATTCTCCAGATATACCACTGAACGTGTCGCGTTCCTATTTGCAGGCAGATGGAAACGTGAAAAAAATATCTGCGCACATTACAAAAAAAGTAGCAGATAAACTTGCTGAAATGTTCAAAAAAGATCGAGGTGATTTCGAGTCAAAATGGCAAGACCTACAAATTTTCGTGCAATACGGCATGTTATCGGAAGAGAAATTTGCAGAAAAAGCAAAGAGTTTCGCTTTGCTAAAAAGCATAAATGGAAAATATTACACCTTAGAGGAGTACAAAGATGCAATAAAAGCCCTTCAAACAGACAAAGAGGGAAACATGGTAATATTGTATTGTAACAAAGTTGATGAGCATTTTGCTCAGGTAAAGAATGCAAAGGAAAGAGGCTACGATGTAGTCGAATTGGATGGTCCTTTAGCCCCTCATTGGATTGGAAAATTAGAGCAGGACAATGATAAACTTAAATTTGTACGAATCGATTCCGATTCCATCGACAAGTTAATTCGAAAAGAGGGGGATTTACCTTCAAAACTGTCAAAAGAAGAGGAAGATAAATTGAAAATCACTTTTGAGGCGGTAGTGAATAAAGAAAAGTATACAGTACAGTTTGACAGCATGTCAGAATCTGATTCTCCGGTTATAATTACACAACCAGAGTTTATTCGAAGAATGATAGAGCAACAGCGACTTGGCGGTGGTAATAGCTTCTACGGGGCATTTCCCGAGATGTATAATGTAGTGGTGAATACAAATCATCCCAAGATCATTAAATTGCTAGAAAAAGAGGATTCAATTCGGGAACAGCAGGTGAAGTATTTAACAGACCTAGCATTCCTATCAAATGGACTTTTAAAAGGAGAGGCGCTTCATGAGTTTATTGAACGGAGTGTTGATCAGATTGGATAATTATTAAATTTGTAAGGGGTCATTGACCCCTTTTTTAATACGTTGTATTTTGTTTAAATGGATTCTTGGCATTGGTGCCTATTTACTGACGAGAAGGATTCTTTTTGGGTTTCTCGGTTTTATCGTCGGTTCCTTCATTGATTCAATTATAGATACTGACCGCACGCGTCAGCGGTACGGGAGATCTGGAGGAATAGGTTCAGACCCCTTTGATTATTACCGACGACAATCATCCAGGTATGATTTCCAGACCATGTTAATGGCGCTTTCGGCAGCAGTCATGAAAGCAGATGGAAAAGTGTTAAAAATTGAATTGAATTATGTCAAACAATTTTTTAGCATGCAATTTGGCAATCATTTCAGAGCTGAGCACCTTCAGATTTTGAAAGATTTCCTCTCTGCTGACATGATTCCATTACAGGAGATTTGCAGTGATATAAAATCAAGACTTCCCTATGAGCCGAGGGTTCAGCTACTACATTACCTATTTCATGTGGCAAAGTCCGACGGAGATGTTGCCACGAGTGAGTTGAATACCATCAATCGAATCTCTAATATGCTCGGTGTTTCTGCTACTGATTTTGAGAGCATTAAAAATATGTTTTACCGCAATGTGGATTCAGATTACAAGATTTTAGGAGTTGAGGCATCGGCCAGTGACGAAGAGGTAAAAAAAGCATACAGAAAAATGGCTATTTCGTTTCACCCTGACAAAGTAGCACAATTGGGCGACGAACATCAAAAGGCTGCTAAAGAGAAATTTCAACAGATTCAGGACGCCTACGAAGCGATAAAAAAAAGAAGAGGATTCAAGTAATTTCTTCTGCTTTTCCTTTTGTAAAATAAATAAGTTTATTACTTTTGCCGTCCGTTCGTCGAACACAGGTGGGATGGGTGAGAGGCTGAAACCAACAGTTTGCTAAACTGTCGTACGGGTAACTGTACCGCGGGTTCGAATCCCGCTCCCACCGCAATAAAAATGAAGGTGAAGGGATGAGAAGCCGCAGGGTTCGACCCGCAGAGAAACAGAGCATTGTATTTAATTTTCGAATTATACTCGAAAATTAGTCGAAGTACCAAAAGAAAATCAGAAGCGTCTGATTTTTTCAAACAATTAAGTTCGGGGCGTAGCGTAGTCCGGTCATCGCGCCTGGTTTGGGACCAGGAGGTCGCAGGTTCGAATCCTGCCGCCCCGACAAGGGGGATGAGCAGTCATCCCCCTTTTTAATTTATAAGGTCCCGTAGCTCAGCTGGATAGAGCAACTGCCTTCTAAGCAGTAGGTCTTTGGTTCGAATCCAAACGGGATCACTTGAAGCGCCTTACAGAAATGTGGGGCGTTTTTTTTAATGATAAGAATAATTTAATGATAGGTGAATCTTCCAAATTCACTTGAAATCTCAACACTTGACTTTTCAGCGGCCTCTACGCGACCAACTACCTGTGCTGCAACATTATATTTTTCAGAAATAGCAATTATTTCCGCGGCGATTTCCAAAGGAACATAAAGTTCCATGCGGTGCCCCATGTTAAATACTTTATACATTTCCTGCCATGGAGTAGCAGATTCCTCTTGAATCATTTTAAAAAGTGGAGGACAATCAAATAAATTATCTTTGACAATACGAAGGTTTTTAATAAAATGCAACACCTTAGTTTGGGCACCTCCCGAACAATGAACCATTCCATGAATATTGATACGATGCTTGTCTAGTATTTCCTTAATAATGGGTGCATAAGTTCGCGTTGGCGATAATACCAATTTACCTGCATCTAAAGGTGATTGCTCTACTTCAGAAGTCAAAAGTTTATTGCCAGCATAGACCAATTCCTCCGGCACATTCGGGTCAAAACTCTCGGGAAATTCGTAGGCAAGAGATTTATCAAATACATCGTGACGAGCTGAGGTTAGTCCATTGCTTCCCATTCCGCCATTGTATGAGGTTTCGTATGTGGCTTGACCATAGGAAGATAATCCCACGACAACATCTCCTGCTTGGATGTTCTCATTTGAAATTACCTCTTTTCTTTTCATTCGGCATACAACCGTGCTATCCACAATAATAGTGCGAACTAAATCTCCTAAGTCCGCAGTTTCACCACCAGTCGAATGAATGTCAATTCCGAAACCGCGCAAATCGTCTAATAATTCTTCAGTTCCGTTAATAATAGCACTCAAGACTTCCCCCGGGATAAGTTGCTTGTTCCTGCCAATCGTCGATGAAAGAAGAATTGGACCAGTTGCCCCAACGCACAATAAATCATCTAGGTTCATAATAAGCGCATCTTGTGCAATTCCTTTCCAAACACTTAAATCGCCTGTTTTTTTCCAATACATATAAGCCAGAGAAGATTTTGTTCCCGCTCCATCCGCATGCATTACCACACAATAATTTGGATCATTGGTCAGGTAATCCGGCACAATTTTACAAAACGCTTGAGGGAAAAGTCCTTTATCTAACTTTTTTATTGCGGCATGAACATCTTCTTTTCCGGCAGATACTCCGCGTGCTTGATATCGTTGGTCAGACATAAATTAAAGTTCTAAAACAAATTTAGCCATTTGAGGTATCTTGGCCCGAATTAGAGGAAAGATCTTTTAATATTTTGTTGACATCTTGCTCTGTTTCGTGCAATTTGGATTTGCAAATTTGAATCAATTCGCTTGCGCGTTTGACATAAGTTGATAATTCATCCAAATTGACAGAGCCCTCTTCCATTCGGTTAACAATTTCTTTAAGTTCTTCGAATGCTTCTGTGTAGGTTATTTCGTTTTTCATTTAACTAAAGTTAACTAATTCAGTAAATATACTTCCTTGATGTTTGGAAAAATAAGGAAAAAGGTGGTCGTTTCGGGCTTTAAAATAATTAGTCCTTATTTTTTTTTGAATTTATAGGCATCCAACCAGTAGATTACTTTAATGGAAAAACTATTCGTTGGACCATTTTCAAAAGTTGAGGTTAAATTTGACCAGTAATTGATTTGAGTGAATTGATCCTCAGTGAAAATTGAATTTTTCCAAACAACATTTAATTCGCTTCCGGGTAGAAATACCCATTTATATTGCATGTCGATGGTAAAGGCATTGTAATTAATATCGTAGGCGCTCTTCCCATTATTGTCAAGTCCATCATAGGTTTCTATGTCTAAATAGTCTAACCTTCCTGAAGCGTTCAATAAAGCAAAATGAGTGTAGGCTACTGCTGAACGGTAGTGCCTTAATCGAAATGTTATGGCCATTCTATTCGTTAAAATAAAGTCGGCAGCAATGGATTGAATGGTATTCACCCTATTTCTTTTTCCGAAAATTGTCCCATTCTGTATTTGAGCTGGCGTTGAAAATTCGACAGCATAACCCTCTGAATTAAAACTGAAATCTTGAGACCACTCATAGATCATGGATAAATTATTATTAAATCTGATCCTTGGATTTAGGTTATAACTATATTCAATCCAATTTTCTCTTCCAACGAATACATATCCAATGCCACCGTCAAATGCGAAGGGTTTTTGATAATTCGTAGAAATCCACCCCTCAACATTGCTCCAGGTGGGCCTTATGAATGTTTCACCCCAAGTTCTAGGCTCAAAGTAATCGAAACTTTCTGTTAATGAGCTATTGATTCGAAGACCACCAGCATCAAATTTACGAGATACTAGCACTAAGTTCATATTATTATATGTTCCAACGTATGCACTTGGGTTATACAAATAATTTTGACTAAAGGAACCGTTTACGATCAGTTTGCTCAGTAATTTACTTTTGGGTCTAAAGTTTCTGTAAGCACCTGAAACTTCAATAATTCGCCTATTGTTATTGTAGTTAAATCCAAGGTCATTGGGGTCATAAGTGTCAGACTCCTCAATATATCCGGCTCCGTAAACCCAGGTGCCTCTTTGTTTTCCGATATTGATATTGTACGTGTAACCTAACTTAGGATTTTCACTACTTAACAGACTGCTTAGGGCAGCATTTCCTCTTAGAAAAAAGTTGTTATTTTTTGAATTGACATTAAAATTCAAACCGCTTACATTCGCGTCGTAGACTTCTCCAGCCCTCCATACATTTGTATTGGTGAAGGTCACTGAGCTGTTATTTTTAAGGTTTTGGTCTGCTACAAAAACACTGAAATTACTTAGCGGAGATACAATAATTGCTCGCTCTTCACCTGTTAGGTTATTGACGGCAGTTCCAATTTGCTCGGACGTTATGGCGTTAAATACCCCAATTCCCAACCCATTTTTCAGTCTTCCGCTAAGTTTGCTTGCATTGAGTAACTGAGCAGGTTGAACAGAGGGGCTCAAGTACTCGTTTGGATTCAGGTTGAAATTGGCTATTTCCGCCGGTGCTTGTACCCCAATTCTTCGGCTGTAAAAAAGATCTGATTTATTAAAAAGCTCGGTGCCTTCGGTGAAAAATTGTCTATTCTCATTGAACTGTACTTCAAATGGACTTAAATTCAAAACTTGCTGATCAAAAACCACTTGTCCGAAGTCAGGTATAAGAGTCATATCAAGAGTAAAGGCCTCATTCAGACCATATTTAATATCTAATCCTCCATTGGCGGATCGATTCCAAATGGGATCAGAATTAGCTTGCGGTGTGCGATCCAAATAACCCGAAATGTAGGGCATAAATGCCAAGCGTAAGGGTGGTTTTATACCTTCAATACCAATTACTTTTCCACTTTCGAGTAAAAAATTTTCTAAATCTGGATTTACAATTTCCCATGACGAATCCTCCCGATAACGACTAATTTGTCGCCCGAAGTTTATATTCCATTCTTGAATATCTTTTTTAGGAAAACGTATGGCGGAATATGGAATCTCAATTTCAATGTACCAGCCGTCATCTTGAATGCTTACTTTACTCTCCCATGCTAAGTTTAATTGATCGTTGAAATCATTGGCGAAGATTTTAGCATCCAGTTGCACCCCTCTACTCGTTACGCCAAAATAGAATCCATTTTGATGGTCATTATAAGTGTCAAGAAAAATCCCGAAAATATCTGCTGTTGACGGATAGTCATCACGCACACTCAGTATTCGAGAGATAGAGTCAGGGTTATCTAGGCATTTGACGGCAAAATAGAGCGCACCTTGATCATATAGCATAGCAATAAGTGTATTCCGCTGAGCGCTTTGTCCCGGAAAGGGCTTTACTTGTGTAAATTGCTCACTTGTCCAGCTTGCTTGTTGCCAAACCTCCTCCTCAAATTTTCCGTCTATTGTAATTTTTGTATTTATTTTTTTTGCAGTCAAGTTGCGTTGTCCATAGGCAAAACCAATGAAAACAAAAAGGAGAAGCACATTTAGAATAATTCGTATCGTCAAGGGCACCTTAGTTAAAACCGCAAAGTTACCTAAAGGTTTATTTTATTTGCTACTACATGCAGGCAATTTTCATACTTTTCAAAGGTAACCCAACACTTTCCGTTGATTTTCAGATCATATAGCACTTTGGATAAGGTTGCTTGTAAAAATTGTTTATCGCATGGAGTTATCTGCGATTCCTTGATAATTTCAAAACGAGAGAAAGAAAAATCCATGCTATTCCCATTTAAGTGCGGACTCCTTTGAATTGAATTAATGTTATTTTTCCTGAGGCGTTTTACTGAATGGGTTGTCCTTGTCAGGGAGGTCACAATAAACTTGCTTCCTTGTAAGGGTGTGTTTTTTATTGCTTCATCGAAGCGCATACCAATGTCTTCTAATAGACGATTGGCGCACGGAATTAAAAAGGGATAAGAATAGGTGAGATCGTCCAATTTAAAGCCGTGATTATTTTTCACAAGGTGTAATTTCCCTCTTTTGTAGTGTGATAGGATCTGCCTATAATTAGAGCAAGGTATAATGCCTTCGTGAGAGGATATTTTATAGTAGTCTTTTATTTTATTGTGTAATAAATGAATGTATTGATTTTTGACCCCGTGTGACAAGCAATCATCTTTATCATTCTTGATTTTAGTATTAACAGATTTTGTGAGGTAGGAGCGAGGCTTAAGAAAACCGTCTTCCTTAAGGTCTGCAGAAAAAAACAGAACAGGGACAAGCGATAGGAAAACTAATTTATCTTTCATTTTGTTTTAAAAGTAAATTAATAAACTCACACGCTATGAATTCCTTAACTTTGTTATCAAATGAGTACTTTTGATAAACTTCAGGAACAACTTTTATTACAAGAGTGGCCGAACCTCTATCTGTTTAAGTTCATCGTTCCCAATGAAATCGAAAAAATAGCAAAAGTCAGCTCCTTATTCAATGAAAATTGTGATTTAAGCATGCATTCGTCGAGTAAAGGAAATTACCTCAGTATCACAGTAAAAGAGGTTATGATGTCTGCTGAAGACATTATTGATATTTACAAGAAGGCGGCAGAAATTAAAGGAGTAATTACGTTATGACACACAAAACCATTGAAATATTATTCATCACACTAGGTATCTTGATGCTTATTTTGATATATAAGTTGATTTTACGACGATTCAGTAAAGGAAGGATAGACCACAGTAAATTTTGTACCTTATACAGCTTAGAGAAAAATCCTGCTAGCGGCCTTGTAGAATTCTATTTCACTACTCCGGTCATGCAGCAAATTGAATTCTGCATTTGGAATGAGGAGGAGGAGTGTACAGTGTTAAAAAAAGAAGAGGTGGAAAAGGGAGGACAGATCGTGCGGTTTGACACCAGGGATTTGAAGAACGGCGTGTATACATATGGAATAATCACCAATGTGCAAAAAACAATAAAAAAGTTTCGAATAGAGAACTAGGACTCTCTGCCGCGTCTAATTCTTATCCTATTCGGACTGATTTTTAAATTATAACGTTTTCGGGAGAACCTACTTTTTGGAGCAGACGAGGTTAGAAATCTATATACAAGCCCAACAGTACTCTGTAAATAAGAAAGTTTTACAAAATTAATTGAAGCAGGCAGCTTGATCATAGATTGCACTTGAATGCCAAAACTATTCGCCAACCATAAGTTAATGCCAAGTCCCATGTTCATATTTGCACTGAACCCTTGGTGCTGGCTTACACCTCCCCCTAACATAGCGTATGGCTCGATTACCCTAGAATTAAGTAAATTCCCAAAGGAGTATTTTGACAGTACGTCAAGATTATATCGTGAAATACTATCAAATACAACATTTGTATCTAAAATTTGAGGGAATAATGCGATTTGCTCATAGGTCACCGCAGTTTCTAAACTCCATGGATCGTAGAGGTGAATATCAAAAAATAAACGGCCTGAAGCGCCAATATTTTGGAATGGCTTTGCAAATTCCTTGCTAAGCACATAACCTGAGGTCAGCCATGATGCACCAAACATATAATCGTACTTATCGGCATTCTTTATAAATTTCCATGGCTGAGAATGACAAACATTCAAGGTATGCAAAAACATTACGAGGACACAAATTCTCATTAATTTGGGTAAAGTTGTAAATTTAATAAATAATTTATCGTTTATACTTTTTGCTAGGGCTAAATTCAGCGTTATATTTACATTCATTACATGTTATTCACTAATTTTGATTGATGAAAAAGGCTAAGGTTCACCAGTTAAAATTAGAAACCGAAGATATCAGTGTTATTGGCATTTCTTCGGGATTTGCAGACTATAGGTTAGCTTGGGAATTGAATCAAAAATTAAATTTTAAACTATTTCTGTCGGACGAAACTTTTACCACAAATGAAGCTCGAAAACCTGAACTTACTCATTTCAGATTATATCATTTTTTTGATGAAGAGGAAAATAGGGCTTACTATTTACTTCGAAATAAACAAGCGTCAAAAGTAGCCGTTCAGGAATTATCACAAATGGATTTTTTCTTAATCACTACACCATTAAATAAAGCATCAATTGAAGAACTAATGAAAAATATAAGAGAAATAAACGGAGTAGCTGCGGTTTTTAATTTGTCCGATACTGCGTCAACCCATTTTGAACAAATTTCATTGTAAACAGGAAGAATATTTTATGAAAAAAACAAAAATTATAGCGACTCTTGGACCCTCTTCCTCTTCAAAAGAGGTTTTGCGTGAAATGATTAAATCCGGTTTAGATGTCTGCAGAATTAACTTCTCGCATGGCTCATATTCAGGTCACGCCGAGGTCGTTCAAATCATTCGAGAACTCAACATAGAACTTAAAACAAATGTCGCCATTTTGGCTGATTTACAGGGCCCGAAAATTCGTATTCATGAAATGGCAGATGAGACTGAGTTAGCCGTTGGTTCCGATCTTATTATTCAAGTTGAAGAGATTATTGGAAATTGTAAGCGTTTTTCGATTAATTACCCCCTTTTACCGAGGGAAGCCAAAAAAGGCGAACGGATCCTTTTAGATGATGGAAAGATTGTACTTGAGGTAGTAAGTACGAATGGTTCGACTGAGTTAACTTGCCGTGTAATTCAAGGGGGTAGACTATCGTCAAACAAAGGGGTTAATTTCCCAAACACTAAAATATCCTTACCATCGCTCACAGAAAAAGATATATTAGATTTGGAATTTGCACTCGAACAAAAAGTTGATTGGGTAGGATTATCTTTTGTAAGGTCTGTGGTAGATATAACAGAATTAAAACAACGAATTTCTTCAAAGGATCATCATGCCAAAGTGATTGCCAAAATTGAAAAACCTGAAGCGCTCGACAATATAGATGAGATCATCAATCAAACAGATGGGATAATGGTCGCACGGGGTGATCTAGGAGTAGAAATTCCGTACCAAAATGTGCCTTTGATTCAAAAAATGTTAATAGAAAAGGGTATTCGCCATGCGAAACCTGTAATTGTGGCCACACAGATGATGGAGACAATGATTTCAAGTATGACCCCAACTCGCGCGGAAGTTAATGATGTGGCCAATGCCGTATTAGACGGTACGGATGCTGTGATGCTTTCAGGAGAGACCTCCATTGGCAAATACCCAGTTGAAGTAATAAATACCATGAGCAATATT